>WNFL01239950.1_pt1 | contig 34004 bp, 28 predicted proteins | sample 5400361 | NCBI WGS metagenome assembly WNFL01 (sample SAMN13153351, study PRJNA577476) | soil metagenome | isolation source: 40 cm soil on Douglas fir-dominated hillslope | place: USA:California | collected 2013-09-17
AACCGTGGTGAAGACTCGTGTGCTTTCTACACTACGCACACGAGGCTGCGGGTGCAGCGGGCACCCGGCATTCCCCACGCCCTCTATGGGCGAAAGATTTACGCACGGCTCGGGCGCATCGCGCCGCGGGATCGCGAACGTGCATCTGAAAATAGAGTGCCGTCATTGCGAGCGGAGCGAAGCAATCCATTCTTTCTTTACGCGGCCAAGATGGATTGCTTCGCGGAGCCTGTCATCGGGCGCGCATTTGCGCGACCCGTTGGCTCGCAATGACGATTTGGCTCTTTGAAAATTGAATCGGAAGTTCGCACGAAGATCGTGCTTTCTTGCCCTACAGGGAGGGCAAATACGGCGTCGTGTTTTAAGATGCTGGCGGGCTGCGGTTAGTCAGGCTTCGCCTGATACGCCGCGAGAAACATTCGCGTCGCGCTTTCGACCACTTGCGCGATCCGCTCCGTCGAAGGCGCCGGTGCCGCCTGGAAAATAAACCGCAGAAACAGCGAGGCCTGGCACATCTGCATGAACTGCGACGCCGCCAGCTGGCAGTCGTCGATCGCAAGATCCTTCGCCTGCACATGCGCCTCGAGATAGGAGGCGAGGCGATCGATGGTTTTCTCCAGCACGTGCTCGTAATAGCGGCGGCCGACCTCCGGCATGCGCTCGGCGATAGCCATCACGGTCCGGATCGCCGATCCGCCGCCCGGCCGGCACAGCAACTCTATATAGGCCTGACCGAACTCCCGAAGCGTCGTGGCGACGTCGCGCTCGGGGGCGAAATTGAAAGCCACTTTTTGCTGGTCGAGCATTTCCTCCTCGACGATGGCTTCGAACAACCGGTTCTTGTCGGTGAAATAGACATACAGCGTCCCCTTGGAGACGCCGGCCGACCGGGCGATTTCGCCCATGCTGGCGCCGTCAAATCCCAGATCCATGAAGACCTTGCGGGCCCCGTCGAGAATTTGACGCCGCTTGGAGCTGTCTTCCTCGCCGACGAAGTGGAGAGTAGTGGGGTCGATTGCAACCATTGGTTTAGCTTTTCTCGAAAGATTCCGGCATTGGAAATGCCCCGAAAGGAACTTGCGATCTATCGTCCGATCGTAGGATAGTACCTTGACCGAACCGTTCGGTCAATGCTAACCTCAAAACTGGCGACGTTGCGGGGCCAGTCTTTGGCTGCGCTTGCATCGTGACATCGTAATGAGGAGGGCCATGATGGCCGCAGCGAGAGACCAGGCAGCCCGCTTCCTTCGTCCCGAACCGGAGGCCGAAAGCGCCTTCGCGCGCGACGCTTCCGCGGCGCCTGCTGACCAGCCTCATTCGCATCCTGCCCAAGAAACTGTTGCGCGCCGCCCCGCCGAGCAGCCGAGCAGCCCGGCGATCGAGAAACCGGCCGCCGCGCCAGCCGCTGCCACCGGATCCGCTGCGCCGAAATCCGGCAAGCGCAAGGTTGTTTTGATGGGCATCGGCGTGCTGCTCGCGCTCGCCGCCGCAGCCTACGGCGTACACTATGTTCTGGTTGGGCGCTTTCTCGTCTCGACTGATGACGCCTATGTGCGCGCCAATAACACCACGCTCGGCGCGCGGGTGTCGGGTCACATCGCGGCCATCCTTCCCGGCGACAACGCCGTGGTCCGGACCGGCGACGTGATCTTCAGAGTTGACGACGGCGATTATCGCATCGCCGTGGATGCCGCACGCACCAAGATCGCGACCCAGCAGGCCACCATCGATCGCATCGGCCGTCAGGTCACAGCACTGGAAAGCGCGGTCGAGCAGGCCAAGGCGCAGCTTGCCTCGGCGGACGCTGCCTTGAAGCGTGCCGGCCTCGATTTCGATCGCCAACAGGCGCTGAACACCAAGGGATTTGCCTCGCGCGCGACTTTTGAGGTCTCCGAAGCCGGACGCGATCAGGGCGTCGCGGCGGTGAAGTCGGCGCAGGCGGCGTATGACGCGGCGCGCGATAACGTCGAGGTCACCAAGGCGCAGCAGGCCGAGGCCCGTGCGCAGCTTGCGGAACTGCAGACCTCGCTCGCCAAGGCCGAGCGCGACCTCGACTTTACCTCGGTGCGCGCGCCGGTCGACGGCACGTTCTCCAACCGTCTGGTCTCTACCGGCGACTACGTCGTGGTCGGGCAACGACTAGGCAATGTCGTGCCGCTCAACGACGTCTATATCGACGCCAACTTCAAGGAGACGCAGCTCAAGCGCATCCGTCCGGGCCAGCCGGTGACGATTTCGGTGGACGCCTACGGTCATCGCAAGTTCTCAGGCTTTGTCGACAGCATCTCGCCTGCCGCCGGCTCGGTGTTCACGCTGCTGCCGCCTGATAACGCTACCGGCAACTTCACCAAGATCGTGCAGCGGCTTCCGGTTCGCGTTCGTGTGCCGAAGGATGTCGCCAAGCAGAACCTGCTGCGCGCGGGCATGTCGGTGTATGCCACCGTCGATACCACCGAGGGAGCCAGGGACGCCGACAGCGACTCCGACCTCGATTCGCCGACGATGGTTCATCCGCAATAATTTTTAGCATCGGGCGGCGCACCCGCTTCATGAGCACGTCCTGACCTGAGCAAGCCATGGCTGATGCCACCACCGCTCCACCCGCAATGATGAACGCCACCGCCGCGCCGTCCGAGCACGTCTCGCCGCGACGGCTGTTTGCGTTCCTCATCATGGTGTTCGGGATGTTCATGTCGATCCTGGACATCCAGATCGTCTCGGCGTCGCTCTCCGATATCCAGGCCGGCCTGTCGGCAAGTTCAAGCGAGGTATCGTGGGTCCAGACCTCGTATTTGATCGCAGAAGTGATCGCGATTCCATTGTCGGGATTCCTGTCGCGGGCGCTCGGCACCCGGCTGCTGTTCGCGATTTCCGCTTCCGGTTTTACCATCGCAAGTTTCCTGTGCGGATTTGCCTCGTCGATCGAGCAGATGATCGTCTGGCGCGCGATCCAGGGATTCTTGGGCGCGGGCATGATCCCGACGGTGTTCGCATCGGCCTACACGGTGTTTCCGCGTTCGAAATTCCACATCGTCGGTCCGATCATCGGTCTGGTCGCCACGCTGGCGCCGACCATCGGCCCGACGGTGGGCGGATTCATCACCGATGCGCTGTCCTGGCACTGGCTGTTCTTCATCAACGTGGTTCCCGGCATCGGCATCACCGTCGGCGTGCTGGCGCTGGTCGATTTCGATCAGCCGAACTTCAAGCTGCTCGACCGTTTCGACTGGTGGGGCCTGATCGCGATGGGCGGATTCTTGGGCTCGCTCGAATATGTGCTCGAGGAAGGGCCGCAATACGAGTGGCTGCAGGATACTTCAGTGGCGGTCTGCGCTGCGGTTTGCGCGGTCTCCGCGATCGCCTTTTTCTGGCGCGTGCTGACGGTGGAAGAACCGATCGTCGATATCAGAGCTTTCACCGATCGCAATTTCGGCATCGGCTGCCTGATCTCATTCTGCATCGGCATCGGCCTTTACGGCCTGACTTATATGTATCCGCGCTATCTCGCGGAAGTGCGCGGTTATAGCGCGCTGATGATCGGAGAGACCATGTTCGTCTCCGGCATCACCATGTTCCTCACGGCGCCGATCGTCGGACGCCTGATGCAGAAGATCGATATGCGGCTGATCATCGCCATCGGTCTCGTCATCTTCGCACTCGGTTCCTGGCAGATGACGTGGATCACCCGCGATTACGATTTCTACGAGCTGCTGGTGCCGCAGATCCTGCGCGGCATCGGCATGATGTTCGCGATGGTGCCGACCAACAACATCGCGCTCGGGACGCTGCCGCCGGATCGGGTGAAGAACGCTTCGGGGCTGTTCAATCTGACGCGTAATCTCGGCGGTGCGGTCGGGCTCGCGGTCATCAATCAGGTGCTGAACGATCGTACCGACCTGCATATCTCGCGGTTGCAGGAAAGGGTGAATTGGGGCAACACCACCGCGACCGAAACTCTCAATATGTTTACCCAGCGGCTGCAGGGCATGGGCGACGCCGCGCTGATGGCGATGAAGCAATTGTCCCAGATCGTTCACCGCCAGGCGGTGGTGATGGGATATGGCGATGCCTTCTTCATGTTGACGATGTTTTATTTCGGCCTCAGTCTATTGGTTATGCTTTTGAAAAAGCCGGCTTCGGCTGCCACCGAACCGGCGCATTAACGGCCCGGTCGCACCAATGGCCCCGATATTGTCTGCCGTGGCGGTTCATGCTTGAACGTCGGCATGATGCGCGGCCTTTCCATCCCTCACCGAGTATCGCTCCTGCGTGTGCAGGCGGCTTCCGCCCGATGGATCGCAGCCGCGCTGGCGCTGACATCGGCGGCATGGCTTGCTGCGCTGGCCGGATTGCTCGCCATCGCCGATCGCGTTCATGACGACGTGCCGTATTTGCTGGCGGTCAAGCTGCCGCTGTTGCAGTCTCGCCCCGAGTTGGTCTTCGCCGGCGAGAGCCGCACGGTCTACCAGGTCGATCCCAATCTGGCAGCGCAACTGATCGGCAAGCCGCCGGGCAGCGCGGTCAACATCGCCTATGACGCCGGTGAGCCGCTGGCGCTGGAGGCCGCGATGCGTCGCCAGCCCGATCGATTCCAAAAAGCGCATGTCGTCGTCAGCGTCGCACCGTTCCTGTTCAATGAGGGCGTGCGGTCGGCCGCGGTCTATCCGCAAGACGTGGCGGCCCGGCTCGGCGTCGCCGGACAGCTGCGTTCGTTTCTGCCGCTGCGCCTCGGCACGCTGATCCGGTTCATCCGTGAAGCCTTCGTCGCGCGGCTCGCCGCCGACCAGCACGTCGCCGATCTCGGCCCCCAGCCTGCAGCGCTCGGTCTGAAGATCATCGACCGCACCCAGCCCGACGATCGGTGGCCCGCGGAGATCGGCTCGCACGCGCATTACGGCGACTGGGATCTTTCGGGCCCCAAAGCGCGCTTTGAGATCGGCGCGCTCTGCGACATGGTGGCGCTGACGCGTAAATTGACCGTCGTGGTGCCGCCATGGGCGCCGCGCTACGACCGGGCAGGTGATCCGTCGTGGCGCGACAAGGACGATCAATATGCCGCGCTGATCGTCAACGCCGGCCGCCGCTGCGGCTTCGATGTTCTGAATATTCCGTCGATTCCCGGATTGGAGCAGAACAACTACGCCGACGAGATGCATGTCAATGCTTCAGGCGTGCCGATCTACACGCGCTACATCGTGTCGCGGCTGAAGCGTTAGCCGCATCCGATGCTGTTCAGCTCCTATACTTTCCTGTTTCAATTTCTGCCGGCGACGGTGCTGGCATTCACCGCCGCGCGCCGTCACTCGCCGCGCGCCGGCATCATGGTGCTGGCAGGAGCGTCGCTGTTTTTCTATGGCGCCTGGCGACCGATCTATCTGCTGTTGCTCGTTGCCTCGGTCGCGGTGAATTTCGGGCTGGGGTTGCGGATGGAAGACCCGCTCCGCCGCTGCGTCATCGGCACGTTCGGCGTCGCGCTCAATCTCGCGGTGCTCTGCTATTTCAAATACACCAATTTCGTCTTCGACAGCCTGAACACGCTGACCGGCGCGCCGCTGCCGTTCGTCAACATCGTCCTGCCGCTCGGCATTTCGTTCTTCACCTTCCAGCAGATTGCCTATCTGGTCGATGTCATGCGCGGCGCCAAGGTCGAGCGCGACATCGTCAGCTACACACTGTTCGTCTCGTTCTTCCCGCATCTGATCGCGGGCCCGCTGGTGCATCACGCCGAGATGATTCCGCAGTTCAAACGCGGCCGCACCGGCCGCTCGTCGGTGCTGGCGGCGCGGGGCCTCGCGATCTTCGCCGCCGGGCTGTTCAAGAAGGTCGTGATTGCCGACAATCTGGCGCAGTTCGTCAGTCCGGTGTTCGCGCATCTCGATGCCGGCGGCGGCGTCACCACGTCGTGGGCGTGGCTTGCGACACTGGCCTATACGTTGCAGATCTATTTCGATTTCTCCGGCTATTCCGACATGGCGATCGGGCTTGCGCTGCTGTTCGGGATCCGGCTGCCGGTGAATTTTCGCTCGCCCTATCAGGCCACATCGATCATCGAATTCTGGCGGCGCTGGCACGTCACGCTGTCGCGCTTCTTGCGCGACTACCTCTACATCCCGCTCGGCGGCAACCGGCTCGGCGAGCAGCGCCGCTATCTGAACCTGCTGGTGACAATGCTGCTCGGCGGACTCTGGCATGGCGCGGGCTGGAATTTTCTGGTCTGGGGCGGCCTGCACGGAATCTATCTCTGCATCAATCATCTCTGGATTGGATGGCGCGGCGGCAAAGCGAAAGGTTTGGCAACCGGATGGGTCGCGAAGGGCGCTTGCTGGGCCATTACGTTTTTCGCGGTGGTGATCGCCTGGGTGTTCTTCCGCGCCAGAACAGCCTATGGCGCGTGGCAGATGTTGGGCGGCCTGTTTGGATTCGAGGCCGGCAGCTCCGCCTACGCATCTCCCGGCATCGTGCGTCTGATGGATTTGCCTGTTCTGGTAGGCGAGGAGCGGCTGTTGTGGATCGGCGGCTGCGTCGTCGCGCTGGCGCTCGTAATTGCGCTTTGCCTGCCCAATGTACCCAGACTGTTTCGTTACCGCGAATATCGCCGCGCGCCGGAGCAGGCGGCCTTGCTGCGATGGCGGCCGAATGGGGCGTGGGCGCTGGTTACCGCGTTTGCATTGGCGATCTCGCTGTTCGGGATGTGGCAGCGGCTGGAATTTTTGTATTTCCAGTTTTGAGTGCGTTGCTCGTCGCGCGGATATTGCCAAACGCGCGTGATGCATTTATAAGCAGCGCATCGTCGCTCGAACCGGGGAGGATTTGCATGATTTCGTCATATTCGCAGATCGCGCCCTCGCGTCCGGAGCCCATGTCGGATGCCCGCGTGGCCCTTTGAGGGCCGTTTCCGTCAGCATCGATCGGGCCTGACGTCCCGATCTTCCTTAAGCCCCCAGTAAGCTACCGCTATTTTTCAACGACGCTCGCGTTCGGCCATGCCGTCGCTCGTCAACAACGGAGCCGGTCCGCGTGCGAGCGCAGCCGGATGACGCCATGACCGCTCAGTCCGACAAGCGCCCCGCCGCGATCCGTGTGGTGATCCCATTCGTGTTTCGCCACTGGCTCAATCAGCCGGTGCCTGCTGCGACCGTCGCCGGCGGCTTGCTAGGTGCGACCGTCGCCGACCTGTTCATGCCGCTGTTTTCAGGACATCTGGTCGACGCGGTGACGCTCGGCGCGTCCGATCCGGCGGCGCGCCGCGCCGCATTCACTGCCTTTGGCGCTATCGTGGCGCTCGGTCTGGCGTCGATGATCCTGCGCCTGGTCGGGCTGCAAGCCATCGTGCCGTTCACGCTGCGGATCATGTCCGATGTGTCGCGCGACGCCTTCATGCGCGTGCAGCGCTTCTCGACCGACTGGCACGCCAACAGCTTTGCCGGCTCGACCGTACGCAAGATCACCCGAGGCATGTGGGCGCTCGATCTGCTCAACGACACCTTGCTGATGGCGCTGTTGCCATCGCTGTCGGTCCTGCTGGGCTCGATGATCCTGCTCGGATTGCACTGGCCGTCGCTCGGCTTTGTGATCCTGGTGGGAACGCTGGTTTATGTGTCGATGACGGTTGTGTTCTCGACGCGTTACATTGCGCCGGCGGCGCGCATCTCCAACGCCTGGGACACCAAGGTCGGCGGCACGCTGGCCGACGCCCTGACCTGCAACGCGGTGGTGAAATCGTTCGGCGCCGAAGCGCGCGAGGACGCGCGGCTGGCCCGCGTCATCAGCCGATGGCGCACGCGCGTGCGGCGGACCTGGCTGCGCTATAACTACACCTCTACGGCGCAGCTTGCGGTGCTGCTCTGCGTCCGCGGCTCCGTGGTCGGCGGCGCGTTGTTGTTGTGGATCGCGGGCCACGCCTCGGCCGGCGACGTCACCTATGTGCTGACCAGCTACTACATCATCCACGCCTACTTGCGCGATGTCGGCATGCACATCAACAACCTGCAGCGCTCGGTCAACGACATGGAGGAACTTGTCGCGATCCACGACGAGGCGATCGGCATTGCCGACGTCGCCGGCGCGTTGCCGATCAGCGTCCACGGCGGACGCATCGTGTTCGAGGACGTCACGTTCCACTACGGCGGACATCGTGTGCCGCTGTATGACGGCCTGTCGGTGGATATCCTCGCCGGCGAACGCGTCGGCCTTGTCGGCCGCTCCGGCTCGGGCAAGACCACCTTCGTCAAGCTGGTGCAGCGGCTCTACGATGTTTCTGGCGGGCGTATCCTGATCGATGGTCAGGATATCGCGAAAGCGACGCAGTATTCGCTGCGGAGCCAGATCGCCATCGTGCAGCAGGATCCGATCCTGTTTCACCGGTCGCTGGCCGAGAACATCGCCTACGGCCGGCCTGGCGCCAGCATGGCGGCGGTCGAGCAGGCCGCGCGTCTCGCCAATGCGCATGAGTTCATCCTGCGGCTGCCCAAGGGCTACGGCACGCTGGTCGGCGAACGCGGCGTGAAACTGTCGGGCGGCGAGCGGCAGCGCGTGGCGCTGGCGCGCGCGTTTCTCGCCGATGCGCCGGTGCTGATCCTGGACGAGGCGACCTCGAGCCTCGATTCGGAATCGGAGGCCTTGATTCAGCAGGCGATGGAACGCCTGATGAGGGGACGCACCTCGATCGTGATCGCGCACCGGCTGTCGACCGTGCGCAGCCTCGACCGGATTCTGGTGTTCGATCGCGGCGAGATCGTCGAGCAGGGCACCCATGCCTCGCTCGCTACCCGAACGGGGGGAATCTATCGCGGACTGTTCGAGCGCCAGGCGACGGAGTTCGACCGTGCGTCGGCGGCGGGGTGAGGGCGGCAAATCATTTCCAGGGCGCAGCTCAGGTGCGCCCCGGAGTGACCACATCATTGTCGGGCTTCGTCAATACTTGACGTTTAAAATACTTGGCCGATGGAAGTGAACCTTGATCGCCGTCCGCTGACCAATGCACTAGGACGAGTCGGGTCAGTATATCCTCCGATCGGAGGATGAGGGCTGCTCGTCGCAACGCCACTTGGCCAGCTACGCGACGGATCAGCCCTATGCACGGAACCTGGAAACTTCCCGACCTCATCGAGGAAATCTATGATGCGGCGCTTGAACCCGCATTATGGAACGACGTTGTCGTGAGGATCAACGATTTTGTCGGGGGCCAAGCTTGCGGACTTATCTCGAAGGATACGATGAGCCAATTTGGACTTACGCATTATTACTGCGGTGTCGATCCTCACTACATCCAGCTTTATTCGGAGACCTATTCCAGATTCGATCCCCTCACTACCTTGCCACCCCTAGGGCAAGTCGTGAGCATTCCGGATCTCTTACACTATGACGAATACCGCCAGGGACCCTTCTATCAGGAGTGGCTGCGCCCCCAAGGCTGTGTCGACGTTGCAAACGTCGTGCTCGAAAAATCAAGTTCGAATTGTGCGGTTCTCCTTACGGTTCTCCCGGGCGCGCGCATGCTCGACGATGAAATGCGGCGGCGTATCGCGCAGATCGTACCCCATGTCCAGCGGGCGTTGCTTATCAACAAGACGATTGATCTCAAACAGTCCGAGGCCGCGACATTTACCGATGCGCTGGATGGTCTTGCCGCCGGAATATTTCTGGTCGACGCGGGGTGCCGGATAATCCATGCCAATGCCGCCGGCCACCACATCCTGCGCGCGGATGATTTTCTGCGCTCCATCAACGGGCGGCTCGTCGCTCGCGACGGGCGATCCAATCAGACCTTGCGCGAAGTCTTTGCCGATGACGGCGATGCGCTGGGCGTGAAGGGCACGGCCTTGCCTTTGACCGCGCATGACGGCGAGCGTTACCTCGTCCACGTGCTGCCGCTGACAGCGGCGGCGCGGGCCGCCACCGGCATGGCCTACAAAGCCGTCGCCGCCCTGTTCGTTCGAAAGGTAGCGCTAGACAACCCCTGCGGCGAACTCGTCGCGCGCACGTTTGAACTGACGCCGGCCGAACTGCGGGTGCTGCTGGCCATTGTCGAGGTCGGCGGCGTGCCGGAGACGGCCGCAGCGTTGGGTGTCGCCGCAACAACTGTCAAAACTCATCTGCATCGCGTGTTCTCCAAGACGGGTTCCAGCCGCCAGGCCGATCTTGTCAAGCTCGCCGCCGGATTTTCCAGTCCGTTGGCGAGCTGATGCGCCGCAGAATGACGTTACCGCGGACCAAAACTGCTCCAGACCAGGCCGACGCCGGATAGAAACAGCAGCCCGAGCACGACATCGCGAAAATTCCTGTCGCTCAAGGCGCGATAGATCCGGGCACCCAGCCAGGCGCCGAGGATCGTCCCCGGCAAAGCGAGCAAGGCCAGCCAGATCACTTGCCCTTCGACCAAACCAGCGGCGGCCTGCACGCACAGTGCGGCGGCGAGCACCGTCCAGTTGAAGGTCTGGAAAATGCCGCGCCGCTCGTCCTTGCCCCAGCCGCGCAGGCTGGCCCACAAGATCGGCAATGGACCCGATAAGCCCGCCAGGCCGCCAAGAATCCCGCCGGCAAATCCGATGACCGCGTCCGCCGGCCTGCCGCCGAAACTGAATGCCATCGGCGTACGCTGGAAATAGAGCGCGGTCGGAAACACCAGCAGCAGCGCGCCGATGCTCAACTTGAAAATCTGGGGATCGGCGTGAGCGACCAGCATGGTACCCAGCGGCACGCCGGCGAGGCCGCCGATCAAAAATGGCCAGACCAGCGTAAGGTCGAACGTCCGCCACATCGACGGCAGCGTGGCGCTCTGGCCGATGACGGAACAGATCAGCACGAGCGGCACCGCGATCGAAGGCGGCAACACGTAGAGCCAAATCCCTAGCGCCATCAGCGCGGTCCCAAAGCCCGCAAGGCCAGACACGAAGCCGCCGGCCAGCGCGCCGAGAAAGAGAAGCACCAAGGCGAGTGTAGTCATCAGTGCTTCCGGATTTTCCATTGTCATTCCGGGGCGCATCGAAGATGCGAACCTCAGATGTGCGATTGCACATTGGGGAATCTCGAGATTCCGGGTCTGGTCCTTCGGACCGTCCCGGAATGACAGTTTTTGTCGGGGAGCAAACGTTTACACGACGCTTCGGCCAGGTACTATCGCAATTGCCCTTGGTACACCACCTGCCTCGCAAAAGGGGATTACCCGATCAGTATGCCGTCTCCGAAACAAACTTTTCTCGTCTGCCACGGCGCTTGGTCTGCAGGGTGGGCGTGGAAGAAGATGCACCCGCTGATGGCTGCTGCCGGGCATCGTCTGGTCACGCCAACCTACACCGGGCTTGGCGAGCGGGCGCATCTGGCGAGCCCATCGATCGATCTCGAAACCCACATTCAGGACATCCTGAACGTCATCAAATACGAAGACCTGCGCGACATCGTGCTGATCGGGCACAGCTATGGTGGCATGGTCGCAACCGGCGTAGCCGATCGTGCGCGGGACCGCATCGCGCAGTTGATCTATCTTGATGCGTTCGTGCCGAAGGACGGACAGTCTCTGCTCGACCTGAACGAGCCGGCGCGGCCGCGGATGCAGGAACTTGCGAAATCCGGCGATGGCTGGCGGCTGCCGCCCAATCCTACCCCGTCAGACACCGCCGAAGCGGATGTCGAATGGTTGACCGAGCGCCGTGTCGATATGCCGATCAAATGCTTCGAGATGCCGCTCAAGCTGCGCGGCGGCGAACTGACGCTGCCTCGCAGCTATATTTACGCAACGCGCATCACGCCGGCGGATACTTTCGGACAGTTTGCCGCCCGTGCCCAGAGCGAGGCTGGCTGGCGCTACTACGAGATCGACGCCAGTCATTCGCCTGCCGTCACGGCGCCCGACGCGTTGATGGGGTTGCTGCAGAAGATCGTCGCGGAGCGGACGCAATAATGCAGCGCCCTGAACAATGCCGGAATCAAATATCGCTCGCCACCGCGCCCTTCAACGAAACCAAACGCCACATTCTCGATTTGCTTCGCTCGGAGCGCGCAAATCAATCTCTGGAAACGATGGATCAACCATGACAAAGCGTGTTCTTCTTGGAATGCTTACCCCTTCATCCAACACTTCGCTGGAGCCGATCACCACCGCCATGGTGGCCGGACTGCCCGAGGTGTCCGCGCACTTCTCCCGTTTCAAGGTCACCGAGATCGCGCTTTCCGACAAGGCGCTCGCTCAGTTCGACAACGACGAAATCCTGCGTGCCGCGGAATTACTGGCGCATGCGAAGGTCGACGCGATCGGATGGAACGGAACGTCGTCCGGCTGGCTGGGATTTGAAGCAGACGTCCGGCTGTGCGAACAGATTACGGCAGCAACGGGCATCCCGGCGACGACCTCGATGCTGGCGCTGAACGAAATTCTTGAGCGGCGGAAAGTGACGCGGCTCGGCTACGTCACGCCCTACCTCGATGATGTCCAGGCAAAAATCCTGGAAAATTATGGCAAGCTCGGCATTGCCTGCCAGGGCGAGCGGCACCTCGGCCTGCGGGACAATTTTTCCTTTTCCGAAGTGCCGGTCTCGCAGCTGGAGGCGATGACCCGCGAGGTGGCACGGGATAAACCGGATGCGATCACGATCATCTGCACCAATTTGAATGCCGCACCTTCGGTCGCGAAGCTGGAGCGCGAAACCGGCATTCCGATCTATGACACCATTGCCACCGTGGTGTGGAAGTGTCTCAGGCTCGCCGGGGTAGACACCAGGCGCGTGGCTGATTGGGGTTCGCTGTTTCAACAGGTTGCGTGATCGCTTCCAACCGATCCAACTTCTTATTGGAGATATCGACCATGGCTGCCTTCGACACGGTCATTCGTCACGGCACGATTGCCACCGCAAGCGAAACCTACAAGGCTGATGTCGGGATCAGGGGTGGGCGCATTGCCGCCATCGGCGAAAAGCTGACGGACGCAGCCGAAGTCGTCGACGCCACCGACATGCTCGTGCTGCCCGGAGGCATCGACAGCCATGTCCATATTTCTCAACCGTCCGGACCCGGCATCGTCATGGCGGACGATTTTGCCAGTGCGACAAGGGCGGCGGCATTCGGCGGCAATACGTTTGTGATGCCGTATTGTCTGCAGGCCAAGGGGCAACCCTTGAGGGAGGCTCTGAAGGACTATCACGCGCTGGCCGAGCAGAACTGCCATATCGATCATTCGTTCCACCTGATCATCGCGGATCCGAGCGAGAATGTGCTGGGGCAGGAGCTGCCTGCATTGGTGGCCGACGGTTACACCTCCTTGAAGATCTTCATGACCTATGCGGACCTGGCATTGAGTGACTTTCAAATCCTGCAAGTGCTCTCGGTCGCCCGGGAATCCGGCGCCCTGGTTCAGGTTCATGCGGAAAATTATGACGCTATCCGGTTCCTGGTCGACCGGCTTGAACGTGCCGGAAACACCGGACCTTATTTTCACGCCAAGTCGCGTCCTGTTATCGTGGAACGAGAGGCCACTTACCGCGCGATTTCGCTCGCCGAACTGATCGATGTGCCTATCGTCATCGTCCACGTATCAAACCGCGAAGCGATGGAGGAAATCAGGCGAGCGCAGATGCGGGGCTTGAAGATTTCCGGTGAGACCTGCCCGCAATATCTGGTTTTGACCGAAGAAGATCTGAAAGATCTGGGCATGGAGGGTGCAAAGTATGTGTGCTCTCCACCGCCTCGGGACCATGCGAGCCAGCAGGCGTGCTGGGAAGGGCTGCAACAAGGCGTCTTTTCGCTGTTTTCTTCCGATCATTGTCCGTTTCGTTATGACGATCCCGCGGGAAAGCTCACCGCGAATGCGCGGACCAGCTTTCGCTGGATTCCCAACGGCATTCCCGGCATCGAGACGCGGCTTCCCATCCTGTTTTCCGAAGGAGTGAGCAAAGGGCGCATCACGCTGAACCAGTTCGTTGCGCTGACGGCGACCAACCATGCCAAAACCTACGGATTGCCGGGAAAAGGTTCGATAGCGATTGGTTACGACGCCGACATATCGATCTGGGATCCAGAGCGAACGGCGATTTTGTCGCAGGCGAACCTGCATCACGGAGCCGACTACACCCCCTATGAAGGTCTGGAAATCACGGGATGGCCGATCGCGACGATGTCGCGCGGTCGCTTTGTTGTGCGTGAAGGAAAACTCGTCGGCGAGAAAAGTTACGGCCGTTACGTCAGCCGGGGAAAGCCGTTCGAGCCCGCGTCGATGTCGGCGTTTCGATGAAGGATAATGGCTGGTCCGTCGCCGGGTTGGTCGACATGGCGAGGGGCCCGGCGTGTTGCGCCGAACCCCTCATTCTTAGTAAGACGCGTTTTCTTCACGCGAACCGGAAGTCCACTTCGCTCGAAAACGCTTTCGCGTAAAAATATCAGCCAGCCTGTAAGCCGGGTTTTGTAGGGCACCGCCTGCTTAACGCAAACGGTACGTGACGGCCATTCCTCTGGGACAATGTTTGCACATTGCCTCGAGCAACCTACCCGGACGGCGAGCCTGACATAGCCCTGCGGTGTTTTCGCTTTCGCGAACGAACCCGCGTTGCCGTCCCTATTCGGTCTTGCTCCCGGTGTGGTTTGCCATGCCGGTTCCGTTGCCGGACCCGCGGTGCGCTCTTACCGCACCTTTTCACCCTTGCACTGTCCCTGGGGTTGCCCCCGCCGGACGTTATCCGGCACCGTATGTCGATGGAGCCCGGACTTTCCTCTCCCGCAGCCTTTCGGCCGTAGCAGGAGCGGCCGTCCGGCCGACTGACGTCCTAGGCATGGGGGCTCAAAGCCGCCGCGTCAAGCCGATAAGGTCGGCTGCGGCCGGCAAAATAAATTATCCTGAAGATGTCGTGTTGCGATTGGCCCGTTCGACTGGATGTCGGCAAATGGTGCCGATCAACAGGAGTTAAAGAGATGCAGTATTTGTTGATGATCTATCAGAACGAAGCCGAGTACGGCAAAATCGACGCAGCCACCAGCAAGAAAATGCTGGAGGAATATGGGGCATTTACCCAGTCCATCATCCAGAGCGGCAATTTCAAGGCCGGCGACCGGCTGCAGGACACCCACACGGCGACTACCGTGCGCGTCCGCGACGGCAAGACCCTGACGACGGATGGTCCGTTCGCGGAAACGCGCGAGCAGCTCGGCGGTTACTATCTGGTCGAGGCCAAGGATCTCGACGCCGCGCTTGCCATTGCTGCGCGCATTCCCGGCGCCAGGTTTGGTTCGATCGAAGTCAGGCCGATCTGGGTTTATAATTGAGGCCGGCATCGTCATTCCGGGGCGGCGCGTCAGCGCCGAACCCGGAATCTCGAGGTTCCGGGTTCGTGCTGCGCACGCCCCGGAACGACGATCAGTGAGTAGCGCAATCGCATGACCCTCATCGAGATCGAAAAAACATTCCGTGACGAGGCGGGTCGGGCGCTGGCAACGCTGATCCGCCTGGTCGGCGATTTCGATCTCGCCGAGGATGCGTTGCAGGACGCCTTTGCCGCAGCACTGGAACGCTGGCCGGCGGCCGATCCGCCGTCCAATCCGAGGGCGTGGCTGGTCAATGTCGGTCGCAACAAGGCGATCGACCGGGTCCGCCGGCAAATCGCGTTTCGCGGCAAGCAGACAGAATTAGCGCACGAGTTGCTGCTCAACGCGGAAGCCTCCGACGAGGCTGGCGATATGATGGCGCTCGACGATGACATGCTGCGGCTGATCCTGATCTGTTGCCATCCGGCATTCGCGATCGAGGTTCAGGTCGCGCTGACGCTGCGCACGGTCTGCGGTCTGACCACCGGGCAGGTCGCCCGCGCCTTTCTGGTGAGCGAGGACGCGATGGCGCAGCGCCTGCTCCGCGCCAAGCAGAAAATCCGCCTTGCCGGAATTCCCTACGAGGTGCCGCACCGCGAAGCGCTTGAGCCGCGGCTGCGCGGGGTGCTCGCGGCGATCTATCTCGTCTTCACCGAAGGCTACGTGGCCACATCGGGCGAAGATCTGATGCGCCCCGATCTGGCGCGCGAAGCGATCCGGCTCGGCCGCCTGCTCGATGCCCTGATGCCGCAACGGGGCGAGATCAAGGGATTGCTGGCCTTGATGCTGCTGCACGACGCGCGCCGCGCCGGGCGCGCGACCGCGGGCGGTGACATCGTGCTGCTGGAAGAGCAGGACCGCACGCTATGGGACCATGGCCAGATCGCCGAAGGTTTGAGGTTGGTGGAACAGGCCTTGCTTATGCCGGGCCGGCCGCAATCCTATGCGGTGCAAGCCGCGATCGCGGCACTTCATGCGCGGGCGCCGAATTATAAAGACACCGACTGGCCGCAGATTGCAGGCCTCTATGAAGTGCTGTTGCGGATCAGCCCGTCGCCGGTGATCGAACTCAATCACGCTGCTGTGGTGTCGATGGTCGATGGGCCGGCGCGGGCGCTTGCTCTGATCGACGCGCTGGAAGCTCGCGGCAAACTCGATGGCTACGAATTGATGCCGGCGGTCCGCGCCGATCTGTTGCGCCGGCTCGGCCGGCGCGAAGCGGCACGCGAGGCATATCTCGCGGCGACGGCTGCGACACAGCTGGAGCCATTGCGGCGGCTTTACGCGCGGCGGTTGATGGAGCTTGCGTGCAGCAGCCAATCGTAAGTTAAGTCGTTTGCGCTTTAGACGACTGCAACGTGGTCAGCGTCGAATGATCGGCGATGCCGTCGACGCGCACGGGTCGGAAATGGCGCTGGAAGGCGGTGACCACTTCCATGGTCGGGCCATCGTATTTCCCGGATGTCGGGACGCCGTAGCCGTATCTGGCCAGCGCATGCTGCAGGTCGCGAACGTTGTCGCTGACAGTGCCGAGCTTGAGCGTTTCGCCGCGCACGATCGGCGCCGGCTGCACCCAATGGCCGACGCCAGAATTGGCCAGCGAATGCCACGGAAATTTCTCGCCGGGGTCTTTCTTGCGCGCCGGAGCGACGTCCGAATGCCCGAGCACGCGATGCGACGGCACCTTGCGGCGAAGCATGATGCCGCGGCACAGCGCAATCACGGCGGCGATCTGGCGCAGCGGAAAGTCAGGATAGCCCCAGTCGTGGCCGCGATTGACGATCTCGATGCCGATCGAACAGGAATTGATGTCGTCCTCGCCGGCCCAGGATGCTTCGCCGGCATGCCAGGCGCGTTTGGCTTCCGGGACGGACTGAATGATGCGGCCGTCTTCCAGCACGATATAATGCGCCGAAACATCGGTGCCGACCGTGCACAGCTTCGCGATCGCGCCTTCCACGTCCGGCATCCCGGTATAGTGCAGCACGATCATGTCGGGCAAACGGCCCTTGTTGCGGTCGCCGTAGTTCGCCGACGGGATCACATCGGAAGCGATCGATGAATCGGGAGTGAAGGTCTTCATGCTCGCGTTGGCCCTTGGGATCGGCAGGGCACGTTGACGCTTCGAATCAAAACTACCTGATGCGGACGAACCTGGCGGCATAGGATAGCTCAAACCGGACGGCAGAACGGCACATTTTTTCAGGACGAATCTCTCTCTTACTATTTCCCCACAATGCCATCCGCGCAATGTGAGAGCCGGTCGCCCCTTCGCATTTTAACCGGGTGTGTGCGGTACGCATCACCGGTGCGGACGAATCGCATATCAGGGCATTTTGGAGGGGTCGTCCGGCGCACGTCGAGACCCCCCGGCGTGAGCGCGATTGCGCTCATCGCGGCGGTGCGGAATCTCGTTTTGGCAGTGGGCCTGCGGTCGGGTTCCGGCGTTCGCCGCGACGACATCCCATCAACGCTTTCTTAACGCTAACTGCCGTTACTAAGTGGTGAACAGCCGAAACCGGTTTAGGGGACGGCCGAGGCCCTATTGACGCTCGAAATCCCATGGCAACCCAGCAAATTCCATCGGGAAATCAGGGTTTGCGATCGGGGCCGTGCGGGACCGGTAATCGTGCTTCGCACTGGCTTTTCGAGGCGAAAAGCACGGCGAAGCACAGACATTTGAGGCGCAATGGGCCCGTTCGCGTCCAGTTTTCATCTGCCCTGCCGGCCCGCGCCCGGAGCCGGGGCATGAATCCGTCTGCCCCACGCCATATTCCCGTGCTTGGCCGCCAGGCGATCGAAATGCTGAGCCCACACGACGGCGGCATTTACCTCGACGCCACCTTTGGCGCCGGTGGCTACAGCCGGGCTATCCTCGAGGTGGCTGGAACCCGCGTCGTCGGCGTCGACCGCGACCGGTCGGCGATATCGGGCGGGTTCGATCTCGTTGAGCGGTCGGGCGGCCGGCTCACACTGGTCGAGGACCGGTTCTCCAATCTCGCCGATATTTGCGCCGCGCAGGGCATCTCGTCGGTCGATGGCGTCGTGATGGACGTCGGGGTATCCTCGATGCAGCTCGACGAGGCCGACCGCGGCTTCTCGTTTCGCCTTGGCGGCCCGCTCGACATGCGGATGGGCCATGACGGCCCGACCGCGGCGGATGTGATCGCCAGGGCTTCCGAGGCCGATCTCGCCAATATCATCTACATCTTCGGCGAAGAGCGACATTCGCGCGGCGTCGCCCGCGCCATCGTCGCTGCGCGCAAGCAAGCGCCGATCGCGACCACGAGGGCGCTGGCCGATATCGTCGCAAAAGTGGTGCGGTCCAAATCGGGCGAAATTCACCCGGCAACGCGGACGTTTCAGGCTTTACGGATTTTCGTCAACGAGGAACTCGACGAACTGTATTTGGCGCTGTCAGCGGCGGAGCGCGTTCTAAAGCCGGGCGGCCGGCTGGTGGTGGTGTCGTTTCATTCGCTGGAAGACCGCATCGTCAAGAATTTTCTGGTCGAACGCGCCAAGGCCGGCGGCGGATCGCGGCATCTGCCGGAGATCGCGCAAGCCGCGCCGAGTTTTGTCAGTTTGACCAAGCGCCCACTCACCCCTGATGACGCGGAGATTTCAGCCAATCCGCGCGCGCGATCAGCCAAACTGCGCGCGGCCGAGCGCACCGCCGCGCCTGCGCATGCTGCTGCCGCATTGCCGGCATGGCCGTCGCTTGACGACGTGATGAGGGGAGGCTGACCATGCGGATCATCCACCTCCTGGTGATCGGCGTTTTGGTGTTCGCCGCGGCCTATGTCTATCGGATCAAGATGGAATCCACCTCGCGTACCGAGCGCGTGCTGCGGTTGCATGCGGAAATTCGCGAGCAACGCGACGCCATCGCGGCGTTGCGTGCGGAATGGGCCAAGCTTGACGCGCCGCTGCGATTGCAGGGTCTCGCCGAACGCCATCTGGCGCTGAAGCCGCTGGTCGCGACGCAGTACGATTCATTGAAGAACCTGCCCGAGCGGCCGCCGAGCTTTGTCAAGCGGGGGGATCCCGATCCGATCGGCGCGATGATCCAGACCATCGATGCCGCGACGGTTACGGGCTCGGTGCCGACGCCGGAGGATCAACCATGACAATTCAGGCGCGGGCGATCGTCAGGCCCTTGGAACCGTGGCGGCAGCGGCTGATCCGCAGCCTGCTGTACGGGCGCAATGTCGACCGCGCCGCGAAAGCGCGCGCTCGCGTCGGACTCGCCATTCTGGCGTTCGCGGCGATCTATGCGGTCATCGGCGGACGGCTGATCATGTTCGCCGTCGTTGGCGACAGCCACGGCGCGCGCCGTGCGGCGGCGCAGGACGCCATCGCAACCGCGCGGCCGGATATTGTCGACCGCAACGGCGAGGTGCTCGCCACCGACGTCAAGGCGCCCAGCCTGTTCGCCGAGCCGCGCCGGATCATCGACAAGGACGAAGCCATCGAGCTTCTGACCGCGACGCTGCCGGATCTCGACACCGGCGAAGTACGTGACCGGCTGTCGTCGAAAAAAGGCTTCGTCTGGCTGAAGCGCGAAATCACGCCGCAGCAGCAGCTGGAAATTCATCGCCTCGGCGTTCCCGGCATCGGCTTCCTGCGCGAGAACAAACGCGTTTATCCCACCGGCGCCGAAGTCGCGCATCTGATTGGTCTGGTCAACATCGACAACCAGGGCATCGCCGGGATGGAGAAATGGCTCGACAGCAACGGCCTTGCCGATCTGCATCGCGCCGGCTTTGCCACCGATCGCCTGCAGCGGCCGGTGGAATTGTCGGTCGACCTGCGCGTCGAGCACGCGCTGCGCGATGAACTCATGATGGCAAAGGAAAAGTACAAGGCCAAGGCGGCCTCCGGCCTCGTCTCCAACGTCAAGACCGGCGAGATCGTGGCGATGGTGTCGCTGCCGGACTTCGATCCGAACAATCCGCGCGAGGCGCACGATCCCGAGCGCATCAACCGCCTGACCACTGGCGTTTACGAGATGGGCTCGACCTTCAAGGCGCTGACCCTGGCGATGGCGCTGGATTCCGGCAAGGCCACGCTCAACACCATGTACGATGCCCGTGGCGCGCTGCATTATGGCAAATTCGCGATTCACGACACCCATCCCGAGGGCCGCGCCATCTCGTTGTCGGAAGTGTTCACGTTCTCCTCGAACGTCGGCGCGGCGCGCATCGCGCTGGCGCAGGGCGTCGAGGCGCATAAGGCCTTTCTGCGCAAGATGGGCCAGCTCGATCGGTTGCGCACCGAACTGCCCGAGAGCGCTTCGCCGATCGTGCCCAAGCGCTGGAGCGAACTCAACACCATCACCATTGCCTTCGGTCACGGCATTGCCGTGGCGCCGCTGCAGGCGGTGATGGGCATCAACGCGGTGATGAACGGCGGCTATTTGATCCCGCCGACATTCCTCAAGCGATCGGAAGAAGAAGCCCGGGCGCTGGCGAAGAAAGTGATCAAATCCGAAACTAGCGAGAAGATGCGCTATCTGATGCGGCTCAATGCCGAGGTTGGAACCGCCAAGCAGGCCGACGTGAAGGGCTATTACATCGGCGGCAAAACCGGTACCGCTGAAAAGGTCGTCAACGGGCATTATTCCAAGAAGCAGGTGTTGAACTCGTTTACCGCGATCATTCCAGCTGATAACCCGCAGTTCCAGGTGCTGGTGATGCTGGACGAGCCGAAGGCGCTGCCGGAAACCCATGGCTTTATTACCTCGGGATGGAACGCGGTGCCGACCGGCGGCAAGGTGATCGCCCGCATCGCGCCGCTTCTGGGTATCGAGCCGCGCTTCGATCTGCCGCCGTCCGACCGCCTTATTCTTGCTGCATCGAGGACAACCCAGTAAGGCGTAACATCACGCGCCGGCCGGACTGGAAGATTAATGAGACTTCGCGACCTGTTCAGCGATGACGTCACGATCGATCGGCAGGCGGAAGCGGCCGTGGTGACAGGGCTTGCCGTGGACAGCCGCGCGGTGAAGCCGGGCGATTTGTTCTTTGCGCTCGCCGGCAGCAAAACCGATGGCGCGCGCTTCATCGATGCTGCGATTGCATCGGGTGCGGCGGCGATAGCGACCGATCATCCGCCGCAAGGCGTTTCGCGCGTGCCGTTCGTCGTCACGCCCAATCCGCGCCGCGCGCTGGCGCTCGCCGCGGCCAAATTCTTTCCGCGGCAACCCCAAACAATCGCGGCCGTAACCGGAACCAGCGGCAAGACCTCGGTCGCCGCCTTCACCCGGCAGATCTGGCAGCGGCTCGGTCATGAATCGGCCAGCATCGGCACCATCGGGCTGGTCTCGCCGCAGCGCACCATCTACGGATCGCTGACGACGCCGGATCCGATTGCGCTGCATCGGCAGCTCGACGAAATCGCCGCCGAGGGCGTCACGCATCTGGCATTCGAGGCCTCATCGCACGGCCTCGATCAGTATCGGCTCGATGGTGTGCGCGTCACTGCCGGAGGCTTCACCAATCTGACCCGCGACCACATGGATTACCATCCTGACGTCGCGCATTATCTTGCCGCCAAGCTGCGGCTGTTCCGCGATCTGGTGGTGGCGGATGGCGCCGCGGTGATATCAGCCGATCATGATTGTTCGCAGGCCGTGATCGATGCGGCGCGCGCGCGAAACTTGCGGATCGTGACGGTCGGCCGCAAAGCCGAGGGCGAGGGCATTGGTCTTGTCGAGGCTGACATCGACGGCTTTGCGCAGAAACTCGTGCTTGAACATCGCGGGCGCAGGCATTCGGTGCGGCTGCCGCTGGTCGGCGAATTCCAGATCGAGAATGCGCTGGTGTCCGCCGGGCTCGCGATCGGTACCGGCAGCGAGCCCAAATCGGTGTTCGCGGCGCTTGAACTCCTCGAAGGCGCCAAGGGCCGGCTGGAACGGATCGCCGAGCGCAACGGCGCGCCGATCTTTGTCGATTACGCGCACAAGCCCGATGCGCTGGCGAAGGCACTGCAGGCGCTGCGGCCTTACGCCAAACGCAAGCTCGTTGTGGTGTTCGGGGCGGGCGGCGACCGCGATATCGGCAAACGTCCGTTGATGGGCGCGATCGCAAGTGAGAATGCCGACACCGTGATCGTCACCGACGACAATCCGCGCAGCGAAAATCCGGACCTGATTCGATCGGCGATCTTGAGCGCTGCAAAGGGTGCAACGGAAATCGGTGACCGCGCCGAGGCGATCCGGACCGCGATCGCCGGTTTGCAGCCGGGCGATGCGCTGCTGATCGCCGGCAAGGGCCACGAGACCGGACAGATCGTCGGCGACCGCACCTTGCCGTTCAGCGATCACGATGCGGTCGCAGCCGCATTTGCACCGAGGGTCGCATGAGCGCGGCGCCGCTGTGGACTTCTGCCGCGATGGCGCAGGCGATGCGCGCATCGACCAATGGTGTGTTGCCGGAAGCGATATCGGGCCTTTCCATCGACAGCCGCACCATCGCGCCGGGTGAAGCCTATTTTGCGATCAAGGGTGACGTCCACGATGGACATGATTTCGTCGCCGCCGCCTTGAAAGCCGGCGCAGCATTGGCAGTGGTCGAGGCCGCGCAGCGCGACAAGTTCGCATCCGACGCGCCGCTGCTGGTGGTCGACGATGTGCTCGCCGGTCTAGTCGCTCTCGCTTATGCCGCGCGGGCGCGGCTCGATGCGCAGGTGATTGCGATCACCGGCTCGGTCGGCAAGACCTCGACCAAAGAGGCGCTGTGCAGTGTATTGAGCGCGCAAGGCGAGACCCACGCCTCGACCAAGTCGTTCAACAATCACTGGGGCGTGCCGCTGTCGCTGGCGCGATGCCCGGCGACCGCGCGTTTTGCGATCTTCGAGATCGGCATGAATCACGCCGGCGAAATCGAAACGCTGGTCAAGATGGTGCGGCCGCAAATGGCTGTTATCACCACGGTCGAGCCGGTGCATCTGGAATTCTTTGCCGGCATCGAAGCGATTGCCGATGCCAAGGCGGAAATCCTGACAGGTCTCGAGCCCGGCGGAGCCGTGGTGCTCAACCGCGACAATTCGCAGTTCGCCCGGTTGCAGCGGCACGCCAGGAAACTCGGCATCGCGCGCATCGTCTCGTTCGGCGCCGACCAGCAATCGGACGCACGGCTGCTTGAGGTGTCGTTGCATGCCGCCTGCTCAGCCGTGCATGCCAATATTTTTGGGAATGACGTGACCTACAAACTCGGCATGCCCGGCCGTCACATGGCGATGAATTCGCTGGCGGTGTTGGCTGCGGCATCGCTTGCAGGCGCCGATCTTGCGCTCGCGGCGCTCTCGCTGTCGCAGATCGAGCCGGCAGCGGGCCGTGGCGCGCGGCGCGTGCTGGAGGTTGCCAGCGGCGAAGCCACGCTGATCGATGAAAGTTACAACGCCAATCCGGCGTCGATGGCGGCGGCGCTGAATGTGCTCGGCGCCGCCGCCGTCGGCCCGCATGGCCGGCGCATCGCGGTGCTCGGCGATATGCTCGAACTCGGGCCCACCAGCGCCGTGTTGCATCGCGGTCTGGTCGACGCGGTCAACGCCAACCGCATCGATCTTGTGTATTGTTGTGGCCCGCTGATGCGCAACCTGTGGGACGCTCTTTCCACGGGCAAACGGGGCGGCTATGCCGAGAGCGCGGCTGAGCTGGAAGCGCAGGCGGTCGCGGTGATTCGCGCCGGCGACGCGATCATGGTCAAGGGGTCGCTTGGCTCGAAGATGAAAACGGTTGTCAACGCGCTCGAAAAGCGCTTTCCCGGCAAGACCGCGCACGACGAAGCCGCGGTATAGGGCGGATTGAATGTTTTACTGGCTAATCGAGCTTTCCAATACCGTGCCTGGTCTCGGCATGTTCCGCACTTTCCTGAACGTGTTCCGCTACATCACCTTTCGTACCGGTGGCGCGATGGTCACCGGCGCGCTGTTCGTATTTCTGTTCGGCCCTTGGATCATTGACCACCTCCGGCTTCGCCAGGGCAAGGGCCAGCCGATTCGCACCGATGGTCCGCAATCGCATCTCGTCACCAAGATCGGCACGCCGACCATGGGCGGACTGATGATCCTCTCCGGACTGGTGGTCTCGACGCTGCTGTGGGCCAACACGCTCAATCCCTATGTGTGGATTGTGCTGGCGGTGACGCTGGGCTTCGGCTTTGTCGGCTTCTACGACGATTATTTGAAGGTGACCAAGCAGAGCCATAGCGGCTTTGCCGGCCGGGTCCGCCTCGCGATTGAAGCGGTGATCGCGCTCGCCGCATGCTACGCGCTGGTCCGGCTCGGGCGTGACCCGTTCTCGACCTCTTTGGTGATTCCGTTCTTCAAGGACGTGGTGCTGAATTTCGGCTGGTTCTTCGTGATATTCGGCGCCTTCATCATTGTCGGCGCCGGCAACGCGGTCAACCTGACCGACGGTCTCGACGGACTTGCCATCGTGCCGGTCATGATCGCGGCGGCGAGCTTCGGCATGATCGCATATCTCGTTGGTAATGCCGTGTTCTCGGATTACCTGCAGATCAATTACGTCGCCGGCACCGGCGAACTTGCGGTACTGTGCGGCGCGGTGCTGGGCGCGGGCCTGGGATTCCTGTGGTTCAACGCGCCGCCGGCGTCGATCTTCATGGGCGACACCGGTTCGCTGGCGCTCGGCGGCATGCTTGGCTCGATCGCGGTCGCGACCAAACATGAAATCGTCCTCGCCGTGATCGGCGGACTGTTCGTGCTGGAAGCGGTCTCGGTGATCGTGCAGGTGACGTCGTTCAAGCTCACCGGCAAGCGCGTATTCCGGATGGCGCCGATCCATCACCATTTTGAGCAGAAGGGCTGGACCGAACCGCAAATCGTGATCCGGTTCTGGATCATCTCGGTGATGCTGGCGCTGGCCGGCCTCTCCACGCTGAAGCTGCGGTGATTGAGCGTGACAGTTACCGCTCTCAGAACGTTCCGATCCGACCCCGGCGTCATCCTGAGGTGCGAGCTCTCGCGAGCCTCGAAGGATGGCCACATCGCGCAGGCGCGCATCCTTCGAGGCTCGCCGCAAGTGCGGCGCGCACCTCAGGATGACGCGGGAAAAACGGGCGCGGCCCTCCCATGATTCCCATCACCTCCTTCGCGGGCAAGACGGTCGCGGTGTTCGGCCTTGGCGGCTCCGGGCTTGCAAGCTGTCACGCCCTGAAGGCGGGCGGGGCGGAAGTGATCGCCAGCGACGACGGCGTCGACAGACTCGCGGAAGCCGCGCAAGCAGGATTCGTCACCGCGGATTTACGCAAAATATCGTGGACCAATTTCGCAGCCCTGGTGCTGACGCCGGGCGCGCCGCTGACCCATCCCAGTCCGCACTGGACCGTGCTGGCGGCACAACAGGCCGGCGTTGAAGTGATCGGCGATATCGAACTGTTTTGCCGCGAGCGGCGGCGTCAAGCGCCGGACGCGCCGTTCGTCGCCATCACCGGCACCAATGGCAAATCGACCACCACCGCACTGATCGCGCATCTGATGCGCGTCGCCGGTTACGACACCCAGATGGGCGGCAATATCGGCACCGCAATCCTGTCGCTGGAGCCGCCACGCATGGGGCGGGTCCACGTCATCGAGATGTCGTCGTACCAGATTGATTTATCTCCGTCGCTCGATCCTTCCGTCGGCATCCTGCTCAACGTCAGCGAAGACCATATCGACCGCCACGGCACGCTTGAGCATTATGCCGCCGTGAAGGAGCGGCTGGTCGCCGGCGTACAGAAGCAGGGCACCGCGATCGTCGGCGTCGATGACGGATGGAGCCGGAACACCGCCGACCGCATCGAACAATCAGGCAAACGCGTAGTCCGTATCTCGGTGAGAAATCCGCTGGCCGACGGCATCTATGTCGAGCGTGAAACCATTGTGCGCACATCCGGCGGCGCGCGCAGCGAGGTCGCCCGGATCGGCGGCATCGGTTCGCTGCGCGGTCTGCACAACGCGCAGAATGCGGCTAGCGCGTCGGCGTGCGCGCTGGCGCTCGGCGTCAGCCTGGAGGTCTTGCAAAACGGCCTGCGCAGCTTTCCCGGCCTCGCGCACCGCATGGAGCAGGTCGGCCGCCGCGGCAACGTGCTGTTCGTCAACGACTCCAAGGGCACCAATGCGGATGCGGCGGCGCATGCGCTGTCGTCATTCCCTGATATTTTCTGGATCGCCGGCGGCAAGCCGAAGCTCGGCGGCATCGCAGGTTTGACCGAATATTTCCCGCGCATCCGAAAAGCTTATTTAATTGGGGAAGCCGCCAAGGAATTCGCCGCGACGCTCGAGGGCAAGGTGGCCTACGAGATCTCGGAAACGCTTGATGTCGCGGTGGCCAGTTCCGCGCGCGATGCGGAAGCCTCGGGGCTTGCCGATCCGGTAGTCTTGCTGTCGCCGGCCTGCGCGTCGTTCGACCAGTACCGCAATTTCGAAATCCGCGGCGCGCGGTTCCACGAACTCGTCACCGCGCTGCCGGGCGTCAAGCCGGTGGTGTAACCACGCCGTCATGGCCGGGCATAGCCGTCCGAAGGACGGCGTCGCTTCGGCTCGCCTATGTCCCGGCCATCCACGTCTTTCTTGCTGCCGCGCTGTTAAGACGTGGATGGCCGGAACAAGTCCGGCCATGACGAGCGGAGTGGGCGCCGCCTACAAAAGATACTCTCCCATTAACCCTTCGGAAACCAACCTGAGCGACCAATGGGCAAACTTCCGCCTTTGGGAATGCCCATGCTCTCTCGTGAACAACGCAACCCCTTAAGCGAATGGTGGTGGACGGTCGACCGCCTGCTGCTCGCGGCGATTTCGCGGCCAGTCCGCCGGTGGCAACAAGGATCGGGCTCGATCCGTTTCACTTCTTCAATCGCCACGTCTTGTTTCTGCTGCCGTCCTTCATCGTGCTGATTTGTGTGTCGTTCCTGTCGCCGCGGCAGATCAGGCGCTCCGCGCTGATCGTATTCGCCATCAGCATCGCACTGATCGCGGCGACGCTTCTCATCGGCCCGGAGGTAAAAGGCTCGCGGCGCTGGATCACCCTGATCGGCCTCAACATCCAGGCGTCCGAATCGGCCAAGCCTGCGTTCGTGGTGATGGCGGCGTGGCTGTTCGCGGAATCGGCGCGGCGGCCGGAAATGCCCGCGACCTCGATGGCGCTGGCACTGTTGCTGACGCTGGTATCGCTGCTGGTGATGGAACCCGATTTCGGCCAGACCATGCTGATCCTGATGGTGTGGGGCGCCCTGTTCTTCATCGCGGGCATGCGGATGATCTGGGTATTGGGGCTTGCGGGTGCGGCGAGCGCCGGACTGTTCGGCGCCTATCTGCTGGTGCCGCACGTCGCAGGGCGCATCAAACGCTTCATGAATCCCGGGACCGGAGATACCTTTCAGGTCGATACCGCGATGGAAGCATTTTCAAACGGCGGCTGGTTCGGGCTTGGACCGGGCGAAGGCATCGCCAAACGCAGCCTGCCGGACAGCCACACTGATTTTGTGTTCGCGGTGGCGGCGGAGGAATTCGGCATCATCCTTTGCCTCGCGCTGCTGGCGTTGTTTGCCTTCGTCGTCATTCGCGCGTTGTTGCGCGCCTACGCCACCGAGGACATGTTCTCGCGGTTCGCTGCATCAGGCCTGGCGATCTTGTTCGGTGTGCAGGCCGCGATCAACATGTCGGTCAATCTGCAGCTGATACCGGCCAAGGGCATGACGCTGCCGTTCATTTCCTATGGCGGCTCATCGATCATTTCGCTGGCCTACGGCGTCGGCATGATGCTGGCACTGACGCGGCAGCGGCCGCGCACCGAGATGGAATCGATCGGCGACGCCGACGCAGCGCGCAGTTACGCTTGACCTGACGACGAAGACGCGCTTTTCGTCATTGCGAGGAACGTAGTGACCAAGCAATCCAGCACTTTGTTCCACGGCCCTTGGATTGCTTCGCGGAGCCTGTCGTCGGGCGGCGCTTCGCGCCGACCCGATGGCTCGCAATGACGGCTGGCCCATGACCACTTCACCTCTGATTTTGCTGGCCGCGGGCGGCACCGGCGGCCATTTGTTTCCGGCCGAGGCGCTTGGCGTCGAGCTGATCAGGCGTGGCTTGCGCGTACGTCTCGCCACCGACTCCCGCGCATTGCGCTACAGTGGATTGTTCTCCAAGGAGACCATCGACGTGGTGCCGAGCGCTACCGTGCGCGGCCGAACGCCATGGTCGCTGGCCTTGACCGGCGCCACGCTCGCCGCCGGCACGGCCGTGTCGCTCAACCTGATGCGCCGGCTGAGGCCCAAGGCCGTGGTCGGGTTCGGCGGTTATCCGACATTGCCGCCGCTGCTGGCGGCGCGGCTGTTCGGTGTGCCCGGCATCATTCACGAGGCCAATGCGGTGCTCGGCCGCGCCAACCGTTTCCTGTCGAGCCGGGTAGCCGCGATCGCGACCTCGCTGCCCGGCGTGCTCGACCGCGATCCACAGCTTTCGGAAAAGACAACTACTGTCGGCACGCCGATGCGTCCGGCGATCCTCGCGGCGGCCGCTGTGAAATTCGCATCCCCCGAATCGGCAGGAGCGTTTCGGTTGCTGGTAGTCGGCGGCAGCCAGGGCGCGCGCGTGATGGCCGACATCGTGCCCGATGCAATCGAGCGTCTGGAGCCGGCGCTGTGGAACAGATTGATCCTCACACAGCAGGTGCGTGAAGAGGACATGGCGCGGGTGCGCGCGGCCTATGACCGGCTCAAGATCAACGCCGAACTGGCGCCGTTCTTCAGCGATCTGCCGGCGCGGCTGGCGTCTAACCATCTGGTGGTCTCGCGATCCGGCGCCGGGACCGTGGCCGAACTCGGCGCCATCGGCCGGCCGTCGATCCTGGTGCCGCTGCCCGGCTCGATCGATCAGGATCAATTTGCCAATGCCGGCGTGCTGGCGCAGGCGGATGGCGCGCTTCGCATTGTGCAGTCCGATTTCACGCCCGACCGGCTGGCCGCGGAGATCTCTGCGCTTGCCGCCGAGCCGGCGCGGCTGACCGCGATGGCCGAAGGCGCCCGCAGCGTCGGCAGGTTGGACGCCGCCGAACGGCTGGCCGATCTGGTCGCGAAAGTCGCCGGAATCTAGGCGATCGCGCACAAAATTGCCCCTTGTCATGCCCCGCGAAAGCGGGGCATCCAGTACTCCGCGCAGCTGATTTGAATTTTCAGCCTTCGCGAGAATACCGGATCGTCCGCGTTCGGGGACGATGACGCCCGAGGAAACATCGATGAGACTGCCGCGAGAGATCGGACCTATTCATTTCGTCGGGATCGGCGGCATCGGCATGAGCGGCATCGCCGAGGTGCTGTGCAATCTCGGCTACACCGTGCAGGGGTCGGACGCGTCCGAGAGCGCCAACGTCAACCGCCTGCGCGACAAGGGGATCAAGATCACCGTCGGCCACAAGGCCGAGAACGTCGCCGGCGCCGATGTGCTTGTGGTGTCGACCGCGATCAAGCGCGACAATCCCGAATTGATGGCGGCGCGCGCGCAGCGCATCCCGGTGGTGCGCCGCGCCGAAATGCTGGCCGAACTGATGCGGCTGAAAAGCTGCGTCGCGATCGCGGGCACCCATGGCAAGACCACCACCACGTCGATGGTCGCAGCATTGCTCGATGCCGGCGATCTCGACCCCACCGTGATCAATGGCGGCATCATCAATGCCTACGGCACCAACGCCCGGCTCGGTGCCGGCGAGTGGATGGTGGTGGAGGCCGACGAGAGCGACGGCACGTTTCTCAAATTGCCGGCCGATGTCGCCATCGTCACCAATGTCGACCCTGAACATCTCGATCACTTCAAGACCTTCGAGGCGGTGCAGGATGCGTTCCGCAATTTCGTCGAGAACGTGCCGTTCTACGGCTTCGCGGTGATGTGTATCGACCATCCCGTCGTGCAAACCATCGTCGGCAAGATCGAGGATCGCCGCATCATCACCTATGGCGAAAATCCGCAGGCCGACGCCCGGCTAATTGATCTCAATCCGTCTGGCGGCGGTTCCAGCTTCAAGGTCGCGTTTCGCAATCGCAAGACCGATGTCGCGCACGAGATCGCCGATTTGGTGTTGCCGATGCCGGGGCGGCACAACGCGCTCAACGCCACGGCCGCGATCGCCGTGGCACACGAACTGGGGCTGTCGGACGCCACGATCCGCAAGGCGCTCGCAAGCTTCGGCGGCGTGCGGCGGCGTTTCACCAAGACCGGCGAATGGAACGGCGTCACCATTATCGACGACTACGGCCATCACCCGGTTGAGATCGCAGCGGTGCTGAAAGCGGCGCGGGAGTCCACCAACGGCAAGATCATCGCCGTGGTGCAGCCGCATCGCTTTACCCGGCTGCAGTCGCTGTTCGAGGAGTTCTGTACCTGCTTCAACGACGCCGATACGGTTGTCGTCGCCGAAGTCTACCCGGCCGGCGAGGCGCCGATAAAAGGCATCGACCGCGACCATTTTGTGCTCGGCCTGCGCGCGCACGGCCATCGCGAAGTGATTCCGCTGCAGAAATCCGCCGACCTCGCCGGCGTGGTGCATGGCATCGCCGGCAGCGGCGATTTTGTCGTCTGTCTCGGCGCCGGCAACATCACGCAATGGGCCTACGCGCTGCCCGGCGAATTGAAGGCGTTGGGATGATGTGTTCGTCGCAGTTGGCACAGCGTCCAAATTCGTCATGGCCGGGCTTGTCCCGGCCATCCACGTCTTTACTTCGCGATTGTCTCGAAGAGGTCGTCCCAATCTGGATTCATGGTAACAATCTTTCGAACCTTCCATGCCCGCGACCAATGCTTGATATTGTGCTCGCGCTGAATGGCGTCACGGATGTCGTCGAACTGCTCGAAATAGACCAGTCGCTTCAATCCATATTGCTTGGTGAAGCCATCGACAAATCCAGAACGATGCTCAAACACACGGCGGACAAGATCGTTTGTCACGCCAACATACAGGATGCCGTTGGGTCGATTGGTCGGAATCTAAACGTAGCCACCTGTCATCCCGAAATTCTGCAAGACGTGGATGGCCGGGACAAGCCCGGCCATGACGAAATTAATTGTTGTGCCAGGTACGCATGACCTTCCCCGACATCACGCCCGATCTCAAAGCCGCGATGCCGCAGCTGCGCGGGCGGCTGCTGGCGAATCAGTCGCTTGCCGAGCTGACATGGTTTCGGGTCGGCGGCCCTGCGCAGGCGCTGTTCACGCCAGCGGATGAAGACGACCTTTCGTATTTCCTCGCGCATCTGCCGAATGAAATTTCGGTCTACGTCGTTGGCGTCGGCTCCAACCTCATCGTGCGCGACGGCGGTATGCCGGGCGTGGTGATCCGGCTCAGCCCACGTGGTTTCGGCGAGACCCGTGCGAATCGCGATATCGTCAGCGCCGGTGCTGCTGCGCTCGACAAGCGCGTGGCCGAAACGGCTGCATCAGCCAACATCAGCGGGCTGGAGTTTTTGTTCGGCATTCCCGGCACCATCGGCGGCGCGCTGCGCATGAACGCCGGCGCCAATGGCTCTGAAACCAAAGATGTTTTGGTCGAAGCGACCGGCATCGGGCGCGACGGCAAGAAGCATGTGTTCGACAATGCCGGCATGAAGTTCATCTATCGCAATAGCGGCGTCGATCCCTCGATCATCTTTACCGCCGCGCGCTTTTGCGGGCCGATTGCCGCGCCGGAGGCGATACGCGCGCGCATGAACGAGGTGCAGAACCACCGCGAAACCGCTCAGCCCATTCGCGAAAAGACCGGCGGCTCGACCTTCAAGAATCCGCCCGGTAACAGCGCCTGGAAGCTGATCGATGCCGCCGGCTGTAGAGGTTTGCGCGTCGGCGGCGCGCAGGTGTCGCAGATGCACTGCAACTTCCTGATCAACACCGGCGCTGCGACCGGTCATGATATCGAAACCCTCGGCGAGACCGTTCGCGCGCGGGTGAAAGAGAATTCCGGAATTGAGCTACACTGGGAAATCAAGCGGATTGGGATCGAGCGAACCTGATGCGGATTACCATTCTTTTCGGAGGCACGAACAAAGAGCGCCTGGTGTCGGTGGCCACCGCTCAGGCCCTGCATTCGGCTTTGCCTGAAGCTGATCTGTGGTTCTGGGACATTGATGACACTCTACATGAAGTCCAGCCCGAGAAGCTTCAGAGTCATTCAAAACCATTCGAGGAGCCATTCAGACCCGATCGTCATAGCGTCGGCGGTATCGAACAGGCGCTTGATCAAGCAAAGGCTGAGCAGCGCCTGCTGGTGCTTGGTCTGCATGGCGGCATGGCGGAAGATGGCGAACTTCAAGCCATGTGCGAGATGCGCGAGATTCCCTTCACCGGCTCCGGCTCGGCTTCGTCGCATCTCGCCTTCGACAAGGTAGCGGCCAAGCGCTTTGCCGCGATTGCTGGGGTGAAGGCTCCGGCCGGCGTGGCGTTGGAAGACGCCGAGGCGGCCCTGGCCAAGTATGGCAGGCTGGTTGCCAAGCCGGCCCGCGACGGCTCGAGCTACGGCCTGATTTTTGTCAATTCGACACAGGACCTCACCGCCGTCCGCCGCGCCGCCAAAACCGAAGACTATCTGATCGAGCCGTTCATCGCGGGCACGGAAGCGACCTGCGGAGTGCTGGAGCAATTGGGCGGCTCGCTGATCGCGCTGCCGCCGATCGAGATCATCCCCGCGGAAGGCGAGTTCGACTACCAAGCCAAGTATATCGCCAAAACAACTCAGGAGATTTGCCCAGGTCGTTTTGCACCTGAAATTACCGCGCAAATCATGGATCAGGCACTCAAGGCCCACAAAGCGCTGTCGTGCAGCGGTTATTCCCGCACCGACTTTATCATTTCGGAGAAGCAACCGATTTATCTCGAAACCAATACCTTGCCGGGCCTGACCAAGGCTTCGCTCTACCCGAAGTCACTCAAGGCGCAGGCAATCGAGTTTGCCGATTTTCTGCAAGGTCAGATAGACTTGGCTGAAAAGCGCACGCGTAAGTCGTGAAAAGTAGAGGAATACCTTGCCGGCGACGAACTGGCGTCTGCCGTTGTCGAGGGCAAGCCGACCTGGGTGACCGAGATCCTTAACTTTTGGTAAAATTCCAGGATTATGGGGCAAAGTACTCAGAAGACGGGTCAAAACAGCTCCAGCCTCAACCAGCTTTACCATTTGTTTACCAGGAAGTCCGAAGGTTAACGCTGGCGGCGCATTTGGCGCTTGGCTGCCGGGGGCGTGAGCCGTTGCGGACTTCCGCTTCGACGACCGCATCGCGGGAACGGATGGCCTCTTTTGCCTTGAGGCCGACGCCCAGCCCGGCACGACCAAGACGTCACTTGCGCCAGAACGCGCAGCGTTTGCGGGCGCAACATTTGACGAGCTTGTGTAATGGATGGTGGAGGACGCCTCGCTCGATCGGAAAGATCGCCGGGGCCTCAAGCTGACCTGAAAGCGGCTGCCATCGGCGCGGCTGTGCTGTTGCGCGAGCGGCTGGGCTTCACCAGGGCCTCGGCAAGGCCGCGCCCGGAGCGCGAACAACATCCGCCCCGCCTGATCGCGCTTCTCGAGCGCTACATTCCGCACCGCGCCGGCGTCGCTGCGACCGTCTTGATACTGCTTGGCAGCGCCGGCTTCGGCGTCGTGAAGGGCGGTCATGTCGATGAATTGACCTCCGCGCTCGGCGACACCCGCAATGCGATCGCAAATTCCGCCGGGTTCCGGATCACGGCGGTCG
>WNFL01129265.1_pt1 | contig 33932 bp, 37 predicted proteins | sample 5400361 | NCBI WGS metagenome assembly WNFL01 (sample SAMN13153351, study PRJNA577476) | soil metagenome | isolation source: 40 cm soil on Douglas fir-dominated hillslope | place: USA:California | collected 2013-09-17
TCTTCCGGCGTAGCGCAACGGTAGCGCAGGGGACTGTTAATCCCTTGGTTGGAGGTTCGAATCCTCCCGCCGGAGCCGTGGCACTATCCCACGATTGAACGGCCCGTTTTTCGAGGATTTCACGCTCGGCGCGACGTTCCGCTCGTCGATCGGTCGGACGATCACACAGGCCGACAACATCCAGTTCTCATTGCTCACCAACAACGCGAACGAGATCCACTTCAACGCCCACTACGCGGCGCAGACGGAATTCAAACGCCCGCTGGTCAACAGCTTCCTCACGCTCGCGACCGTCGCGGGAATGATGGTGCCGGAGACGAGCCGCTGGGGCTTCGCACTCGGAGTGGGCGAGGTCACGCTCCCGAATCCGCTCTTCGAAGGTGACACGCTCTATGCCGACACCGAGATCCTCGAGGCACGCGCGTCGCGCTCTCGGCCGGGGTGGGGCATCGTCACCGTCCGCCAGCGCGGCATCAAACAGGACGGGACCGTCGTCTTGATCGCGAAGCGCACGTTCATGGTCCCAACGCGCGCGAACGCGCCGAAGTCGCACTTCCCCGAGCCGCGCGAATAGCGATGGACTTCGCACGGACCGACGAGCAGGAGTCGATCCGCTCGGCAGTGCGCTCGCTCTGCGCGCAGTTCCCGGACGAGTACTGGCGCGAACTGGACCGCGCGACCGAATACCCCGAGCGCTTCGTGCGCGCGCTCACCGATGCCGGTTGGCTTGGCGCCCTCATTCCGACCGCATACGGCGGCGCCGGGCTCGGAATCGCGGACGCCGCACTCATCATCGAGGAGATCAACGCGTCCGGCGGCAATGCCGCGGCCGCACACGCTCAGATGTACACGATGGGCACGCTGCTGCGGCACGGCAGCGACGAGCAGAAGCAGCGCTACCTGCCTCGCCTCGCGAAGGGCGAGCTCCGTTTGCAGGCGTTCGGCGTCACCGAGCCCGAGGCGGGCTCGGACACGACGCGCATCAAGACGACCGCGACGAAGCGCGGTGAGCACTACGTCGTCAAAGGGAAGAAGATCTTCATCTCGCGCGCGGAGCACTCCGATCTGCTCCTGCTTCTTGCGCGCACGACGCCCTACGAGGACGCCCAGGACAAGACGGGCGGGCTCTCCGTCTTCATCGTCGATCTCCGCGCCGCGATCGCCAGCGGGCGGATCGTCGTCCGTCCCATCGAGACGACGTTCAACCACCACACCACCGAGCTCTTCATCGACGATCTCGAGGTGCCCGCGGCGGACCTCGTCGGTCAGGAGGGTGAGGGATTCCGCCACATCATCGACAGCTGGAACGCCGAGCGGATCCTCATCGCCTCCGAATCGCTGGGGGACGGTCGCTGGTTCGTCGCGCGTGCGGCGGCGTACGCGTCGCAGCGCGTGGTCTTCGGCCGGCCGATCGGAGCGAATCAGGGCGTGCAGTTCCCGCTGGCTCAGGCGCACGCGCGTCTCGAGGCAGCGTCGCTCCTGCGCGACAAGGCGGCGTGGCTCTTCGACCACGACCGGAAGTGCGGAGCGGAAGCGAACATGGCCAAGCTCCTCGCGTCGCAGGCCGCGTGGGAAGCCGCGAACGCGGCGCTCGACGCGTATGGCGGCTACGGCTTCGCCCGGGAGTACGACGTCGAGCGCAAGTTCCGCGAGACGCGTCTTCTGCTCGTCGCACCGATCAGCAACAACCTCGTGCTCGCGTACATCGGTCAGCACGTGCTCGGCATGCCGCGGTCGTACTGATGGGCGGGCTCCCGCCGATGCGCTCGCTGATGTTCGTGCCGGCGCACCGCGAGCGAATGGTCGAGCGCGCGCTCGGGCTCGGCGAGTTCGGGGCCAGCGAGCTCGACGTCGCGATCCTCGATCTGGAGGACGGCGTTCCGCCGGCATCAAAGGACGTGGCCAGGCGCAACATCGCCGACGTGCTGGGCCGACCCTCGCGTGGCGGCGCCGGGCCGGCCCGGTTCGTGCGCATCCGGCGCGCGGCAAGCGACGAGGGCACCGGTGATCTCAATGCGGTCGTTCGCCCGGGTCTCGCGGCGATCATGGCCCCGAAGGTCCGCCTGCCTGATGAGGTGGAGTGGTTGGCCGACCAGCTCGATGCGCTTGAGCGCGGCGCGAAGATCGCGCACGGCACAGTGCGGATCATCCCGTCGATCGAGAGTGCCGCGGCGCTGCTCGAGGCGCCGCGGATCGCGAGTGCATCGGACCGCGTTGTGGGCCTCGCGTTCGGATCAGAGGACTTCGCGCTGGACCTCGGGCTTCCGACGAAGCGCGAGGGCGAAGCGGCTGATCTCTTGTACGCGCGGTCCGCGACGGTCATCGCCTCCGTGTCGGCGGGGAAGCGTGCGTTCGACGGCATCTGGCCTGACATCAAGGACGCCACGGGCCTTCGGGCCGATGCGCTGCGGGCGCGCCGCCTGGGCTTCAGCGGCAAGACACTGATCCATCCGGATCAGATCGCGCTCGTCAACGAGATCTTCAGCCCGACCCCCGCGGACGTCGAAGAGGCCAAGCGGGTCGTGCGCGCGTTCGACGACGCCGTCGCGCGCGGCGATGGAGCGGTCGCTCTCGACGGCCAGATGCTCGATGCTCCGGTCGTCGATCGCGCGCGGCGCGTCCTGCGCTCCAGCGACCGAAACTCCTAGTCTGGTCCGCGAATGAGGCTGGTGACGTTCGTTTCCGAGGATGGTCCGCGCGCCGGTACGTTCGTGTCGGACGACACGATCATGGCCATTCGCGCCCTGGTGCCCGGGGCGCCGATCGACATGCAGCGCGTCATCGAGCAGTTCGACGGGATCCGGGAGGACATCCGCAAGGCTGCCGCGCGAGCCCACGGCGGTCTCGACGCCAAGCAGGCGAAGCTGCTCGCGCCTATCCCCGTCCCGCGCCGGAACATCTTCTGCGTCGGTTGGAACTACTCCGAGCATTTCCAGGAGGGCGCGAGCTTCAGGACGGATCAGGGCGTACCGGGACAGCAGCAGGTCCCCGAATACCCGGCGCTCTTCTCAAAGAATCCGGCGACCGTGACCGGGCCGGATTCGCCCGTGCTGTTTCCCGCACCGCACTCGGAGCAGCTCGACTGGGAAGTCGAGCTCGCCGTCATCATCGGGCGCGGCGGCCACGACATCGCAGAGGCGGACGCGATGCGGCACGTCTTCGGTTACACGTGCGCCAACGACGTCTCGGTACGCGACGTGCAACGACGCCACGGCGGCCAATGGTTCAAGGGAAAGAACTTCGACACACATCTGCCGATGGGACCGTGGATCGTCACGGCCGACGAGCTCGACGCGTCGGCGCTTCGGGTGCAAACGCGAGTCAACGGTGTGACGAAGCAGGACTCGAACACACGCTTCATGGTGTTCAAGATCCCGCGGCTGGTCAGCGAGTTCTCGGCCGGCTGCCAGCTCCAGCCCGGTGACATGATGATCACGGGGACACCCGAGGGCGTCGGCTTCGCGCGGAAACCGCCGGAGTTCATGAAGGTGGGCGACGTCGTCGAGGTGGAGATCGAGAAGATCGGTGTTCTGCGCAACACGGTGGCTCGGAGGTCCTGACCATGCTCGAGGCGTTCACCTGGTACCAGCAGTCGGCATTCAAGTGGAAGGGCGAGCGCATGGTCATGTACATCGATCCCTGGGGTCTCGGGGGCGATCTTCCGCCGGCGGACCTGGTCCTCATCACGCACGCGCATGGGGACCACTACTCGACCGACGACATCGCTCGCATCAGATCGCCGAAAACGGTGTTCGTCGCTCCTGCCGATGTCGCGAAGGAGCTGAGCGGCAACGTGAAACCGGTCCGACCCGGCGAGCGGATCGATGCCGCGGGCCTGAAGATCGAGACCGTGCCGGCGTACAACAGCAAGCCGGAGCGTCTTGAGGCGCATCCAAAGCGGAACAACTGGGTCGGGTACGTCCTGCGCCTCGGCGACCGCACCTATTACCACGCGGGTGACACCGACCATAACCCGGAGCTCGAGCAGATCCGCACCGATGTCGCGTTCCTGCCGATCGGGGACGGCGGCTATGTGATGACGGTCGACGAAGCTGCCGGGCTCGCGAAGGCAATGAGACCGAAGCTCGCGGTGCCCATGCATTTCGGCTTCTTCCCCGGGGTCGGCGTGGCCAGCGACGGCGAGCGTTTCAAGAAGGCGGCCTCACCGATCGAGGTCACGGTCATGAAGCCCAGGAACCCGTTCAAGAACACGTAGCGGGACTATCCTCGAACTGACGATGAGCACGACCCTGTCACCGATAACGAGCGTGAATCCCGCGACCGAAGAGGTCCTCGCTCGGTTCGATCCGTTCACGCCCGAGGAGGTCGATCGCGCGCTCGACGACGCACAGGATGCGTTCGTCGCCTGGCGCGAGCGTTCCATCGCCGAACGCGCGATACCGATGCGCCGGCTGGCCGCGCTGCTCCGAGAGCGCGCGGACCGATATGGGCGGCTCATCACGATCGAGATGGGGAAGCCCATCGCGGAAGCGAGGGCCGAGCTCGAGAAATGCGCCTGGGGTGCCGAGCACTATGCCGAGAACGCCGCACGCTATCTCGCCGACGAAGTCATCGCGTCGAGCGCTCAGCGCATCGTCGTGGCGTTCGAGCCGCTGGGGATCGTGCTCGCGGTCATGCCTTGGAACTTCCCGTTCTGGCAGGTGGTCCGCTTCGCCGCGCCCGCGCTGATGGCCGGCAACGCCGCGGTGCTGAAGCACGCCTCGAACGTGCCCCAGTGCGCGCTCGCGATCGAAGAGGCGGTACGCGACGCAGGGTTTCCGGAGGGCCTGCTACGCACGCTGCTCGTCGCGGGCTCCGCCATCGAGCCGGTCATCGCCGATCCGCGCATCCGCGCGGTCACATTGACCGGAAGCTCCGACACGGGCTCCCGCATCGCGGAGCTCGCCGGGCGGGCGCTCAAGAAGTGCGTGCTCGAGCTCGGTGGTTCCGATCCGTACATCGTGCTCGCCGACGCCGACCTCGACGCCGCGGCGAAGATCGGTGCTCGCGCGCGCAACCAGAACAACGGGCAGTCGTGTATCGCCGCGAAGCGCTTCATCGCCGTCGAATCGGTCGCGCGCGATTTCGAGCGCCGCTTCGCGGCCGAGGTCGAGGCACTGCGGGTCGGCGATCCACTCGATCCGAAGACGCAGATCGGGCCGCTCGCGCGCGCCGATCTGCGCGAAACGCTCGAGCGGCAGGTGAGCGACTCCGTGCGCATGGGCGCGCGCGTCCTCACCGGCGGCGAGCGCGGCGCGGGGAAGGGCTGGTATTACCAGCCGACCGTGCTGGCCGATGTGACGGAGGACATGCCGGTATTCAAGGAAGAGACCTTCGGGCCGGTGGCCGCGGTGCTGCGTGTCCGCGATGCGGACGAGGCGGTGCGCGTTGCCAACGATTCCGCATACGGTCTCGGCGCGAGCCTGTGGACTCGCGACCTCAAGCTCGGCGAGGCGCTCGCGCGGAAGATCGAGTCCGGCTCGGTCTTCGTGAACGGCATGGTCGCGTCCGACCCGCGACTTCCCTTCGGCGGCATCAAACGCAGCGGCTATGGCCGCGAGCTCTCGTCGTACGGAATCAAGGAGTTCGTGAACATCCAGACCATCTGGATCGGCGCGCCGACGCCGACGCAGCCCGCTGGGCCGACCTCCGAATAGCCGCGGCCCTAGACATTGGGCGTGTGGGGCAGGAGCGGGGCGAAGTGTGCCTCGAGAAGCTCGAGGCTCGCGTCCAGATCCAGCGAGCCATCGAAACGCTCGCACCGAAGCCCTAGCTCTCGGCATGACGACACGATCCGCGCGTCGAGCAGCGCGTCGCGCGCGCTGACGTTGACGAGCGCGCGCTCGCGCTCGACGATGCCTGGAAAGCGCTCGGGCTGACCGCCGCCCCCCCAGCGACGGGCCGCGACGATCTCGCGGCGTTCCCGCGTGGGCACCAGAAAGATCGCCTGCCGTGGCGAGCTGAGCAAGGGCGCGACGCACCAAGGAAAGGCTCCCGGTCCTTCGGCGACGATCAGGCGCGAATCAGGTAGGGCGAGCAGGTCCGCAAGGACCAGTGCGAATCCGTCCTCCCATATCGCGACCGAACGCTCGAGGAGATGGACCGTGCCCGGAACGGCCCACCGCTCATCCATCGACAGGCGCTGGAACTCCGCGACGGCAGTGCCCGGACCGCCCGCGTGCTCACGCACCGCATGCCAGTCGAGGTTGTAGATCTTCAGATCCCACTTGCCGGCGAGCAGACGCGACAACGTCGTCTTTCCCGCCTGAGGACCGCCTCCGATCCAGAGCACGTGTGCCAAGTGCGCGCGCATGTCCTCCACGAGCCGCGCATGATGCGTCGGAAGCGATGCGAAAAACAGTCTTCCGCAAACGCACCCCGCGGCGCACAATGATGGAGTCCCCAAGATGAACGCCGCGCAGCTGCTCGTTCGCTGCCTCGAGAACGAGGGCGTGCGCTACGTGTTCGGCATCCCGGGTGAGGAGACCCTCGACCTCAACGCGGCGCTCGAGGACAGCGACAAGATCACGTTCGTTCTCACGCGACACGAGCAGGCCGCCGCGTTCATGGCCGATGTGTACGGACGGCTCTCGTCCTTCCCCGGCGTGTGTCTCGCGACGCTCGGGCCTGGAGCGACGAACCTGCTCACCGGTGTGGCCGATGCGCAGCTCGACCGCGCGCCGCTCGTGGCGGTCACGGGCCAGGCCGGGCTCGAGCGCGTGCACCTCGAGTCGCATCAGTACATCGACGTCGTCCAGATGTTCACCCCCGTGACGAAATGGAGCACGCGCATCTCGGTCCCCGAGTCGGTTCCGGAGGTGGTGCGCAAGGCGTTCCGGCTGGCGCGCATCGAGAAACCTGGCGCGACGCATATCGAGCTGCCCGAAGACGTGGCGAAAGAGGACGTCCGATCTGCGCCACTCGAGGTGAGGCGCACGTCGTATCCGAAGGCGCAGCAAGAAGCGATCGATCGCGCGGCGGAGATCATCAACGCCGCGAAGGCTCCGGTGATCCTCGCGGGCAACGGGGTCACGCGTCGCCAGGCGGCCGGCAATCCGACCGTCGACGCGCTGCGACGCTTCGTGCACCGCAGCCGCATCTGGGCGACACACACCTACATGGCGAAAGGCGTCCTCGATCCGCTCGGCCAGCATTCACTCCCCCCGGTGGGTCTCCAGCGGCCGGGCGCGGACCTCGCGAACCTGAAGGCGCTTGCCGACGCAGACGTCGTGATCGCCGTCGGCTACGACCTCGTCGAGTGGGCGCCCGTCCTCTGGAATCCGAAGCGCGACAAGACCGTCGTCCACATCGACAGCACCGTCGCTGAGCTGGACGGCCACTACCAGCCTTCGATCGAAGTGATCGGCGAGCTCGATGAGTCGCTCATCGCGCTGACCGATGCGGTCAAGCCGCGCGCCGATCGGACCTGGGTCGCTGCTGCAGCGGAGTCGAAGCTGGTGAAGGACATGCAGGGACCCCTTCCGCCTGGCGCGGTCATCGCCGATCTTCGCGAAGCGCTTGGTCCGGACGACATCGTCATCAGCGACGTCGGCGCGCATAAGGTGTGGCTCGCGCGGCTGTTCCCGACCGAGCGCCCGAACACGGTCGTCATCTCCAACGGTCTCGCGTCGATGGGCATCGCACTGCCCGGCGCGATCGCCGCGAAGCTGGTCCATCCCGGTCGAAAGGTGGTGGCCTTCACCGGCGACGGCGGTTTCCTGATGAACGTGCAGGAGCTCGAGACCGCCAAACGCCTCGGCACGGCGATCGTCGTTGTTGTCCTCGTCGACGAACGGCTCGGAGTCATTGAGGTGAACGAGAAGCGGCAGTTCAAGCGCACCTTTGGGACGCAGTTCGGCAACCCCGACTTCGTGAAGCTCGCGGAGGCGTTCGGTATCGCCGGCTATGCAGTGGAAAGCGCGAAGGACCTTCTTCCGACGCTCCGGCATGCACTCAATCTCGGCGGTCCGGCGCTTGTCGCGGTGCCGTGGGACCACGAAAAGAACGCGCACATCGCGGACGCGATGTCATACGGCAGGCAACCGGTGACGCCGGGCTGACCGACTTGCCCCGCGGCGTAGCCTGAGCGACGCAATGGACCTGATCACTGTCGCGCGGAGCCTGTCGGACTGCCTGCCGGTGAACGAGCTCACTGATGCACAGCTCGAGGAGCTGCTCGCGCAGGCGAAGCTGCGGCGCTTCGAGCGGGATGAGGTGATCTACCACCGCGGCGACCCGGCGCGTGATCTCCATATCGTCGTCGAGGGCCGGGTCAAACACGTTCGCGAGGACATCGAAGGCCGCGAGGTGTTGCTGTGGGTCCTCGAGCGTGGTGGCGTCCTTGGCCAGCAGGCGATCTTCGGGCGGAGCCGGCCGACGACGGTGATCGCGACGACCGACGTCGTCACGATCCAGCTGCTCGGCGAGACCTGCGCCCGCATGCTCGAACGCAACCCACGGATCCTGTACAAAGCGTTCGAGATGTTCGAGGCGCGACTGGAGAAGCTCACTCAGGCGCTCGAGGACGTGATGCTTCTCGACGTCCCGAGCCGCCTCGCGAAATACATTCTCGACTCCGGCGAAGGGCAGCCCGACCCACACGCGCTCACCTTGACCCAGGACGAGATCGCCGCCGCTGTGGGCTCGACACGCGTGACGATCAATAAGGTGCTCGCCGACTTCGAGCATCGCGGTTTGATCCGTGTCGCCCGGCGGCACATCGACGTGCTCGCGCCCGACCGGCTGCGCAAGGAGATCCACGGCTAAGTCGACCAACATGGGTCGCTTCCTTGTCCGGGTGTCACATCCGATATCGGCTTCCGAGCGTATAGTCGATGGGAACAATCGATTTCCGCCGGGGGTGAACGGTTGGCGGCTAGGCGGGTCACGATCACCGACGTTGCGCGGGCTGCGAACGTCCACGCCTCGACCGTCTCGCGCGTACTCAACGGCCGGGCTGAGCTCAGCTTGCTGCCCGAGACGCGGGAGCGCGTCATCGCGGCCGCCACCCGCCTTGGCTACCGCCCCTCCGCGCTTGCGCGGGGCCTGCGGCTCCGGCGGACATTCACCCTGGGCATGCTCGTCCCGGACATCACCAACCCCGTGTTCCCGCCCATCATCAAGGGTGTCGAAGGGGCGGCACATGCCCGTGGCTACCACCTGATCCTGTGCAACACCGATGACTCCTACGAGCGCGAAGCCAGCTACCTGCGCGTGCTGCGTGAGTGGCGCGTCGACGGGATCCTTATCGCCTCCAGCTCCACGGCCGACTCGACGCTCGGCGAGCTGCGTCGTGAGAAGGTCCCCTTTGTCCTCCTCAACAGCGCATCGCGCGCGAGCGACGACCTCGCGGTCGCGCCGGACAACCGACAGGGCGTGTCGGCCGCGCTCGACCACCTCATCCAGCTCGGGCATCGCCGCATCGGCTTGATCGCCGCACCGCAGACGACGATGACGGGCCAGGAGCGACTGCTCGCGGCGCGCGCGACGCTGCGACGTCACCACCTCGCGCAGGAGGACGCGCTCGTCTCGGTCGCGGATTCGTTCTCGGAGGCGTCGGGCTATCGCGCCGCACGGCGCCTGCTGCTCGATGGTGAGCCGCCGACGGCCATCTTCGGCGCCAACGATCTCATCGCCCTCGGCGCGATCCGTCTTGCACGAGAGATCGGGCTGAACGTTCCGCGTGACCTGTCGATCGTGGGTTTCAACGACATCCCGCAGTCCGAGCTGTTCGACCCACCGCTCACGACGGTGCACATGCCACAGGAGGAGATGGGAGTGCTCGCCGCCGCGCTCCTGATCGACCACCTCGAGGGAAGGCACATCGACCGAAGGCAGGTCGTGCTTCAGACGCAGCTCGAGGTCCGTGGGTCGACCGCGACTCCGCCGCCCATAACGACCGGCGTCATGAAGACCGCCTAGGCCAGCGCCTTCCGGACAGCGGCGCCCATATCGTCGATCGCGGTGCGGCCCATCGGGATCGCCATCGCCATACCGGTGAAGCCGTGCACCATTCCGGGGTATTCGACATAGGTGGTCGCGACGCCGGCGTCGCGGAGTCGCGTCGCATATGCCTTGCCCTCGTCGCGCAGTGGATCGCATTCCGCGGTGACAACGTGAGCGGGTGGTAGCCCGGAGAGGTCCTTCGCGCGGAGCGGTGATGCGTACGGCTGGTCACGCATCTTCGGATCGGGTGCGTAGTGATCCCAGAACCACCGCATGCCGTTCAGCGTCAAGCCGAAACCGGTGCCGTTGACACGGTATGAGGGCGTGTCGAAGTCGTGATCGGTCACCGGAACGTGAAGCAGCTGGAACGCGATCGGTGGAGTGCCACGTTCGCGCGCCATGAGCGCGACGACCGCCGCGAGGTTGCCACCGGCGCTCGAGCCGCCGACGGCGATGCGCGACGCGTCGATGCCGAGATCCGAAGCATGCTGCGCCGACCACCGCGTCGCGGCGTAGGCGTCGTCAGCCGCGGCTGGAAAACGATCCTCGGGTGCGAGCCGATATTCGACCGAGACGACGGCGCAGCCGCTCGCGTTCGCGAGAGCGCGAGAGAACGGGTCGGAGATCGCGACGCTGCCCACGACCCAGCCGCCGCCGTGGAAGTACACGAGCAGAGGAAGCGTTCCCGAGCGCGGACGATAGAGGCGGGCCGAGATCGGCGGCAGCGTGTCGACGACGACGTCGCGAACCTCCGCGACGGGCTCGGGGGCCAGCGCGGGTGCGGCATTCACCGATCCCCCGCGCGCCCGAGCCTCCGCGACGCTGAGCGCCTCGATCGGTCGCGGGTCGATCTTCTCGGCGTCCGCGAGGAGGGCGGCGATCGTCGGGTCGACCGGCATCGTGCGAGAGCCTAACGCTGGCGGCGCGCCGGGCCGAAGACGACACGTCCCGGGCGAGCGTCGGTGTGCTCGCCGTCGCGCAGGACGGCGGTTCCGTTGACGAGCACGTGCACGACGCCGGTCGCATATCGGTGCGGCTCGGCGTATGTCGCGTGGTCGCGGACGCTTGCGGGATCGAACACGGTGACGTCCGCGAAGTGGCCTACGCGGAGCAGACCGCGGCGGTCGAGCTTGAGGTTCGCCGCCGGAAAGCCGGTCATGCGTCGGATCACCTCGTGCAGCGGTGCGGCGTTCTCGTCCCGAGCGAACCGACCGAGCACCCGTGCGAACGTCCCATAGGCGCGGGGGTGGGGCTGCGATAAGAGGAACACGCCTTCCGGCGCGATCGACCCGGCATCGGAGCCGAAGCTCATCCACGGGAGCGCGACCTCGCGCCTGAGGTTCTCCAATGAGGCCATGAAGATGACCATGCCCACGCGACTCTCATCTTCGAGCACCAGATCCATAGCAGCGTCTCGCGGATCGGTGCCGCGCTGCGCGGCGACCTGGCCGAGCGTCCGTCCGGTGAGCGGCTTGAGGCGCTCATTCTTGAAGGCGACGAGCACGATCCCCTCGGGCGTGCCGGCGGCCTCGTAGAGGTTCTCCCAGTCGGTACCGGGGCGCGCCATCTCGTCGCGGATTCGCGCGCGCTGCCCCGCGTCGCGGAGGCGCGCCAGGGTCGCGTCGAGTCCGCCCTCGTGCGCCCACGGCGGGAAGCACGAGCTGAGGCCGGTCGCGCCGGCCTCGTATGGGTACATGTCCGCGGTGATCGCGAGGCCGTCGGCACGAGCGCGCTCCACGCGATCGATGACGGTGTCGAGCTTCGCCCAGTTCGACCGGCCGGCCTGCTTCAGGTGGTAGATCTCCCCCGGCAGCTTCGCGCGGCGCGCGATCTCGATCACCTCATCGACGGCCTCGACGAGCTTGTTGCCCTCGCTGCGCATGTGGGAGATGTACATGCCGCCGTGGCGCCCCGCGACCTCGGCGAGCGCGACAAGCTCGTCTGTGTCGGCGTACGTCGCCGGTGAGTAGATCAGCGCCGAGCCAAGACCCAGAGCACCCTCGCGCATCGCCACGTCGACGAGCGCTCGCATGCGCCCGAGCTCCTCTGGTGTCGGCTTGCGATCCTCGTGCGCGAGCTCGTGGATGCGGACGGTTGCAGCGCCGACGAATGAGGCGATGTTCGGCGTGATGCCGCGCGCCGTGATCGAATCGAGAGCCTCCGCCAATGTCGTCCACGCGATCTCGTACTTGATGTCGCCCTGCTGCTCGATCTGCTCGCGCCGCATCGTGTCGTTGACCGGACCAAGGGACCAGCCCTCGCCGAAGAGCGTCACGCCTTGCCGGATGTCGCTCTGCGATCGGCCGTCGGCGATGAGCGACGTCGTCGCCCAGCTCAGCATGTTGATGAAGCCGGGCGCGCCGGCCAGACCGCCCGCGTCGAGCTCGACCCGGCCGCGGTCGGTCACCGTTCCGATGGCGGCGATGCGGTCGCCATCGATGGCGACGTCCGCGTCGAATGGCAAAGTGCCCGAGCCGTCGTAGACCGTGCCACCTCGGATGACGACGTCATGTGCCGCGCGCATCGGCGGAATGCTAGAGACTGACGCGCGTGTACGGGCTCACGCGGAGGGAGACCGCCATCCTGCGTCGCCTATCGACGCCACAGAAAGTGCAGCGCTATCTCGATGACCTCACCTACAACCTGGAGCCAGATGGCGACACGGTCCGCTCACCGCGTCGCGTGATGCGCGACCGCACCGCGCACTGCGCGGAGGGCGCGTTCCTGGCCGCCGCCGCGTTCCGCGTGCACGGGCGACGGCCGTTACTCGTCGATCTCGAGGCCGACAACGACGACGACCACGTGCTCGCGGTGTATCGGGACCGCGGCCTGTGGGGTGCGGTGGCCACATCGAAGTTCTCGGGGCTGCGCTACCGCGCGCCGGTGTACCGCACGATCCGTGAGCTGGTGATGAGCTACTTCGAGGACTACTTCAACTGGGACGGAGACCGCAGCCTGCGCGCGTACTCCCGCCCGCTCTCGCTGACACGCTTCGACCCCCTCGGCTGGATGACGGCGGAGGAGGACCTCTGGCCCGTCGTCGAATGGCTGACGGTGGCCCACCATACCCCGCTGATCGGCCCCGGGACCGCAAAACGGCTTCCGCGTGTCGATCGGCGCTCGTATCAGGCTGGTGTTTTTGGGGCTCCGAAGCACTGAGTCTGCTAGGGTTTCAGCCCGAATAGGCCGCAATTTGAGGGAGGGGTCATGCTTCGCACGGTCTCGGCCGTAGAGCAACGCCCGTGGCTGCTCCTTGGCAGCGTCTTCTTCGGGACGATGTTCTTCGCGTTCATTGTGAACGCGGCGGGTAACGTCTACCTGAACTGGCGCGCCGACCCGATCGTCAGCGAGTACCGCACGACCCTCATGTACACGTCGGCCGTCTTTGGGGATGGTCTCCTCGTCCCGCTCGTCAACGTCTTCATCACCAGCCAGCTCGTCGCCTGGCGTCGACGACCGCGTGCCGCCGAGGTCTTCGGGGCGGTCCTCGGCGCGGGCCTGCTCACCATCGCGGTGCACCTGTATCAGGCGGTCAACGCCCTGCTCAACTGGACGATGACGCGACCGTTCGAGTGGACACCGCTCGGGTACTACCACGCGGTCTTCATGTGGACCGAGCTCAGCTTCGTCCTCTTCTTCTGGGGCCAGGTGGCGCTCGTCGGCAAGGAGAATCCGCGCGCGATCCTCTCGCAGCGCGTCGGATTCGTCATCCTGTCAAGCGCCCTCTTCCTGCGCCTGCTCTTCGGCGACTACGGCTACATCCGCTAGCTCATCGCGCGTCCTCGTCTGGTCCGCGCTCGGGGTCGTCTACCTCGTCTGGGGATCGACGTATCTCGCGATCGCCATCGCCGTGCAGACGCTCCCACCATTCCTCTCCGCGGGTCTCCGCTTCCTCGTGGCGGGCGCGATCCTCTCCGTTTGGCTCCTGATCCGGGAGGGCAGGGACGCGCTGCGCATCGACCGCGCTCAGCTGGGTGGAGCGGCGCTGGTCGGCATGCTGCTGCTCGCGGGCGGCAACGGCCTCGTCGTGCTCGCGGAGCGCACGGTGCCGTCGGGCCTCACCGCTCTCGTCGTCGCATCCGTGCCTCTGTGGATCGTCGTGTTCCGCCTCATCGCGGGCGACCGAGTGCGGGCGTCGCTCGTCGCCGGCGTCCTCGTGGGCTTCTCCGGCGTCGCGTTCCTCGTCATCCCACGCGGCGCCAGCGGTGAGGTGGATCCGCTCGGACTTCTCACCGTCATCGTGGCGACCTTCTCGTGGGCGCTCGGCACATTCGCGTCACCACGTTTGCGAATGCCGCGCGATCCGCTGGCGTCGACCGCCCTGCAGATGCTCGCCGGTGGCGCGCTGCTCGTCGTGGTCGCTGTTGCGATCGGCGAGCCTGCACGCGCCGACCCGTCGTCGTTCTCGACCGCCTCGCTCGTGGCGATGGTGTACCTCGTGGTGTTCGGCTCGCTCGTCGCGTTCTCCGCCTATACCTGGCTGCTTCAGCACACCTCCGTCTCGGTCGTCTCGACCTATGCCTACGTGAATCCGGTGGTGGCCGTGCTCCTCGGCGCCGTGGTGCTGAGCGAGGCGGTGACGCCGTCGATGCTCATCGGGGCTGCCATCATCCTGGCCGCCGTCGCGTTCATCGTGTCCCGCGGCACGACGCGGCCGGCGTGAGGGGGATGTTTCGTTGGTGAGGCGGATCGTCGTCTGCGGTGGTCAGCAGCTGCTCTTTCCGGCTCTGACGACCTATCTCTTCGGCCTCGCTCGCCGTCCGCGACCCAGAGTGCTCTTCCTCGGCACGGCGTCCGGCGACGGCGCCGGCTATCTCTTGACCTTCTATCAGGCGATGGCGGGCGTCGACTGCGAGCCGAGCCATCTCGCACTGTTCGACCGGATCGTCGACGACATCCACGCACTCGTCCAGTCGCAGGATGTCGTGATCGTCGGCGGCGGCAACACCGCCAACATGCTGGCGATCTGGCGGCTGCACGGCGTCGAGAAAGCGCTGCGTGCCGCGTATGCGGGCGGCACCGTGCTGAGCGGCTGGTCGGCCGGCTGTCTGTGCTGGTTCGAAGGCGGGATCACAGATTCGTTCACGCCAAACCTCGGCGCGCTACGCGACGGCCTCGGCATCCTCGGTGGCAGCGCCTGTCCGCACTACGACACGCAGGAGGCGCGCCGGCCCGTCTACGCACGCGAGATCGCGGCCGGCCTGGCGCCGGGCATCGCGCTCGAGGACGGCGTGGCGGCGCGCTACGACGACGAGCGCCTGGTCGAGGTCGTCAGCGCACGGCCCGATGGGCGAGCGTTCCACGTCGACGCGAAGGGGGAGCGCCCGCTCGCGGTCCGCGTGCTCGGCTAGAAGGTCAGGCCGGGTCGCTCGACCCATAGATCTTGCCCGGATTCATGATCCCCTTGGGGTCGAGGGCAGCTTTGACGCGCCGCATCAGGTCGAGCGCGTCGCCGTGCTCCGCGCGCATGTAGGGCTGGCGCACCGCGCCAGTGCCGTGCTCGCCGGTGACGGTGCCGCCGACCTCGATCGCCAGCCGGTGCAACCGGTCGGCGAGCTCGTCCGCGCGTCGCACCTCATCGGCGTCCGACGGGTCGATGAGGATGGCTGAGTGGACGTTCCCGTCACCGAAATGGCCGTAGAAGATCACCGCGATGTGCAGCTCCGCGCTCATCTCGCGCGCGCGCCGGATCGTGCGGGGTATCTCTGAGAGCGGAACGGCGAGGTCCTCGCCCGCGAAGATCCGGTGCTTGTCGGGATGCGCGAGCGCGGCCGCCGCCGCGAGACCGCTACGTGCCGCCCACAGCTTCGCGATGTCCGCCTCCGCCTCGGCGAACTTCGTCGTTGTCGCCCGGCGCCGCACGATCGCGTCGACGTAGCGCACCGAAGACGCGACATGGTCGGGCGTCCCCTCGACCTCGATGAAGAGAACAGCCTCGCCGTCGGGTAGACCCAGATCGGGCGTCCACCGTTGAAGCGCGTCGACCGCGCTGCGATCGAGCAGCTCGGCTGTCGAGGGCAGAACGCCGGCCTCGAAGAGATCGTCGAGCGACGCGACGGTGTCCTCGAGCGCGGCATATCCGGCCAGCACGACACCACGCGCGGGCGGTCGCGGCTGAACGCGCAGCCGAAGGCGCGTGATGATGCCGAGCGTGCCCTCCGATCCCACGAACAGCTTCGTCAGGTCGATGCCGCTCGAAGACTTGAGCGCCTTCGAACGCACGCCTCCAGTCGTGATGACGGATCCGTCGGCGAGCACGACCTCCGCCCCGAGAACGTATGCGGACGTCGTGCCCCAGCGCACCGCGTGCGGACCGCTCGCGTTGTTCGCGGCCATCCCTCCGAGCGTGCACGCACGCCCGCTCCCAGGATCGGGCGGGAAGAAGAGACCCTGCGGCCGCAGCGCGTCCTGAAGATCGGAGAACACGATCCCTGGCTCGACGACCACCTGGAGGTTGCGGCGATCGATCTCGATGATCTCCCTCATCCGCGCGAAGGAGATCACGATCCCGCCGCGTGCGGCCACGGCGCCACCGGTCTGGCCGGTGCCCGCGCCGCGCGGCACGACCGCGGTGCCCGTCGCGTCCGCGAAGCGAACCACGCCCTGCACCTCGGCGGTCGACCGCGGCACGACGACGACGTCCGGCACTCGCTGCTGGCGTAGTGACCAGAACGAAGCGTCGTATGCGTAGGGGAGCAACGTGGCCGGGTCGTCGATGACGCGGTCGGCGGGGATGATCTCGCGCAGACGCTCCGCGAGCGTGGCCGCCCTCGTCACCATCGCGACCGTATCCTAGGGTCTATCACTTCGCTCTCCACGCATGTCCGCTCCGAGGATCTGGCCACGTGCATCTCGTGCGGGCTGTGTCTCAACGATTGTCCGACGTACCGCGTCCTCGGCGAGGAGGCGGACTCTCCGCGTGGACGCATCCAGTTGATCCGGGAGCTCGTGTCCTCACCGGCCGCGCCGAGCGCAACGCTCACCGGGCATCTCGATGCGTGCCTGGTGTGTCGAGCGTGCGAGACCGCATGTCCGTCCGGTGTGCCCTTTGGGCGGATCATGGAGGGCGCCCGTGAAGTGCTGGCCGAACGAAGCTCCGCTGGACCGGTCAAGAACGCGCTGCGGCGTATCGGCCTGGAGACGATCGCGCGTCCGCGGCGTCTCGCCTTTGTGACGAAGCTCACCGACCTCGTCGTGAGGATTCGACTCACTTCCATCGTCAGGCGCGTCGGGCCGCGCCGCCTGTCATGGCTCAGCGCGCTCGCTCCGAGGGCCGAAGGCGCACCGTTCGCGCTCGCGGAGCGCGAGGACGCAGATGTGTCTTTGTTCGCTGGCTGCGTGATGCGCGAGGCGTTCGGCGAGACCGAACGCGCGACGGCGCGAGTCCTCGAGCGCGACGGGCACCGCGTCACCGCTCCGACCCGGCAGACGTGCTGCGGTGCGCTGCACGCGCATGCCGGTGATGGCGAGCACGCGCGCGAGCTTGCTCGACTGAACATCGATGCCTTTGCCGGCAGCGATCTTCCCGTCGTGGTCAACGCGGCGGGATGCGGGGCTCATCTCAAGGCGTACGGCGACGGGCTGAAGGAGGATCCGGCCTGGGCACAGCGCGGTCGCGCGTTCGGTGCGCGTGTTCGTGACGTGACGGAGATCGCGCGTCCGCGCGCTCTCCGCCTCGAGCGTCCGCTGCGCGTCGTCTATCAGGACGCCTGTCACCTGGCGCACGGCCAACGCATCCGCACTCAGCCGCGTGCGCTACTGCGTGCGATCGAGGGCGTCACCGTCGTCGAGATCGCCGACGCCGAGCGCTGCTGTGGTAGCGCCGGCATCTACAACCTGACCCAGCCCGACATCTCGCAGCAGCTGCAGCGCCAGAAGGTCGCGGCGATCGTTGCGGCGCGGCCGGACGTCGTCGTGAGCGCGAATCCCGGCTGCATCCTCCAGATCGTCGCTGGGCTTCGAGCGGCGGGCTCCAAGGTGCCCGTGGTGCATCTGATGCGGTTCCTGGACGATCCGGCGGTGTTCGCCTAGCGCAAGCGGCCCAAAATGGGCCGAACGAGGGGCCGTACGGTCGGTCCGCGCGCGGGCCATTTTCGTGCGAAAATAGACGTACCAATGAGTGTTTCTCGATCCACCTACCGTCATCGCCTCAGTTCAGAAGACGTCCGCAAAGCCAGGATCCTGATCACGAAGGATGCCTGGAAGCTCTTCCCCAATCCTGGCGAACGCGTCGCCCTTCGTATTGGCGCGCGGCGCTTCGACGCTGAGATCAAGTCAGAGAACTGCGTGTGCGTCCCGCCGGAGCACGAGCACTACCACCTCATCTGCCCCGCGCTCAAGGGCCAGGCGGGCTTCAAGAGTGGCGCGCTCGTGGTCATCGCGAAGGACTCCGATGGTGGCTACCGCTTCGTTGAGGAGCGGGGCTAGCCAGCCCTAGACTTCGCCGGTGGCCGGTCCGAACTACATCCTCATCCACGTCTTCGGGACCGTCCGGGACGAGCTTGACCGCGAGGACCCCGACACTCGGAAGCGCACGTACTCGGCCTGGCTGCGCGAGTACGTCTCCGAACAGCCTCAGCGCCTAACGGAGATCGCTCGCCTGCTCGATCTTCTGACCGAGAACGGCTGGCGTGTCATCGGTTCGCCATACGACTGCGACGTCATGCTCGAGCGAGAGGTGTCTCGCCAGACCGCCGAGGAAGAGCTGCGGCGTGCCGAGGTCTGGGACCGTCTTGTGCGCGTCGCCTCGCCAGACGACGACGGTCACGTCATCTGGCGCGAGCCCCCCGAGGGCAAGCCCGCCGCGCCGCGGCGCCGACGGAGGGTGCGCCGCCCACCGACGCGCGAGCAGGGAAGCTAAGGACTGCCGCACCCACTCGGCGATCAGCTCACGGAGCTACACGTCCATCTTGGCGGCTCGGTCGACCCCGCGGCGATGTGGGGCATCGCGGCGAAGCAGGGCATCCGCCTACCGACGAAGGACTACTGGGAATTCGTTGATCTCATCACGGTGGGGAAGAAGGAGCGGAAGTCATTCGACGACTTCCTTGCGCTCTACCGCTGGACCGAGCTCATTCAGTCAAGCCCGCTGGCGGTCGAGGAGTCCGTCTACGAGGTCGTCGGCGGCGCGTACCGGAAGGCGAACATCACGACGCTCGAGCTCCGCTACAACCCGATGAAGCGGAACCGGGGCGGCGAGCAGGATCTCGACCACATCATCATGGCGTCGATCCGCGGTCTCGATCGGGCGCGTCTCGAATACCCGGTGCGCGCAGGCTTGATCTTCTGTTTGGACCGCACCTTCACGTACGCGCTGAACGAGATCATCGTCGACAAGGCCATCGCGTACCGGCACCGCGGCGTCGTCGGGATCGACATCGCCGGACCGACGCACCCGGACTTCCAGTACCGCGACTATGCGGCGCTCTTCGCGAAGGCGCGCCGCGCGGGACTCGGCCTCACCGTGCACGCTGGTGAAGACGAGGACTGGCACTCCGTCGACGAAGTGCTCCAGCACCTCGAGCCCGAACGGATCGGGCACGGCATCCATGCCGCCGAGAACGCCGCGCTGTGCAAGCGTCTTGCGGAGCGTGGCGTGCTGCTGGAGATCTGTCCGAGCTCGAATATCCACACGCAGGTGGTGAAGGACGCTGACGAGCTCGGTCGTTACATCGCGACGTTCAAGAAGCACAAGGTCCACTTCAGCTTCAACACCGACGGTCCCGAGATGCTGCAGACAACGCTGCGCGACGAGCTTCGCTTCGCCGTGAAGAGCGAGTGGGTCACGAGGGAGGAGCTCTCGCAGTGCGGCGAGTGGGCGCAGCAGGCTTCGTTCGTGAACCGAGTGCCGGTCGCATGACACGCGGACAGGCCGCGATCCTGCGCTTCGTCCTCATCTGCGCTGCATGGGCCGTCGGCCAGACGCTCACCTGGGGCGTCGCCGGCCCGCTCGGCGTCGTGATCCCAGCGGTGCTCGCGATCGGCGTCCTCGTCGTGACCGCGGACCTCGGACGCCCGCGCGCGACCGGCGGTGACCTGAAGTACTGGCGCGGCCGACGTATCGACGACGACGAGCGCCGCGGCCGCTGGAACTAGGCGCGCCCGCGTACACCTTCACAGCTCTGCGCGAGGAGGACCTGCCGCTGGTGCGCGCGTGGCTGCTGCGGCCGCACGTCCGGCGGTGGTACGACGATGTTGCCAGTGACGCATATCCCGACGACACGATCGCCGAGTACCGGCTTGCGATGAGCGGTGAGGATCCGACGGACTACTTCGTCGTCCAGCTCGACGGCCGTCCGATCGGCGAGATCCAGAGCTATCGCATCGATGACCACCCCGACTACGCGGCCGAGCTCGCGCTCGGCCGTCCGGCGATGGGGATCGATCTCTTCATCGGCGAGCCCGAGCTGATCGGCCTCGGTCATGGGCCGGCCCTCATCCGCGCGTTCCTCCGCGACGTCGGGTTCGAACGGTACGGCGTCGAGCTGTGCGTCATCGGCCCGTCCACCGGCAACGTTGCGGCGATCCGCGCGTACGAGAAAGCTGGCTTCCGTTTCCTGAAGCACTACCTCGAACCCGAGACGCGCGAGCCGCCGCACTACTTGATGGAGCTCTCGCGCGCCGAGTTCGATGCAGCCGAGATGTAGTCAAATCGGGCTGCATGAGCGCGCCGGTTCTGGGATGATGCGCGAGAGGCGGAGGTGACCGGCATGGGTCTGCTCGAAGGAAAGCGCGCGCTCATTGTGGGCGTCGGGAACCAGCGGAGCATCGCATGGGGGATCGCGACGAGCTTCCAGCGCGAGGGCGCCCGTCTCGCCTTCACGTACCTCAACGATCGCTTCAAGGACAACGTGACCAAGCTCGTCGACACGCTGCCTGACCACGAGTCGATGCCGGTGCTTCTCTGCGATGCGGCTAAGGCCGCCGATGTGACTTCGCTCATCTCCGAGATCGATCGTCGCTGGGGTGGGCTCGACATCCTCGTGCACTCGATCGCGTTCGCGCCGGTCGACGACCTGAAGGGGCGCTTCCATGAGATCTCGCGCGACGGCGTGCTGATGGCCGTCGAGATCAGCGCTTACACGTTGGTCTCGCTCTCCCGCGCGGCGCTGCCGCTGTTCACCAAGGCCGGCGGGGGCAGCGTGATGACCTTGACCTACAACGCGGTCGAGCGCGTCGTGCCGAGCTACAACTCGATGGCCATCGCGAAGGCCGCGCTCGAGACGTGCGTCCGTTACCTGGCGGTGGACCTCGGACCATCGAACGTGCGCGTGAACGCCATCTCCGCTGGTCCGCTGAAAACGCTGTCGGCGAGTGCGGTGAAGGGGATTTCGACGGCGCGCGACCTCATGGAGGCGAAGTCGCCGCTACGGCGCAACATCACGCAGGAAGAGGTCGGCGACGTCGCGGTCTTTCTCGCGAGCGAGATGTCGCGCAGCGTCACCGGCGACACCATTTACGCCGACAACGGCGTGAACATCCTCGGGGGGACTGACTAGCTCGCGGCGATCTTCAGGTCCGGGAGCACGCCTGCGTCGCGCAGGCCCCGCAGCGTGGCGATCTCCGCCCCGATCGTGGTCTCGGCGCCGTGGCCGGGATACACGCGAGTGTCCGCGGGCAGTGACGACGCGACGCGGGACAGGCTTTCGGCCATCGCGCTCGGGTCGCTTCCCGGGAGATCGGTGCGTCCGATGTTTCCTTTGAAGAGGAGGTCTCCCGAGAACAGCGCGCCCTCGCGCCGCAGGTAGAAGCAGGTGGATCCCTCCGTGTGGCCCGGCGTGTGGAGCGCGCTCAGCTCGACGTCGTCGAGGTAGCTGAGCTGGCCGTCCTCGAAGAGATCGTCGGCGGAACAGGGCGGTATCGCGAGCTGCGTCGGTGGCCGCTTCGGTCCGAGCCGGTATTCATCGAGGCGGTGGATCGCGAGGCGGGCCCGCGTCGCAGTTTTCACCGCCGCGCTGGATGCCCGTGGGTGTTGAGGATCTCGACCAGGCGCAGACCCTGCTCTCGCACCGCGTCGATGACCTGGCGGTCGCCCATCGCAGGGTCGACGACGACTGCATCGTTCCGCGCGTCAACGATGAGGTAGCAGCCGTTGTCGTAAGGCGGCACGCGCCACGCGATGATGCGGACCATGCGAAAACATTAATGGAGCGTCGCGGTTATCGTTCGCGGCATGCGGACCGCTCCGTCCGATAACACCGCTCCGTCTGTCGGCGTCACGCAGGGCCGGCCAGCGGTCCTCGGGAAGCGATGGATGATCAGCTCCAGCCACTATCTCGCGTCACAGGCGGGAGCGCAGATGTTCGAGCGGGGCGGCAACGCGATCGATGCCGGGGTGGCATCGGGCATCGCGCTCAACGTGCTCGAGCGGCACCTCACGGACTTCGGGGGCGTCGCGCCGATCATCCTCTTTCGCCCCGGCATGGATGGACCTGAGACGATCGACGGCCTTGGGCGCTGGCCGGCGAAGTTCAGTCTCGAGGAATACCGCCGCCGGTACGGCGACGACATGCCGATCGGGATCCCGCGCTCGGTGACGCCGGCCGCGGTCGATGCGTGGCTCACCGCGCTCGCGCGACATGGCACGCTCACGCTCGAGCAGGTCCTTGCGCCGAACATCGAGCTCGCCGAGGGCTTCCCTGTGTATCCCCGGCTCGCGCGGGCGATCGCCATGCTCGAGGAGCGTCTACAGCAGTGGCCCACGAGCGCCGCGGTGTTCCTGCCCGGGGGACGCGCACCGCGCGCCGGCGAGATTCTCGTGCAGGAGGACCTCGCCTCGCTCTTCCGGCTCCTGGTACAGGTCGAGCGATCGCACTCGTCGCTCGGTCGCGCGGCCGCGATCATGGCTGCGCGTGACGTGATCTACACCGGGCAGGTCGCGGAGCAGATCGCCCGCTCACAGGCGCGGAACGGCGGCATGGTCACGCGGGAGGATCTCGCGGAATACCACGTCAGCGTCGCGCCGCCGGTCCACACGACGTATCGCGGCGTCGACGTCTATGCCTGCGGCCCGTGGTCGCAGGGCCCACTGGTCCCGATGACGCTGAATCTCCTCGAGGGTTACGACGTCGCCTCGATGGGTCCCGGCTCGCTCGCGTTCCTGCACACCTATGCCGAGGCGTTCAAGCTCGCCGCCGCCGACCGCGAGGGCTTCTTCGGTGACCCCGACCAGGTCGACGTGCCGATACGCGGCCTGCTTGACAAGGGATACGCGCAGGAGCGGCGCGACCTCATCCGCGACGATCGCGCGTGGCCCGAGCTCCCGCCAGTCGGCGACCCGTGGCCCTATGAGGGGCGCACCGGAGCGCCCGGCTACATGCCGCGCGCGGCCAGTGGCGTTGGCGCGCCAGATACGTCGTACTGCTGCGCGATGGACGCCGACGGGAACGCGTTCTCAGCAACGCCGTCGGATCCGGGTCTCGGGGCACCGCTCGTCGAAGGCATCGGCATCATCGTCAGCACGCGCGGCGCGCAGCTGTGGACGACGCCCGGACATCCGTCGGCGATCGCGCCGCGCAAGCGACCGCGGCTCACGCCGAACCCGGCGCTGCTGATGCAAGGCGGGCGTGCGCTCATGCCATTCGGCTGCCCCGGGGAGGACGCACAGTGCCAGGCCATGGTGCAGACCGTTTGCAACGTGGTCGACTTCGACATGAACCTGCAGGCCGCGATCGAGGCGCCACGCGTGATCTCGCGTTCGTTCCCGTGGACCTTCCATCCGCACGCGTACGAGCCGGGCGTCCTCACAGTCGAGGGCCGGATCGCGCGCGAGGTGCGCGACCGCCTCGCGTCGCTGGGTCATGTCATCCGCGATCTCCCCGACTTCACGCCCGCGGCCGCGGGGATGTGCGCGATCCGCCGGCTCGAGCCCGGCACCCTCGAAGGCGGAGCAGACCCGCGTCGTGAGAGCTACGCGATCGGCTGGTGAGTCAGTCGCCGCGTGTCACCGGCATCGGTGGCGTGTTCGTCAAAGCGCGTGACGGCGCGAGCCTTGGCGAGTGGTACCGGAGCCACCTGGGCATCGACGTGCAGGAGGGCGGCTGGGCGGTCTTCCGGTGGCGTGAGCACCAGGATCCGGCGCACGCGGGCACGACCGTGTTGTCGATGAGGGCAGCAGAGCTGCCCGATTACCGGGTCGCCGATCTTGACGCCGTGCTCGCGGCGCTTCGGCGCGAGGGCGTGACTGGGGACGAGGGCGTCGAGGAGACCGCGGGTAGCGCGAGGGCCGGACCACGTCCGGCCCTCAGCTAATGCGCGACTCAGCCCGTCGGACTAGTCGTCGTCGCCCTGGTCGTTGTCGTCGCCGTCGCCCTTGTCCTTCTTGTCCTTCTTGTCTTTGTTGTCCTTGCCGCTCGGGCCGCTGGTGATCACCTTGCCGCCGATGTCGATGTTGTCGATCACGACGAGACCGATGCCCATCGCGTCATCCGCAAGCACCGTGTCAGTCCCCTCGTCATAGACGATCGAGATCGACTCGATCACGCTGCCGACCGGGATCGGAGGAAATCCCTGGCCCGCCAGGGTCGCGAAGATGCGCACGCGGGTCCACTGCGCGGGGTCCTGTGGAGCCGCTGACCGAACACCATTTGAGCAGCCGCCCGCGAAGCTGAAGCCGCTCGTCGTTGTCACGTTGAACCGTGGCGCGCCGGCGCCGCAGTGGCCGCCGTTCCGATAATCGAAGCCGAGCTCGAACGTCGCGGTGACCTGCAGTCCCTTGACGCCGTTGATGCGGGCACCCGAGGACGAGCAGTCGGGCGTCGGTCCGTTCTTCGAAAGCAGCAGCCCGGAATGTGGATCGTTCTTGTTCGGGTTGTCGGTCGGGTTCGCGGGATTGCTGTTCTGGCCGCCGTTGTCCGGAAGACCCATACCGCCGAGCCACGCGGCGGTCACGATCCGGCTGCCCGCCGCATATCCGGTACCGCAGTCGCCGGCGGCACCTACGAACTCAAATGGGACGGCGCTCAGCTTGTCGCCATTGTCGGCCGCCGCGGGACCGGCCGGCATGAGCGCGACGAGCGCAATCACCGCGCTGAGAACGACCAGATGCCTCATGTGCGTCTCTCCCTTATTGGTTTGCGAATTCGATCGGGCGAGTGATCGTCTGGCTTGGCACCTCCCACATCGCCACCCGCTGAAGGGCTTGTTCTACTCCTGCGGTCAACTGCTTTACCGGCTGTGCAAGTGCTCCCGTTCGCGGTCGGGCTCACCGCCGTACCCTTATCGACCGATGAACGAGCAGGAGCGACGCTGGCGCGACGAGTTCCCCATCACGCGGGAGCTCGTTTATCTCAATAACTGCTCGCTGACTCCGCTGCCGATATCGGGACGCGAAAGGATCGAGCGCTTTGCGCGCGAGTGGACGGAGCTCGGCGGGCGCGCGTGGTACGACCACTGGGTCGGCGAATACGAGGCGCTGCGCGCGGATCTCGCCGCCGTGCTCGGCGCGACCGCCGACGAGATCGCGATAGAGCCGAACGTCTCCGCGGGCCTGGTCGGGATCGCTAGCACCTTCGACTACGCGAAGCGCCCCAAGGTCGTCGTCTCAGACCTCGATTTCCCGACGGACGGCCACGCGTTCCTCGCCGTCCAGGGTCGCGGCTGTTCGAGCGAGCCATCGACGACCGCACCGCGGCGGTCTGCACCGGTCACGTCTACTTCACGACCGGGTGGATCCAGGATGTTCGCGCGCTTGCCGAGATCTGCCACCGGAAGGGCGCGGTCCTCGTCGTCGATGCGTATCAGTCGATCGGTGCGTTCCCGTTCGACGTGCATGCGGCGGGGATCGACTACCTCGTCGGCGGGACGCTCAAGTGGCTCATGGGCGGTCCCGGCATCGCGTTCCTTTACGCCCGGCGTGACATCGCCGACCGTGCGCGGCCGAGTGCGGTGGGTTGGTGGGGCGTGATGGACCCGTTCGCGTTTGACGTCGAGCATCTCGCATACGGCGCCGGTGCTCGCCGCTTCGAGTACGGAACGCCGGCCGTCGCCGCCATCTACGCCGCGCGCGCCGGCCTCGCGCTTCTCGCAAAGATCGGCGTGCCGACGGTTCGCGAGCGTCACATGCTGCTATCGCAGCGTCTCGTCGATGGCGCGATCGCGCAGGGCTGGACGGTCCGTTGCCCGCGCGTTGCGGCGGAGCGGACCGCCATCGTCACGCTCGAGCATCCCGAGCCGCAGCGAGTCGTGGAGGCGCTGCGCGCGAAGGGCGTCATCTGCGACAGCCGGCCGGGTCTCGTGCGCCTGTCGCCGCATTACTTCAACACCGCTGAGGAGATGGATCGCGCGCTCGAGCTGCTCGCGCCGCTGCGCGCGATGGCCGCGACCGCCTGAACGCGCCTCGCGACGGCCGGCGGCTCGCGGCGTGGGTCTCCCTGATCGCCGCGATCGCGGCGCTCAGCTACGGTGCGCGATTCGCCGGGGGCGGCGACGACACTCAGGCAGACTTCCTCTTCCGCTGGTCGACCGCGATCTTCACGTTCGCCTTCGACGGCGTCGTGCTGCTGGTGCTTCTCCTGATCGCACGCGGCCTCCCGCTCCGCGATGCGTTCGCCATCCGACGGCCGGTGTCGTGGCCCGCGGCCTGGCGTATCGCCGGCGCGGCGCTCGCGGCGACCTACGCGACCTCGTTCGCGCTGGAGATCGTGCTCGGGCACGGCGCGCGCGAGCAGGCGGTGCCGCAGTTCTGGGATCCCGCGCGCGCCGACGCGTTCATCGCCAACGCGCTCGCGCTCGCCGTGTTCGTGCCGATCGTCGAGGAGGCGGCCTGCCGCGGTCTGGGCTTTCGTCTCCTGGAGGCGTACGGGCAGCCGGTCGCCATCACCGGTAGCGCGATCGCCTTCGCGCTCGCGCACGGCGCCGTCATCGATCTTCCGTGGGTGCTCGTCACAGGGCTGGGACTCGGCTATCTCCGCAGCCGTTCGGGGAGCCTCTACCCCTGCATCGCGCTACACGCGATGGTGAATGGCGTCGCGGTGCTCGCCTCGGCCGCGTCCGCTGCCGGCGGCTAGCTCCTCCCGGGAGGAATGGCCCGAAGCACCGCGATGACTTCGAAGAGGTCGCCGCCCGGATCGTTGAACACAGCGCGGCGCGCGGCGACCCGCTCCCCTTCGATGACATGCGCGCGCAGCCGATCGTACGGAAGCAATGGGTCCGCGAGATTCGCTGGATCGTTGTCGAGGCCGATCGTCTCGCGGATCCGGCGCCGCACCTCGGTCCAGCGGACGATCGCGTCGCGATCTGCCTCCGCCAGCGCCGCATACGCCGCGGCATCGTTCAGCGCGTCGCTGTACGGGCGCAGCCGGCGGCGCTCGGTGCCGCGCGGGTGCTCCGCGGCAAGTGCGAGCTCCTTCTCGTCGATGGTCACCGCCTGATGCTACGCAACGTCCCGCGGGATGAAGCGCCGTCGCGACGCGATCGCCGCGGTCAATACCAGGAAGGCAGCCGCGATCGGTTGGATGACGATGGTGACGATGATCGGTCCGACGAACTCACTGGGTATCGACGGAGCGAGGCTCTGAAGTCCCAGTGGGAGCTGCAGCGTCAGCCAGGGCACGAGCCAGATGCCACTGACGATCGCTGCGCTGCGTACGCCGCGTGGCAGCTGCGCTGCGACGACGCCAGCCGCGACGCCCGCCGCAGCCATACCCGCCGCGATCGTTAGCGAATTCGTAAGCGTGTCCGTGGTCTGCGCGAGCGTCGCAGCCCACACTTGACTGAAGATGGTGAGCGCGATGGCGAGACTGCCGGCGACGCGCAGCAGCGAGTTGGTGCCGCTCCCGCGCGTGGTGATCGCGCGGGCCAGCGCGATGCCCAGCCCGATCCCGAGGAGCTGCGGCCAGAGGGAGGTCAGGAAACCAAGGGCGGTGCATTGGTCGGGGCCGAGCAGATTCCCGTAATTAAGGCCTGACCGTTCGCAGAATGTCATGAGGCTCGGGATCCGCAGCGCGATGGCGAAGGCCGCGTAGGCAAGCCCGAGGGCGAGCGCGGCGAGACCGCCCGCACCGAGCGACACGGCGGCCGCCGCGGCGCTCCCCGCGATCGTCACCAGGGGGAACAGGCTGAACGGCGGCGGGCTCTGGACCGACTGAAGCGCCTGACTGGCGAGACTGACCAGGACCTGGGTGATGTCGCTGACGATGAAGCCGGCCCCGATGCCCGAGACCGCTGCCCACACCACTGGCTCGGTCCACGGGCCGATCCGGGCACGGGTCCACGCGATCGCCCGTCCGGCTTCAGGGAACTCGCGTGCGAGGCCATCACGCATACGCACGTATTGTGACGAGGTGAGCGAACCGCAGATCGAGGATGCGAAGGCCGAGCGCGACGTTCTCGCGATCGCGAAGACGATCGCGGCGAATGAATTCCCAGTCGAGCGCGCATCGGTCATTGGCGTCGATCGAGAGAGCGGTCGCCTGCTTCGCCTATCCCCATTTCCATGGAAAGGGAACGACACCGATCCACCGCTGCTGCGCTGGTCGTGGATCCACACGCGCACGCAGCGCGACGAGCGCGACGTGCGACCCGAGACGGTGAACGTCGAGGGTGAGGTGACCGCGACGGCGTACATCGACGCGAAGGACGCGTGGCGCCTGCGCTGGCCGTTCGTGCGCCCGAACCTCCACGCATCGCTCGAGTCGCTGCAAACGCTGGCGCGCGATCGCGCGGCGACGATCGGTTTCGTTCGCCCCGAGCCGGACGGCGACGTGCTTCACCTGCCGCTGCGTCTGCGCTTCCGCTGCGCGAGCGAGGACTGCGCCGAGATGCACGAGCTCCCCGTACTGGACTGGGAGCTCCACGAGATGGCTCGCCTCAGTCGCGAGCGGTATGGACCGCAGTGGGCGACCCGCTTCCGCGCGACGTGGGGCACGGCGCTCTTCGCGAAATACGACGTGCATCTGCTGCTGTCGTCCTACGCGCAGGCACCGTCGCGGTTCTACGTCGCGGGTCTGTTCTATCCGCCGAAGGAGAAGGAAGACGAGCACGCGCACCTTCATCACAAGGCGCACCGCGAGCACGCGAACGTGGAGAGCAGCTAGGCGGCGCTAGACCTTGCCTGCGAACTGCTTGGGGATGTCTTTCCGCTGGATACCCGTCTCGCCTTCCTTGCCCTTGTACCCATGGGGAAAGATGCGAAGCAGGAGATAGGTGCCGGTCGCAGGGTCCTCGGCGCGCTCGATCACGATCGACGGGCCCCACGGTGAATCGAATTGGTCGCCGACCTCGGGTTTGCGCTTCGCGAGGTCGAATCCATGTTTGTCCCACTGCAGCACCGAGTAGCTGCGCACCACCCGCTCCTCGTCGCCGCCCTCATCAGGTCGCCATCGGTGCGCATCCGGGTGCTCGCGCTGGCATACCGCCGGCGACCCCGAATGCATCGTGACCCACTTGTAGACGTCGGCGTCCTTGCTCTGAGCGCCCGTGGGATATGCCGCGCGATATCGCTCCTCACCGAGCGTGCAGAGGTAGTAGAAGAGCATCGAGCGCAGTATATGGACGTGATCCGCTCGAAGATGGTGAATGTCATGGGTCTGCGCACGCGCGTCCTTGAAGAGGGCGACACGGCGGGCGGCGATGCCGTGGTGATGATCCACGGCGTCGGTGGGTGGGCCGAGAACTGGCGCGAAGTGATGGCGCCGATCGCGCGGACCGGTCGCCGGACGATCGCGTTCGACCTTCCCGGATTCGGTGAGAGCGACGCGCCGGGTCACGTCGAGCACTTCGGTCCACGCGAACCCTTCTATCCGCGGTTCATCGGCGCGTTGCTGGACGAGCTCGGCGTTGGGTCTGCCCATCTGGTCGGCAACTCCATGGGTGGCGCGGTCGCGTTCACCGCCGCGGTGAGTCAGCCGGAGCGGACGCGATCGCTCGCGCTCGTCGCCGGAGGTGGGGTTGGCACCGAGGTGGCCCTGTTCCTTCGGCTGTGCACGCTCCCCGGCGTGCCGACGCTTTCGCGGGTCTTCGGTCGACCCGAGCAAGCACGCGACGTGCTGCGTACCTGTTTCTATGACTCCCGCCGGATCCCCGCGTCGCTCTTCGACGAGGCCGAGCGGTACGGGCTTCCGTCGTTCGTCGAGTTCGTCCACGCGCTACGGTCTGGCGTGACGATCTTTGGCGTTCGTCCGTCGCTGCGCGAGCACTGGGTCGCGCTCGCGGCACGCTTCGCGGGCCCCGTGCTCGTGGTCTGGGGTCGGCAGGACAGAGTGCTGCCCGTCGAGCATGCCGCGGAAGCCGAGGACGTCATGCCACAAGCGCACATCGAGCTCATCGATGACTGCGGCCATCTGCCACAGATCGAACGCACCGATGCGTTCCTTGCGGCGCTGCTGCCGTTCCTCGATCGCGCCGAAGCCGCCGCCGCTGCATGAAGGAAACCGGCAACATTGAGGGCGGCGTGAAGACCCGTTCGCGCACCCCGATCACCACGCCACGCGCCAAGATCACCCTCAGCTCCGAACAGATCATCGCCGACTACCGCCTCGCCGTGCGAAGCCGCGCTGCCAGCGAGCTCGGCCGCCGGGAGGTGCTCGCGGGACGGGCTCCGTTCGGGATCTTCGGTGACGGCAAGGAGGTCGCGCAGCTCGCCATGGCCCACGTCATGCGGCCGGGCGATTGGCGCAGCGGCTACTACCGCGATCAGACGGTGATGATGGCGGTGGGAACGACGAACCTCGAGCAGTACTTCGCGCAGCTCTACGCCGACGCCGACGTCGCGCGAGATCCGTTTTCGGGCGGACGCCAGATGTCGAACCATTACGCGACGCGCATCATCGACGAGCAGGGGCACTGGCGCGATCTCTTGACCGCGGTACAGGTCGGGTCCGATTTCTCGCCCGTGGCCGCGCACATGCCCCGATCGGTCGGGCTGGCGTGGGCGTCGAAGCTCTACCGCGAGTCCGCGGTGCTGCGCGATGCCGCGAAGGGTTTCTCGCGCAACGGCGACGAGGTCTGCTTCTCCACCATCGGCAACGCGGCGGCGGCCGAGGGCTTGTTCTGGGAGTCGGTGAACGCCGTCGGCGTCCTCCAGGTGCCAACGAAGAGCTCGGTGTCGGCGGCACTCGCCGGGATGCGGCGCGACGGAGGCCCGGGATTCGAGATCGAGGTCGTGAAGGGCTGGGATTACGTCGCGCTCTGCGACACCTACGCGATCGTCGCCGAGCGCGTCCGACGCGAGCACGTGCCCGCGATCGTGCACGTCATCGAGATGACGCAGCCGCAGGGCCACTCCACCAGCGGCAGCCACGAGCGGTACAAGCCGAGAGAGCGTCTGACCTTCGAGGTCGAGGCCGACCCGATCCGCCGGATGCGTGAATGGATGATCCGTGAGGGCATCGCCGACGCCGGCACGCTCGACGAGTTCGAGAAGCACGACCGCTCCGAGGTCGAGCAGATCCGCGAAAAGGCATACGCGACGTTCCAGGGGCCGATCCTGCGTCGCCGCGACGAGGCGCTGACGCTCATCGCCGCCGCTGCGACGGAGGCCCGCATCTCTCTCGATGCGCACGCGAACGAGCTGCGCGAGGCGGGCGATCCGCTGAACCACCGAGCCGTCTATGTCGCGGCCTTCCGCGCGCTCGCGGTGCTGCGTGGACGTGAGGGTCCAGCACGCGCCGAGCTCGCGCGTTTCGTGCGCACCTATCGTGAGGAGAACGAGACTCGCTACAACTCGCACCTGCTGAGCGAGTCCGACCGGTCTCCGCTACGGATGCGCCCGGTGCCGCCTGATTACCCGGCGAAACCGGAGCCGATCGACGGTCGCCTCGTGCTACTGCGCTGTTTCGATGCGAACCTCACGCGCGACCCGCGCATCGTCATCCTCGGCGAGGACGTCGGGCGGCTTGGTGACGTGAACCTCGTGTACGAGGGGCTGCAGGAGAAGCACGGCGCGCTGCGCGTGACGGACACCGGGATCCGCGAGGCGACGATCCTCGGACAGGGCATCGGCGCCGCCCTCCGCGGGCTGCGCCCGATCGTCGACATCCAGTACGTCGACTACCTGCTGTTCGCCCTCCAGCTCGCGTCGGACGATCTCGCGACGCTGCGGCATCGCACCGCGGGCGGCCAGATGGCGCCGGTGGTGATCCGGACGAAGGGGCACCGCCTCCAGGGGATCTGGCACACCGGGTCGCCAATGCAGATGTTGCTCGGCACGCTCCGCGGCATGCACGTGTGCGTGCCGCGCGACATGACGCAGGCCGCGGGTTTCTACAACACGCTGCTCCGCAGCGACGACCCCGCGCTGGTCATCGAGGTTCTGTCCGGCTACCGCCTCAAGGAGCGCGCTCCGTCGAACATCGGGGACTACACACTGCCGCTCGGTGTTCCCGAGCTGCTGCGCGAAGGATCGGACGTGACGATCGTCACCTACGGGGCGCTGTGCCGGATCGCGCTCGAGGCGGCGCAGGACCTTGCGGCAGCGGACATCGACGTCGAGATCATCGATGTCCGCACTCTGCTGCCTTTCGACGTTGGTCGCACGATCGTTCACTCGGTGAAGAAGACCGGTGCGCTGCTGGTCTTGGACGAGGATCTTCCCGGCGGCGCGTCGGCCTACATCCTCCAGCAGATCGTCGAGACGCAGCGTGGCATAGACCATCTCGACGTCGGACCGCGCACGCTCACCGCCAGCGCGAACCGCACTCCTGTCGGTGTGGACGGCGATTACTTCTCCAAGCCGAGCCGCGAAGACATCTTCGTTGCGGCCTATGCGATCCAGCGAGAGCGGCGCCCCGATCGCTTCCCGGCGCTGGACATAGAGTTGGAGCGATGACCGAGAAGAGCAACGTCCAGGCGGTGCACGACACGCTGCTGGCCGAGTTCAGGCGCGACGAGCGCTACATCCTGATGGGGGAGGACGTCGGCGTGCGCGGCGGAGTGTTCCGCGTGTCCGACGGCTTCATCGAGGAGTTCGGCAAGCACCGCATCATCGACACGCCCGTCGCGGAGTCGTCGATCGTGGGAATCGCGATCGGGGCGGCGATCGGTGGCCTGCTACCGGTCGCGGAGATGCAGTTCGCGGACTTCAGCGCGCCCGCCTTCGAGCAGATCGTCGACGAGGCCGCGCGCATCCGCTACCGCTCGAACGGCGCCTATGGCGTGCCGATGGTGATCCGGATGCCGTGGGGCGGCGGCATTCACGGTGCTCTCTACCACTCGCAGTCCGTCGAAGCGTTCTATGCACACGTGCCCGGGCTCAAGGTCGTCGTGCCGAGCACGCCAAGGGACATCACCGGAATGCTGCGCGCGGCGCTGCGCGATCCGGACCCGGTGATCTTCCTCGAGCACAAGGCGACGTATCGCGCTGTTCGTGGCGACGCTCCCGACGACCCGGACTTCACGATCCCCCTCGGACCGGCGGATGTGAAGCGCGAGGGCACCGACATCACGGTCTTCGCGTACGGGCTCATGCTTCACCACAGCCTGAAGGCCGCCGAAGCGCTCGCGACCGAGGGCATCTCGGTGGACGTCGTCGACGTTCGCAGCCTGCGGCCGCTTGATGCCGCAACGATCCTCCGGGAAGCGCGGAAGACCGGAAAGTGTTTGATCGTTTATGAGGACAATCGGCTGTTCGGTGCGGGCGCGGAGATCGCCGCGCTCATCGCCGAAGAGGCGTTCGATGCCCTCGACGCGCCGGTGATGCGGCTCGGCGGACCGGAAGTTCCGGCGATGCCGTACAACAAGCCTCAAGAGGATTGGTTCATGCCGGACCCTGAGAAGATCGCGACGAAGATGCGCGAGCTGGCGGCGTATTGATGATCGCCGCTCGTGCGGAGGTGCTCCTTGGCGGTGTTTGAGCTGAAGATGCCCAAGCTCGGTGAGTCGGTCACCGAAGGCACCATCGGCAAGTGGCTGAAGCAGCCCGGCGAGAAGGTGAACAAGTACGACCTCCTCGTCGAGGTGCAGACGGACAAAGTGAATACTGAGATCCCGTCGCCCGTCGCCGGGACGCTCAAGGAAGTCCGGGTCGAAGAGGGGCAGACGGTTCCGATCGG
>WNFL01140361.1_pt2 | contig 33841 bp, 24 predicted proteins | sample 5400361 | NCBI WGS metagenome assembly WNFL01 (sample SAMN13153351, study PRJNA577476) | soil metagenome | isolation source: 40 cm soil on Douglas fir-dominated hillslope | place: USA:California | collected 2013-09-17
GTTTGGACAACATCGGCGGCGCGCACGTGTACGGACAGATCGCGAAACCCAAACGCGCCGGCAAGTTTCCCGCGCTGCTGATCATGCAGTGGGCGAGTCCGCCGTACCCGCTTCAGCGAGCATGGGTGACCGATCGCGCCGCCGAGGGATGGCTGGCCATGAACGTCGAGCCCCATGACGTGCCCTCGGACATGCCCCAGGCATTTTACGATGCGCTTCCGGCGATGATCCGTCAGTATGCGTCACTCAACAACACTGACCGCCACCACAACTATTTCCTCCAGATGTATCTTGGCGACTATCGTGCGGTGGAATATCTCGCGAGTCGTCCGGACTGGGACGGTCGCATTCTCGTCGCCAATGGCACCAGCATGGGCGGACAGCAGAGCATTGCCGTGGCGGGACTCAATGCAAAGGTCACCGCGGTGGTCGTCAATGTGCCGGCAGGCTCGGATGCGCTCGGCGCGATGCACGGGCGCATGCCCGGCTATCCCTTCTGGGACACCAACAATCCCGGCGTCGTTGCGACGGCACCGTACTTCGACGTCACGAACTTCGCGTCCCACATCAAGGCGCCGACGCTCATGGCCATTGGATTCATCGACGACGTCACCCCCGCCATAGGGCAGTGGACGACCTTCAATCAGCTTGCCGGCCCGAAAGAGGCTGCGCCGATGCTCGACACGCCGCACAATCATCTCGCGTCTCCCGCGCAGATGATGCCCTTCACGGTGCGTTCAACGGCGTGGCTCAAGGCGCTCGCGGCCGGAGAACCGGCGCCGGTGAACGTCCCCTGAGCGCCCGCGGTCAATGACGACCACGGTCGTCGACGAATCCGCGCCTGCCGTGGGGCTGTTCGGCTGGTGGAAGGAGGGCACGCTCGAAGGACGGCGCGCGCTCATCGCCGCGTCGCTCGGTTGGGCGCTCGACGCGTTCGACGTCATGCTCTTCTCGCTGACGCTCGCATCCGTCATCGCGGATCTCGGGCTCACGAAGGCGCAGGCCGGCGCGCTGGGATCGATCACGCTGCTTGGAGGCGCGGCGGGGGGGCTGCTCTTCGGGCACGTCGCCGACCGCTATGGTCGCACGCGCGCACTCATGGCGAGCGTGCTCATTTACTCCGCCTTTACTGCCGCCTGCGGATTCTCGCAGACGCTCTGGCAGTTTGCCGTCTTCCGTGCGTTGCTCGGACTCGGCATGGGAGGCGAGTGGGCGAGTGGGGCAGCGCTTGTCTCCGAGACGTGGCCGTCGCGCGTTCGTGGTCGCGCGCTTGGCTTCATGCAGGGCTCATGGGCAATCGGCTTCGCGGCTGCGGCCATTGTCGTGAGCATCGTGCTGCCACGCTTTGGGTGGCGTGCCGTCTTCTTCGTCGGTGTGCTTCCCGCACTGTTCACGGTGTGGGTGCAGCGCAACGTGAAGGAGCCGGAGGTATGGCTCTCGAGGCGCGCGGCGTCCGGCGACACGGCGGCGACAGGCCATGCGCGGCCCGCGCGCTTTGCAGACATGTTTCGCGGCCGCATGCTTCCCCTCACGGCGGCCGTGACCTTCATGAATGCATGCGCGCTGTTCGGCTGGTGGGGCCTGAACGGTTGGGTGCCGGCCTATCTGTCGCTGCCGCGCGCGCAGGGCGGCATCGGCCTCGACACCACGGTCATGTCCTGGCTCATCGTGGCAATGCAGGTCGGCATGTGGTTCGGCTACATCACCTTCGGCTACATTACCGACCGGGTGGGGCGCAAACGCGTTTACATCGCGTATCTCGTGATGGCGAGCATTCTGCTCCCCCTCTATGGAGCGACGCGGCAGCCCCTGGTCCTTCTTCTGCTCGGTCCTCTCGTCGCATTCTTTGGAACGGGATTCTTCAGCGGCTTTGGCGCAGTCACCGCTGAGATCTATCCGACGTCCATTCGCGCGACAGCGCAGGGCTTCACGTACAACATTGGCCGAGTGGCAAGCGCGGCTGCACCATTTACCGTGGGCAGCGTGGCAACCACGCGAGGATTCAGCGTGGCTTTTCTCGTCGCGGGCGCCGCCTACCTGCTGGGCGCATTGTCCTGGGTGGCGATCCCTGAAACGAAGGGACGCGAGCTCACCTGACCGTGCCCGCTGCCGACCATACCCGGCAGCTACCGAATGGCCCAGAAGGGAAAGGTCTTCATCTCTGGAGGGCTTTTCATCTGCGACCGTATTTCATTGATCTCCGATGGCGTGAGCAGCTTGAACATGAGGCCATGCAGCGCCTGATGCATATCTGCAAAGCCATCGTCAACCTTTGCAGTAAGCGTCTGCAATCCTCCGTCGAGCCCCGCGACGGTCGTCTCCAAACCTTGGAGCCTCGCATTGGCCGCCTGCAGTCCGTCGTCGAGCCTCCCGAGCTGCGCATTGACAGTCTGAAATCCCTCTCTCATTTCAGATCGGAGAGACTCGAGGTCCTCGGCTTTCATGGTTGCCTTGAGTTCGGTGTGAGAACACCACTGAAGCAGATTACATGACTGCCACTATGTATGTCAACACTCTGCCGTGTCGAGCACTGCATTGATTACGCTCGCGTGACTTCGCTATGCTGCCGAGGACGATTTGTACAAAACTCACGTGTGGTCGTCGCTAAGACACAGAGCGAGTCGCTGGTACGACGCTATCCCCGCACTGCCTCGCCAACCGTAAGACGTTCCGGATCCAGGCGGAACGCTCGCCGTTTTGGGAGCAACGCCGCGAAGCCGCTCGCCCACGCCTCGAACGTCAGTGCCGACTGCTCCATCGTATCCACGAGGCGCGGCAGCAACAGCGGGTACGCGTCCCTCGATACGAGATCGGGCACGCACGTCGTTGCGTACTGCACCTGGCACTCATGCAGCCAATCGAAGAACTCACCGTGGTAGTCCCCGCTGGGATAGCAAAAGTGCGTCGGAGCGGGCGCTCCGATGCGGAGCTCGCGGATGACCGCGTCGTTGTCCCGGATCTCTCGCACGAATTGGTCGTGATCGATGGGTGTCCGGTGGCGGTGTGTGTGGAGCTGTACGTCTACCAGGTCGCCCGGCAGCCCACGAACGGTGTCGGGCGCCATGATCTGCAGCGTTCCCCGTGCCTTGATGGCGTCGTAGTTCACGCCGAGACGGCCGGCAACGCGCGCGACGAGGACATCCTTTTCGCCGGCACTCAGTCCGAGAGCCGCTGCATGTTCGCGCAGCCGCTGCCGCGTGGCGTTGCGTTCACTGTCCGGCGAGACCGGCATGGGTTGCGCAGATCCGACGATGGACGCGAGATCGGCGCCGCTGTCGCGCCCCTTCCACAGCACGTAGGACAGCACGGTATCGAACACCGGCAGTCGGTGCAGGCAGTAATACGTGGTCAGGTACAGCGTCGCCGGTGCGTTGAATTCGCGGAGCACGGGCAGCGCGCGTCGCTCGAAGTCGACCGCGCCGTCATCGAACGTGAGGGCGACACTTCGCGGCGGCAGCGTGCCGGCGTAAAGACGCTCGGTGGCATCGGCGAGGGGAAGAATCGTGTATCCTCCGTCGCGAAGCGCCTGGAGTCGCGCGCGCAACCGGTCCTGCGTTACGTAGAGCGACGGCGACCATTCGTGCTCGTCGTCCATCGACACGCCGTGGTAGCACACGATCAGCAGCCGGCGGCGACGCCAGGGGCTGTCCCGCAGGATGGAAAACATGCCCGCCGAGCGTGCGGCGCGGAAAATCGCCTGTTTCAGCTGCATGGGAATCCGGCGACGCGAAGTGCCATGCCGAACGATAATCGCGCTAGGGTCCGCGCGTGATCAGCTCGAGCGCATCGAACGCCTGCGAGAGCTGCAGGGCAACGGCATACCCCGCATCATGCGGAGCTGACGGCCTTGCGTTCGGTGCGCGGTGGTCCTTGCGTACGGTCAACTTCACCAGCGTGCTGGCAGCCGGCCGGAATCCGCCGCCGACCTCTCCGTCGCTCACGATGCTGTTGTTCGCCACCCAGTTCGGCCCGAAGGCGCCGATGAACGGGTAGTCATTGCGCTCGTAGCGGGCGGCGACGTAGAGACGCGGCATGACGGTGTACTTCGACTCCACGTAGTATTGCAAGCCATTGCTCGTGGCGGACTGCCCCGGGACGTCGTAGGTGCTTCGCGCGACCTCGGCGTGCACTTCGAGGTAGTCGATGCTCACTCTGGCGTCGCCGGCGATGATCGTTTGCCGATAGGTTCGCCACGACTGACCTTTCAATTGCTGATCCGAGAAGGCGTCGCTGAGATACGGGCCGCGCATGGCGGATGCCCCGAGGCGCACGCTGGCAATGGGCGTAACGCCAAGTCCGACTGCCGGATGCAGGGATTTCCCGGGCTGCGGAGTGTACCCTTCTCGCCAGAGGGACAGCGACTCCACGCCGCCGCGATAATCCAGCACGCCGACACTGCCATCCACGCGTGCACCGTACGAGTACGTGGCGGCATATCCATCCGGCGTTCCGATGAGTGGATTGCGTGTCGATAATTGCCGCGACGAAAATGTCCCCACGACTTGAGGAATCTTGCCTCCTTCCAGCGTGAATGCGTCTGATGGCGAGAATCGTACGCCACCTCGCTTGAAGTAGATCTCGCTCCCCGCCTCGATGCGCGCCGGACCGGTTTCGCCGAGGACCTCGGCAAAGAACACGATGTTGCGGAGCGGTTCTGCCGCGGCCCAGGTATCGATGCGTCCCAGGAGACTCGGGTGCCCGCTGCCGCGGGCCAGGAGGTTGGATGCCGAATCGGTCTTCCACGCCTCGACGTCAACGATGCCTTGCCACAGAAAGCCACCCTGCGCGCACACCGTTCGTGGGGTGCCGGAAAGGGCCAGGAAGACAAACACCAGCGCGCGGCGCCGCGCGATGACGCTATGAGCCATGGAACGTGGCGGACGTCCTTGGTGAATCGAGCGCAGAGCGTACAGTGCGGGCCAGCTCTGCCGGCGTGAACGGCTTCCGTACGAGGCGCACCTCTTCGTCGACCTCGAGGCGGACGATCTCATCATCGAAGTATCCGGTGATGTAGACGACGCGCGCCTCAGGATGTCTCACCAGGCACCGCTCCACGATTTGCGGGCCGCTGAGATTCGGCATGATGACATCCGTCACGATGGCGTCGATCCGCTCCGGACCACGGGCCATGGTAAGGGCTTCGACCCCATTGCGGGCGACGCGAACGGAATACCCGCAGCTCTCGAGCGTTCGGCGCGCGAGGTCGAGTACTGCCTCCTCGTCGTCCACAATCAGGATCGACTCCGCGCCGCGCGGAAGCACCGCCGCCATGGAGTCGACCGGAGTGTGTGTTACGCTTTCCGCGATCGGAGGCAGCGCCACGGTGAACGTCGTGCCGCGTCCTGGCGCGCTGTCCACCTCGATGGACCCACCGGACTGCGCCACGATTCCGTAGACCGTCGCCAGACCAAGGCCCGTACCCTTCCCAACTTCTTTCGTGGTGAAGAAGGGCTCGAAGATCCGGTCCCGCACTTCCTCCGACATCCCGATTCCCGTGTCGCGCACCTGGAGCATGACTTGATTTGCGCCGCTGGCAGCTGATCGATGCCCCGTGACGATATGCAACTCGCCCCCATCGGGCATGGCATCGCGCGCATTCACCGTCAGGTTGAGAAGAACCTGTTCGAGCTGGCCGGGGTCGGCCTTGACCCGGGCCGGCGCCCCGTCGTGAGATACCTCCAGGGTGATTCGCGAGCCGATGAGACGCCGCAGCATCCCTTCCATGTTGCTCACGATCATCTCGAGATCGAGCACCCTCGGTTGCATCACTTGCTTCCGGCTGAACGCAAGCAGTTGATGCGTGAGTGTCGCCGCACTTCGCGCGGCATCGCTCACCTGCTTCAGGTCGGCCGTCACGGGATGCTCTTGACCCAGGCTGCTCATCGCAAGCTGCGTGAAGCCGGAGATGACCGTCAGCATGTTGTTGAAGTCGTGCGCGATACCGCCCGCCAGCGTTCCAATCGCCTCCAACTTCTGCGACTGACGCAGTTGCGCCTCGCTATCACGGAGCGCGCGCTCGACGCGCTCGCGCTCCCGCACCTCGTCGGTCAGCACTTCCGTGGCCGCGGCAAGCTCTGAACCGCGGCGCTCCAGCTCGACGCGTTTTCCGCTGAGCGCAGCCATGAGCTGGTTGAAGGACTCGTTGAGCGCGCGGATCTCGCGCGCGGCACCGGTCGCGTCGAACGATTCGTCCAGACGCTCGCGTTCCGCGCCGCGCCCCATGAACTGAATGAACGCTCGCAACGGACGCAGAACGGAGCGCGTCAGCGCCGCGGCGCCGAGTCCGGCGAGGATGACGGCGGCCAGGCCGTAGATGAGAAAATCGCGCAACAGCGCATCGCGCAGCAACTTCACCGTAGGAGTCAACGGTTGCAGCAGCGTGATGCGCAGCGGAGTGCCACGCTGTGTCTTCCCGATCGGGACGATGGCCGCGAGATACTCCTCCGGCCCAAGCGCAAGCGCACGTTCTGCGTTGCCAGGCTCACGCGCGGCAATGCTCGCGATGCTGTCTGGCAGCGTTGCACTGATGATTCGCTCGCCCGCCGAGACGACGATCTCTCCGTCGAAGTCCCGCTTCAGTGTGGTGACAAGGGACGAATCCACCGGCTCGCCGACGACGATCGTGCCGATCGTGAACCCGTCCACGATGAGAGGTGCCACTCCCACGCCAAAGTAGTGGCCGTCCACCTCGAGACCATCGAGGTATGGCTCGTCGGCGTTGGTGACGAGGCTCGCGTCCAGCGCGTTACGCACGGCAGGGAGGCTCGCGAGCTCGGTCCCGCGCATGGTTGTTGAAAGGCGAAGGTTGGCGCCCAGCCGCCGCACCTCGTTCTGCACGGTATTCGTCAGAATGTCGCCGGTGGCGCTGCCCGAAAGCTGCTCGGAGCGATAGGTCGAGATCGCGGAGTGCAGCGTGGGGCTTTCCGCAATGAGCGATGCGGTGAGCACGAGTTGGCGGCGACTCTCATGCTGGAGCGCCACCAGCGTCCGACCGTTGTGTATCAGCTCCCGCGCGAACAGCTGCTGGGTGTTCTGACGCACCTGAACGCTGAGCACCGAAAACGTGACGATCATGACCATCGCCGCGAGCAGAGCGCTGAGCGCAGCCAGGCGCACTTGCAGGCTCGATCGTGCAACCATCCGGCGAATGCCGCCGGCGTCGACGGGAGTCACTGGCTCGTCAGCGTCCATCCTCGCTCGCCGGCGGAATCGGGATGTTGAAGTCGAGGCGCGCGGTTTCGCCAGCAACGATGCGGATGGTCCGCGTCACGGGCTTGATCCGCTCGTGCCAGCCAACCACGGTGTACTCGCCCGGCGGAATGCCTTCGATAGCGTATCGGCCGTTCTCGGCCGGCACCGCGAAGAACGGATTGTCGAGCACCAGAACCACGGCGCTCATGTCCGAGTGGATGTGACAGAACACCTGGATCACACCGCTCCTGTCGAACACCACGCTCCGGGATGAACCCTTGGGGTATCGCCCCAGATCGAACGTCTTTGCGCTCGAGAGCGAGAAGACGTTGTGGAACACTTCGTCGTCGTTTGGAAAGTCCACCGTGGTTCCGCGCAGGACCGTCACGACGTGTGGAACAAACTGCTCGTCACGCTGCGTGATGTTGGCCCGCTCTCCCCGCGCGTCGTCTGGCACGGCCGCGCGCTGGAGATACAACACCACGTTTCGCATCTCGTCCGCTTCGTGCGCCGGCGGGCGAGCGCCTGGCCCCGGATCTGTGTAAATGCGGAACCGGGGCCGTCGCGTGGTCAGTGCGGTGGAGAGCAGCACCTGCCCTTCGATTCGTCCGACGGCGGGCGGATGTGAGCGGTGCCCCGCGACGAGTAGCGGCGCACCGGCAGACAGCGCGAGAACCAACGGCAAGGCGACGCGCGTGCCTGGGTTCCGGATGCGGGGGGCCGACCTGAGGCGAAGCGGACGCATGATTCATGTACGCCACGCTCGAGCTCTCCCGCAAGGCGTACTACCGAAATGGAACCGATACGGTCAGGTGATGGCTCGTCTCGCGTCCGCTTTGCAGGAAGAGCGGCGACGCCGGCGCCGCGATGATTCCGCCCGGCGCCGGCGCAGACACGGTCGGTGTGACGAATACGCGGTCCCCCTGGACGATGTCGCAGTTGCCGGTGCCGCACGTGGCGCGAAAGGCGTACGACACATCGGCATCCCGCATGTGGAAGCGGATGCCAAGCGTCGGCCCGCTCTCCACCCAGTTCTCGTGCTGCGCCCGCAGCGTTCTGGTGATGTTGTTGGTTTGGAGCAGATCGTACGAGATGGCGTACATCGACAGGCCGAAGTTCAAGGAGACGGACGTCCCCGCCGCGCTGTCCACGACGGCGCGCCACCCCACACCGAGTGCCGCCCTGCTGTTGTGGAAGGTGAAGTGGTTCTCCACGGTCTTCTCACCGGCTGGAATCACGGTGCCGTCGGCGCGCTTCACGTCGGCGGTCATGTCCGCAAACGTGTTGGACGTGATGGGCTCCATGACCACGTCAGCGGCGAGGGTGAGCGGGCCCGCATTGCGCGATGCACCCAGGCCGACGTTGTAGGCTCTCGTGGATCCGGGGTCGCGCGGAAGGTTCTGCAGAACGTAGTTGGGAATCTTCGGATGGTCGAAGTAGTTCAAGGTGCCGAGAAAGCCGAGCCGCCACCCCTCGCTACCCACCGGCAGCATGTATTGCGCGTGGAGGCCCGTGACGTCGGTCTCGTCGAGATTGATGTCCTGCCGAGTGCGTTGCCGCGACTGTCTGGCCGTGCTGTCCCAGACCCACGTGGTGAAGTGGACGTCATGCCGCATGCGCGTGCTGCTGCGGACGACGAGCAGCTCCGCGGCGTGCCCGGACTGCCATTCCTTGAGCGCGCCCACCCTGAAGTCGTTCAGGTTTCCCGACTGATCGATCCGGTCACTGCCGGCATAGAGCAGATCCACGCCGTCCACGGCCGAGAGGTCGGCGTGAAATGCACTCGCGCCGAGAGACATTCCGTCGGAGAAGCGGCGGGAGATGGATGCCGTGAGATATTGGTTGGTCGCCGTGCGCTCGCTCGTGGATCGGTTCCACACGGGAACACGGCGCCTCCCCAGTCCTCCGTACCGAACAGCACGGTGACGGGCAGCGTGCGCCCGCCTCCGCGGTCGCCGGAAATGGCATGCCCATAGGGCGCGGCCACGGCCATCGTGCCCCTGAGCCGAACGGCCTTGGCAGGATTCACGAACACGTCCCCGAGGGTGTCGTCGAGCGCGATGCGCACGCTACCCAACCCCGGGCGGCTCGAGGGATAGAGCTGAAACTGTTCGTCCTGAAAGACGGGAACCGTGCGAGGCGAAATGAGCTGCGCGTCGCTGCGCCCCGCGCCGGCAACGACGATCAAGAGCGCCACGCTCGCGCGTCGTGCGGGAGAGTACATGAGAGCCTCGTCCGATGCTGACAGGCTGCCTAACCGACGCTCGGAACGTTTCGTCACAGCGGCTGACACGGTTCACCGTTCACCGTCGTTAGATATCTCCCATGCCAATCGCGTTGCTCGAGGCCCTGAAGGGCCGCCGCTCCATCCGCCAGTTCACTGCACACGAAGTCACCCGCGCCGACGTCGAGGCGATGATCGACGTGGCTGTAACCGCCCCGAACCACCGCCTCACGCAACCATGGCGCTTCTACGTGCTCGGCCCACAGGCTCGTCACGCATATGGTGCCGCGCTCGGCGCTCGCAAAGCCAAGAAGCTCGAGGATGCCGCTGCTGCTGAGGCGCTGCGCACCAAGATTGCCGAGGAGCATGCGGCGCTTCCGTTGATGATTGCGGTCTCGGTTGTCGAGGACGCGAATCCCGAAATCCGCGAGGAGGACCTCGCTGCCACGATGATGGCCGTGCAGAACATCGCCCTCGCTGCGATGGCTCTCGGACTCGGCACGCACATCAAGACCGGCGCGATCATGAACGACGCGGCCGCGCGCGCAGCGGTTGGCGTTCCGGAAGGGGAGCGGATCGTGGCCGTGCTCAACGTGGGTGAGCCGGCGGTCGTTCCGCCGCCGAAGGAGCGCCGCAGCGCGGCCTCGCTCACCACGTGGGTCCCCTGAAGGCCGATGGGGCCGCCGCATGGTTTGCGTCGGCCCCATCAGTCACTTCCCGGGTTCCCGCTACGAGCAGTTTCTCTTGTTGCAGGTAATGGGCTTCGACGTGCTTGACGATCCGCCCGCACCTGTCGCGGTCAGCGTCACCGTGTAATTCCTGCGACCGACGAACGTGTGTGAGGTCGTAACGCCGCTGCCGGTCGTGCCGTCGCCGAACGCCCATGAGTAGGACGTCGCGCCCGTGGTGCCCCCGGCGTCGAACGAGCAGGTCAACCCGCTGCACGTGTAGGTGAAGCTCGCCACTGGTGGCGCCGGTGTGTTGGACACCGTCACCGTCTGTGTCTTGGTGCTGGTGCCGTTGGCGTCGGTGACCGTCAGCGCGACGCTATACGAGCCCGATGCCGCATACGTGTGGCTCGTCGTCTTGCCCGTGCCGCTCGTGGCATCGCCGAACGTCCAGCTGTACGTCGCGGTGGCCTGGGCCGTGGAGCTGCTCGCGTCGAAGTTGCAGCTGAGCAGCGAGCAGCTGTACGTGAAGTTCGCCACCGGCGGCTGCGGACCCGCCGCGATGAAGCCGCTGTAGAGCAGCAGGTTGGGCGTCGCAGCCGGCACGCCGCTGATCACGTTGGGTGTCGCGTTCGACGTGAGCGCGCTTCGTACGGCCGACGGCGTCGCGCTGGGATTCACCTGGAGATAGAGCGCCGCCGTGCCAGCCACGTGCGGCGTGGCCATCGACGTTCCGCTGATGGTGTTCGTGGCCGTGTTGCTGCCGATCCAGGCCGACGTGATGTTGACGCCGGGCCCCAGAATGTGTACGCAACTGCCGAAGTTCGAGAACGACGCAAAGGCGTCGTTGATGTCCGTGGCACCCACCGTGATCGACGTCGATGCGCTCGACGGTGAGCTGTTGCACGCGTCCGCGGAGCTGTTGCCCGCCGCGATGGCGTACGTCACGCCGGCGGCTGTCGACCGATCTACCGCCGCGTTGAGCGTGGACGAGAAGCCGCCGCCGAGGCTCATGTTGGCGGCGGCGGGAAGTACGCGATTCGCGGTCACCCAGTCGATGCCCGCGATCACGCCCGACGTGCTGCCGGAGCCGTTGCAATCGAGCACCCGCACCGCCACGAGCTTGACCTTCTTCGCGACGCCGTAGGTCGTTCCACCGACGGTGCCGGACACGTGCGACCCGTGCCCGTTGCAGTCGGTAGCCGTGCCGCCCGCCGTGACCTCATCGATGCCAGTCGAGGCGCGGCCCGCATACTCGGTGTGGGTGAAGTTGATGCCCGTGTCGATGATGTACACCGTCACGCCGGTGCCGTCGGCGTTGTACACGTATGTCCCGCTAAGCGGGAGATTCCGTTGATCGATCCGGTCGATTCCCCACGTGGCGCCGCTCTGCACCGTGGAGATCGTCATCGTCTGGTCCTGCTCCACGTACGCCACTCGCGGATCACTCGCAAGCGCGGCGGCCTGCGCAGCGCTCAGATTGATCGCGATGCCCTTGAGCGCGGCTTTGTACTTGTAGTTGACCTTGCCGCCCGACGTTGCGGCGATATCGTCGGACGTGCCGTCCACGTCCTGGACGTCGTCCCGAAAGACGACGATGTAGCTGTTCGGGATCGGAACGCCGCCCTTCGAAAGCGCGGCGGTGGTGGGTTGCAGCGCGGCGGTCGGGGCGGAGGGCTGCGGCAGATCCGAGCAGGCAGCAAGCGCGGATACGAGCAGCCCGAGTGCGGCGACTCTCTTCATGCGGTACTCCGTGACGCGGGGTGGGGTCAGAAGCACGAAACCGTGCGCCGCCCCACCTCGTCGCAGAGCGGTCAAATGTCCTGGGACCCACACGCTACAGGTTGCTTCTCAAAGTCGCAAGAAGGCACAAGCGGACCCGGCCGTACGGTTGGCGGACGTCTTAGCGGAACCTTCAGGCCTGGGGCTTTACCTTCGCCCAACTGTCGCGGAGCGTCACCGTGCGATTGAATACCGGCCGCGCTGGTGTCGAGTCGGTGGCGTCCTGCACGAAGTATCCCACCCGCTCGAATTGATAGCGCGATTCGACCGGATCGCTCAACACGCTCGGCTCCACCTTCGCGCCCTGCACCACGACGAGCGATTCCGGATTCACGTATGCGGTGAAGTCGTCGTCGTTGCCACCTGCCTCCGGATCGGGCACCGTGAACAGTTTGTCGTAGAGGCGCACCTCGCAGTCGATGCCCCGCGCCGCCGACACCCAATGGATCGTACCCTGCACCTTGCGGCCGTCCGGAGCGTCTCCGCCACGGGTCGTCGGATCGTACGTACAGTGCAACTCGATGATCTGACCGCGGTCGTCCTTCACGACCTCGCGACAGGTGATGAGATATCCATATCGCAGCCGCACCTCTCGGCCCGGCGTCAGACGGAAGAATTTCTTCGGGGGGTTTTCCAGAAAGTCCTCCCGCTCTATCCACAGCTCACGCGAGAATGGAATCATCCGCGACCCCGTGAGCGGGACGTCGTGCGGATAGTAGGAGGCCTCGAGCTCCTCGACCTGTCCTTCGGGATAATTGGTCAGCACCACCTTCAGCGGGCTCACGACGCACATCACCCGCGGCACGCGCATGTTGAGGTCGTTGCGCACGGCGTGCTCGAAGGTGGCCATTTCGACGCGCGCCGGTTTCCGCGCCACCCCGATGGTATCCGCAAAGGTGCGGATCGCTTCCGGGGTCACTCCGCGTCGGCGCAAGCCTGCAATCGTCGGCATGCGCGGGTCGTCCCATCCCGTCACGTGCCCCTCGTTCACGAGGCGCAGAAGCTTCCGCTTGCTCACGATGGTGTAATCGAGTTCGAGCCGCGCGAACTCCACCTGGAGCGGCGGATGCTCGTATCCCGCGGCGCGCACGAGCCAGTCGTAGATGTCGCGATTGTCCTTGAACTCGAGCGTACAGAGCGAGCGCGTAATCCCTTCGATCGCGTCGCTCAGGCCATGCGCGAAGTCATATAGCGGATAGATGCACCACGCGTCCCCCAGCCGGTAATGCGACGCGTGCCGAATGCGCAGCAGGAGCGGGTCGCGCATGATCATGTTCGGGTGCGCCATGTCGATCTTCGCCCGCAGCACGTGGGCGCCATCGGGGAACTCGCCCGCCTTCATGCGCCGCAACAGATCCAGATTTTCTTCAACGGAACGGCCGCGGTGCGGGCTCGGTGTCCCCGGCTCGGTCACCGTGCCGCGGTTCTCCCGAATGGCCTCCTCGTCCTGTGAATCGACGTACGCCCCGCCGTTGCGCACGAGCCGTTCCGCAACCTCGTACAACGTGTCGAAGTAGTCGCTTGCGTAGCGCTCCTCGCTCCATTCGAAGCCGAGCCAGCGGATGTCGTGGCGGATGGCCTCGACGTACTTCATGTCCTCTGTGAATGGATTGGTGTCGTCGAACCGGAGGTTGCAGCGGCCGCCGAACTCCTGTGCCAGGCCGAAGTTCAGGCAGATGGACTTTGCATGTCCGATGTGCAGGTAGCCGTTCGGCTCGGGCGGAAAGCGCGTGGCCACCGGGCGACCGAAGCGGCCGGTCGCGACGTCGGCGGCGACCAGCTCTCGGATGAAATTGTTGCGGGGTTGGGCTTCGGACACGGATCGGATGTGAGACGGATCGACTGAATATAGAAGGCGCCCATTGGTGCTCGAGGCGAGGATGATGCATCATAGCCAAGGTCGCCCATATAAATAGATATTGATGGATAGAGTAAGTAGAGAGTGCAATAGCTCGCCGTCCCACCGACCTACCGTCCTCCTATTACCGCCGCCCTCACAAAAGACTATCATCATGCCCGCAGCAGTCTGAACGCCGCCGCCTCTCCCTCCTCGTTCGCGGCGCGATCCCTCGAGGCGCTGCCCGTGGATGTCATTGGTTCGTCTCCGGCTGGGTACGAGATCCTCCGCGAGATCGGTCGCGGCGGAGCCGCCGTGGTGTACCTCGCTCACGACGACAAGCACGATCGGTTGGTAGCGCTCAAGGTGCTCCAGCCGAACCTGATGCTCACGCCGACGCGCTTTCTCGTCGAGATCCGCACCATCGCCGGCCTGCAGCACCCACACATCATCCCGCTGCACGATTCCGGCGTGTGGGACGAATCGCCGTACTTCGTGATGCCATACGTCGAGGGCGAGTCGCTCGCGGACCGCCTCGCGCGCGAAGGGCCGTTGCCACTCCCGCTTGCCGTGCGCATCGCATGTGAGGTGGGCGACGCGCTCGATTACGCGCACCGGCAAGGCATCATCCATCGGGACATCAAGCCCGCCAACATTCTGCTGGCGAACGACCACGCGTACGTCGCCGACTTCGGCATCGCGCACGTGATCCGCATGGCCGCCTCGGAGCGGGTGACTGCCGTCGGCTTCGCGGTCGGCACACCGGCGTACATGAGCCCCGAGCAGGCTGCCGGCGAACGCGAGCTCGACGGCCGAAGCGACCTGTACTCACTTGGCTGCGTGTTTCACGAGATGCTGACGGGATCTCCGCCGCCTCGCGGCGCTAGTCCGCCGGCCAGAGCCGCTCGTATCTCGAATCCGTCTGTCGCGACACGGTCCCTGCGGCAGACGGCGCCGAGGTCCGTCGCGCGTGTCATCGAGAAGGCGCTGGCACCCGACCCCGACAAGCGCTACGGCTCGGCGGGTGCGTTCGTGCGCGCGCTCGAAGCCGCGCATCACCCGCCACGCACGGCAACTCTCCTCTCGAGACGATCCCGGGTGGCCGCGGCCGCCGTCGTGTTGTTCGCGGGCGGCGCAACATGGCGTCTGGTACGTGGCTCCGCGTCGGACGATATGGTGGACCGGTCCACCTACGCGGTGTTTCCGTTTCGGCACGTGGCCAGCGCGAGCAACGTGTGGCTCGATGGCGACGGTTGCGCGCGGCTGCTCCACGACGCGATGGCGCGATGGGACGGCGTGCGACTCGTGGACGACATGCGCGTGAGCGACGTCTGGACGCGGAAGCGGCCACGGACCGTTCCGGAAGTGCTCGACGCCGCGCGGACGCTGCACGCCGGACTGTTGGCGTGGGGTGAAGTGGTAATGCTCGGCGACTCCCTCGAGATCCGGGCGGTGACGTACGATGTCGTCCGCGGCCCCAATGCGAGTCGTCAGTTCGTGGTGCGCGCCGGAAAGGACGCGGGTGAGCTCGAGCATGCATTCACGTCACTCGCGGATTCCATCCTGGTAGGTGGAGCGCGAGGTCGAGAGGGCGCTGCAACCGGGACGAAGAACCTGGTCGCTCTTCAGGCGTTCCTCGATGGACGAGAAGCCGTCGACCACTTCGATCTCGACCTCGCGGGAAAAAAGTTCGAGGAAGCGCTCGCTGCGGACGAATCCTACGCGCACGCGCATCTGTGGCTGGCACGCGCACGCGAGTGGAGCGGCCGCGACGAACCCGCGATGTGGGCCGACCATGCTTTCAGAGCCGTGGCGCTCGCGAGCGCGCTGCCGGCGCGGGACCGGATGCACGCTGCCGCGCTGCTCGATCTCGCCCAGGGCAGGATGGCAGACGCATGCCGCCGCTATCGTGCGCTGATCGCGACGGACTCGCTCGACTTCGCGTCGTGGTTCGGACTTGGCGACTGCAACGCACGCGATCCGGTCGTCGTGCGCGATGCCCGAAGTTCGACGGGTTACAGCTTTCGCGGCAGCTTCCACACGGCGATCGCCGCGTACCGGCGCGCACTCGTGCTCGTGCCGTCGTTTCACGCAGCGGAGCGCGGGTTGGCATTCTCTCGTCTCTCGCGCAGAGTGCTCATCGCGGAAGAAGGAAGGCTGCGACCGGGTATGCTCGTCGGAGCAGACTCTCAGAGATTCGCCGCCTTTCCGTCATTCGCCGCAGGGACGCTCGCCTTCGCTCCGCGGCCGTTCGCGGCGGCCATCCTTGGCATCAACAAGCCTGCCACCGAACGGGACGCGGTCCTCTGGTCTGCCGAGACGTACCGCAGTCTGATGGCGGACTGGGTAAAGGCATTCCCCTCGAGCGGTGACGCACTCGAGAGTTACGCGCTTGCCCAGGAGGCCGCGAGCAGTATCGCCGGAACGCGTGCGAGTCTCTTGTCTGCCCTTACGACGGCTCGCCAGGCGTTAGCGGCGTCCGAGAACGCCGATTGGCGAGCACGCCGGTCTGCGATGGTGGTACGGCTGCTTCTCAAGACAGACAGCGTCAGCGCGGCACGCTCCCTCGCTGATTCGACGTTGCGTGCGTCGCCTGCGCCGGCACCATATCAGGCGGGGTATCTGGCCGGACTGGCCATGCTGACGGGGCACGCTTCAATGGCGGCCACACTGGCCGCACACGCCTCCTCCGACAGCGAGCACGTTCCGTTTGTCCTCGCCAATGGCCGCCGTCCGAAAGTACCAGTCGAGTTGATGGCGGCGGCGCTTGCGCTGCACGCATATGCGTCGATGGGAGGGCCAGCCGACAGTCTGCGCACATCATTCGCGCGCGTGACACGTCTGGTGGACACGTGGGTTCCGTCGGACCAGCGAAACGATGTTCGCTTCGCGGTGCTTCGCATGTCACTCGGCATGGCGTACGATGAGCTCGCGCCGCTGTCGAAGACGGCCATCGCGTCCGGAAACGATCGTGTTCTTACGATGCGCATGGCGCTCGCCCGCCATGACACCGCCGCAGTTCGTAAGGCCAGTCGCGAGCTCTCGCAGACCACGGCGAGCTTGACGCCGGGCAACATGACGCTGGATCGCATCTTTCATCAAGCGCGAACGCTCGTGGCCATCGGCGATACGGCAGAGGCAATCGCGCAGCTCGATGCTGCGCTCGACGCGCTCCCCCGCACGCGCAGCATTCTCATCAAGATTCTGCCGCAGGCCGGCGCAATCGTTCGGGCGATGACGCTTCGCTCCGAGCTGGCCTGGCAGGCGCAGGACCACGCCACGTTCGAGCGATGGGCGCGGCCAGCCGTCACGCTGTGGAGTGACGCCGACGTCGAGCTCCGTCCGCCCATCGATCGATTGCGTCAGCATCTGCAGGGTCGGTAGCTCCTTACGCAGCTCACCCGTTACCAGGAGACAGCGATGATGCGCCTCGAGGGTATGCCAGGACCGGTGGTCAGAATGGCCGCGTTCGTGACGGCAGTAGCTGCGATCGCGTGCACCAATGCGACGAATCGCGACGTACGTGGAGAGATGATGACCGAAGCCGGCGGGAACTACACGTACGGGATGGAGCAGGCTGCCGTGGCGGTGTCCGACACGATACTGCCGGGCCCTGGCGGCACGCTGCCAACACTCACGGTCGCCTCCGCGACACGGACAGATACCACGGGCCGAGTGCGATCCACCTACATCGTGGCGCGCATTCACAGCACGCTGGCATATCCCAAGATGGGTATCGGCGCCGGCAACAACTACGTCTGGCGCGATAGTGGGACATCCCCAGGCACCGGAGTGCGGCTGATCATCATTCCGCAGGACAGCACGCGTTCCATGTACTTCCTGCGCCGCGACACGACGATTGCACGCTATGTCCCGAATGCCAACGCGCCACAGGTGGTGTACAGCACGATGGCCGTCGCCGCCTGTGTGTCGGGTTGCGAGAACGGACATTGTGTCTCGAACGACACCGCAAGGGTGTATTACGTCTCGTCCGACTCCGCGAGCGTGCGTGCATTGAAACCCTGAGCGTGCGTCGGCAAGCTGCCCCTCACGACGCGCTGTCATGGCGAATGGTGGCGTCGTCGTCCGGCTCCGCGCTATCGAGGTCCTCGTCGTGATCCATCCACTCACGCAATCGGTATGCGTGGCCGACGAGATATGGAATGGCCGTCACCACCACATTGGGCTTGAAGAGAAACGCCGTGCGGATGTACAACGCCGTCTTGTTGTGGAGCAGATGCTCCCACCAGCGCTTCGGCACGATCTCGGGAACCACGATCGTCACCAGCTCTCCGGGCGTCACCATCCGCAGGTTTTCGACGTACTCCACGAGGGGTTTCAGAATTGAACGATACGGAGACTTCACCACCTCGAGTGGGACGCCGATGTCCCAGGCTTCCCACTCCGACTCGATGCGCGCTGTATCGCGCGGGTCCACCTCGACGTAGACCGCAACCACCTCGTCCGAGATGGTCGTCGCATAGACGAGTGCGCCCGACGTCGCCTTCGTGATGCTGTTGACCGGAACGATGACGGTGTGGTGCAGCGGATGAATTGGACTCTGTCCGGTGAACCTGATCTCCGCCGCGAACTCCTCGTAGTGGCGGTGAATCTTTCGCAGCAACAGGATGATCAGCGGAATGATGACCGCGATGACCCATCCGCCCGAGGTGAATTTGGTCACCAACTGGATGATCGAGACGACCCCGGTGGCGACGGCACCGATACCGTTGAGAAACGCCTTCCATATCCACCCCGGCTCACGCGTCTTCCGCCAATGCGCCACCATGCCGGCCTGTGAGAGCGTAAAGCACACGAAGACGCCGATCGCATAGAGCGGCACCAGCGCGTTCGTGTCGCCGTGGAACATCCAGACGAGCAGGAGCGCGACCAACGCCAGTGAGACGATGCCGTTCGAGAACGCGAGGCGATCCCCGCGAGCAGCGAGCTGGCGGGGCATGTAGCGATCGTGCCAGTCGCGGAAAGTCGGCGAATGCGGTATTGGCGGCGAGCACCAACACGGCGAACGTGCTGTATTGCAGTGCGTAGTAGAGCGGGCCGCCGCCAAACACGTGGCGGCCCAGGATCGAGAGCACGGTCTCGCTCGTAGTGGGCATTACTTGATAGTGTTGCGCCAGAAACGAGACGCCCAGGAAGAACGCTGCGAGAATGGCCACCATCCAGCCGAGCGTGATGGCGGCGTTCTTCTGCGCTGGCGCCTTGAAGGCCATGACGCCGTTCGAGATGGCTTCCGTCCCCGTCATGGCGGCGCACCCTTCAGCGAATCCGCGCAGCAGGAGATAGAACAGGGCAAATCCCGTGATTGGCGACATGCCCGGGTGGCTGCGCGCTGAGGCAGGATCGATCTTGAGCGCGGCGGTCAGCGGAGCGAGCTCGTGCCCGCCCCAGGTGCGGTATGCACCAGTGATCAGCAGCGCGAGCATCATGAAGATGAACGCGTATGTCGGAATCGAAAACGCGGCGCCCGATTCGCGCACGCCGCGGAGGTTCACCGTGGCGAGCAGAATGATCGAGAGGCAGCAGAGCAGCACCGTGTGCGGCGTAAGGCTGGGATACGCCGACGTGATGGCCGCAACGCCACCGGAGATGGACACGGCGACGGTGAGGATGTAGTCGGTAAGCAGGGCCGCGGCGGCGATGAGGCCCGGCATGACGCCGAGATTCTCGCGCGCAACCGTGTAGGATCCTCCGCCGTTCGGGTAGGCGAACACCGTCTGGCGATACGAGAGTCCCACCAGGACCAGCAGCCCGACGATGACGGCCGAGATGCCGAAGACGTAGTTGACGGCGGCGAGGCCGATGGCGCCGCCGAGGACGAAGAGGATCTGGTCGGTGGCGTAGGCGACCGACGAGATGGCGTCGGAGGAGAGAACGGCGAGCGCCGTCTTCTTGTTCAGGCGCTCATGCTCGAGCCGTTCGCTCGGCAAGGGCCGGCCAAACACCACGTGTTTGAGCCGGCGATAGGTGGACGGCATGTCGGAAAGCTAAGGTCGCTGGGCCAGCAGATAGGCTAGTGCCAAGCGGATAAGGGAGGCACAAGGATTGGCGTGGCGGCCATAAAGATTTCGTAAAGGGAGGGCCGCAGACCGATGGGGCGTGCGCTAAAACCCGACGATCTCGTTTATATCAATTGATATTTATATATGGACGCATGTCCATCATGTGATCGCCGCGGCGCGTATGCGGCCGGCGTATATCAGTCATTATTGTTTTTGACCCAGCCCGACGGTCGCCAAATGCCGCAGTCCTGTCCCCATCGACCTGAATCCCGCCTCGACGAACGCCTCCGCCCACCGCGATCCCGCCGCCCGCTCGCCGTCTATCGTATCCACCACGAGATCGCGACGCCGGGTTGCCGCCGAACGACGCGCATGCCACTCGGCCAGAGCCGCGGCTGCCTCGACGACCTCATCATGCGTTGCATCAGGCCGCGTGCGAATCCGCGCCCCGCGCGACTCCACGTTCAGTACTACGAGTCCCGCCCGCATCACGAGCAGCGCCCCCGCCCCGCGAGGACGCGTCAACGGATCCACCGTCGTCCCCTCCGCCGTGGGCAGTGAGTACACGTTCGCCGGATCGGACGCCGGCATCACCACCGTCGCCTCTTCCGCATCCGGTCCAGTCGCGCGCAGCATCTCCACCGCCTCGGGCAACGCAAACTGCGCCCCCGCCAGGCCGGCGACGAAATACCCACGCTGCACCTCGCCGCGGAATTCCAGTCGCTTGAGCTCGTGATAGATGTCGCGCCAAGCGACGGCCGGATGCTCGCGCTTCCACCAGTCTCGCGACACAACCCCGTATCTGATGAGCCATTGTCGCGCGAGAGCCTCGGCATCTTCCCGCTCACCCGCCGCAACACCCAGCGTTCCAGGCAAGTGCACTAACGACCACCGCCCGCCCCAGGTGGTCGCCGAGCTGTCCGCCAGCTCGGGGCGCCGCCACCGCGGAAGTCGCCGCACGCTGACGCGACGCTGCACCACCGGCCGACCCTCGGTTGGCTTGTAGTCCGCGGGCAGCCAACGCGTCGGATCCGGCTCGTTTCCACGCTTCACGGGCAACACGGACTTCAATCGAATGACGTCGCGCAGCGCGTCCACCGTGTCGTTGGTGACCAACCCCTCCGCCACGAGCTCGCGAAGCGCCTCGCGCGTCGCCTGCGGACCGAGTCCGGTGGCACCAGATATTTCTGCCGTGAAAGACGCACCCTGCGCACGCAGCGCGATGACCACGTGTCGCGCGTTTTCGGTCAGCACACTCTCGTCCGCCGGAGCGCCGGTCCACAACCGTCCCGTTCCGCGTTCGAAGAATCGAATTCGCCCAACCTGTGGCGCCCTCGTCGCGTGCGCATCGCGCCGGGGCTCCGCAGCCCATACCAACGTGCCGCCCGCCGCGAGGCGAGAGAGAACCGCTGGATCATATCGCTCGACACGTGACGTCAGATACTCGCGCTCCCATCCCTCCGCCGGCCGCGCGATACCATATAGCTGCGCGACGGCGAGGGCCGTCGCATCGTTGCCTGTGAGCCGAGTGGCCGGCGTGAGATGCTGCCACCGCTGGAGAAATCGCTGAAAGGTGCCAAGCGGCACCGCTTCGATCTGTTTGCGTGCATGCGCAAGCTCGCGGCGCCGCGCCTGCTCCAGCAGACGTCGGGCACACCACCGAACCGTGCCACGATCGCCGCCAAAGGTGCCACGGATCAGGCGGTCCTTGCGCTCCCAGTCCTGGAAGCGTCGCTCGATCCATTGCGGGTCGAAGTCGTATCGCGCCCGCGCATCATCGACCGACACCGCTCCAGCGAGCATCGTCCAGCGCCCCAGGATCTCACGTCGCGCGGCACTCTCCGTAAGCGCGGGAGCGCGCAGTGATTCCGGGACGACGTCTTCGGCTGGCCGCGACACCTGTTCCACGCCCGATAACACGGTAGCAAAAACCCCGAACGCCGACGCATACCGCGCGAATGCATCGACGAGTATGAATCGCGTCTCACGCCGCGGTACGTCGATGCCGATCAGGCGACCACTCTCGAGCAGATCCCTCAGCGGATTCCCCCTGCGCCACTCGATACTCGGCGCAATGCGCGCCTCCAGCTCGGCCCATGTAACGTCTCCCGCCCGGTCCACGAGCACGGCCAACTCATCTGCATCCCTGGCCTGTCGGCCCGGCGCGGTCCCCCGCCGGCGCGACAAGACCTCCTCGAGCACCGATAGCGTCGCGTCATCCGCGCCCTCGCCTCCCATCAACTCATCGAGCAGCGCGCGGTCCAGAGACAACAATGCGGCGCGCTGCTCCGCGCGCGGCGTGTCGTCGCCGTACATCCAGTCCATCACGAAACCGAACTGCAGCGACGCCGCGAATGGCGACGGCATCTGCGTCTCGACGGTACGAATGGTGATCGCACCCGCCGCGATGCGCGCGAGCACGTCGAGGAGCCCCTGCATGTCGAACGCGTCCTGGAGGACGTCGCGATAGGTCTCGACGACGATCGGAAACGACGGATACTCCTGCACCGCTTCCAGAAGGTCCGCCGCCTTGAGACGCTGAAGCCACAACGGCATGCGCCGGCGCGGATTCCCGCGCGGCAGGAGCAGCGCGCGAGCCGCGTTCATCCTGAACCGCGCGCCAAACAGCGATGACGCCCCGACCTCCTCGATCACGAGCCGCTCTGCCTCGGCCGCCGTGAGCGATCGAATGAGATCGAGTGGAGGCGCCGCTCCCATGTCGGGAAGACGCAGCATGAGCCCGTCGTCCGTCGTCTGCACCTGGATGTCCACGTGCAGGCGTTCCCGTGCGCTGCGCGCGAGTGCCATGCCCCACGGCGCGTTCACACGTCCTCCGAACGGCGCATGCAACACCATACGTACCGAGCCGACCTCGTCGCGAAAGTGCTCGAGCACCAGATGCGTCTCATCCGGCACGATATCGGTCAGTGCGCGCTGCGATTGCACGTACTCCACGAGCGATCGTGTCGTGGCTTCGTCGGCCCGATAGTGCTCCTGGATGTCGTGCAGATCCTCGAGCGTCCGCGCTTCGTCGAGCCGGCGCCGCAGCGCTCCCACGCGCGGCGTGAGATGGTTGGAGCGTGCCATGAACTCGCCGTGCCAGAAGGGCATGCGCGCGAATGCACCCGGCGCCGATGCAACGATGACGCGATCGTGCTCGATGGATCGTATGCGCCACGTCGAGCTGCCGAGCTGAAATGCGTCGCCGACGCGGGATTCGTGCACGAATTCCTCGTCCAGCTCCCCGAGGCGCGTGCGGTCGGCAAGGTTGACGGTGTAGAGGCCCCGGTCGGGAATGGTGCCACCCGAGATGGTGGCCAGCATCCGGGCGGATCGCGCCGGAGTCAGCTCGTCGCTGATGCGATCCCACGAGACGCGAGGCTCCAGCTCGGCTGCAACATCGCTCGGATACTTTCCCGCGAGCATCGCGAGCGTTTCGTCGAACGCCGAGCGCGTCAGTGCATGGTACGGATATGCGCGGCGCACGAAGTCGAAGAGCTTTGCCGCGGTCCAATCCGGCTCGGATGCGACGATCGCCACGATGAGCTGCGCGAGCACGTCGAGCGCATTCTGCACGACGCGCGTGGGCTCGACGTCGCCGGACGCCATGCCCTCGAGGATCGCAAGCTGCTCCATCGCATCGTCACGAAACGTCGGAACGAAGATGCCCCGGCTCACCGCGTCGAGCGAATGCCCTGCTCGGCCAACACGCTGCAACGCCGCGGACACACGCTTGGGACTCTGAAGCAGGACTACCTGGTCAACCGACCCGACGTCGATGCCAAGCTCCAGTGAGCTCGTGGTGACGACCGCGCGCAGCTCGCCCGCCTTGAGACGCTCCTCCAGCAGCAAGCGCCGCTCCCGCGAGAGCGACCCGTGATACGGCAACGCCAGCTCCTCCTCCGCCAACGCATTCACCTTCGCAGCGATCTTCTCGGACTGCGCACGATTGTTCACGAAGACGAGCGTCGTGCGCGCGCTGCGGATGCGATTCAAGACGAGAGGCACGACCGATGTCCAGACCGTGCCATCCACACGCGCGAGATCCGGCACCGGCGAGACCACGCGCGTCTCCATGCGCTTCACCAGGCCGCAGTCCACGATCGTGACTGGCCGGTATGCGGTCGCTGATGTAGGCGACGGATCGCACCCGCCGAGGTAGCGGGCAATCTCTTCCAACGGTTTCTGGGTTGCCGACAATCCGATGCGCTGCGGCGGCGCTGGGGCCACACGAGAAAGACGCTCCAACGTCAACGCCAGATGTGCGCCGCGTTTGCTGCCAGCGACAGCATGGATCTCGTCCACGATCACTGCGCGCAATGCACTGAACATCGTCCGCCCACGCACGCTCGTCAGCAGCAGATGCAGCGACTCCGGTGTGGTGATGAGAATGTGCGGCGTCGTCCGCAACATCTTCGATCGCGCGGAGCTCGGCGTATCACCTGTGCGCACCGCGACGCGGATGTCCGGAAAGCGATCGAATCGCTGCCGCAGTTGGGCGAGCGGACCCTCGAGATTGCGCTGGACGTCGTTGTTCAACGCCTTCAGCGGCGACACATACAACAGGTGAACCGAGTTGGCGAGCGGCGCCTCGAGTCCCTCCGTGATCAGCGCGTTCAGCTCCCAGAGGAACGCCGCGAGTGTCTTGCCCGTCCCGGTTGGCGCGAGAATGAGCGTGTCACTGCCACCGGCAATGGCTGGCCATCCCTGGCGCTGCGGCGCCGAGGGCTCGCCAAGCGTTTCGACGAACCACCGAGCAACAATCGGATGGAATCCAGCGAGCGCGTCCTGCAACATAGATTGGAAGATGCGCGAGGCTCGCCGAAAGGCGAACTCCCGTCAGTATCCACTTGCTGACATGCACACCCACGAACGATGAGTGAACTTCTTCGCGATGCGGCCGAGCGGTCCATCAGGTATCTCGACTCGCTTTCGGAGCGACGCGTATCGCCCAGCGCGGAGGCCGTCGGAGCCCTGACGGGATTTCGTGCTCCGTTGCCGGAAAAACCCACGGATGCCGGCACCGTGCTCGAGCAGCTCGATGCACTCGGCTCTCCCGCCACGATGGCCATGGCGGGTCCGCGGTTCTTTGGTTTCGTCATTGGTGGCTCACTACCGGCGACGGTGGCGGCAGCGTGGCTTGCGGCCGCATGGGACCAGAACACCGGTCTCTACAATTCAACGCCTGGCACGTCCACCATCGAAGATGTCGCGCTTGGATGGCTGATCGATGTACTGGGACTTCCTGCCGGCATCGCCGGCAGCTTCGTCACGGGCACGACCGTCGCGCACATCACCGCATTGTCCGCCGCACGTCATGCCGTGCTCGCAAAGACCGGCTGGAACGTGGAGGCCGACGGTCTCTTCGGTGCGCCGCCGATTACCGTCATCACCGGCGCCGAGGCGCATCCGACGCTGTACAAGGCGCTTGGCGTCGTGGGGTTGGGACGCAATCGTGTCGTGAAGGTGCCGGTTGACGGGCAGGGACGGATGATCGCGAGCAAGGTGCCGCGTATCTCCGGGCCGACCATCGTGTGCCTCCAGGCAGGGAACGTGAATACGGGCGCATTCGATCCCATCGGTGACATCTGCGACCTTGCGCATGAGACGGGAGCGTTCGTGCACGTCGACGGCGCGTTTGGATTGTGGGCGCGGGCGTCGAAAGAGCAGCAACATCTGGCGATCGGCATGGAGCGCGCGGACTCGTGGGCCACCGACGCCCACAAGTGGCTCAACGTCCCATATGACAGTGGTGTCGCCTTCGTGCGCGATCACGACGCGTTGCGCGCCGCAATGGCCGTGACGGCGGAGTACCTGCCGACGGATTCGACCAATCGCAATCCGTCGGACTATACGCCCGAGCTGTCGCGTCGCGCACGCGGTGTCGAGGTGTGGGCGGCGCTGCGTTCACTTGGGCGCGCGGGCGTCGAGGAGCTGGTCGCCCGTCACTGCCGCCAGGCACGCCGCATGGCTGATCGTCTCTCGGCGGCGGGGCTCGAGATTCTGAACGAGGTCGTGTTGAATCAGGTGCTCGTGACGTTCGGCAGCGCGGAGCGCACGGCGCGCGTCATCGAGGCCATTCAGGCGGACGGCACCTGCTGGGCGGGGATCACCATCTGGCAGGGACGCACGGCCATGCGGATCTCCATCATCTCATGGGCGACGACCGACGCGGATATCGAGCGGAGCGCGGACGCCATCCTTCGTATTGCGGCGACAGTACCCCAGTAGTTTGACCTCATGCGACTGCCTGATGACATTTCGCGTCCGCTCCAATCGATTGAACGACTGAGGTCAACTCACGCGTGATGGGATATTCGCTGTTCGATACGGCGATCGGCACGTGCGCCATCGCCTGGACGGATCGAGGCATCCGTCGCGTCGCGCTTCCTGACGAGACGCCTGATGCAACGCGTTCGCGCATGCGGCGACATCTCGCATCTGCCGCGGAGCAAACGCCGCCTGCGTCCGTACGCAGCGTCGTTCAGGCGATCGTCTCGTTGCTCGAGGGCACGCACGTCGACCTGACAGATGTCGTACTGGACGATGATGATGTTCCCGCGTTGCATCGTCGTGTGTACGCCATCACGCGATCCATCGCGCCTGGACACACGCTCACGTATGGCGCCATCGCAAAGCAGCTCGGCGATGCGCGGCTTGCGCAGACGGTCGGCTACGCGCTCGGTAGGAACCCCTTCCCGATCATCGTCCCGTGCCACCGCGTGCTTGCGGCACATGGTGCGCTCGGCGGATTCTCTGCACCGGGCGGTGTCGACACCAAGCGGCGCATGCTGGAAATCGAAGGCGCGCTGGAAGCGCTGCCGGCCGATCTGTTCAGCTGATGTCCAGTCTCCCCGAGCTGCTGCGCAAAAACAAGGAGTGGTCGGAGGGCGTGCGAAAGCGCGATCCCGGATTCTTCGACCGGTTGTCTCACCAGCAAGCACCGCGATACCTGTGGATCGGATGCTCCGACAGCCGCGTTCCGGCCAACGAGATCGTCGGTCTCATGCCGGGCGAGCTGTTCGTGCATCGGAACGTGGGGAACATCGTCGTCCCGTCGGATCTCAATTGTCTGGCGGTGCTTCAGTACGCCGTCGATGTCCTGCGGGTGGAGCACATCATTGTCGTGGGTCACTATGGGTGCGGCGGCGTCGAGGCCGCATGGAAGAAGTCGCCGCTCGGCCTCATCGACAACTGGCTGCGGCACGTGCAGGACGTGGCGTCGCGACATCACCAGCTCTTCTCGCGCTCCATGACCGAGCAGCAATCCACGGACCGCCTCGGGGAGCTCAATGTGCTCGAGCAGGCCGCGAACGTCTGTCGGACGACGATCGTGCAGGAGGCGTGGCACCGGGGACAGCCGCTCTCCGTGCACGGATGGATCTATCGGCTCCAGAATGGCCTGGTGCACGACCTCGGCTTCACCATTGCGCGGGACAGTGAGTTTGTCTCCATGTACGACCGTGCACTGCGAGCGATTGCTGAGAGCTGACGGGGATGCTGAACTCAGCCGAAGATCAACCTGCTGACACCGGACAGTACATACTGAATGGGATTCGTACCGGTGCGCGGTAGCGCGACCACGTAGCCCTGTCGCGTGAGATAGCTGACGGCCGTCGACACCGCTCCCTGGGACAATTGCCATAGCGTGCCGAGTGATTTCTGCGTCTGCACGCTAGCCGGCGCCGTTGTGCCCCACTTCGTGAGCTGAGCGATACGCTTCTGCTCGGGTAACGCGGCGAGCTCCGATGCGTAGCCTTGCTGCAGTACCGGACGTAGCTCGTCCAGCGTGAGCGGTTGTGCGGTCGCGTGATCCAGACCGATTAACACGCCGACGCCGTCCTCGAGCGCTTTCAAGAGCCCGCGAAGGTCACCGCGGAAGAAGTCATACAACGTAGCCGCGGCGTTCGCGTCGACCGGCGACATGGCCGGTCTTGTCGGGTCGACTCGGAGGTGGTCATAGCGCGCGCGAAGCAACGCGTGGACCTCGTCGATCGTGAAGGGAGCGAGAACGAGAGTTCCGACGATGCTCCGTACCTGCGCGTGCGTGTTGACGGCCATGTTCACCGCGTCCGCCGTTCCCACGAGGACGTAATGCAGCCCGTTGTGAAGAAGCATGATGTCGCGGAGGGCGCGCAGGATCTCGGCCGCCCGCATCGCATCGGACTCGCTCAGGTTCTCGAGGTTGTTGAGGTGGAGCAGGGTGCCTCGGGCGTCTGACGTCTGCACCATACGCGTGAGGTCGCGCATGACCCGAGGCCCGTCGATCAGGAGGTCCTTCGGCGTGACGACACTAGTGCCATGGGATCGTGAGGGTGATCCCTCCTGACGTCAGACGGGTCGCGCGCACGAGGACCTTGGCGTCTGCCATCGCCGAGTTGTCGCCCGACTGCGGGCGGTTTGCCAGGATGGTGTCATAAAGGGCTCCGAGCACGCGACCGAACAGGCCCTCCGGCGTATCATTCGGCAGGATCGCGACATAGCTGTCCGTCGTGAGGTACCCGTCCTCGAGGGCAAGGGCCTTCAGCTCCTTGACGAGCGTCGTCTTCCCAACGCCTGGAGCGCCCGCGATCGCCTGGACTGTGGCATTTTCGCCGGCGCCATGAATCGTCCCGCGGAGCCTCTTGAGCTCCGCTTCCCGGCCGACGAAGAGACTCAGCGGCCGAGGTGTCTGCTCACCGGACTCGAGCGGCTGCTGGAAGAACGGGGAACGAAGCAGGTTGTAGACGTTCCACGAGGTCGGGATTGGGCGCTGGACCATTATTGCGTGTGTATTTGGCTTGGGCCGGCCTATGGCTAATACTATGCTATCATTTGCAGATATGCCAATACCTGCCATGTATCTGCTATAAACCTCTTTTGCCAGATAGTGGAGGTCTCGTGCGAGACCGAATACCGCCCTTCAGCAGGCGCGCCCCGTCCTCCACTCAATGCGCCGTCGCGCGCAATCCAGCATCCGGGCGCTCCCCAACGTAATTGTCTGCGAGCTCCCGCCCGCCCCCCTCTCACCCCAGAGTCGCATGTCCGGACGTCGCATCTCCTCCGCCCTTGGACTTCTCGCGGTTTTCGCTGCGACGTCCGCTCGGGCCCAGTCCCTCGACTCCGCTACGGTTGCCGGCTTCAAGTGGCGCACCGTCGGTCCCGCCACGTTCATGGGCCGCCTGTCCGACGTCGTCGGCATTCCTGGCCCATCGAAAACGCTCTTCGTTGCCGCCGCAGGCGGCGGCATCTGGAAGAGCACCAACAACGGTGTCACGTGGCGTCCGGTGTTCGACGACAAGAACATCATCTCCATGGGCATGCTCGCCATCGCGCCGTCCGACACGAACACCGTGTGGGCGGGCACCGGCGAACCGAACTCGCGCAATACCATCGAGCCCGGCGCCGGCCTCTACAAGTCCACCGACGGCGGTCTCACCTGGGCGTTCAAGGGGCTGGAGAAGACACAGCACATCGGCCGCATCGTCGTCGACCCGCGCAACAAGGACGTGGTCTACGTCGCAGCACTCGGCGCCGCATGGAAACCGAGCGCGGAGCGCGGACTGTACAAGACCACCGATGGCGGAGCGACGTGGACACTGGTCAAGTTCATCAGCGATCGCGCCGGCTTCGTGGACGTCGCACTCGATCCACGAAACCCCGACGTCATCTATGCCGCGAGCTGGGAGCGCTACCGCACCCCGTACTCGCTCAATAGTGGGGGGCCGGGCTCGGGCCTCTGGAAGTCGGCCGACGCCGGCAAGACCTGGGCGGAGATCAAGGGGAACGGCTTCCCCGAGGGCGTGAAGGGACGCATCGGTCTCTCCGTCGCGGCGAGCAATCCCGACGTCGTGTACGCGCTCACGGAGGCATGGTCGGACAAGCCGGAAAAGGTCCAGATGGGCCAGCGTCCCAAGGCCAACGGCCTCTATCGCTCCACCGACGCGGGCAAGACCTGGACGCACATGACCAGCATTGACGTGCGGCCCTTCTATTACTCGCAAGTGCGCGCCGATCCGAAGAATCCCGATCGCGTGTACTTCTCGTCCACCGAGCTGCAGGTCTCGAACGACGGTGGAAAGACGAGCACCAACGCTGCGCAGGGTGTGCACGTGGACGATCACGGCATCTGGATCGATCCCAATGATCCCGAGCGCTGGGCGTTGGCGAACGACGGCGGCATCGCCATCACGTACGACAAGGGCGGCAACTTCTTCTATCCGATGAATCTGCCCATCGGGCAGTTCTACGAAGTCAGCTACGACATGCAGGTGCCGTACAACGTCTGCGCCGGCGCGCAGGACAATGGCGCCTGGTGCGGACCGAGCCGGAAGCGCGGGCCGCTGAACAACTCGTACTGGTACACGATCTCCGGCGGCGACGGCTTTTATACGGCGCAGGACCCCTCGGGCGACTGGGTGTTCGGCGAATCGCAGAACGCGGGCATTCAGGGGCGCAACCTCCACACGGGACAGACGCTCCGCATCAACAAGCCCGGCTATCAGGAGCGCTACCGGCAGTGGGAGGACTCGGTGGCGGTCGCACATGGTGATCCACTCGTGGCACCGTCGCGAGACGTCGAAAAACGCATCACGACGTTGCGTACCAGTCAGCGGAAGGATTCCACCGACCTGCACACACGCTTCAACTGGAACTCGCCGTTCTTCCTCTCGCCGCACAACCCGCAGGTGATGTATCTGGGCGGCAACAAGGTGTTCAAGTCGCTCAAGCGCGGCGAGGAGATGTTCACCATCTCGCCCGACCTCTCCAAACAGCTCCGCGCCCGCATGGATACCGCCGAAAAGTTCACGGGCGGCGTCACGCCGGACGTGACGGGCGCGGAGACGTACGGGACGGTGGTCACGCTCGCGGAATCGTACGTCAAGCCCGGCCTGCTGCTCGCGGGTACCGACGACGGCAACGTCTGGGTCACCCATAACGACGGCGGCTCGTGGGAAAACTTGAGCGACCGATTTGCCGGGTTGCCGAGCAAGGACGTGTACGTCTCGCGCGTGGAGCCGTCGCACTTCGATACGCTGACGTTCTACGTGACCTTCGACAATCACCGCTGGAACGACTTCACGCCCTATCTCTACGCGACGACGGACGGCGGCCGGACCTTCAAGTCCATCGTCAACAATCTGCCGAAGTCGTCGCCCGCCGATTACCTGCACGTGGTGCGCGAGGATCCGCGGAATCGGGATCTGCTCTTCGTCGGTTCATCGCTGTCCGCCTATGCTTCCATCGATCGCGGAGCGACATGGACCAAGCTCGCGGCAGGTCTGCCGAGCGTGCCGGTGTACGATCTGAAGATCCACCCGCGCGATCGTGAGCTCATGGCGGCGACGCATGGCCGCGGCGTCTGGATCGTGGACATTGGCGCGCTCGAGCAGGTCAGCGCGAAGTCGCTGGCCGACGCCGCCACCCTCTTTGCACCACGCACGGCGTTCCAGTGGGGCGAAGGCCCGACGCTGGGACTGCCGGGCAACGGATGGGGCCAGGCCCCACTCGTCATTCCGTCGCCGGCCTACGGGGCCGCGATCTCCTATCGGCTCAAGGACTCCGTCTCGGGACCGGTTCGCATCACCGTCTCCGATGCGGCCGGCACGCAGCTCTTCCAGACGACCGGACCGTCGCGGCGCGGCGTGCACACCGTGAACTGGGCATTCCAGAACGCTGCCAGCGCGAAACGTGAGCTGTCGCCCTCCGAGCGGCGGGACAGTACCCTCATGAAGACTCGCGCTCCGGTGGTGATCGACTCCCTCCAGAAGGCGAACTACGACAGCACGGCGCTTGCGGCGGTGCGTCGCATCGTCAACATCGCGAACAACCCGCCGGCCGGCGGTCTTGCCGCGCGTTTCGCCGGTGGCTTCGGAAGAGGTAACGTCGGTTGTGAGCACCCCGCCACACAGTGGGACACGTTCTGCGCGCGTCCGGCGGAGCCGCCGGCGAGCGCGGGCCGCGGGCGCGGCGGAGCACAGACGACAGCAGCGGCGGCCGCTGCCGACACATCGGCCGAAGGGCTCGCCGCGGCGTTTGGCGGTGGTGGCCGGGCCGATGCGGCGCAGACGAAGATCTGGGAGATCATCGGCCTGAAGGCACCAAGCGGACGCGGTGGCCTTGGTGGATTTGGCGGTCAGGGGGGCAACCTCGCCGAGCCAGGCTCGTACGTCGCGACACTGACGGTGAACGGCCAGACACTCAAGCAGACGTTCCGCGTGGAACGGTATGGCACGGGCGACGACGTGACGATCACGCAGGACAACGAGCCATGAGGTTCTCGGCGCCGTAATGGCGGCGTCACGAGGGGCCCCTGCGCTATAGGTCAGGGGCCCGCGAGGCCGATCTTCTCTCGTATGATCGGCTCAGTAGATCGTGCGACGGCTTCTACCTGACGTACTGAACTGCCGCCGACGTGAACGCCCATGGCTTCGCTGACGCGCATGTCGCCGGCTGAAGCAGGCCTTCGATGCGCAGCGTGGATGCGTTAGTGAGCTGAACGATCACGGCCCAGGAGCCGAGTGTCTCCAGGCAGTAGATCTGGCCGTCGGCGGTGATTTGCGCCGGATGTCTGTTCACGAACCCGGAGCTCGTGGGCGTAAAGAAGACCAGGCCGCGATTCCAGTTCGTGAGTGATATCCCCGGTGAGATATCGATGCGACTCGGGTTTACGTGGTCCGGCGCGATCGCCAGATGCATGTACTCCGGAAACGTCGGCTGTGATGGCGTGAACCACACTCCCATCGCCGTGCCGGGCACGTCGACGTCCAGCGTGCCGCCCACCGGCGGGGCCGTGCGCCGAATCGTACCATCGAAAGAGCCCATGCGAGGTGCAATCTGTGAGCGTGCCGGTTCCGCGAAGTAGTCGCTCCCCGGTACGACGTGAAAGCGATCGAACTTGCTTGTGACCGTGGGCCATCGCGCCGGATTCGCAAAGGCCGTGGGAGCAACGCGTGCGTCCCAGAGCGAAAAGTCCAGCCCGAACGAGTGGGGCGAGGGACCGCCCGCCGTCCCGATCACATCGCCCGCAGCGATCTTGATGGCGACGCTCTTCGACTCGCAGACGGAGACCGTGGCGCCTGGAGCTGGAGAATAGGTGGAACAGAACTGATCGAACGGCTCGAGCGTGTTCAGAATGGACGGTGCAACGGTCAGGACATGCCCGAATTCACCGTAGACCTCTGCGCACGGAGCAAAATCGAGCGTGTAATCTGTTATCGATCCTGGATTCGACGTTCCCTTTCGCGCGTGCGTGATGGTGAGGTCCGCCGGCGCGACGATGTTCACTTCTCGCCGTGGTGCCTGGGACGCCGGATTGTTGACGTAGATGTACTGGTGGTCCGTCGGGAAGGTGTGACCCGGCGGATTGAACGCGCCGAGCGGCTCCCATCCGACGAAATCGCTCAGCGCAACGGGTGGAATCGCGAAGACGGCCGTCGTCGGTCCGCACGCTGGCACGCTGGGCGGAATCACGTCCGACGTCGCGCCCGTCGTATGATCGCCGCCGCCGCAGGCGGCAGCGACGACCAACGCGGCGCAGAGCAGCGCCGCGCTTATGGTACTGCGGTGCACCCTTCTACCTTCGCGCAGCTCGGATCGAGCGGAGCAAGCCGCAGGCGCGAAAGCTCGCTGTTCACAGCAACGAGATCGGTCTTGTAGATGCGGGCAAGCGCATCGGTATAACCCTTCAACTCGGCGGAAAGAATGCCGTAGATGCCCTCCCAATTGTTGTTCGGCGGGCCGTCACCGCGCTCGGACATCGAGAGCAGGTTTGCGAGGCGATTGTTGACCTTGATGGGAAAATTGAGCGGATCCTGGCCGCTCTGGTTCCTGACCTGATAGACCTTCTCTTCGACGCTGGACGTGTGCTTCACCAGCGAGTCGCCGGCGGTCTTGAGCGCCGCGTCGGTGGATTTCTTCTCGCGGTCCGCAAACTGTGCCTTCACGCGACGGATGCCGATCACGGATTCGTTCGCCTCGTTGGCCTTGGCCCACACCTTCTTGCCGAACGCATACTGCGCCCGCAGATCCGCATCGCTGACGTCCGTGAGCAACGGATTTCGCTTGACGATGATAGGCGTCGACACGGCTTTTCCATCCACGGTGAGCCGCGCAGTGTATCGCCCTGACGGAACGGCGG
>WNFL01333378.1_pt2 | contig 33788 bp, 33 predicted proteins | sample 5400361 | NCBI WGS metagenome assembly WNFL01 (sample SAMN13153351, study PRJNA577476) | soil metagenome | isolation source: 40 cm soil on Douglas fir-dominated hillslope | place: USA:California | collected 2013-09-17
GAGGGTACGGAGAATGAAGGAGGGACGATGGATTTCGAGCCGACCGAGAGCCAGCGCAAGCTGGTGGAAATGGTGAGGGACTTCTGCGTGCGGGAGGTGAAGCCGCACGCGGCGGAGTGGGACCGCGACGAGCGGTTCCCGCGGCAAGTGGTCGCCCACCTCGCCGAGCTGGGTCTCCTGGGCATGGCGGTGCCCGAGGAGCTCGGCGGATCCCAGCTCGACACGGTGAGCATCGCGATGGTGGTGGAGGAGATCGCGCGGTGGGACGGGTCGCTCGCGCTCACCGTCGCCTCGCACAACGGCCTGGGCACCTCGCACATCCTGCGATTCGGCTCCGACGAGCTGCGCCGGCGGTTCATCCCCGACATCGCCTCGGGCAAGAAGCTCGCCGCCTGGGGCTTGACCGAGCCCGGCAGCGGCTCCGACGCGGCGGGCCTGCGTACCACCGCGGTCCGCAAGGGCTCGAATTGGGTGCTGAACGGGGCGAAGATGTTCATCACCCAGGGCTCGGTGGGCGACGTGTTCGTGGTGCTCGCCCTGACCAGCCCCGAAAAGCGGCAGAAGGGCATCACCGCCTTCGCCCTCGAGCGCGGCATGAAGGGCTTCTCGCAGCGCACGCTGCACGGCAAGCTGGGCATGCGCTCGAGCGACACCGCCGAGCTGATCCTCGAGGACGTCCTGGTCCCTGACCGGAACCGCGTCGGCGAGGTGGACCATGGATTCGTCGACACGCTGCAGATCCTCGACAAGGGCCGCATCACCATCGGCGCGCTCAGCGTCGGCCTGGGGCGCGGCGCGCTCGAGGAATCGATCGCCTATTCCCAGGAGCGCAAGGCGTTCGGCAAGCCCATCGCCGACTTCCAGGCGCTGCGCTGGATGATGGCCGACATGGCCACCGAGCTGGACGCCGCGCGCCTGCTGGTGCTGCGCGCGGCGGCGTTGTGCGACGCGGGCAGGCCGTACACCACCGAGGCTTCGATGGCCAAGCTCTTCGCCAGCGAGGCCGCCTGCCGCGCCGCCGCCCACGGCGTGCAGATCCACGGCGGGTACGGCTTCACCCGGGAGTTCCTGGTGGAGCGCATCTACCGCGACGTGAAGCTGTGCACCATCGGCGAGGGCACGAGCGAGGTGCAGAGGCTCGTCATCGCGCGCGACCTGCTGAAGAACTGATGGGAACGCTGGCCGATCGCGTCCTGCAGGGCGACGTCCGGGCGGCCGCCCGGCTGATGCGCCTGATCGACGACGCGCAGCCGGCGGCGGAGGGTGAGCTGCGCGCGCTCTTCCCCTCGACGGGGCGGGCGCAGCTGATCGGCATCACCGGCAACCCCGGCGCGGGCAAGAGCACGCTGGTCGATCGGCTCATCGCGCACCTGCGCTCGATGGGCAAGACGGTCGGGGTAGTGGCGGTCGACCCCACCAGCCCCTTCACCGGCGGAGCGATCCTCGGCGACCGCATCCGCATGCAGGACCACGCGCTCGACCCGGGCGTGTTCATCCGTTCGCTCGCCACGCGCGGACAGCTGGGCGGCTTGTCGCGCGCCACCGGCGACTGCGTGCGCGTCCTCGACGCGATGGGCAAGGACGTGGTCATCGTGGAGACGGTGGGCGTCGGTCAGGACGAGGTGGAAGTCTGCCGCCTGGCCCACACCACGGTGGTGGTGGTGGTGCCCGGGCTCGGCGACGACATCCAGGCGATCAAGGCTGGCATCCTGGAAGTGGCGGACCTCTTCTGCGTCAACAAGGCCGACCGCGAGGGAGCCGACCGCACCGTCCGGGACTTACGCCAGATGCTCGAGCTGTCGGCCACCGACCGCGAGGTGGCGATCGTGAAGTGCGTCGCCTCGCAAGGGGAGGGGACCGGCGAGCTGTGGGACGCCATCGAGGCGCACTATCGATTCCTGAAGGGTGGTCCTGGACTGCTGCAGCGCGAGACGCAGCGCGCCCGGTTCGAGCTGATCGAGATCCTGCGCGATCGCATGCTGCGCGCGGCGGTCGAGCGGCTCACCGCGCAGGGAGCGCAGATCGACGAGCTGGCGCTGCGCATCGCCAGGCGCGACCTCGACCCCTACAGCGTGGCGGACGAAGCGGCGCGGGGATAGGCTCGCGCGATGCACGAGCTGACCAACTCCGAGCGAGTGGCGCTGCTCACCGCGCGGCTCGGCCTCCCCGAGGGAGCGCTGCGGCACGAGGTCGCCCTCGAAGCGCTGCGCCACGGGAGCTTCGTGCACGAGCGCCGGCTGGCCGGCGAGGTGATGGAGTCGAACGAGCGGCTCGAGTTCCTCGGCGACGCGGTCCTGGGGCTGGCGGTGTCGATGCGCTGCTTCGAGCGGCAACCCCTCTCCGCGGAAGGGGACCTGACCCGGCTGCGCGCGAGCATCGTCAAGGCGGAGTCGCTGGCCCAGGTGGCGCGCGAGCTGGGGCTGGGCGAGCTCCTGCTCCTGGGAAAGGGCGAGGAGCGCACCGGCGGGCGCGAGAAGCAGAGCCTGCTTGCCGACGCGCTCGAGGCGGTGGTGGCCGCCGTGTACCTCTCGCGCGGCCTGCAGACCGCGCTGGAGGTGCTCGATCGTCTGCTCGCCCCGCTGTTCGACGCGGCCACCTCGGGCCTCTTGGGGCGCGACTACAAGACCGAGCTGCAGGAGAAGCTGCAGGGGACCCACCGCGCCGGGCCCGTCTACCAGGTGCTCGACGCGCCGGGTCCACAGCACGCGCGCACCTTCGAGGTCGAAGTGCAATTCCAAGGCGTGACGCTCGGGCGGGGCTCGGGACGGACCAAGAAGGAAGCCGAGCAGGCCGCCGCCAAGGCGGCGCTGGACGCGGGGCTGCCCGATACCTTCTCCTGATCCGGACGGTCCAAAGCGCCGCCGCGCTTTTCAGGGGGCGGACGTTGTGGCATACGCTCCGGTTCCCGCGACTCTCCCAGGAGCAATCGGAGCATGCGAATCATCCTGCCCTTGCTCGCCATCCTCGCCCTCGCCGGCTGCAAGGATGCGTCGAGCGCCGACACCAAGGCTTCGCAGAAGAAGCAGCCCACCGCCACCTCCGCGAAACCCGTGGGCCAACCCGAAGGAAAAGCACAGGACACCACCATGGCCAATCCGAGCAGCGGGATCCCGCAGGGCAAGGGCGACTTGTACGCCGTCTTCCAGACCAGCCAGGGGAACATCACCGTGCGGCTCCTGGAGAAGGACGCTCCCGACACGGTCGCCAACTTCACCGGGCTGGCGACGGGCGCGAAGGAATGGACCGATCCGCGGACCAGGGCCAAGTCCCACGCCAAGCTCTACGACGGGACGGTCTTCCACCGGGTGATCCCCAACTTCATGATCCAGGGCGGCGACCCGCTGGGGACCGGGACCGGAGACCCCGGCTACAAATTCAAGGACGAGTTCCAGAGCGGCCGCAGCTTCGACAAGCCGGGCCTCCTGGCGATGGCGAACGCGGGCCCGAACACCAACGGGTCGCAGTTCTTCATCACCGAGGTGCCCACCCCGCACCTCAACAACCGGCACACCATCTTCGGCGAGGTGGTGAAGGGCTTCGAGCTGGTCCCCAAGATCGCCCGGGCGGGAAACGGCCAGGTGGCGCTCCAGCACGTCGAGATCGTGCGCAGCGAGAAGGCGCCCTGAGTTGCCCGCGGCCGCGCCGCCGGGGCCGCACCGGGCCGGCTTCGCGGCCATCGTCGGCCGCCCGAACGTCGGCAAGAGCACGCTGCTCAACCGGCTGCTCGGGCAGAAGGTGGCGATCGTCTCGCCCAAGCCGCAGACAACCCGCTCGCGCATCCTGGGCGTGGTCACCCGGCCGGGAGCGCAGGTCGCATTCCTCGACACGCCGGGGCTGCACTCCGCGCGCGGCGGCCTGAACGCGCGGATGGTGCAGCAGGCGCTGCAGACCCTGAACGACGCCGACGCCGCCCTGTTCCTGATCGAGGCGGGGAGCCCTGCGATCGACGGAGCGACGCGCAAGGCGCTCGACCAGGTGAAGGCGGCGAACAAGCCGACGCTGCTGGTGATCAACAAGATCGACGCGCTGCCGCGCGCGCAGCTGCTGCCGCTCATCGATCGCTGGCGCCGCGAGCACGAGTGGACCGAGGTGTATCCCCTCTCGGCGCTGACCGGCGAGAACGTCGACGGGCTTCTCGACGCGGTGGTGCGCCACCTGCCCGAAGGGCCTGCGCTGTTTCCGGACGAGGTGTGGACCGACGTGCCCGAGCGCGATCTCGCGGCCGAGCTGGTGCGCGAGCAGATCTTGCACCAGACCGAGCAGGAGGTCCCGTACAGTGCCGCGGTGGTGGTCGAGGAGTTCGACGAATCGGAGCGCGAGGTCGGCCCGCGCGGGCTCACCCGCATCTCCGCCACGGTGCTGGTGGAGCGGGACAGCCAGAAGGCGATCCTGATCGGGCGCGGCGGCGCTCGGCTCAAGCAGATCGGCACCCGGGCGCGCGAGCAGATCGAGAAGCTGCTCGGCTGCAAGGTGTTCCTCCAGCTGCACGTCAAGGTGGAGAAGGACTGGACCCAGACCGCGCGCGGTCTGCGCCGCGCGGGCTATCCGGAGGGGCGATGACGACGCGCATCGGCTTGCTGCTCTTCCCGCGTCTCACGCAGCTCGACCTGACCGGGCCGTACGAGGTGTTCGGCCGGCTGCCCGACGCGCAGGTGCTGCTGATCGGATCCGGCGAGGCGCGCAGCGATACCGGCCTGCGCCTGCGTCCCGACGCGGGCTACTCCGAGGCGCCGCAGCTCGACGTGATCTGCGTGCCGGGCGGACCGGGCGTGAACGACGCGATGGAGGACGAGGCGCTGCTTCGCTTCCTGCGCGCCCAGGCGGAGCGCGCTGCCTGGGTCACTTCGGTATGCACGGGGGCGCTGGTGCTGGGCGCCGCAGGGCTCCTGCGCGGCTACCGGGCGACCACGCATTGGCTGAGCCTGGATCTGCTGGCGGCGTTCGGCGCCACGCCGGTCCGCGAGCGGGTGGTGATCGACCGCAACCGAGCGACCGGCGGCGGCGTCACCGCCGGCATCGACTTCGGCCTGCGCCTCGCCGCCGAGCTGCGCGGCGAGAAGGTGGCCCAGTCGATCCAGCTCCTCATGGAGTACGACCCGGCCCCCCCATTCCAGTCCGGCTCGCCGCGCACCGCCGCTCCGGAACTGGTCGAATCCGTCTCGGCAGCGCGCCGCGGACTGAACGAAGAGCGCCGCCGCATCGTCGAACGCGCCGCCGCTGCTCTGGGCTGACGATGGCCGCGCCTACTGCGAACCGGCGCAGCCTATGCGCAGGTCCGCGCTGCAATGCGCCTGCTGAGGACTAAATAAAAAAGACAGAAACTAACAGGTAGAGTTCTCAAGAGAGCCAGAATTCCCGGCTGAGTGGCCGCATACCGCGGCCACCGCGCCACGCCGGACGCATCGGGGGTGGGTCCGGGGTGGGGCCGGCCCGATTTCACGCGCCGGATCTCGGGCCTGCGTTCGACTCGGACCGCAGAGGCGCGTGCATGAGGGACGGACCCATCCCGGACCCGCCGCCGGACCCGATCGCGGCCGGATTAGAAGTCGATGCTGGCCGACACGATGCCGACCGCGGCGGTCGTGTTGGTGCGCTTCGGCTGGGCGACTCCGGCCAGACCCTGCACCTGGAGGTTGTGGAACAGGGTGCTGACCTTGCGCGCCACGATCCACGAGACCGCGGGGCCCGCGGTGAGGTCGTAGTCGCGTCCGATCGGCGCCGCAGCTCCCGGGGCCGGCGTCCCCTCGTCGCCCACCTCGGCCTGCATCCTGCCGTCGAGGCCGGTGCGCAGATCGTCGCTGAAGCGGTATCCCGCGAACGCCTTCACCTCGGCGTCCTTGCCGCTCTTGCCGCCGGTCTCGAAGCCGAAGACGCCGTTGAGCACCAGCTCCACGGGCCCGAATCGACGGCCGGCGAGCAGGAGGAGCTCGACCTCGCCCTGGTCGGGATGGAAACCGACCGTCTTGAAGCGCGCTCCCGCGGACAGGTCGATGCCCGTTATCGACTGCGAGAGGATCTGGTAGCGGACGCGGGCCGAAGGGCCGTTGGCGCCGACCTGCCAGTACATCCCGACGTCGCCGGCGAGGTTTTCGACGGGCGTCCACAGGATGCTGCCGGCGACGTTCGCTTGCCCCTGCCTGCCGTTCACGCCGCCGTCGTCGCTGGTCCCGGTCGTGATCCCGCTGAGGCGGACGGTCCCCTTGACCGGTACGGCCGGCGCCTCGGTGAGGAGGCTGTCGCGGTCGAGTCCCTGGGCACGAGCCGAGAGCGCGATGAAAGCGGCGGCGAAGAGTGTGAGGCGCATGACGATTTCTCCGAGGGGACGGGCCCTGCTCTCGAGCGGGAGCGGAGCGTCGCCCAAGGAGCGGCGCGGAGTCAACCGCTTCCCGATCGAATTGACGGGCCACGGTCGNNCTATTTCATCCACACCTTCGGCTGCCAGATGAACGAGCACGACTCCGCCCGGATGGGCGAAGCCCTCTTCCGGGCCGGGTGGGTCCCAGCCGAGGCGGCGGAGCGCGCGGACCTTGTGCTGCTCAACACCTGCGCCATCCGGGAGAAGGCCGAGGACAAGCTCTACTCCGCGCTGGGGCGTTACCGGATGTTGAAAGCACAGCGCGGTGCGCGCATCGGCGTGGCCGGGTGCGTGGCGCAGCAAGAAAAGGAGAGGCTCCTCGAGCGGGCCCCGTACGTGGATTTCGTGCTCGGACCCGATCAGATCGCGCGCATCGCCGACCTGGCGGAGCAAGGTGGGGTGGAGACGGGCTGGGTCCCCTCCGAGGAGTACGTGTTTCCGCGGGCAGACCCCGAGAGCGCGCGCGGAAAGGTCACCGCGTTCGTGACCGCCATGAAGGGCTGCGACAACGTCTGCAGCTTCTGCGTGGTGCCGCACACGCGCGGCCGCGAAGTCTCCCGGCCGTACGCCGAGATCGTGCGCGAGGTCGCGTCGCTCGCGGAGGTCGGCGTCCGCGAGATCAGGCTGATCGGGCAAAACGTCAATTCCTACGCCGGCGGCTGCAGCTTCGCGCAGCTCATCCGGCGCGTCGCTGCCGCGCCGGCCGTCCGGCGCATCCGGTTCACCACCAGCCATCCCATGGACCTCTCGCCGGAGCTGGTCGACTGCTTCCGCGACGTGCCGCGGCTGATGCCGCATTTCCACCTTCCCGTGCAGCACGGGGCCGACACGGTGCTCGAGCGCATGCGGCGGCGCTATACGATCGCGGAGTACGAGGAACGCGTCGCGAGCCTGTTCGCCGCCTGCCCCGAGGTGGCCCTGACCAGCGACATCATCTGCGGGTTCCCCGGAGAGACGGAGGAGGAGCACGCCCTGACGCTCTCGCTCCTGCGCCGGGTGCCGTACGACAACCTGTTCAGCTTCGTGTTCAGCGAGCGCCCGCACACCGCGGCCTCCTTGCGGCTCTCCAAGGAGCGCGCCGCAGGCGAGCGCAGTCCGCAGTGGCAGGAGGTGCCGCGCACCGTCGCCACCCGGCGGCTGGAAGAGGTGCAACGTCTGCAGCAGGCGCGGACCCTGGCGCGGCACCGGTCGCGGGTGGGCTCCGAGGTCGAGGTGCTGGTGGAGAGCGCGCGGACCTCGCCGGGAGCCTTGGGCGAGCGGTTCGGCCGGTCCCGGGAGAACTGGACCGTCCACTTCACCGGCACCTGCGCGGCCGGCGACCTGGTCCGCGTGCGGGTCGAGCGCGCCGGCCTGGTCGCGCTGGTGGGGACAGAGGCCGCGGTGATCGACGCTACCGTGAACCGCGCGCCGCCTCTGCCGCGCACGCGGCTCGCGGTGGTGAGCGCGTAAGCGAATGCTCCCGCTCGTCGCCCTGGTGGGACGGCCCAACGTCGGCAAATCGACGCTCTTCAACCGCATCGTGGGCCGGCGGCTGGCCATCGTGGAGGACACGCCGGGAGTGACTCGCGACCGGCAGTACGCGGAGGCCGATCACGCGGGCCGCCGCTTCCGGGCGGTGGACACCGGCGGGTTTACCGCGCGCACCGACGAGCAGCTGGTTCGCGCGGTCCGCGAGCAGGCCGACGCGGCCATCCGCGAAGCCGACGTCCTGGTGCTGGTGGTGGACGCCGAGCAGGGGCTCGCCGGCGCGGACCGGGATCTCGCCACGCTCTTGCGCAAGGGGGGCAAGCCCGTGCTGCTCGCGGCCAACAAGATCGATTCCAGCCGGCGCGCCGAGGCGATGGACCTGGGCGAGCTGCACTCGCTCGGCTTCGAGGTGTTCCCGCTCAGCGCCGAGCACGGGCGGGGCGTTTCCGAGCTGCTCGACGCCGCCGTCGAGAAGCTGCCGCGGCGCGCGGAGGAGGAAGAGGCGCCGCCCGCGGAAGAGCCGGAAACGCGGCCGGGAGGACCGGTTCGCCTGGCGGTGGTGGGGCGGCCGAACGTGGGCAAGTCCACGCTGCTCAACCGGCTGCTCGGCGAGGAGCGCTTCGTCGCCTCCGCGATGCCGGGAACCACCCGCGACGCGGTGGAGGAATCGACCCAGCACAACGGGCGCACCTTCGTGCTGGTGGACACCGCCGGCCTGCGCAAGAAGCGGCAGGTCACCGACAAGGTGGAGATCTTCAGCGCGCAGCGCGCCTTGCGCGCGGTGGAGCGTGCCGATGTGGTGGTGGTGCTCACCGACGCCACCGATCTGGGCGTCGAGCAGGACGCGCGGATCGCCGCGCAGGCCGAGGAGCGGGGCCGTGCGGTGATCCTGGTGGTCAACAAGTGGGACCTGGTGCGCGACAAAGAAGGGGAAGCGAAGCGGCTGCGCGAGGAGGCCGCACGGCACCTGCAGCACGTCGCCTACGCGCCGCTGCTGTTCGTCAGCGCGCTGGAAGGCACCCGGGTGCAGCGCATCCTCGACCTCGCCGCCGGGCTGCACGACCAGGCCGCCACGCGCCTCAAGACGCCCGAGCTGAACGACTGGGTGCAGCGCACGCAGGAGGAGCATCCCGCGCCCCTCTGGCACGGCTACCCCGTGCGCTTCTCCTACGCAAACCAGGTCGGCGTACGGCCGATCAGCATCGCCATCCAGTGCAACCGCCCGCAGGCGGTGGACGACTCGTACAAACGGTTCCTGGTGAACCGGTTGCGCGATCGCTTCCAGCTGCAGGTCCCCGTCCGTCTCGTGCTGCGCCAGAAGAGCCGCTCCACTCCTCGCGGACGGGGTGAGCGCGCGTGAGTGCACAGCACCTCGACGCCGGAGCGCGCAACATCAACTCGCCCGAGCTGTGGATCGGCTTCCTCGCCGGCGTCCTGCTGGTGCTGGGGTTCGATCTCTACCTCTCCTCGAGGCGGGGCCACGGCGAGCGCTTCCGCGAAGCGATCGGGTGGAGCCTGTTCTGGATCGCGCTGTCGCTCGCCTTCGGCGCCTGGCTGTGGCGGCGCTACGGCGGCGAGCCCGGCCTGGAGTTCTTCGCCGGGTACCTGCTGGAGAAGTCGCTCTCCGTCGACAACCTGTTCGTCTTCGTGCTGCTCTTCCAGAGCTTCGCCATCCCGCCGGAGTACCAGCACCGCGTGCTGTTCTGGGGGGTGCTCGGGGCGCTCATCCTGCGGGGCACGCTGATCCTCGCGGGCGTAGCGCTGGTACACCGCTTCCACTGGGTGCTCGCCGTGTTCGGCGCCATCCTCGTCTACACCGCCGTGAAGATCGCGCTCCACCGCGACGACGAGGAGCGCGCGCCCGCGGACAACCCGGTGGTCCGGTTCGTGCGCAACCGCTTGCCGATGATCGACACCATCGAGGGAGCGCACTTCTTCGTCCGGAAGGAGGGGCGGCTGTACGCGACGCCGCTGCTCCTCGCGCTCGTCGCCGCGGAGACCGCGGACCTCGTCTTCGCGCTGGACTCGATCCCGGCCGTGTTCGCGGTCACCGACGACTCCTTCCTGGTCTTCTCCAGCAACGTGTGCGCGCTCCTGGGGCTCCGCGCGCTCTACTTCGTGGTGCGCGGCGCGCTGGTCAGGCTGCGCTACCTGAAGCCCGGCCTCGCGGCCATCCTCTTGTTCGTCGGGCTGAAAATGCTGCTCTACCGCTGGGTGCACCTGCCGACCGGAACCTCGCTCGCGGTAATCGCCGGCATCCTGGTGGTGGCGATCGCCGTGTCCTGGCTGAGGCCCGCGCCGCCAGGTTGACTTGCGCTCGCCCTCGTCCGAGGGCAGCCTCCAGGTCATGTGCCGAATGGTGGGATACATCGGTCCGCCGCTCGCGCCGGCGGAGCTTCTGCAGAAGCCGCCGCACTCACTCTACGTGCAGAGCTACAAGCCGCGCGAGATGACGAGCGGCGTGGTGAACGCCGACGGCTGGGGCGCCGCGCTGTGGCTCGACGATCCGCGCAGGGAGCCCGCGCTGTACCGCAGCGCGCAGCCCATCTGGGCGGATCCGAATCTGGCGTTGGTTTCCGACCGGCTCTCCGCCACCGCCGCGCTCGCGGCCGTCCGCAGCGCGACCCCGGGCATCGCGTACGATCTCGCCTGCGTGCAGCCTTTCGCGCGCGGCCGGATCGCCTTCCTGCACAACGGCTTCGTGACCGGGTGGCAGCAGGGGCCCGCCCGGTTGCTCCGGGAGGGGCTGGGGGACCCCGCCTACCAGGCGGTCCAGGGCGGCAGCGATTCGGAGGGGCTCTTCGCGCTGATCCTCGATGCGCTCGACCGCGGCGCGGGCTCGCTCCCCGACGCGGTCCGATCGGCGCTGGCGAAGCTCCGTCGCATCTGTTCGCAAACCAACTCGACCGCGGTCGCGACGCTCCTGGTGAGCGACGGCGAAGTGCTGGTCGGAGCGAGGCAGGCAGTCGGCCTGGCTCCAGCGTCTCTGTATCGCGCGGGTGGTCCCCCCGGCGCGCGGGAGCTAGGTTGGTGCATGGCATCGGAACCTCTCTGGCCCGACGATCGGGGAATCGCACGGTTCCGCGAGGTCCCTGCGGACCATCTGGCCGTGGCCCGGCGGGGCAGCGAGCCGCTGGTGGAGGCGCTCTCGTGAGCGCTCCGCAGGGCGCGAGAGGGGAGGGCCCGGTTGCGCAACTCCTGGAGGCGCGGGCGTTCCTCCTGAAAGCGTGCGCCCGGCTGCCCGCCGAGCGCTGGGCGGAGCGGCCGTCCGCCGCCTACAGCCCCATCGGTTGGCATCTGGGCCACGTGGCGGCGGCGCAGGCCCGCTGGCTCCTGCCGGGAGATGCGGCCGCTGACCGATTCGGAGGGTTCTTCGATCCAACCCAGACGGCGAAAGCGCAGCGCACCGAGCTGCCGACCTCCGGCGAATTGAGCGCCTGGCTCGCCGACGTGCTGGAGCGCGTCCGCGAACGCCTGGGCGCCGGGCCAGCGCCGGCCCTCGACGGGCTCCCGGCGGATTTCCTGGTCCGGCACGTCGCGCAGCACGAGCTGCAGCACGCCGAGCACGTGCAGGTCATCGCGGCGCTGTGCGAGCGCCGCCTCCACCGCGGCGCCGTGCTCGCCGAGGTGCGCGCGCCCGCGCGCCTCGAGTTCCCCGGCGGCGCCAGCCTCTCGGTGGGGAGCGACGACGCCGCGGAAGCCTACGACAACGAGCGCCCCGCGCACCGCATGCGGCTGGCGCCGTTCTGGATCGACGCGTCGCCGGTCACCGTCCGCCAGTTCGGCGATTTCGTCGAGGCGGGCGGCTACCGCGAGGAGCGCTTCTGGACGCCGGAGGGCTGGCGCTGGCGCACGGACGGCGCCATCGAGACGCCGCCCGGGTGGCCCGAGCCTCCTCCCGACCATCCGGTGAGCTGCATCTCCTGGTTCGAGGCCGACGCGTACGCGCGCTGGCGAGGGGCGCGATTGCCCACCGAGGCCGAATGGGAGACGGCGCGCCGCTCGGGGTTGCCTGGCTGCGGTCAAGTGTGGGAGTGGACCTCGAGCTGGTTCGAGCCGTACGCTGGCTTCCGGGCGTACCCCTACGAGGGCTACTCCACGCCCTGGTTCGGGACGCACAGGGTGGTTCGGGGGGGCAGCTGGGCAACGCATTTGCGCTTGAAGCGTCCTAGCTTCCGCAACTGGTACGAACCGGGCTTCCGGGAGATTCCGGCGGGCGTGCGGTGCGCTGGAGGAGATTGATGCGGCGACTCGAGCAGGTGCAGGGCGGCGGCGGGAATTCGGCGCGCACCGCGGCGCTGGCCAGCGTCGATGCCGAGGCGGCCGCGCTCGCGGAGCTGCGCGAGGCGCTGGCGCGGACCCCGCGCGAGATCCCCTGCAAGTACCTGTACGACGACCTGGGGTCAGCCCTGTTCGAACAGATCACCCGGCTCCCCGAGTACTACCCGACCCGGACCGAGCAGGCGTTGCTGGCCGCGCAGGCGGGCGCCATCGTCGAGGCGGCGGGCGGCGCGCGCCTCTCCGAGATGGTCGAGCTGGGCAGCGGGGCCGCGTCGAAGACCGTCGCGCTCCTGGATGCGGCGCTGCGGCTGGGCGGGACGCCTCGCTACGTGGCGGTGGACATCTCGGCGCATGCGCTGGCGCGCACGCGCGAGCTGCTCGCGCATGCGCGGCCCGAGATCCCCGTCGAAGAGGTCCTGGCCGACTACACGCAAGAGCTGCGGCTCCCGGCCGCGGCGGGCGGCGGCCCGAGGCTGGCGCTGTTCCTGGGCGGGACCATCGGGAACGACGAAGATCCGGAAGCGATCGGCCTGCTGGCCCGGGTGCGCGGCCATCTCGCGCCGGGCGACCTGCTGCTCCTCGGCGCGAACCTCGTCACCGAGCCCGCGGTGATCCACGCCGCGTACAACGACGGGGCGGGCGTCACGGCCGAGTTCAACCGGAACATCCTGCGCAACGTGAACGCGCTGGCTCGCAGCGACTTCGATCCCGCCGCGTTCGACCATTACGCTCCCTACGTCGTCGAGCGGCAGCGCATCGACATGTGGCTCGTCGCGCGCCGCGCCCTGGACGTCGATCTGGGGTTGCTCGGGGGCCGGCTGAAGCTCGCGCGCGGCGAGGGGATCCGCACCGAGATCTCGCGGCGGTTCACCCGCGAGGACGTGCTGCGCCTCCTCGACGAATCCGGCTTCTCGCCGGAGCGCTGGTTCGAGTCGCCGGACGGGCGGTTCGGCCTGGCCCTCGGCCGCGCCCGCTCATCGCTGCGCGGGCTCTAGCGAACCCGGCGCCACCGCTCGCAATTTTCTCCAGGACATGCGCTCCTCGCAGGTCCTCGAGCAAGCAGGCGCCCGCGGCACGGTGCAGCGGTGCTCGTGCTCCGCTGTGGTTCGACTTGACGGCACCCCAAGCCTTGTCGGAGAACCCCGCACCCACACCGCAAGGGGGTAATTCAAATGCACAAGCGTTCCCTGAACGCATTTTTCGCCGTCTTGTTTGCCGCCGCGACGGCTGCGCACGCCATCGTCAACGACACCGACGGGTCCCCTCCCGCCACCGGGATCGCCGACGGCTACGCGATCGTGACCCTCTCCGATCCGCCCCTCGCCGACTGGCCCGGCGTCGCCCGCGCCAAGAACGGCAAGATCGACTTCAACAACGGCGCGAACGGCCGGTATCAGGCGGCCCTCTCGCAAGCGCGGAACGATTTCAAGCAGTGGCTGAAAGCGACCAACTCGCCCGCCCAGGTGCTGCGAGAGTACGACACGGTGCTCAACGGCTTCGGCGTCCAGCTGAACGGAGCGAGCCTCGATTCGCTGCGCGCGGGCCCCGGCGTCACCTCCGTCGAGCAGAGCCTGACCTACGCGCCCACCATGAATCGCTCGGTCGGCGTGATCAACGCCCCGGCCGCTTGGGCGGCGCTCGGAGGAACCGCGAACGCCGGCCCGGCATCGACCAGACGCACCCGTTCCTCACGGACAACTCGCTCAATCCGCCAGCCGGTTTCCCGAAGTTCGATCCGGGCAACCAACAGTTCACCAGCAAGAAGGTGATCGTCGCGCGGGTCTACTTCACCGGCAAGCCCGGCACGTTCACCGCCGAGGCGCTCCAGGACCACGGCACGCACGTCTCCGGCACCATCGCCGGCGTGAACGGCACGACGGCTCCGGCGAAGGGAAAGACTCCCGCGGTGACCGGCCTCACCGGCGTCGCGCCCAAGGCCTTCCTCGGCAACTACAACGTGTTCCCCGGGCCGACCGCCAACGCGACCTCGCACGACATCGCGCAGGCCATCGAGGACCCGGTCAAGGACGGGATGGACGTGATCAACATGAGCCTCGGCGGCGGGATCCGCGGCTTCCAGGATCAGCTCACCGTGGCGACCAATCGCGCGGCGAAGGCAGGCGTGGTGGTGGCGGTCGCGGCCGGCAACTCCGGGCCGGGCGTCAACACGGTCGAAAGCCCCGGGCAGGCGGCGGACGCGATCACCGCGTGCGCCTCGACCAACAACCACTTCTTCGGCATCAACGTCGCGGCGGGCGGGACTACCCCCCGGCGGTCACCGCACAGCTTGCCAACTGGAACGGCAGCGCCGCCGGAGCAGCATCGGGGGCGGCCACCCAGGCCTGCACGGCCGTCGCAGCCGGTACGCACGCGGGCAAGATCGTGGTCATCGACCGCGGGACCTGCACCTTCTCGACGAAGATCCGCAACGCGCGCGACGCCGGCGCCGTGGGCGTACTGGTGGTGAACAACTCGGCCGGCGATCCCGCGGCGATGGGTCAGGACGGCACCCCGGACCAGCCCAAGACGCCGGCGGTGATGCTGGCGCAGGCCGATCGCGGCGCCATCCGCGGCCTGGCTGCCTCGAGCACCAGCGCGACGGCGAACGGCGCCGCGTTCGCCGAGGTCCTGACGAACAACCAGAACTTCCTCGCCGGATTCTCGAGCCGCGGGCCGACGAACCTGTTGGACATCAAGCCGGACGTCTGCGCTCCCGGCGTAAACGTCTATTCGTCGATCCGACACGGTGGTTTCGCCATGTTCCAGGGCACCAGCATGGCCACGCCGCACGTGGCCGGGTCGTCCGCGCTGCTGCGGCAGCTGCACCCCGACTGGACGCCGGCGCAGGTGAAGGGGGCGCTGGTCGGGACGGCCACCCGCCATCGGCGGCGGCGTGATCAATCTGGCGGCGGCGACGACGACCAAAGCGGTCCTCGAGCCGGCGACGCTGTCGTTCCGCAAAATCGAGCCGGAGTCGGGGCAGTCGAAGACCATCTCGGTGACGCTGACGAACGTGAGCAGCGCGAGCCAGACGTTCGCGGCGGCCGCGGCGGTGACGGTCGGCGCGAGCGCCGACGTGGTGGCTTCGGTGTCCCCGTCCTCGGTGACGCTCGGCGCGGGTGAGTCTGCGACGCTCAACGTGACGGTCGACGCCGCCAAGAGCGCGGCCAGCGGCCAGTACTGGGGTCGCCTCACGGTGACGCCCTCGAGCGGCAGCCCGGTCGCGGCGCCGCTCTGGGTGGCCATCCGGACGTTCACGGACGCAGGGCCGAACCTGTAAGAGACACTTGCGCCCGCATCTCGAAGGCCCCGGGCACCTGTTCGGTGCACCGGGGCCTTTTCTTGCGGTCAGGCCCGGCAGTTCAGGACGATCTTCCCCATCTGCTCCGCCTGGGCCATGCGCCGGTCCGCGTCTGCGGCCTGGGACAGCGGGAAGACGTGGTCGACCAGCGGCCGGACGCGCTCGCGCGCCACCAGGCGAAGCATGGCGCGGAACTCGTCGTCGGTCCCCATGGTGGTGCCGCGCAGGTCGATCTGCTTGAAGAAGACGCGCGTCAGCTCGAGCTTCTCGGCCGGGCCGCGGGTCGCCCCGTATGAAACGATGCGCCCGCCCGGGGCGACCGCGTTCACCACCGCGCCGAAGTCGGGACCTCCCGCGCTGTCGATGACCAAGGACGGCGGCCGGCCCGCCTGCTGGGCCACTTCCTTGTCCCACCCCTTCTGCTTGTACGACACCGCCGCGATGGCTCCCATGCCGCGGGCGCGCTGCAGCTTCTCCTCGCTGCCGCTGGTCACCGAGACCTGGGCGCCGAGCGCCTGCGCGAGCTGCATGGCCACGGTGGCCACGCCGCCTCCGATGCCGGTGATCAGCACGTGATCGCCGCGCTTCACCTCGCCGCGGGTGACGAGCGCCCGGTACGCCGTGACGCCGGCCAGCGGCAGCGCGGCTGCCTCGGGCCAGCTCAGGTGCTCCGGCATCGGCTCCAGCCGGTCGAGGGGGAGGGCGATCTTCTCCGCGAAGGTGCCCTGCTTCGGCATGCCGCGGATGAAGAACGTCTTGGTGTCCTGGGCGCGCGGATCGGGTCCCCAGCCGTCGGAGGGGTTCACCACCACCTTGCGACCGACCCAGGACGGGTCCACGTCGGGCGCCACGGACTCGACCACGCCGGCCCCGTCGGACCCCAGGATGGCGGGAAGCTGGATCCTGGCGTACAGGCCTACCCGGATGAACTCGTCGCGGTGGTTGAGGGCCGCGGCCTCCAGGCGCACCACGGCGCCGCCCGGCGGGGCCACCGGGTCCGGAACCTGCTCGACCTGGAACTGCTGACCGATCTCGTGCAAGCGGACTGCGCGCATGATCGCCTCAAGGCGGCCGCCGGTGGGCCGCTGGTGTCCAGGTGAAGCGCAGGGCGACTTCGAGGCCGGGCGCGTTCACTCCACCCGGGCCGTCGAGCGGCGTGAGCGTGCGTACCGCGAGGCCCAGCGCGAACGCGGCGGAAAGGAGCCAGTCCGCGCCCACCGACGTGCGAGCGGCGAGCGAATACCCGGCCGCGTTCTCGGGCAGGAGCCGGACCACGCACAGCTCGAGGAACGGCGCGATCGGCGTTGCGTCGATCAGCCCCTCCAGCCCCGCGGACACCATCGTCAGCGGCTGCGTCTTTTGCGCTCCGCCCGCCGGGGACCAGAGGAGCGAGGCCGATGCGCCGCCGACCACCGCGATCTGATCGGTCAGGCGATACGCCAGGGACAGCCCGGCTCCTCCGCCGCGCCTTGCGGCGTCCACCGCCGGCTGCAGGTACGCGGTCTCCAGCCGCACCGAAAGCGCCGCATCGCCGGGGCGCGGCGAGGCGGCCAGGAGCAGCGCGAGGACCAGCACGGCGGAGCACCTTACTCGATGATTGACTCCAGAGGGGAAGTCGGGCAGGAACGCCGTCCTGAGGGAGGCCGCTTTGGCGCAGAAGCTGGACCGCAAGGAGCTGAAGAAGCCGGACGAGTTCCAGGTCGTCGCCGGCAAGGCGATGGGCTGGATGGTCGCGCACCAGAAGCCGGTGCTGGCGGTCCTCGTCGTGCTGGCGGTCGCCCTGCTCGGCGGCTGGGCCGCCTCCGCGTACTCCTCCTCACGCGATGTGAAGGCCGGCGCGGAGCTGGCGGCGGCGCTCGAGCTTTCGTCGCGGCCGCTGGCCTCGGAAGGGCAGGGACAGCCCGGCGTGGAAACCTTCCCGAACAAAGAGGAGCGGCAGAAGGCCGTCCTCGCCGCGCTGGAGAAGGTGCACGCCGATTTTCCCCGCTCCACGGCCGCCCAGACCGCAGAAGCAGAGATCGGATTCCTCAAGCTGAAGGCCGGCGACGCGGCAGGTGGGGAGGCCGCGGTGCGGGCGTTCCTCGACCACGCGTCCAGCGGGCATCCGCTGCGCGCCCTGGCGCAGGAATCGGTCGGCTACGCGCTCGAGTCGCAGGGCAAGCTCGACGAGGCGCGCGCCGCCTTCTCCCGCCTGGCGCGCGACGGCGCACCCGAGCGCGCCGCCTTCCAGGAGGCGCGCATCGCGCTCGTCGCCGGCAAGCCCGAGGCCAAGCAGCAGCTCGAGCAGGTGGCGAGGGACTATCCGAAGGAGCCGGTGGCGATGGAAGCGAACATGCGCCTGGAGCTCGCTTCGCTGCCGCCGCCCGGCGCACCGCAGGCACAGGCGCCGCAGGCGGCCAAGCCCGCCGGGGCCCCCGCGAAGGGCAAGAAGTAGATGCTCGCTGCGGCGGTCCTGGCGTTCGCGTTCACGCCGTTCTCGCACGGACCTCTGGCGCGCGCGCAGCCCGGGCACGGTGAGCGGGCGTTCTTCGTGGGCGACATGGTTCGCCTCGTGCCGCAGCGCGAGCTTGCCTACCAGCCGCGGGAGACCGCTGCGCCGGTGCTCGACGAGGCCGGGAGCCGGCTCTACGTGGGCACCAACGACGGTTGGGTGCGCTGTCTGTTCCACGGGCGCAACGCCTGGTCGTGGCGGGCCGGAGGTTCGGTGCTCTCCGCGCCTTTGCTCGACCGGGACACCCTGTACGTCGGTTCGGCCGACGGCAAGCTCACCGCCCTCAACCGGATCACGGGCGAGGTGCGCTGGTCCAGCGATCTGCACGAGGAGCTGACCACCACGCCGACCTTGTCCGGACGGCGCTTGTACGTGATGTCGAGCGAGGAGTCGGTCACCGCGCTGGACGCCGAGACGGGCAAGAGCTTGTGGAAGTTCCACCGCGATCCGCCGGCCGGCTTCACCATCCGGGGCAATTCGCGTCCGCGCGTCTCGCACGGAAGCATCTACGCCGGCTTCGCCGACGGATCGGTGGTCGCGCTCGGCCCCGAAGACGGCGTGGCCAAGTGGATCCGCGCCGTGAGCGGCACCGGCGACTACCTGGACGTCGACGACCTGCAGGCGCCTGACGACGAGGGCCGGGTGTATGCGGCGAGCAGCAGGGTGGGAGTGGTTGCGGTCGACGCGGCGACCGGGAACCCGGTATGGACGGCGCCCTTGCCCGGCGCGAACCACGTGATGGTGGACGGTCCGCGGGTGTACGCGAGCGGGAAGGGTGCGCTCGTCGCGCTCTCCCGCGCCGACGGCAAGGTGTTGTGGAAGCTCAATCTGGGCAACGATCGCTACGCCACGCCGGCCGCGATGAGCGGCGGGCTGCTGCTCCTGGCCGTCGAGCGCGGGCCCCTGATGGCGGTCGATGCGGTGACCGGGCGGACGCGAGGCGCGTTCAACCCCGGCTCCGGGTTCTCAGGGGGACCGCTGGCCATTCCCGGCGCGGCGTTCGCCGTCTCCAACGCGGGCGTGCTCTTCTCGCTGGGTCTGCTTCCATGAAACGGCGGGTCCTCGTCGTGGCCGCGCTGATCGAGCGCGGCGGCGAGGTGCTGGTGGCCCGCCGCAAGGAAGAGGGGGAGCGCGCCGGGCTGTGGGAGTTCCCGGGCGGCAAGGTAGAGGCGGGGGAGGGCGAGCGCGCCGCGCTGGCACGCGAGCTGCGCGAGGAGCTCGGGGTCCGGGTGCAGGTCGGTGAGCTGTATGCGCGCCTCGAGCACATCTATCCCGACCTGCAGGTCGAGCTGGCGCTCTACCGGGCGCGGCTGCACGAGCACGAGGAGCCGCGTCCGCTCACCGCCGAGGAGCTGCGCTGGGTGCCCCGCCGCTTGCTTCCGGGGCTGCGCTTCTGCGAGGCGGACGTGCCGGTGCTCACCCGGCTGGCCGAAGAGCCGTGCTGAAGGCCTCCTTCCGCCACATCCGCGGCATCGGCCCGATGCGCGAGCGGCAACTGTGGATGCAGGGGGTGGGAAGCTGGGAAGCGCTGCCCGAAGGGACGGTGCTCGCCGAGCGCCTGGATGAGAAGCTGCGCGCGGGAGTCGTGGAGAGCCGCGCCCGATTCGCCGCGGGCGATCTCGATTTCTTCGCCCGCGCTCTCCCGGAGACGGAGCACTGGCGGCTGTTGCCGCATCTGCTCGAGCAAGCCGGATTCGTGGACGTCGAGACGGCCGAGGAGGTGACGGTCATCGGCGTTCTCGATGCCGAGGGGCCGCGCTCGTTCGTCCGCGGCCGTGACCTGGAGGAGTTCCCGGCGCGGGCAGCCCGGTGGCGGGCGGTGGTGACCTTCAACGGGACCGCCTTCGATCTGCCGCACCTGCGGCGCTTGTTCCCGGGGTGGCAGCCGCCGGCCGCGCATGTGGACCTGTGCATCTTGCTCCGGCGGCTCGGCGAGGCCGGCGGGCTCAAGCAGATCGAGCCGCGGTTGGGGCTGCACAGGCCGCCCCACCTTTTGCCGCTGTCCGGGACCGACGCGGTCTGGCTCTGGCACGCGCAGCGCCAGGGCGACCGGACCGCGCTGCGCAGGCTGCTCGAGTACAACCTGCACGACGCCTTCCACCTGAGGCCCATCGCGGAGATCGCCTACAACCGCATGCTGCGGAGGACGCGCATGCCCGCGCCCGCGCTGCCGGTGACCGAACGGGGTGCGCTGCTGTACGACGTGAACAGGGCGGTGGAGCGCGCGCTCCAGTAGTAGTTGACCGCAGGCGGAGGGCGCGCAGCCTCAGCTGCCCGTCTGACGCTCCACGCGGGCCGCCTCCTCCGCGACTCCGCGCTGCCGCTGGGCGATGATGAGGAGCGCCGGCAAGAGCACCAGCGCGGTGAGGATCGTCGTCACCTCGCCGATCATCGCGTACTCGCCGAAGCTGCGCAGCGCGCGGTTGAGCGAGATGAGCAGCGACCCGTATCCGACGATCGAGGTCCAGGAGCAGAGCGCGACGGCCGGGCCGACCTCGGCAAGGGCGTCGAGGACGCGCCCGCCGCGCTCGTGCACCCGCGCCGCCACGTTCGCGCCGTAGTCGACGGCGATGCCGAAGGTGATCGGATAGACGATGAAGTTGAAGAAATTGATCTTGAGATGCAGGAGCGCCGCTACTCCGCTCATCAGCGCCACGCCCACCGTCAGCGATCCCAGCACCTCGATGCTGGTCCGGACGTGGCGGAAGAAGAGGATCACCAGCAGGAACACACCCGCGAAGGAGAGGATGGTGGTGCGCGGGCCCTCCTTGTCGATGTCGGAGAGCAGGTCGGCGAAGATGACGTTCTCGCCGGTGGCGTCCACCCGCTTTCCGCCGACGGGAACGTTGCGCACGCCCCGCACGAATGCCTCCAGGTTGGGCGCCAGCTCCAGCTTCGCGTCGGGTCGGGCGACGACCTGGGCCAGCTTGCCGATCGATCCGTCGCGTTCCCGGAACTTGTCCAGCAGGCTCGCCGGCGCCTCCTCCACCTTTACCGGCCGCTGCGCGCCGAGCTCGGCGCGCACCTCCGCCACCCGGGCGCGCAGATCGGGAGGGAGGCGCGACAGCACGCGCTCGCCCAGCTCCGCCGCGAGATCGCGGATGGCGGCGAGCTTCTCCGGCTGTTGATCGGGACGCGGGACCACGATCGAGAGCGTGTTGCAGCTCTCGATCAGCTTCGAGTACGCCGGCTGCTGCGCCCGCCGGTGGATCACGTCGCAGAACTCGTCCGCCTCCGGCCACGAGTCGAGCAGCGCCAGGACCGACGCTGTCGAGGTGCCCAGCGAGGTGCCCGCGCGCTGCTGATCGCGCACCAGCGTCTGCTGACCCTTGGGCGCATCGTTGCTCAGGTTCTCGAGGTTCCGCTCCATCGCATCCGGCAGATCGCGCACGAAGGCGACCAGCGCGACCACGGTCGCCACGGCGAAGAACGCCGCGATCAGCTCGGGGCGGGCGAACAACCGGCGCAGGACCGGGAGCAGCGCGCGGCCTTCCTCGGCGGTGCCCGGCGCCATCTTCGGCGCTCCCCGCGCCTTCTCGTACACGGCGAGCAGGGCGGGCACCAGCACGAAGGTGCCGAGCCAGCAGAGCAGCATGCCCATGCCGCCGATGATCCCGAAGTGGCGGAAGCCGCGGTTCGCCGCGATGATCAGCGTGCCGAACGAGACGCTGGTCGCGGCCGAGGCGAGGAGGGTGGCCTCCGCCGTGCTCTGCGCGCCCTCCACGCAGGCGGGGAGCAGATCGATCCCGCGCCGCCGCAGCTGCTTCACCCGAGCCAGGTAGATGAGCCCGTAATTGATCCCGTTCCCCAGCACGATGGCCCCGAGGAACGCGGTCTGGGTGTTCAGGTAGCCGATGGTGAGGCGCGTCAGGCCGAAGGTCACCGCCACCGCGGTGAGCACCGCGACGCCCAGCGAGAGGGTGGAACGGAGGTCCCGGAAGAAGGCCAGGATGGACAAGAGCACCAGGGTGGTGACCAGGAGCGCGGTGTTCTTCACGTCGTTGATGATCGCCTCGTACTCGGCGACGAAGAGGGGGAAGCTGCCGGCGAATCCGACGCGCAGGTGGGACGCCTGAAGCTCCGCGGCATGCCGGTCGACCACCTTCTGCATCCGGTTGAGCAGGGCGCGCGCCTCGGCCACCCCCAGGCTGGTGCCGGTGGGCCGCACCACGATGGTCAGGCTGCGGTGGTCCGGGTGCACGTAGAACCCGTCGACGTACCGGACGAACCGCTGCCGGATCTGCTCGCGCGGAAGGGGCTTTTTCGGGTCGAGCCAGTCGGTGGCCGGGTCGCCGCCGGCCGGCTTGGGAGGCGGCGCGTCCTCGTCGTCGAGCTGCACGGCGAGCGGATTGGCCTCGATGATCCGCCTGCGGATCTCCTCGCGGATGGCTTCGCGCGCCCGCCGCAGGTCCTCCAGCGGAATCAAGAGCGGCCAGTGCTCGAGGTACCAGCCCTCGATGCCCTTCACGTTCCAGTCCACCGCCCGAATCTGGTCGGGACCCATGGAGAGGAAGTCCTGGGCCAGCTTGGGAGCGAGCGCCTCGCAGGCGGGGAGGGCCTCGGGGCCGTCGAGGGACTCGATGTTGACGAAGACGGTGCCGTCCCCGCCGACGCGCTTCACCATCTCCTGGATGAGGCGCACGGAGGGGAGATTGGAGGGGAGCAGCTCCTGGAAGCTGGAGTGGATCTCCAGGCCGGAGGCGAGCCAGACTGACACGGCGGCCACCAGGGCGGCGGCTCCGAGCGTGAGGAAAGGCCGCGCGATGCTGAACGAAGTCAGGCGCGCCATGACGCGAGAGCCGGGCCGGGGCACGGCGCGTGAGTACCACATCGCATGCCCGTCCGAAGCTTTTCGGCGAGGTCCGTTCTTGCGTCAGCCCGAGAGCGCGTGGTTCAGTGCGCCGCTCGATGCCGGGCCGCAGGACAGTCGTCGCCGCCGCGGTGGCCGCGCTGGGGCTGCTGCTGCTGCACGCCGCCATCTCGGGCTGCGATCATGACGAGGTGCAGCACCTGCACGGCGCGTTCCTGGTGTCCCAAGGCAGGGTGCCGTTCCGCGACTTCCTCGAGCAGCGACACCCGCTGATCTATTACGCGCTCGCGCCGGCGGCGCGGGCGTTCGACGGATCGCCTCGCGCGCTGGTGTTCGCGGCCCGGGCGTTGGACCTGGTGTTGCTCGGGGCCGGCCTGGCGGTGTTCCTCCGCCTGGCGCGCCGCCACCTCCGCGACCCGGCCGCCACCTGGCCGATCCTCTTGCCGCTCGGGTGCTTCTTCTTCGCTCGCAACTCGATGGAGGTGCGGCCGGACCCCTGGATGGCGTTCTTGTGCCTCGTGGCGCTCTGGCAATGGGCGGACTTCCTCCGCGGCGGCACGCTGCGCCGCGCCGCGCTCGCCGGGCTCTGCGTCGGACTCGCGATCGCGGTCCTGCAGAAGGCGCTGGCGTTCGCGGGCCTCCTGGCGCTGGGGACGGTGCCGTTCGCGCTCGCCGGAAGAGAGCAGCGGTGGCGCGCTCTGCGCGGCGGAGCGGTCGCCGTGGGGGCTGCCCTCGTCCCCCTGGCGCCGCTGGCAATCGCCATGCGGCGCGCCGGGCTCTGGGACGATTTCGTGTTCTGGAACTATACATTCAATCGCTTCTACTACCTGGCCACGCGGTTCGACGGGCCCTCGGCCGCGGCCGTCCTCGCCGTCTCGGTTGCCGAAGACCCGCTGCTCTGGCTGGGCGGACTCGCCGGTGTGTGGATCGCGGTCCGCCGGTACCGCGATCTCGCCGCGAAGCCTGAGCTGGCGCTCGCCGCCGCGGTCGTGATCGGCATCCTCGCTTCGGTGGCGAAGAGCCGGTGGCCGTTCAGCCACAATCTCTTGCTGATGCAGCCGGCCCTCGCTCTTCTGGCAGTGGTCGCGCTCGACGAAATCCAGGCGGCGCGCTGGCGGGCGGCGGTGGGAATCGTTCTTGTCCTGCTCGTCGCCAAGCTGGGCGTGATGTGCTTCACCTACGACGAGGGCCACGGCAACTTCCGCGTGCAGCAGCGCATCCTGGCCATGACCCGCCCGGCCGAGCCGGTCGCCGCCGCGCCGCCGTACAACCCGATCTTCCGGCGCGACTCGTTCTTCTTCTGGTACGTGCCGGTGAACAACGCCCAGGCCTTCGCCGAGCTGTGCCGGCAGACCGCGTGCCCCGCGGGGAAGCTCGAGCATGACGCGGCCGCCTGGCGCGCCGATCCGCCGGCCGTGGTGTACCTGCCAGCGGACGAACCGAGCTGGGCGCCGGTCGGGTTCGACGCGCACCGGTCCGAGTACCGGCAGACCGACGTGCCCGGGCTGTTCGAACGGATAGCTCCGGCAGGCTCGCACGCAGAGCGGCGCTGATGCACCCCTGGCTCGAATGGATTCCTTCGGGCAGGCCGGATAATCTTGAAGCGGATGGATCGCCTCGCAGAAGCAGAACGCCTTCGGGTCGCGGTTCTGGAGGCTCGGCAGCGGATCGCGCCGCTCGTACCGGACATCGACCCCGGCGATCTGCTCCTCATCTTGCAGAGCCTGCTCCGCCCGATCGGCACCGGGCGCCGCTTCTTCCTGCGAAAGCGCGATTCTGGCGGCTATGTCTTCTGACGAGTTGTTCCTACAGGAGGTCGTGGCGGCATTGGATCGCGTTGGGCTGGAAGCAATCGTGGTGGGAACCGTCGCCGGCGTCCTGAACGGCGCCCCGGTGATGACGCAGGACCTGGATCTGCTCGTCCGCGACACGCCCAGGAACCGCGAGAAGATCGCCAAATTGTCGGCAGCGCTGCGAATCGCCGCCCCGGTCGAGGTCTCGGAATTGTCGCGGGCGCTCACGCTGCTCGGCGGGGCCTTGCCGATCGACATCCTGTTCGATGCGCTGCCCGGCGGACTGAGTTTCGAGGCGCTTCGCTCGCGCAGCTCCCGGGTGCAGATCGGCGATTCGGCAGCAACGGTCGCCGCCCTGGCCGACGTCATCGCGTCCAAGGAGGCAGCGGGCAGGCCGAAGGATCTGGCACAACTGCCAATCCTCCGTGACACTCAACGCATACGTGGAGCGCTGAAAGGTGGCACGTCAACCTGAGGCTCCAAGGCGGGCATGTCCGGCCCTGACGCATCGCGTCCCGTTACGGGACGGATCCCTGTAGGGTCTGATAAGAAAGATTACGGTAACTCAACGCGCGACTCGGCTTTCCGGTTCATCGCCCCGCGCCCCACGCCACGCGGCTCGGCCGTCCTGCAGCGTTTCTCCGGAGCTCGCGGAGGCGATGCTCCGCCATTACCCGCCGGCGTTGGTGAGAAGCCCGATGCCGGCTCCGTTTCCCGCCGCCTCGCCGAGCCCGCCCGGCCTGCCGTCCGGCCGCGCCGGTTCTTCGGGCGGCGGCGCGGCGGGGACCGATTACGGTAACTCCGCCCGGAGGGGCGTACGCGACCGGTCGACCTAGCGTTGATCCGGACCGGCCTTCGCCGGGCACGTGTGCTGCGGGTCCGTATCGTCCGGAGAGCAGAGGCCGTTATCGGTCGCATCAATCGGAATGACCACCCCTGGCGGGATGGGCATCCCCGGCGCGGTCCCCCCCACGCCAATCACGCGATCGCCCGACCTCGAACCATTCCCGGTGCGGTAGAGCACGGTGCAGCCGGTCATGGCCAGCAACGCGACCAGCATCAGTCGTGGCATGGCTCCCCCTCGATTCCATCGTAAGTGCTAGCCGGCGAAAGCCGCAACGCAGTCCTGCTCCCCCTTTGGACGCGCCGCGACCAGATGCGCTCACCGCACGAGCTGCAGCCGGATGCGGAACGTGTACTCGACCTCGATCGCGCTGCCGTCCGGGAGCCGTGCCGGTGTGTAGCGGCGCCGCAGCAGAGCGTCCACGACCGCTCCGTCCATGTACGGAAGCCCCTGGATGACGCGGCAGTCGCGGACGACGCCCAGCGTGGTGACCAGGCACTTCACGAGCATCACGCCCTGCACGTCGTGGGCGCGCGCCAGGTAGGTGTACTCGGGATCGGGCCCGGACAGGCGTTCGGGGGGCGTCATGAGCGCATCGTCGTACTCGATGCGTCCGTCGGCGTTGGTGGGAAGCCCGATGCCGGCTCCGCTTCCGGCCGACTCCCCGAGCCCGCCTGGCCTCCCGTCCGGCCGCGCCGGTTCTTCAGGCGGCGGCGCGGGCGCGGGACGCTCCTCCGCCGGCGGAGGCGGCGCGGCGGGCACCGCCATAGGCGGTACCAGCGCGGCCTTTGCGAGGGCCGGTCGCCGCACCGGCTGCCGTTTGGGCCTGGGCGGCTTCGCCGCTGGCGCGGGCCCCAGCGGTGCCGCCGCCGGAGCCGGCGGGCGCGGTTGCAGGAGCACGAAGACGCCCTCCGGAGCCGCCGCCGGAGGCTGCAGGCGGGTCATCGCCGGGACCAGCGCGGCGGCCAAGAGATGGACGGATAGCGACACCGCCACCGGAGCACGGAAGCGCCGGCGGGCATCGGCAGGAACCGCAACCGGGTCGAACATCGAGGTACCCCTGCCGCGGCAGCGTATCGCATTCCGTCAACCGGGCGAACCCAGGTGCGCGTTTGCGTGCGATCGTGGAGAATGCCGCCGAGGAGACACACACACATGGCCTGCGTTCGTGTCCGATGCGCTGCGTTGTTGGGTTGGATCGCCGTCGCCGCCGCGCCGTTCCCCGCCGCGGCAAAGCACTACGTGCTCAAGGCCACGCCCGAGAGCGTGGCGTGGGGTTGGCTCGACCCGAGTGAGAAGCCCAAGCTGACCATCAAGTCGGGCGACACCGTCTCCGTCGAGACGCTGATGCACGCCAGGGACCAGATCCAGCCGGGCATCTCGATGGAAAAGATCGTCGAGTTGCGCAAGGCGAACCCCGGCGGCGGGCCGCACTCCCTCACCGGGCCGATCTACGTCGAAGGGGCCGAGCCCGGCGACGTGATGGAGATCCGCATCCTCAAGATCGTGCCGAAGACGATCGGCACGAACTTCAACCTCCCGGGCAAGGAGTTCCCCACCATCGGCGCGCTGGCGCCCGAGTTCCCGGAGGGGCACGTCGAGTTCTTCAAGCTGGACGTGAAGAACAAGCGCGTCGACGTCGGGTCCGGCATCGTGCTGCCGCTGCGGCCCTTCCCTGGCACGCTGGCGGTGGGCATCGATCCCGACGACCCGTCGCCGCGCAAGGGCGGCTCGAAGGACCCGATGGCCCCGGTGAGCACCATCCGGCCCTGGAAGAACGGCTCCAACATGGACATCAACGAGCTGCAGGAAGGCTCGACCATCTTCATCCCCGTGTTCCTCAAGGGCGGGCTGATCTGGACGGGCGACTCGCACTGCGTGCAGGGCAACGGCGAGGTGAACCTGACCGCGCTGGAGTGCTCGTACGAGGAGATCCGGCTGCAGCCCATCGTCCGCAAGGACATGAAGCTCACCTGGCCGCGCATCGAGACCAAGACGCACTGGATCACGGTGGGCTTCGACGAGAGCCTGGACAAGGCGATGGTCAACGCCGTCCGTGAGGAGGTCGAGTTCCTCACCACCGTGAAGGGCATGGAGCGCGACAAGGCCTACGGCCTGGCCTCGATGATCGGCGACTGCCGCGTCAGCCAGGTGGTGGACGGGCGCAAGGGCGTCCACTGCATGATCCCCAAGGACATCTTCAAGGGACAGCAGCAGAAGCCGGCCGCCGCCAAACAGTAGCTTTTCAGTCGAGCGCGGGCGCGGGCAGCCGCCCGGCCACCTCGAACTGCGCGCGGGCAAAGGCGTGCCACAGCGAAGGCCCGAGCAGGCTGCGCGCCCGAAACTCGGCGCCCGACCGATTCGCGGTGCAGCTCCAGGGCTCCTCGCGCAACGGCCTGCCCGGGCGGAAGCAGTTCTCGAAGACCGCCACGTTCAGCCGCCGTCCCTCGGCGCGGGCGGACACATAGAGGCAGGCGTGCACCGAGGCGGCGCGCATCTCCGCGCCAAGCCTTTGCGCAGGCCCGTACCGGGTCGGCGAAGAAATCTGTGCCTCGTGCTCGCGGAACGGGTCCTGCGAGAGATCGACGGCCCGCGCCGCGGAGATGCCGAACCAGAAGGCGGTCAGGTCGAGGTGCAGGTCGCCCAGGTCGGCGGAGGAGCCGTCGAGGAACACCAGCCGGTAGTAGGCGACCTCGGCGAAGGCGGTGGGCAGCTCGCGCGCGCCGTAGAGGATGCCCCGTTCGAGCCGCGTGCCGAACCGCGAGCCGTTGCGGAGCGGCGGGTGGCGGAACGGCGTGTAGAGCAGGTAGTGCAGGCCCTCGAATCCGGCTGGCACGGGCAGCTTGGCGCGCCGGTCGATCAGCTCTTCGAGCGCCTCCTGCTCGGCGTCGGAGTCGACCAGCTTGCGCGTGGAGTTGCGGAACTGCGCCTCGACCACGCGGCAGAAGCGGCCGCGCAGCGGGCGGACCTCAGAGGGTCCCGCGCATCGCGTCCAGATACTCTGCGACACGGACCAGTCCCGGGGTGGAGGCGAGGAGCGCCCGCGGCGGCTGGCCTCCGAGGTGGGCGTTGGGCGCCTCGAGCCAGCGGCGCGCCTTCTCCTCGTCCCCGCCGACCAGCGTGTCCAGGCTGCGGAACAGGCGCAGGAACAGGAGCGCGTGGCGCCCTTCGGCGGACTCGGGGGCGACGGGACGCTCGCCGGCGAAGGTGCGCGAGACGCTCGCGGCGCTGGTGCCGAGCACCTCCGCCAGCTCCGCCTGCGAGATCCCCAGCCGCTGCGCCGCGCGCACCAGCGCCCTGGCGACCACGGCTTCGGGGCGAGGCTTGCGCTGCAGCTCCCGGACGGGCATGCGGGTTCCTTTCACATGCAAGACTAACCGCGATCTCTTCCGTTTGCAAGAGCGGCGCTAGAAGCGGTACCCGGCCCCCAGGGCCAAGCCGCCGGTGCGCGAGATCGCGCCGCTCGCGTCCTCGTCGCGCTGTCCGGACGCGCTCAGCCAGATGCGCAGCGAGCGCGACAAGCGGACCTGCGCCTTGGCGCCGATCCCGGCGGTGCCCTGCCCCGCCTCGGGCACGTACCGGCCGAGCTGCACCCATGCTTTCAGGGAGAAGGCCCCGAATCGATGCGCGATCTGGGGTCGCAGGAGGTAGCGCAGCGGGGCGATCGGTGCGCCGGCGCCGAACCGTCCCGCGGTGGCGATGGTGAAGACGCCCACCGCGGCCGGATCGTCGAAGTAGGCGTAGTAGTCCAGGTTGACCGCCAGGTCGGTGTCCGCCCGCACGGTGGCGCTCGCGCCGCCGGAGAAGCGCGCGTAGCGAAGCACGTCGGAGACGCCGTCGATGGCGGGCACCAGGGCGCGGCAGCCCGATCGAACCGGCAGGCATCTCGCCCGCAGATCGGCGAGACCGACGGAGGTCCCATCGTCGGCATGCCGCGCGTCCGCGACCTGCTGCCGCGTGTCGATGCGGCTCAGGTCGATGCCGGCGGTGAACGACGCCTCGAGATCCGACACGCCGGCCGTGTCGTAGGTGCCGAGCAGGCCGAGCGAGGCGACGGAGCTGGTCGCCTGCAGCACCACGTCGGTCGCGCGATCCTGCACGCGCAGCCGCGCGTCGCTCTCCAGCGTGCTCTGCGGAGAGACGTCCAGCGCGACGCCGAAGGTCCAGTTGTCGTTCGCCTCCCAGTCGACGCCGCCGCTGAAATCGGCGACCGTGCCTCCCCGGTCGGGGAACGCGCCGGTGGCCGCCGGGGTGGAAGCTTCCAGCGTGATCCGCGCGCTGGCATTCACCGTCCACCTCTCGCCGACGTCGACGCTCGCGCTCAAGAGGTTGGAGACGTTCCCCGCGCGGGGGTTCTGCGGAGTGCTCTGCGTTCCGGTGACGCTGACCTCCTCGTTCACGCTGGTCGCGCGCGCAGGGGCGGCGGCGAGCAGCGCCGAGGCGAGCGGGACCAGCCGCAGCCGCCCTACTCCCACTCGATGGTCGCCGGCGGCTTGGAGGAGACGTCGTAGACCACGCGGTTGATGCCGCGCACTTCGTTGGTGATCCGTCCCGAGATCCGGGCGACCAGGTCGTACGGAAGCCGCGCCCAGTCCGCCGTCATCCCGTCGAGGCTCTCCACCGCGCGCAGCACGCAGGCCGAGTCGTAGGTGCGCTCGTCGCCCATCACTCCCACGCTCCGGACCGGCAGGAGCACCGCGAACGCCTGCCAGAGCCGCTCCCGCAGGCCGGCGTTGGCCACCTCTTCCTGGACGATGACGTCCGCCTTGCGCACCAGCTGCAGCCGCTCCTCGGTGACCTCGCCGAGCACGCGGATCGCGAGCCCGGGCCCGGGGAACGGCTGGCGGGCGACGATCGCTTCCGGCAGGCCCAACTCGCGGCCCAGCGCGCGCACCTCGTCCTTGAACAGCTCGCGCAGGGGCTCGATGAGCTGCATGCGCATGCGCTCCGGGAGGCCGCCCACGTTGTGGTGGCTCTTGATCACCTGGCTGGGACCCTTGAAGGAGACGCTCTCGATCACGTCGGGATAGAGCGTCCCCTGGGCGAGGAAGCGCGCCTCGCCGTGCTCGGCACGGTCGCGCTCGACCTCGTGCTCGAAGACGGCGATGAACTCGTTGCCGATGATCTTCCGCTTGCGCTCTGGATCGGTGACCCCGCGCAGCTTCTCGAGGAACCGGGCGCGCGCGTCGACGGTGCGGAGCGGCAGGTGGAAGCGGCCGGCGAACGTCTGCTGCACCTGCTCGGCCTCGCCTTCGCGGAGGAGGCCGTTGTCGACGAAGATGCACTGCAGCTGCGGTCCGATGGCGCGGTGGAGGAGCAGCGCCACCACCGCGCTGTCCACTCCGCCGGAGAGGGCGCAGATCACGCGTTCCTTGCCGACGCGCTCGCGGATGCGCGCCGTCGCATCCTCGATGAACGCGCCCATCCGGAAGCTGAAGCTCACCCCGCATTCTTCCAGGAACGCCTCGTACAGCTCGCGGCCGCGCGGCGTGTGGGCCACCTCGGCGTGGAACTGGATCGCATAGAGGCGCTTCTCCGGATTGGCCACCGCGCAGAACGGCGAGTTCTCGCTGCGCCCGATGACGCGGAAGCCGCGCGGAGGCGCGGACACCTTGTCGCCGTGGCTCATCCACACTTCGAGGTGCTCCCCGGGGCGCAGGTCGCGGAACGGGCCCACCGGCTCGATCACTTCCACCCGCGCATGTCCGTACTCGCGGTGCGCGGTGCGGTCGATGGCGCCGCCGAGCAGCTTGGCCATGAGCTGCAGGCCGTAGCAGACGCCCAGGACGGGGACGCCCATCTCGAACACCGCCCGGTCCACCAGCGGCGCGCCGGGCTGCTCCACGCTGAAAGGGCTGCCGGAGAGGATGATCCCGCGCGGCGCGAAGGCGCGGATCTGCGCGAGAGGCATCGTGCAGGGATGGATCTCGCAGTAGACGTGCAGCTCGCGCACGCGCCGCGCGATGAGCTGGGTGTACTGCGATCCGAAGTCGAGGATGAGGATCTTCTCTGCGTGCAGGTCGGCCACCTGTGGCCCTCCAGCGCGGGGGGCGCGACTGTAACGCGGCGCGCCTGGGGGCGCACGCGGAGATTACTTTGCCAGCGCCTTGAGGCCCGCCTCGGCGCAGTCGAGGTCCTGCTCGGGCTTGCCGCCCGAGACGCCCACCGCGCCGAGGACCGCGCCCTCGCGGCGGATCAGCGTGGACCCGAGCCCGGGGACGATGGGGACGCGCACCATCTGCGCCACCGCGCTGAAAAACCCCGGACGCTCCTGGTGGACCTGCGCCAGCGACGCCCCGTCCCGGTGCCAGACCGCCGCGCCCACCGCCTTGGCTTCCGCGATCTGGGACGAGAGCGGCGGCGCGCCGTCCATGCGCGCGAGCGCCTGCAACAGGCCCCCCTCGTCGACCACCACCACCGTCACGCGGATGCCGATCTGCCGGGCCCGCTCGTGTGCACCGCCGACCACCCGCAACGCTTCTTCGCAGGACAAGGGCATGCCCGACAGTATAGATCGGCTCTGGAGGTGTGGAATGGCCGAGACGGCGCTGGCCGGGATCCGGGTGCTCGAGGTCGGCAATTTCATGGCCGCCCCGTTCTGCACCTTGCAGCTCGCGGACCTCGGCGCGGACGTGGTGAAGATCGAGAACCCCGACGGCGGCGACCAGACGCGCGCGAGCGGGCCCTTCCTCGACGGCGAGTCGTCGAGCTTCCTGCGGCTCAACCGGAACAAGCGCTCGGTGGCGCTGGATCTCAAGGCCCCGCGCGGCAAGGAGATCTTCCGCGGGCTGGCCGCGCGCGCGGACCTGCTGGTGGAGAACCTCCGGCCAGGCACCATGAAGGACCTGGAGCTCGACTACACTCGTCTCTCGCGGATCAATCCCCGCCTGGTCTACGTGGCCGCCTCCGGATGGGGACAGGACGGCCCGTACGCGCAGCGGCCGGGCCTGGACATCATGGCGCAGGGGATGAGCGGCCTCATGTCCATCACCGGCGAGGAGGGCGGCCGGAACCCGGTCAAGGTCGGGGTGCCGGTCACCGACCTCACCTGCGCGCTCTACGGGGCGCTCGCGGCGCTGGCCGCGCTGCGCGTGCGCGACCGCACCGGCCTGGGCCAGTTCATCGACGTGTGCCTGTTCGAGTCGGGCGTGTCGCTGGCGGTCTGGGAGGCCGGCCGCTATTTCGCCACCGGCGAGATCCCCAGGCCGCTCGGCTCCGCCCATCAGACCTCGGCGCCCTACCAGGCCGTGCGTGCTTCCGACGGGTTCTTCACCCTGGGGGCCACCACCGTGCGCAACTGGGAAGCGTGCTGCGACGTGTTCGGGCTGCAGCCGCTCAAGCAGGATCCCCGCTTCGCGAAGAACCACCTGCGCCACCAGAACGCACTGGGTCGAGGCGCTCACCGAGGCGGGCGTCCCGTGCGGGCTCCTGCAGACCTACGATCAAGTCTTCCACGACCCGCACCTCACGGCGCGCGGCTTCTTCGCGGACGCGCCGCATTCGAAGCTGGGGCCGATGAAGCAGATCGGGTCCCCGATGCGCCTCTCCGACACGCCGCCGCGGATGGAGCGCGCGGGCCCGCTCTTGGGGGAGCACTCCGCCCAGGTCCTGTCCGAGCTGGGCTACTCGCAGGAGGAGATCCGCCGCCTGGCCACCGACGGCGTGATCCGCATCCCATGACCGCGACCGACGAGATCCTCTACGAAGTGAAGGAAGGCGGCATCGCCTGGCTCACCTTCAACCGCCCGGAGGCGCGCAACGCGATGACCTTCGGCATGTACGATCGGCTCGGCGAGATCTGCCGGACCATCAACCAGGACGATTCGGTCAAGGCGCTGGTGCTGCGCGGCGCGGGCGACAAGGCGTTCGTCTCCGGGACCGACATCTCGCAATTCCGCGGGTTCGCGACCCCGCAGCACTCGATCGACTACGAGGCGCGCATGGACCAGGTCTTCGACGCGCTGGAGGACGTGCGCGTCCCCACCGTCGCCGCCATCCAGGGCGCCTGCACGGGCGGCGGCGCGGGGATAGCCGCGGCCTGCGACCTGCGGGTCGGCGCACCCAGCGCGAAGTTCGGCTTCCCCATCGCGCGGACGCTCGGCAACACGCTGTCCACGCGCAACTACGCGCGCCTGGCGGCGTTGATCGGCGTGGCGCGCACCAAGGACATCATCCTGCTGGCGCGCCTCATGGATGCCGGGGAAATGCGCGGGATCGGCCTCTTGAACGAGCTCGCCACCGAGGAAGGCGTGTACGCGCGTGCCGGGGAGATGGCGCAGACCGCCGCCTCCCACGCGCCGCTCACCGTCCGGACCGCCAAGCACGAGCTGAACCGGATCGTGCGACACTGGGCGCCGGCGGGCAGCCGCGACCATGTCGTCCAGGCGTACATGAGCGAGGACTTCCGCGAAGGGATCGACGCATTCCTGGCCAAGCGCAAGCCGCG
>WNFL01105956.1_pt1 | contig 33715 bp, 35 predicted proteins | sample 5400361 | NCBI WGS metagenome assembly WNFL01 (sample SAMN13153351, study PRJNA577476) | soil metagenome | isolation source: 40 cm soil on Douglas fir-dominated hillslope | place: USA:California | collected 2013-09-17
AAAGAAACGGGGGGATGATCCATGGCCGGGGCCCGGGGCCGGGAGCTGCCTTTGCGGCTCCTTGGGGTCAGTACATGTTCGCGCCGCCGTCGACGTTGATCGTCTGCCCGGTGATGAAGTCGCTGTCGTCGGAGGCGAGAAAGACGACGGTGCCGACCAGGTCCTGGGGCTTCTGGTCGCGCTGGAACGAGCGCTTCTTCCGCCGATCGAGAAGCTGCTCGGGCGTGAGCGTCCCCTCCTGCTGCGGCCCGGAGATCGTGAGCCCGGGCGTAATCGCGTTTACCGAGATGTTGTCGCCGCCCAGCTCGCGCGCGAGCGCCCGGGTAAAGCCGATCACGCCGGCCTTCGAGGTCACGTAGTGGAGAAAAAACGGCGTGCCGCCGAGCGCGGTGCCCGACGAGATGTTGATGATCTTGCCTTTGCCCTGCTGCTTCATCGCCGGGTAGACCGCCTGGACGCAGAGAAAAAGCCCTTTGAGGTTCACCGCCATCACCCGGTCCCATTCCTCCTCGCCGATCTCCGAAAAGGCTTTTTTCTGGATCGCGGAGTAGAGCGCCGCGTTGTTGACCAGGACATCGATCCGGCCGTACTTTTGTAACACCGCCCCGGCCATCGCCCGGGTCTTTTCCGCGGAGGTCACGTCGACCGCGACGGCCACGGCCGCGCCGCCTTTGGCGGAGATCTCCCCGGCGACCTTTTTCGCCTCCGCCTCCTGAATGTCGGCGACGACGACCTTCGCCCCCTCTTCGGCCAGGCCGAAGCAATAGGCGCGGCCGATGCCCACGCCGCCGCCGGTGACGATCGCGACTTTATCTTTCAGACGCATTTAAATCTCCAGGTTGTAAAACCGCTTGGGGTTTTCATACAGAATCATTTTCTTCTCGCCGTCGCTCAAGTCTTCGCGCGCGAGAAACTCCGGGATGTCGTGTTTGAACATGTCCGGCAGCCGCTCGTGCGGATAGTCCGAGGGCCACATGACGCAGCGCGGGTTGAACTGCCTGAGCACCTGCACGAGCGCGCGCTCTTCCACTTCACAGGTCGTCCAGACCTGGCCCGAGCGGATGTAGTCGCTGGGCTTTTTCTTGAGCGCCGGCGCGCCGGCGCGATGGGGCTTTTCGTATTCTTCGTCCATGCGGTCCATCATGTAGGGCAGCCAGCCCGAGCCGGCCTCGAGAAAGGCGACGCGGAGCTTCGGGAAGCGCTCGAAGACGCCCTCGTAAATCATATGCGTGAACTGGATCAGAATCGCGAACGGGTGCTCCAGCGTGTGGACCTGGATGAACTTGTCGAAGAAATCGAAGCCCATGCCGCGGCTCGGCGCTCCGTGCACCGTGAGCGGCATATCCAGGCGCTCCGCCGCGCGGTAGATCGGATCGAAGTCCGGGTGGCCGTATCCCTTATGCAGCACCGTCACCGCCGGCAAGAGTCCCGCGACGAGCCCCAACCCCTGCGCGCGCGCGAGCTCCTCGGCCGCCTCATCCGGCGCCTGCACCGCCAGGAGCGCCACCGCCTTCAGGCGCGGGCTCTGGCGCGTGTAGCGCTCGGCGACCCAGCTATTGTAGGCGCGCGCCAGGGCGGAGGCCCAGTTTTTGTCCTGGACGAGCCCGAGGGCGAGCCCGCCGGTGGGGTAGAGGACGCTCATCTCGACGCCGAGCTCGTCCAAAAAACCGAGCCACCGCGACGCCGGCACGTCGGTCTCTTTTCCCTTGGCCGAGAAGCCGCGGTTCCATCCGTCGAGCGACGGGAACAGGCCGTAGGTCTCGTTGCGCCGCATCTCGCGGTAGCGCCCTTCGAGGAACTCCGCCAGCTCGTGGTCTTTTTCCAGCACGTGGCCGTCGGCGTCGATGATCGGATAGTCCGCTTTCACGCTTTTTTGGCTCATGATTACAGCCCGTACAGCGCCCGGGCGTTGTCGCTGAGTATCTTTTGCTTCACTTCCGGCGTCAAGTCGTCGCGGGTCTTGAAAGTCTTGATCGCGTCGACGTCGCTCGACGTGTCGGTATGGCCGTAGTCCGTCCCGATCACCAGGCAGTCCGCGCCGGCCTGATCGACGACGTAGGGGAGGTCGTCGGAGTTTTCGCAGGTGACGAAGATGCCGAAATCGCGCACGCCGCCCGCGGGCCACTGGCGCCCCAAGGATTTGAAGCGCTTTTTGGCCTCGTGCACCACCCAGGGCAGCCACTGCGCGCTCGCCTCGATGAAGCCCCACCGGAGCTTGGGGAAGGTCTGCGGCACGTCGCTCAGCAGCAGGTCGTGGCAGCCGGCCACGGTGGGCACGCGGAAGCGGTGGAACGCCGACGCGGTGAACACCGGATGGCGCCCCAGATCGACGAGCCACGGATTGCCGTTGGCGATGTGGATGGCGATCGCCAGGTCGAGACGGCTCGCCTCGTCGTAAATCGGATAAAAGTAGGGATCGATCATCAGCCGGTTGCCTTCGACCGGGCGCATCAGCACGGCGACGGCGCCGTTTTCCTTGCCGAAGCGGATCTGGTCGAGCGCGTCGGGGAGGGAGAGCGTCGGCGCCATGCACGACCAGCGGAGCCGTCCCTTGCCCTGGCGCCAGATATCGGCGAGCCAGCGGTTGTAGCTTTTGCAGAGCGCCACCTCCACCTCGGGCCGGTCGGTCGCCGCCTCGATGAACATCGTGTTGTGCAGCACCTGGACGTCGACGCCGGTGCGGTCCATGTGCTCCAGGCGGAGCTCGACGTTGCCCATCTCGCGCGACTCCTTGGAGTCGGCGAATTTCCGCCCCGCCAGCCGCGAGCGCTTTTCCAGCTCGGCGGGAGAAAAGGCTGGAAAGCGGAAGCCGCGGACCTTGCCGTCGATCAGCCAGAACTGGAGCCTGACGCCCGCTTCTTCCGGCGCCTCGAGCGGCACCGGGCGAAACTGCCTCTCGGACGGGTCCATATAGTCCCATGTGTGGGCGGATTCGACCACGTGCGCGTCGGCGTCGATGACCGGAGCTTTCGGATTACCATTCGTGCTCATGGGCGGCCCTCCTGATTAAAACGATCCCGCGCCCGCGGCGGCTCTCTTTTCCGGCGCGGGCGGCGTCCTTAGCTGTTCGGATAAAAGCCGGGCTTCTTTGAATAATAAAGGAACGATCGATTTGCTCCGGCCGGGGATCAGCCGGTCCGAAGGGCCGATCACCGAGATGATGCCCAAAACTTCCTTTTGCGGGCCGAACACCGGAGCGGCGAGAGACGAGCTGTTGGGGAGCCTCTCGCCCGCGCTGAAGGCGAAGCCCTGCGCCAGGCACTTGTTCAGCTCGCGTTCGAGCTGCTTCGGCTCCGTGATCGTGCGGCTGGTCAGGCGCTCGAGGCGTCCTTCGAGGATTTTTTTCCGGCTGTCCGGGCCGAGATGCGCCAGCACCACCCGCCCCGTCGATCCGGCGTGGAGCGGCGCGGAAGAGCCGACGTACACCCGGGTGCTGGTGGCCTGGCGGCTCGTGGCCTGATCGACGACGACGGTCCGGTCGCCCATCACGATGGAGAAGATCACCGTCTCCGAGGTGAGATCGCGCAGCTTTTCGATGTGCGGCCGGGCCAGCTCCGCCAGGTCGAAATTTTGCCGGCGGCAGCTCTCCCACCACAAGACGCGGTTGCCGAGAACAAAAGTCCCGTCGCCGCCGCGCGCCGCGACGTCGTGCGACTCCAGCGTGCGCAGGATCCGGAAGGCCGTCGGCTTGTTGAACCCGAGCGACTGCTGCACCTTCTTGAGCGTCACGCCCTGGGTCGAGGTCGCCAGCAGCTCGATCACCCGGACGATCTTATCGAAGACTTTGATTTGCGTGCCTGGCATCCCGCATCTCCTCGCTCACCGGCGCGGCGCATGAAGATTGTCTTGCCATGCAAAACATCTGTCCCGCATAGTAAACGGTTAGTATAGTCCCACATCCTTGTCAACGTGGTCCGGGGCGGCCCGCGGAGTGGATCAAGGGCGGGCGACATGGAGCGGCAGGATTTTTGCTCCCCCGGGGTTCTTACGGCTGGATCAGCGCCTTGGTGGGATAGAGATCGGGAATCTCGCCGCCGACGGCGCGGATCGAGCGCTCGGTTTCTTCCAGCGGAAAGACGTGGCTCACCATTTCCTCCACCGGGAACCTGGTCGCTTCGAGGAGCCGCATGGTCGCTTCCACGGCGTCGTTATCGGCGGGTTCCAGACGATCCTGTCGAGCGCCATCGGCGTGACCGCCCGGTCGCCGGTCAGGCCCGCCAGGACCATGGTTCCCTGGCGGCGCACGCAGTCGATCGAAGCCACGATCGCCTTGGGATTTCCCGATACGTCGACCACGACGTCCGCCATCGCGCCGTCGGTTTCCCGGCGCACCGTCTCGACGACGTTCTCTTGCTCCACGTCGATCGTCCGGTCGGCGCCGAAGCGTTTGGCCAGTTCCAACCGCCGGGCGTCTCTGCCGATGCCCGAGACGAAGATCCGCGCCGCGCCCGCCTGCTTGGCCGCGAACGCGCAGGCGAGCCCCTGCTGCCCGGGTCCCTGGATCAGCACGAAGTCGCCCATTTTGACGCCGCCGTGCCGGAGCGCCCATTGAAAGCCGTTGGCCATCACCGCGCCGACAAGCACCGCGGCTTTCGCCGGCAGATCGTCGGGGACTTTGGTCGCGAGAATATCGGGCGCGAGATAGACGTAGTCCGCGAAGCCGCCGAAGAGATGCGGCGCGTTAGCCGAAGTCGTCCGGCCGCCGTAGCTCGTGCGCTTTTTGCAAAACCGCCCCGCGCCGCGCCGGCAGTCGGCGCAGCGGCCGCAGCCGAGCGCCCCTTTCAGGATGACGCGGTCGCCTTCCTTGAGGCCGTGGAGCGCCGCCGCGGCGCCGCCGAGGCGCGCGACGCGGCCGAGGATCTCGTGGCCCAGAATAGTCGGCAGCGGCAGCTCGATCTTGCCGTGCAGATATTTGACGTCGGTGCCGCAGACCCCGGCGATCTCCACCGCGACGAGCCCGCCGTCGGGCGGGATGTCGGGGATCGGGTATTCGCGGATCTCGATCTTATCGGGCGCGACCAGGGTCGCCGCGCGGCAGCGTTCGGCCATTTTAAATTCCTTCGATCTTCTTGAGCGTCTCGGCATAGTCGCCGAGCGCTTTGTCGAGGAGATAATCCGGCTCGTAGCCCAGCTGCTCGCGCGAGCGCGTGAGATCGTTGGGAACCCGCTCTTCCGGATAGGGCATAGGCCGCTCGCCTTTTTTCAGCGTGATCGCCGCCTGCGGAAAATGGCGCTTCAACGCGGCGACGATCTCATCGCCGGTCGCCATTTGTCCGCTACCGATATGGAAGATGTTGTCTGTGAGTTTGTCGTTGACGCAGGCGAGCACCGCGCCCTTCGCCGCGTCCTTGCCGTAAAGCAATTCCGCCGGGCCATAGGGCCAGTTGATCGTCGCGGCCTCGCCTTTCAGCGCCGCGCGCACCATCTGCTGGATCGCCTGCTCGCGCGTCGCCTTGAGCCCGGCGGGCGATGGGCCATAGAGCGCGGCGAAACGCACCGTGACGAATTCGAAGCCGAAGCGCTTGGCGTAGGCGCGGCCGATGAACTCCGACGAGGCTTTGGTCGCGGCGTAAATCGACAGCGGGTTGAGCGGAATGGTCTCGTCGATCTTCTTCGGCCCGCCTTCGCCGAGCGAGGCGTGATAGACCGTGCTGGAGCTCGACAGGACGACGCGCCGCACGTTTTCCAGCCGCGCCGCCTCCAGGACGTTGACCGTCCCCATGAGGTTTAGCTGGACGCCGCCGTAGGGCCGGCGCTGGACCTCTTCGCCCAAAAAGGCCGCGAGATGGAGGACGCGGTCGACGCCGTGGTCGCGGATCGCCGAGATCATGCCCGGCAGGTCGGCGACGTCGCCGCGCACGACGGGAATCGACGCGGGGTCGACGCCGACGGCTTTCAGCAGCCGTTCGTTCAGCGCCACGTCGAAAAGCACGGGGCGCTCGCCGTGTTCGAGCAGCATCCGCGCCGCGTTCGCGCCGACGAGGCCGCTGCCGCCGGTGATTAGGATTGCATCGCCGCTCATAGAATATCTCCTTACTTGAGTCCGTATTCTTTCGTCAGCTTATCGATAAAACCGCTGTCGTCCAGCTCCTTGATCAGGCTCGCGTCGACGAAGCGATCGGGATTTTCTTTCAACACGCGCGGATCTTTTTTCGCGACCTCCTGGATCGGCAGCGCGAAGTATTCCTTCGCCGGGTAGGGCTTCAGCGGGAATTCGTACTCGCGGAAGGTCTCCTCGACGACCTCGCGGTCGGAAAGGTGCATATGTTTCGCGATCGCCTTGAAGCTGAAGTCCTTGTGCGCCTTGAAATAATGGACGCCCTCGATGATCGCCTTGAGGACGTTTTTCATGTCTTCGCGGTTCTTCGCGAGGTAGGATTTGCGCGCGACGAACATCAGGCTCGAATAGGGAATGCCGAGCTTCGAGCTGTCGAGCAGGAGCGGGAAGCCCATCTTGCGCGCCTGGAGCGTGATCGGCGGCGTCACGATCGCGGCGTCGGCGCGGCCGGTCTCGATCGCCGAGATGCGGTTCGTCTGGTTGCCGAACTGGAGAAAGGCGACGTCGGCGTCGGGCTTGAGCCCGGCGCGCTCGATGAGATAACGCCCGGCGAAGTCCGCGTTGCTGGCGAAGCGGCTGATCGCGAGCGATTTGACCTGCTTGATATCGGTGATCCCTCTGCGGCCGAAGATCCGGTTGTCCATGGTGTTGCCGAGCCGCCCGATCATGACGAGATCGAGCCCTTGCATCGCGCTCGTGAGCACGACCTGCGGCGAAAAGGAGCCGATCTGCGCGTCGTTGGAGATCACCGCGGCGGCGGCCGCGGCCGCGCCCTGGATGAAGACGAGCTGCACCTGGTTGCCGTACTTCTCGAACAGCCGCGCCTCCTTCGTCACCCAGATCGGCGCGAAGGTGCCGGTCTCGCTGGTCCAGATGAGAGTCATCTGCGCGGCCTGGGCGGCCGATGAGGCGAGAAGCGCGAGCGCTAGGACGACGGCGCGAATTGTCGGCCACATATTCAATCACTCCTCCGGGGACGCTTCCCCGGTGAGAACGGGCGCGGCGCCCCATTGTCTCATCTTGTTTAAGGCATAGTAGACCAGGAGGCCGACGGCAATGCCGGCGAGGCTGACCCATACCGTCGGTCCGTCCGCCAGCCCGATGCTGAGCAGGCACAGGAGGACGGGCGGGACGGAGAGAGCGATCACCCCGCCGATGCCGAACGGGACGCGGTAGGGCCGGGTCATCGCCGGCTCTTTGAAGCGCAGCCACACGAGCGCGGCGAATTCCAAAATCAGCGCCAGGGCGTAGAGGAACATGTCCACCTGCACCAGCTCCTGAAACGAAAACGGAATCAGCGCGGCCAGGCCGATCGCGTTCACCACGATCGCCACCCACGGCGTGTCGTGGCGCGGGTGCATTTTTGCGAGCGGCGCGGGTAGCATCCCGCGCCCGGCCATCGCGTAAGGCACGCGCGAAGAGGTGCAGAGGAGCGCGCTCAAGAGTCCCGCCGCGCTCACGAGCCCGGCGAGCGTGAGCCAGACGCCGAGCCACGCGCCGCCGATCGCCGCGGCGACTTTCGGGAAATAGCCTTCCTTCCACGCCGCCCAGTCATGGTCCACGCCGGCGCCGATCGCCACCGGCAGCAGGTAGGCGAACGTGACCAGGACGACGGCCGCCGCCATCGCGGCGGGGTAGGTTTTGCCCGGCCTGTCCACTTCGCCGGCGAGCGTCCCGGCGTTGTCCCAGCCGGACGTGTTCCACAGCACGATGCTCACCAGGAGCGCCCAGTCCCCCTTGCCGCCGCGCGCGAGCCAGGCGGCGGCGTCGGCCCGGGGCGCGCCGAGAACGACCATGACGGCGAAAGGCATGAGGACCAGCGCGGTAAAGACCACCAGGCTCGCGCCGACCAGCCGCGTGCCGCGGATGTTGAGCCAGGTGGTCGCGGCGACGAGCGCCGCGCCGATGAGCCAGCGCTCCACGGCGGACATGTCGCCCCGCAGATAGGAAAGATAGTCCACGAACATCACCGGATAGAGCGCGTTGTCGGCGAAGCTGCAAAGCCAGCTCCACCAGCCCTCCTGAAAGCCCCAGAACCTGCCGAAGGCGCGCTCGACCCAGACGACGTAGCCGCCGTCCTCCGGCATCGCGGTGGAAAGCTCCGCCGTCATGAGCGCGGTGGGAAAGCTCCAGAGCCAGGGCACGGCGAGCAGGGTCACAAGCGCGATCATCGGCCCGGCGGCGCCGACGGCGTCTTCGAAGCCGTACGCCCCGCCCGCGACGCAGAAAAAGGTGAGCGCGACGAGCTGGTGAAAACCGAACGTGCGGCGCGGCTGGATAGACATTATGTCTCCTGGAGCAACAGATCTCTCAAGGTCGCCGCCGCCAAGGCGCTGCGGCGCGACTCGGTCACCCGCTCGAGGACGCTTTTGAGCTTCTCTTCCCCTTCCAGCCGCCGCGTCTTCAACGGGTCGCCGCCGTAATGGCGCATCGCCTCGAGGACGTCGTCGAGCCTGATTTTCTCGGGCGGGCGGGCGAGCGTGTAGATCGGCTCCTGGCTCTCCCCGACCGATGAGACCAGAAAGCCGGCGCGGCAGTGGTGCTCGAGGACCTCGGCCACGATGCGCACCGACACCACCAGCTCGCGCGACAACGCCGCCGCGCTGTAGGGCGGATCGCCGGCCTCGAAACGGCCGCCGATGAGCCACAGGAGCTTGAGCCCGAGCTCTTCCCGGGCGGAGTACTGGGCGTCCGCCACGTTCGGGTCCTTGCCCGAAGTCTTGATGTTCTGGTGGGCGAAGGCGATCACCGCGCCGAAGAGCACGATGTTCCAGCCCAGGTAGAGCCAGACGAGAAAAATCGGCAGCTGGGCGAAGGCGCCGTAGATGGCGTTGTAGCGGGCCGCGCCGATCTGAAAGTGGACGTAGCCCCATTGCGCGAGCTGCCAGAGCGTGCCCGCGATGACGCCGCCGTAGAGCGCCGAGCCGAGCCGCACCCGGGTGTTCGGGAGATAGTCGTAGATGAAAGTGAGGGCGATCCACATGAGGACGTAGGGGGTGAGCATGGCGACGAAGAGAACCAGGTAGCTCATCCCCGGCAGCTCGAGTATCCACTGGACCAGCGTGACGCTCTGGATCGAGCTGGTGAGGCCGAGGGCGGCGACGACGAGAATCGGGCAGGTCAGCATGACGCTCAAATAGTCGGCGAACTTCCGGCCGATCGAGCGCGTGTGCTGCACCCCCCAGATCCGGTTGAGCGCGACTTCGATGTTGCCGATGAGGGAGACGGCGGTCACGAGCAGGCTCGCCAATCCCACCGCGCCCAGCGCCTTGGCGTTGGTCTTGTCGATGTAGCCGACGACCTGGGTCACGATCTCCTCGGAGCCGGCGCTGAGCTTGTCGATCAGGACCGGCTCGAGCAGGTTCTGCACGCCGAAGCCCTTGAGGATGGCGAACATGAGCGCCAGCAGCGGCACCAGGGACAGCAGCGTGGTGTAGGTCAGCGCCGAGGCCAGGAGCGGGCAGCGGTTTTCGATAAACCCCGCGACCGCCCGATAGAAAATGCGGACGTGGCGGTAGAGCCCCCGTTTGGGCGCCGCTATTTCGGCCAGGTCGATCTCCAGAAGCTCCTCGCGGAAGGTCCGGATGTGGTGGATTTTTCCCCTGGCGTAATCGATCGCGGGTCGTGCCATGCGCTGTCCTATTTTCTGCTGAATAGCCGCTCGAAGAAAGAAGCGCTCTTCGCTTTTTCCGCCGGGCGGCCCGGGTCCTTCTGCGCCAGCCTGGCGTCGTCGAGGCTCACCGCCGGCGCCTGGAACGAACCGGTGATTCGGAGCGGCACGACGAGGCGGCCGTCGGCGTTCTTAAAATAATTGCTCGCGCCGCCGCGCGCCAGTCGCACGGAGACCGCGGGGGAGAGCGCCGCTTCCATCCCGAGGTCCGCCGTTTGCCGCTCCAGGTACATTTTGCCGCCGCCGCGCGCTTCCATGACCGGGCTCTTGAGATAGATCCGCTTAAAATCGGCGATTCCGTCCGCCAGCGTAAAATCGCCCTCCAACAGGCGGAACGTGGTGGCGCCCGCGCGCTCCTCTTTCCCCATGCCGATCAGCCCGGTCGCCTGCTCGATTTTTTTCACCAGATCGACGCTGGTGAGCGCGCCGTCTTTCGCCCGCAGCCGGCCGTCGCCGCGGAGCTTCCGCAAAAGCGGCGCGCCGCCTCCGAGCGGCGCGGCGAGATCGATGGGTCCGGCGACGGTCCCTTTGAAAGCGCGGCTGTCGCTCACCTGGAGGCCCTGGAGGTCGGCATGGATTCCGGCGACGAGGTTGTTGGACGGCCCCGCGAGCGTGAGCCTCAAGCCGGCCGGGCCGGAGGCCTCCAGACCCTGCGGCAGGTATCCCGCCGAAGCGAGAAGCCTGGCGATCGGCCGGATCTCGAAGCCGTCGTTGACGAGGGAGAGATCGACCGTGGGCGCACCCGTGAGGCCGGCGAGCGCGCCGCCGAGCGTAAACTCGACGTCTTCGGCTTTGAGCCGGCTGTCCTGCAGGGTGAGCGACGCCTGGGCCGCGCGGTAGCGCATCCGCCCTTCGAGCGCGACCGGCTTCAGGCCGGGCGCTTTCAACGACATTCGGTAAGGGAACGGGCGGTCCGTCGAGAAATCCAGGACCGAGAGATCGATGCCGTGAATCTCGAGCGGCTTTTGTCCCGGGGTCTGGAGCGTGACCGCGCCGCCCTCGATGCGGAGCACGGCCGGCGCCAGGTGGCCCAGCCGCGCCGCGTCCCGTGGCCGCGCCGCGGGCGATTTTTGTTCCTTTTTCGCGCCGTCGGCTTTCTTTTTGGCGATATCGGCGAAGTTGAACGCGCCGTCGGCGCGCTTGATTAAATGGAAGGCCGGCTTTTCGAGAACGAATTCCTCGACCACCAGCCGTCCTCTGAGCAGCGGACCGAGCTTCAGCTTCAGGCTCATCCGCTCGGCCGTAAAAAACGGCGCATCGGAAAAGGCGGGGTTGTCGGCGACCTGCAGCGCCGAGAGCCGGATCGCGGGCGCGGGAACGATTTGGAGCCTGATCTCGCCCACGTCCACTTTGCGGCCCAGCGCCTGCTCCGCCAGCAGGAGATAGCGGGCCTTGTACGCCCCCAGATCGATCAGCGGCGGCGCCAGGACGATCGCCAGAGCGAGCAGCGCGGCGACGCCGGCCGCGATAAAGAGCGCGCGCTTCACCGCTAGAGGGTATCGAATGGCGAACTACCGTGTCAACCACAGGCGGTATCGTTCAAGGGTCGAAGGGCTGCCTGCTTACAAGTCTTTAACCCTTTAACCTGCGATAGAGTGGCGGCGGCCGAAGGTATTTGTTACCATAACCGACTTCGAGAGGTGGCGTTTGGATTATTCCGCCGGGATTTTTTTTCAGGTCGTCGTCGACGGCGTCGTGCTGGGCTTCATGTACGCGCTCATCGCGCTCGGCTACACGATGGTTTACGGCGTCCTGGAATTCATCAACTTCGCCCACAGCGAGATCTTCGTGCTCGGCGCTTTCGTCGGGGCCGAGCTGCTGCTCGGCCTCGAGTCCGCCGGGGCGCTCGCCGTGCTGCCCCCGGCGCTGGTCATCCTCATGGTGGTTTTCGCCGGCATGGTCGTCAGCGGCCTGGCGGCGGCGGCGCTGGAGCGGGTGGCCTACCGGCCGCTTCGGGGCGCGCCGCGCCTGGTGCCGCTGATTTCCGCCATCGGCGCGTCGTTTTTTCTCCAGGACTTGATCCGCCTGGTGGAAAGTCTGTGGCGCAACAGTTTTTATCTCAGCTACCCGACGCTCGACGTCCTGGACAAGAACGTCCCGCTCGGCGGCGCCGTCGAAGTGCCGCTCAAATCGCTCCTTGTGATCGCGACCGCGCTCGTCATGCTGCTCGGCCTCTATCTCTTCGTCAACAAGACCAGGCTCGGCACGGCGATCCGCGCCGTGGCGCAGGACCCGGACGCCGCCGCCCTCATGGGGATTCCGGTCAACCGGATCATCTCGCTCACCTTTTTCGTCGGCGGCGCGATGGGCGGCGCGGCCGGCGTTTTGTTCGGCCTGCACTACAGCCTGATCAATCCCTACAGCGGCTTCGGTCCGGGGCTCAAGGCCTTTACCGCGGCGGTGCTGGGCGGCATCGGCAACATCCCGGGCGCGGTGCTGGGCGGGCTCGTGCTCGGCCTGATGGAGGCGTTCGCCGCTTCTTATCTGACGCTCGTCACCGACGGCGCCTTCGGCGCGGAGTACAAGGACGTCTTTGCGTTCGCGGTGCTGATCTTGATTCTGATTTTCCGGCCCAAGGGGCTGCTGGGGGAAAAAGTCCGGGAAGACGGGGCGTAATAAAATAAAGGCAAAAAGAAGGAACAACATTTTTGACCTCTGAAGAAACCAAAACTCTGCTCATCAATATCGGTTTGGCCGGGTACATCGCCCTGACCAGCCTGCTCGTCTATTCGTTTCCCCGCTCGGTCACGGCGTTTCTGCTTTTCGAGGCCTCGCTGTTTTTCATCTATTATGCGCCGGTCGAACGCGCCGCCAAGCTCCTCTTCAGCGCGGCCGTGCTGATCGTCCTGATGCCGTTCCTCGGGACGATCGAGGGCTACTACCTCGAAGTGGCGATCCAGATCGGCATCTTCGTCGCGCTCGCGCTGGGGCTCAACATCGTGGTCGGCTTCGTCGGCCTGCTGAACCTCGGCTTCGTCGCGTTTTACGCTCTCGGCGCCTATCTCTGGGCGATCTTCGGCTCGCTCCAGGCGAACGCGTTTATCCCGGGCGGCCACTTTCCGCTTGCGCCGGCCTGGTTTTTCGTTTTTCTTTTGCTCGCCGTCGCCGTCGGCGCGCTCACCGGCATCCTGCTCGGCCTCCCGGTGCTGAGGCTCCGCGGCGATTACCTCGCCATCGTGACGCTGGGCTTCGCCGAGGTGGTGCGCGCGCTGGTCAACAATCTCGACAAGCCGGTCAATCTCACCAACGGCCCGCGCGGCATCACGCCGATCCAGCGCCCGCCGCTCTTTTTCCAGCCGCTACTCGAATTTTTCGGCGTCCATCGGGACCCCACGGCGCTCTACCCGGTTTATTTCTACTTTCTCGTGCTCGCGCTGCTGCTCGCCGTCATCTTCGTGACGCGCCGGCTGGAAAACTCCCGCATCGGCCGCGCCTGGAAGGCGATCCGCGAGGACGAGATCGCCGCCGTCGCCATGGGCGTCCCCGTCGTTCGGATGAAGCTTCTCGCCTTCGCGGTCGGCGCCTCGTTCGCCTCGGCGATGGGCGTGCTCTTCGCCGCCAAGCAGGGCTTCATCAATCCGGAGAGCTTCACTTTCATGGAGTCGATCGGCGTGCTGGCGATGGTGATCCTCGGCGGCATGGGCTCGATTCCCGGCGCGATTCTCGGCGCGACGATCGTGACGATCCTGAACCTGCAGCTGCTGAAGGGCCTGTCGCTCTGGCTCAACGCTCTCCGCCAATCGGGCATGGTGCTCTCGCTGCCGCTCCTCGGCCAGTTCGACCTGAGCCAGATTCCGGCGCAGTTCGAGCCGGCGAAATACGAGCGCATGGTGTTCGGGCTGATCCTGATTCTCATGATGATCTACCGGCCGCAGGGATTTTTGCCGCCGCGCGGCGGTTCGGCGAAGCTCACGACGACCAAGAAGGACGGAGAAAAATAACATGGCGCTGCTCGAGGCGCGCGGCGTGACCAAGAGCTTCGGCGGCCTCGTGGCCGTGCGCGCCGTCGATCTCTCGATCGAGGAAAGACACATCGCCGCGCTGATCGGCCCCAACGGCGCGGGAAAAACCACGTTCTTCAACGTGCTCACCGGCCTCTACCGCCCGGACCGGGGGGAGATCCGCTTCGAAGGCCGCGCGCTCCGGCGCGCCACGCCCGACCGGATCACCCGCGCGGGCATCTGCCGCACGTTTCAAAATATCCGCCTCTTCGCCGAGATGACCGTGCTGGACAACGTGCTCGTCGGGATGCACGCGCGCATCCCGACGACGCTCGCCGACGTGCTCGTCGGCGGCGCGCGCGCGCGCGCGGAGGAGGGGCGGGCGCGGGACCGGGCGCGGGAGCTGCTCGCCCTGGTGAGTCTCGAGGGCAGGGAAGACGTCTGGGCGCGCCAGCTTTCGTACGGCGATCAGCGCCGCCTGGAGCTCGCCCGCGCGCTCGCGGCCGAGCCCAAGCTCCTTCTCCTCGACGAGCCGACCGCCGGGATGAACCCCTCGGAGGCCGAGACGCTGATGGCGCTGCTCAAGAAGCTCGTCGGCGTCCAGGTGCGGAGCATCCTTTTGATCGAGCACAACATGCGCGTCGTGATGGGCATCTCGGACCGGGTCACGGTGCTGGACCACGGCGAGAAGATCGCCGACGGCACGCCGGACGAGGTGTGCCACGACGCGCGCGTCATCGAGGCCTACCTCGGGTGCGGAAAGTGGGCGGCCAATGCTCCGGGTTGACGGTCTCCACGTCTATTACGACACGATCCACGCGCTCCAGGGGCTGTCGTTCACGGTCGGCAAGGGCGAGATGGTCACGCTGCTCGGCGCCAACGGCGCGGGGAAAAGCACCACGCTGAAAACCGTCTCGGCTCTGCTAAAAGCCAAGAGCGGGAAGATCGAGCTGGAAGGCGAGGCGCTGGAAAACCTGCCGCCGCACGAGATCGTCCGGCGCGGCATCGCCCACGTCCCCGAGGGGAGAAGGGTGTTCCCGCGCCTGACCGTGATCGAGAATTTAAAGATCGGCGCCTACACGCAAAAGGCCGGGGCGGGCGCCGCCGACCTCGACCGCGTCTTCACCCTCTTCCCGCGCCTGAAAGAGCGCCGGGAGCAGAAGGCCGGGACGCTCTCCGGCGGCGAGCAGCAGATGCTCGCGATCGGCCGCAGCCTCATGGCGCGTCCGAAGATGCTGCTCCTCGACGAGCCGTCGATGGGCCTCGCGCCGATCCTCGTCGAGCAGATATTCACGACCGTCCAGGAGATCAACAAGGAAGGCGTCACGGTGCTGCTGGTCGAGCAGAACGCCGCCATGGCGCTGGCGATCTGCCACCGCGGCTACGTCCTGGAGACCGGCAAGATCATCCTCGAAGGCACCGCCGCCGAGCTCTCCGGCAACGACAAGGTGCGCCAGGCGTACCTGGGCGGGTGATGGCGCCAATCCGCCCATAAAAGAATCATTGTTTGCCGCAAAACTAGGCAGCCGGCCGATTCCTGTTCCGTTCGCGGTCCAAAAGACCGCCGCCTGAACAGCGACTTAAGCCCTGATCCGCTTCTACCTCACCCTGGCACGCCTATTGCGCTCCAGCTTTCCTTTCCCCGACTCCATTGTCGGGCATTGCCCACAACTGATCATGCAAGCCGGCCCGCTATACGACCCCGTATCGCCCGGCGCTTCGCCGGGGAGCATCGCGGTGTCCCCCATACTCTCTTCGCTGCAGGAGATGCATGCGAAGTACCGGCAGGACTTCGCCGGAAAAGTCGCGACCTATATCCCCGAGCTGGCCAAGGCCGACCCGCATCGATTCGGCATCGCTCTCGCCACCGTCGACGGAGAGATCTATGAAGTCGGGGACGCGCGCCATCTGTTCACGATCCAGTCGATCTCCAAGCCGTTCGTCTACGGCCTGGCGCTCGAAGACCACGGGCAGGATTACGTCGTCAGCAAGGTCGGCGTCGAGCCGAGCGGCGACGCGTTCAATTCCATCGTCTTCGACGTGCGCGGCAACCGGCCTTTCAATCCGATGGTCAATGCCGGCGCCATCGCCACGGCCGCCCTGATCCGAGGGGCAGGGCACGACCGCCGGCTCGCCCGCCTCCTCAAGATGTTCTCGGACTTTGCCGGGCGGCCGGTCGCGATCGACCGGGACGTTTTCCTCTCGGAAAAAGCGACCGGCCACCGCAACCGGGCGATCGCCTACCTCGGGCTCAATTCCGGCATGATCGACGAGCGGATCGACGAGCACCTCGATCTCTACTTCGAGCAGTGCTCGATTCTCGTCAGCGCGCGCGACCTCGCGGTCATGGCGGCGACCCTCGCCAACAACGGCGTCAACCCGCTCACCCGCGAGCGCGCCATCGAAGAGCGCTACGTCAAAAACGTGCTGAGCGTCATGCATAGCTGCGGCATGTACGATTACGCCGGCGAGTGGGGCTACCGGGTCGGCCTGCCGGCGAAGAGCGGCGTCGGCGGCGGCATCCTCGCCGTGCTTCCCGGCCAGTTCGGCATCGGAACGTTCTCGCCGCTGCTCGACGAGCGCGGCAACAGCCGCCGCGGGATTCAGGTTTGCGAGGAGCTTTCGGAGCGCTTCAACCTGCATATGTTCCGGACCCGGCCCGGCGCCGCGACGGTGATCCGGCGCGGCTACCGGGGCGGCAGCGTCCGCTCCAAGCGGCGGCGCAGCCGCCGGGAACAGTCGATCCTCGCTGAAAAGGCCGGGTCCGTTTGCGTTTACGAGCTGCAGGGCGACCTGTTCTTCGGCACGATGGAGCAGGTGTTTCGCCGCTTGATGCCGGAGATGGAATCGTTCGAATACCTGATCCTGGATTTCAAACGAATCGTGCACGTCGACGACTGCGCCGCGGCGCTGCTCGGCCAGATGAGCGAGGCGCTGGCGCTGAGCGGCAAACGGCTCGCGGTTTCGTATCCCCCGGCGGCGATCCGTCCGGTCCTCGGTGAAGGACAGGCCGGCAAGTGGAAGGAGGAGGCCTTTTTCCCCGATACGGACGCGGCGCTGGAGTGGTGCGAAAATCGGCTGGTCGCGGGAGCAGAGACCCGGGACGGACGGGAAAGGGTCCTTGCGCTGGCCGACATGGATGTCGTCGCCGGGATGGACGCGGGCGCGGTCGCCTTGCTTCAGTCGGCCGTGAGCGAGGTTCGCTACGACGCGGGGGCGGTGATCGTCCGCGAAGGCGATCCGGCCGATTCGATCTTCCTGCTGGCCGCGGGACGCGCGACCGTGCGCTTGAAGCTCGGAGACGGCCCGCGCTCGAAGCGCTTGGGCACGATCACCCCGGGCGTCGCGTTCGGCGAGCTGGCGCTGTTCGACGGCGGAACCCGCTCGGCCGACGTCGTCGCGGACGCGCCCTCGGTTTGCTACGTGCTGCCGATAGCGGCGCTGGACGATCTGGCCGCGCGCGACCCGGAGATACGGGCCAAATTGTTGCGCAACGTCGGCCGCGAGCTTTCGGAGCGTCTGCGCCGGGCCGACGCGGAGATCCGCGCGCTGGAAGAGTAGCTTCCGCCGACGCAGCTACGTTTTGGAGACCGGCAAGATCATCCTCGAAGGCGCCGCCGCCGGGCTCTCCGGCAACGACAAGGTGCGGCAGGCGTATCTGGGCGGATAAAGCGATAGCCCTGTCGCTCGAGCACGCTCTGCTTCGGCTCCCCGCTCCATTCTTGACCTGCCGATCGGTTTCGCAATAGATTACGGCCTGCGACAACCCGTTGGACGGAGTCACCGATGAGCGAGACCGATAGGGCATCGACGCCGGCCCAAAATATCCAGAATCCCGATGCTGTCGACTTTCATGCCGCCGGCTTCCTCGTAAAAGTCCAGGGATCCTGGACCGGCAAGGCGCTGGAAGAATTCCGGGCGTATCTCCGGCGCAAAGGGTTCTCTCCGGCCGACGAGGAGCTCGGCGGCGTGCTGGAGCGGGCTAAAAAGCGGTACTTCGAGCGCGCCGCCTGTCTTTATCTCTGCGCCGAGCGGCCGTGCCGGGATAAAATTCGCTTCGATATCCCGACCGACTCCGACCTTCCCGTCCGCTTGACCGGCTGCCAGGGCCCCTGCAAGCAGGCGCCCGTCGTTTCACTTCGGGTGGGACAGCGCTCGGAAATGTTCGCCCAGGTTTTTTCGCCGGCCGACTGGCGGGCGGTCGGCGGATTCGCGTCGCGGGCTCGCGCCGCCGGGACGCTGCTCGTCGATCCCGGAGAGGCGGCGCTCTTCCGCTTCGACCCCGTCCATGGACCGAACAACGGCGTCCACCTCCGCTCTTTGCAATTCCTGCTCGGCCACTTTCGCGGCGACGGACGGTACGCGGCCGGCTCTTACATCTTTCAGAAAGAGGTCGTCGGGACTCTGGAGGCCGGAGGGCGTTTTATCGCGCTCCGCATGGATGCCTGCTATCCGCTGCCGGACGGCAAGAAGGACGTTCACACCGCTCTCGTGGTCGTCGGCCCGGACGGCTCGGGCAACATCGAGGCCTCGGCCTACCTCGACGGCGGCGGCGTCCGCAAATACGCGATCGAAATCGGCGAGGGATTTCTCAGCTTCGACGATATTCCTCCCGGCCACGCGCGCCAGCGCGCCAGAAAGATTCTCAAGCCGCTGCCGGGCGGCTTCGAGGAGCGGCTCGAAGTCGACGAGGGCCGGGGGACCTTCGCTCCCTATTACACGATCCAGATGCGCAAGCTCGGCGACGCGTATTAAATACCAGCGGCCCGGTTCATTTCGCGACGTGTCCCAACCCGCGCGCCTCACCGCTTCCTTGCCGCGCTTATTTTTCCCATCCCGGAAACCAGCCGCCGTGCCGGATGAAGCCGCGCAGATACTCGATCTGGCCGGCGTGGCGCGTGTTGCAGTTGACGACGCTCACGAGCCGGATACTCAACGTCGGCAGCGGCTGATACTGGGGCTCGTCCAGCACCCGGTTGAGATCGGCGTTCGTGACGGCGGCGAGAAAGGCCTTGGTCCGGGCGAAAACCGCGTCGAGGTAATCCAGCAGAAGCGCTTTATCGTCGACGCGAAACGCGTCCACCTGCTCCGGAGTGTGCCGGTGTCCGGAGCCGTAGTCCTTGGGATCGGGCGGCATGCCAAAGCGCGCATGCCATCCGTCCGCGATCCATAACTGCGGGCGCCCCATCAGACCGGAGAAATTCGCGTCCTGCACGCGCGCGATATGCCACGCAAGCCACGCGATCGGAGGCTTCGGCGGCGCGAGCATCTCCGCGGGCGAGAGATCCGCCAATGCCGCGCGCACCATGTCGCGCACCCGGCCCAAGGCATCGAGCGCCATTCCCGAGCTTTCCATAAAACACCTCCCGATTTTCTCCCTATTCTACCGTTCTTCACGCTACCATGTCCCGGCGCGCGCCTGAATGGGCTTTCAGCCCGAGCCAGACGAGAAAGAATACCGCCAGCGAGGCCAGGGCCATCGCCTGAAAGCCGGCGGCGTAGCCGAGCTTTTCCACCAGCAGGCCGCAGAGCAGGGGGCCGAGCGTCTGTCCGATCGACGTCGAGGCGCGCGAGATGCCGAGCGCCAGCTCCTTACCGCCGCTCGGGGCGGACGTGAGCGCGAACGTCGTCGCGCCGACGTTGGTGAAGCCGAAGCCCGTCGTCATGACCGCCAGCGGGAGCAAGAGCGTCATAAAGCCCGAGCCGTAGGGCTCGAGAGCGAACATCGGCGCGCCGAGCGCGACGCCGAGCAGGATCACCGCGCCGGCGCTCCTCCGGTCCGCGAGCCAGCCGCCGGTAAAGCGCCCGAGCGTATCGGTCACGCGCGAGACCGATACGATGACGCCGACCGCCTCCAGGCCGAGTCCCCGCTCGTTGGCGGCGAAAAAGGGAAAGGCGACGCGAGTCACGCCGGTCAGGAAAAAAAACGATTGGCAGATCGCGAGGCACGAGGCGAGAAAGGGCGCGTTTTTGAGCAGCGCGGCGCCGGCGCGCCGCAGGTCGGCCGGCCGCGGCGCCGCGCTCTTCCGGTAGCGGTACGCGCCCGCGGCGACGATGAACAACAGCGCGACCGTCTGGGGCAGGGAATAGAGCAGGAACAGGGCGTCCGGACCGAGCCGCTTCCCGACAAAGCCGCCGAGCAGCGGCCCGAGCGCGAAGCCGATTCCGAGGGCGGAAGCCATCTGTCCCTGAACGCGCCCCTGCCGCTCCGGCGCCGCCTGGTCGAAGCCGACCTTTCGGAGCGCGAGCGCGAACATCGCTTCCGTCAGTCCGAAAAGGATCCAGGCCGCGAGAAAGATGGTCATGGTATCTCTGAAGACATAGCCGGCCGCGCTGGTCGCGATGCCGATCGCGGTGGCGGCGATCAGCAGCGTGCCGGAGCTCAAATAGGTCGCCAGCACGCCGGAGAGAAGATCGAAACAGACCCGGCCGACGCCGTTGGCGACCAGCGGCACGCCGGCCAGGGCGACGGAGTAGCCGTGCGCCTGCATGAAAAAGGGGCCGAGCATCGCCGCCCCGGACGATCCCGAGGTCTGGCAGACTGCGGCCAGAATGTAGCAGGCGATGGGCGAAAGCTTCGGCGCGCGCATGGTTAATCGTTTTTGGCGGCCTCGGCTCCGGGGCCGGGCGCGCCGCGCACGGTTCCGCGCACCAGCGACGTGACGACGCCCAGGGCGCAAATGCCCGCCAGGATTTCCAGCGCGAGCTTCATGCCTTTCATGAAAGGCTCCGCGGGCACCTGGGCGCCCGCATGGGCCGACACGGCGGCCCCGCCGAGCTGGGCCGAGAGGACCGACGTGGCGACGGCCAGGCTCACCGCCTGGCCCGTGAAGCGCATGGTCGAGAGGATCGCCGCGGCGACGCCGTAATGTTTTTTGCCCACCGAGCTCATCGTGGCGTTGATGTTGGGGGAGCTGAAGAAGGCGTGGCCGGTGCCGAGAAACATGAGGATCGCGGCGATCTGCCACCACTCGGAGGCGGCGCCGAGGCGCGACAGTGCGAAAATCGAGCTTGCCACGATCGCCATTCCGGCGGACGCGACGATCCTGGGCTCGACCCGGTCCGACAGCCATCCTCCCAGCGGCGAGAAGGCCGCCATCAGGACGGGCTGGACGAGCAGGATCAAGCCCGCCTGCTCGGGTCCGAAGCGCGCGACCAGCTGCAGGTAGAGCGACAGGATGAAGGTCACCCCGAAGACCGAGCTGTAGCTCAGCAGCGCCGTGAGGGTGGAGAAGGCGAAGGGGGCGTTTTTAAACAGCCGGACGTCCAGCAGCGGCGATGCGACCCGGCTTTCCAAATATATAAACAAAGCCAGGACGGCGAAGCCCGCGCCCACGAGAGTCTTCGCCCAGGGCGAGCCCCGGGCCTCCGAGAGCGTGAGGCCCAAGAGGATCATCGAGAGCGCCAGGCCGTAGGTGATCATGCCGACCGGATCGAGCCGCTCGCCCCGCTTGTCGATGATCTCGTCCTGAATCTTAAAAAGCGCGAGCGGGATGATCAACAGGCCGATCGGCACGTTTACAAAGAAGATGGATCTCCATCCCAGATGCTCGACCAGCAGTCCGCCGATCGAGGGACCGAGCGCGAGGCCGATGTAAACCGAGGCGGTATTGAAGCCCAGGGCTTTGCCCCGCTCTTTTTGCGGGAAAACCGCGGTGAGGAGGGCGATGGAGTTGCCGGCCATCATGGCCGCGGCCACGCCCTGAATAAAGCGCATCGCGATCAGGCGGCCGAGCGACGGCGCCAGGCCGCAGAGCGCGGAGGCCGCCGTGAACAGGGCGACCCCGGCGACGTACACCAGCCGCCGGCCGCGGATGTCGGCCAGTCTGCCGAACGGGATGACGCAGATGGTCAGCCCCAGCACGTACGCGGTCGCCACCCAGCCGAGCGAGACGACGTCGCCGCCCAGCTCTCTCCCTATCGACGGCAGCGCCAGCGTCACCACGCTGCCGTCGAACGGCGTCATGAACGCCCCGAAGACGGCGACGATCAACGTCGCGCGCTTCGACGTCCGGCTGTGGCTCTCGGTCAATTGTGCGGGCATGGAGGCGATGATAGCAGGGATTCGTTTTTTAAATCGAGCGATCGAGGAAAAAAATGGGTGGGCGGTTTAGGCGCTAAAAAGAAGCGTCCCTAATCGTCATGGGCGTGACGCACGGGGGCGCGGGAAGATTTCTTTTCCGCCCGATGGCGCTTGCCTTCGAGCATCTTCTGCTTGGCCCGGCGCGAGCGTTTTCTTTTCTGGCGGCGGATGCGCTCGATCTCCTGCTCCACCGCGGATTCGGCGCCTTTCACCCGCGCCTCGATCTTGTCCAGCAGGATGCGCCGCGCCAAAAAGCGGTTGAGCGCCTGCGAGCGCTCCTGCTGGCACTTCACCCGGATGCCCGTAGGCCGGTGGTGGAGCACGACGCAGGACGAAGTCTTGTTGACCTTCTGCCCGCCGGCGCCGGACGAGCGGACGAATTGCTCCTCGATGTCCGCTTCCCGGACGCCCAGGGCCTGCATTCGGTCGAGCAGGGATCTTTCCTTACCCGGCGACACGATATTGAGGGCCATAGGAAATGATGTAGCATAATAGAGCTTTCGGCACGAGGAGAACCATGGGACTTACGATCGACAGCAAAATCAAGCTCAACGACGGCCGTTCGATCCCGCAGCTCGGCTTCGGCGTATGGCAGGTGCGATCGGGGCGGAGCTGCGAAGCCGCGGTCGCGACCGCGATCGAGGCGGGCTACCGCCATATCGACACCGCCGCCGGCTACGGCAACGAAGCGAGCGTCGGCGCCGCCATCCGCGCGAGCGGGCTCGGCCGGGAGGACATTTTCGTCACGACGAAATTATGGAACGACGATCACGGCGATCCCGAAGGCGCGCTCGACGCGAGTCTTCGGAATCTCGCGATGGACTACGTCGATCTCTACCTGATCCATTTCCCCGTGCGCCAGCGGCGGCGGAGCTGGGAAGTCTTCGAAAAGCTCCGCGCCGAGGGGAAGGCGCGCTCGATCGGCGTCAGCAACTATACGATCCGGCACATGACCGGGCTTCTCGCCGAGAGCCGGACGGTCCCGGCGGTGAACCAGGTCGAGATTCACCCCTATTTATCCCAGCGCGATCTGGTCGACTTCTGCGCCGCGAGAGGCGTCGTCATCGAGGCGTACAGCCCGCTGACGCACGGGCGGCGGCTCGCCGATCCGAAGCTCGTCGCGCTGGCGAAGAAATACTCCGCCAACGGCGATCGCCCGCCCGGCTGGTCCAGGCTGCCGCTCCTGGACAAATTCTCCCGCCCCGCCGGCGCCAAATCGACGGCGCAGATCCTTATCCGCTGGGGGCTGCAGAAGGGCTTCGTCGTCATCCCCAAATCATCCAAGCCGCGCCGCATACTCGAAAACGCCGATGTCTTCGATTTCGAGCTTTCGGACGAGGACATGCGGGCGCTCGACGGCTTCGATGAAAACCTCCGCACCTGCTGGGACCCGACGAACGCGCCGTAAGGCTCGAAATCATCGCGCCGTAAAATAAGCGGCGGCCGGCGCAGCCCATTGGATGACGCAGCCCCGTTCACCAAGTCTTCATATTCCCAAAACACTCCGTTAACGACCCCGAGCTAGATTCGGCCGCATTCAAACGCGGCCGGTTTCGACTGTTCCCAACACGACAACGAGAAGGAGACTCGAATGAATAAAACCCGCATCCTCATCGCCGCCCTCTGCGGCGCGCTCGCGGTCGGCGCCGCCGGCGTCGCCGGGGCCGGCAACGGCACGCCGATCAACGCGGGGTCGGCCGACACGCTCACGCTGGCGGTTTACGGCGACTGGCCCTACAGCCTGGACCTGCTCGCCAAGGCGCCGCTGTTGATCGACTCGATCAACTCCGATCCCAAGGTGCGGCTCGTGCTGCACATCGGCGACATCCACTCCGGCAGCATGCCCTGCACGGGCGTCGGCCTGAATCCTATTCCGGCGGGCTCGGTCCCCGGCTGGAACCAGGGGATCTTCGACTTGTTCGAGCAGTTCAAAGACCCGGTCGTGTACACGCCGGGCGACAACGAATGGACCGATTGCCATAAGAAGAAGGAATTATTCAGCGGCTATCCGCTGTACGAGCTGGCGAGCGTTCGCGAGCTGTTTTTCCCCGACCCCGGCTACACCCTCGGCGGGCGCAAGAAGCAGGTGTCGAGCCAGTCGGAAGCCTTCGATCCGGCCTATCCGGCCGACGCCCAGTTCGTCGAGAACGTGATGTGGGAAGAGTCGCAAGTGGTCTTCGCGACTTTGAACATGCCCGGCTCGAACAACGACACGCTGCCCTGGACCTGTCCGCTCTGCAACCCGGCGGCCCAGGCCCAGGAGGCGAGCGAGCGCACCGCGGCGGACATTCGCTGGCTCGAAGCGGCGTTCGCCCGGGCGGAAGCCGACGACGCCAAAGCCGTGCTCATCGGCCTGCAGGCGGACATGTGGGACCCGGCGCAGATCCTACCCGGCGGCGACGGGCTCGATCATTACACGACCTTCGTGCACAGACTGGCGGACCTGGCCGTTCACTTCGGCCGGCCGGTGCTGCTCATCAACGGCGACTCGCACGTCTACGGGACGGACCACCCGCTCGCCAACCCGGCGAGCGCCACGGGCCTGATCCACGCCACCCAGGCGGTGCCGAACCTGACGCGCCTCACGGTGGAGGGCTCGACCGCGGCCGACGAATGGATCAAGCTGACCATCGATCCGCGCTCCGCCGATATTTTCAGCTGGGAGCGCATTCAATACCTGCCCTAGCGGGACGCAGCTTCGACGAGCTTCCGGGGGGGACGGCGCGGCGCGCTTCCGCCCCCGGTTTTTTTTCGCAATCTTTGTTTATTGGACTTCCGTCTCTGCTCGCGCCTCCCGCCCATCGATCAAAACTTGATCATGTCGCCGCGCGTGAGCGTCGTCTGGCTCGTGATGACCGCCGGCCCGCCTTTGAACATGTGCCAGGCCGCGTATTGCTCCATATACGGATCTTCGGACGACATGCAGTCGACCGGCACGATGACTTTATAGCCGCGCTGCGCCGAGCCGCTGCCGGTGCCGACCACCACGCCTTGCGCCGAGGTGCCGCAGACGATCACGGTCTTGATACCCCGCGTCTTCAGCCGCTGCTCGAGATCCGAGCCCAGGAACTTGTCCGGCCCGCGCTGGGGGAACCATTCGCCCTCGCGCGGCGCGAAGCCCGGCTCCAGGAAGTCGGCGAGCTTCGGATTCTCGCCGCTCAGGGTGTAGTGATGGTGACTCCCCAAGACCGTATGCGACAATCGATTGCGTCGCCAAGACGGTCTAACGCGCGCCGAACAGCTTCAAAAACTCGTCGTTGATTTCGTTGTAGCGGGCGCCGCCGTCGATGATGTCGGAGTAGAAAAGCTTGCGCCCCCGGATGAGCTCGGGCGGATCGGCGTCGACCTTTGGATTTGCGGGAATTCTCCCGGAGCGGCGGAGAATCGTCTGGCCTTCCTGCGAGAGGGTAAAGTCGACGATCAATTTCGCCGCGTTCGGCGCCTTGCCGTAGCCGCTGACGCCGATCGCCTGCGGCGTGGTGATGAGCACGTCGTCCTTGATCCAGCCCATCGGCGCGCCCTTTTTCTGGTACTGGCCGATGCGGTGGGCGTAGGCGGCGATGCCGATCGCGTGCTCGCCCGCCATGGCGAGCTCGACCATCATGCGGTTTCCCGCTTGGACGTAAACATTTTGCGCCGTGAGCCGCTTCATGAACGCGCGCCCCTTCTCGGCGCCCATGTATTGCAGCATGCCGTGGTACCAGGTGACCGCCGAATCGGGGATCGAGATGCGGTTTTTCCACCTGGGGTCGAGCAGGTCGTTGTAATTTTTGGGCGCCCCCGCGGCCGGCACCAGGTTCGTGTTGTAGATCACTACCTGCGGCAGCAGGAAAAAGCCCGACCACCGGCCCGCCGCGTCGGCGAGCTCTTTCGGGTAGGCGGACAGCTCGGGCGAGACGTAGCGAACCCAGTAATTCCGCTTGAGCGCCTGCGCCACGTAAAATCCGTCCAGATCGATCAGGTCGGAGTTCAGGCCGCGCGCCCGCGCCTCCACGTCGAGCTTGCTCAGCACGGGCGCGTTGGCGGCGCGAAATCTTTTGATCTCGATGAACGGGTACTTCTTGTTGATCCCGGCGATGAGCGCGGCGGCGTCGTCGACGTTCATCGAGCCGTACCAGTAGACCGGGCCTTCTTTTTTGGCGGCCTCGACTTTTTCCCGCTCGCTCTCCGCGGCGGCCCCCGGGCGGCAGCAGAAAAGCGCCAGAAGCGTCAGGACGATCGCGAAGAGCCCGGCCGGTGTGCGATCCGCTCTCATGCCTGTTCCGATAAAATAAATCACCCCTTGATCCGCGCTACGCATATGCAGGATAGTCGATTTTGCTTCTCCCAGTCAAAATGAATTAGCCCTATGGCCCGTAAGCGAACCAAAGACCCGTGCCCGGACTGCTATCTGACCCGGGCCCTCTGTATCTGCGCCGCGATGCCGCGGCTCGATTTAAAGACCAGGGTCTGCCTGGTCGTTCACGTGAACGAGCTGAAGCGCAGCAGCAATACGGGCCGCCTCGCGCTGAAGGCGCTGGTGAACAGTGAGATGCGGGTGCGGGGCGAGAGCCGGGAAACCCTCGACCTGGCGGATCTCTTGACCGCTCGCTACCGGACCTTTTTGTTTTACCCCGCCGTCGACGCCGTGGAGCTGGATCAGGAGCTTGTGGCGCGAGAGCCGACCCCGATTCAGCTCATCGTTCCCGACGGCACCTGGCGGCAGGCGAGCAAGGTGCTTTACCGCCACCGCGAATTGAAAGACCTGCCCCGGGTGAAGATCGGCGCGCCGAACCTGGAAAAGTTTCACCTGCGCGCCCAGCACAAGCCCGAAGGGATGGCGACCCTGCAGGCGATCGCGCACGCGCTCGGGGTCATCGAAGGGGAATCCGTCAAGGCCGAGCTGCTGAAGGTTTATAACGCCAAGCTCGAGCGGACGCTGATCGGGCGGGGGAGGCGGAAGGGGGGGGTGGAGGTATAAACCGGGTCGGGAGCCGGCGCTTAAAATCCCAGAGCGAAAAGCAAAGCCGCCCGCACTTCGCGCATCCTGCCGGCGCCGAGCGTCGTGATCAGCGCGCCGATTTTCGCCTTCGAGACGGTTTGCAGGTGGTCGAGGTTGACGGCGCAATCCCGGGGCAGGCCGTCCGCGCTGGTCAGCAAGACCTCGGAGGGGATAGCGCGAACGGTGGACGTGACCGGCGCAACGGTCGCTTCCCCCAGGAATTCCAGCGCCGAGTCCCGCGTCAGAATCAGGACCGGCCGCCGCTTATCGGGCCGGGAAAAAACGTACCATCGGACCTCGCCCCGCTTCATCCATCACCCCAAACCTGTTCCGATTCCCAGTCGTCGAACTCGCCGCGCCTGACGGGTTTACGCCGGTAGCCCGCGCGCTGTCTGGATTCCTGTTCCATGACGCGGACTTCTTTAAGCGCGGCACGCAGGGCTTCCCTGGTGAATGCGGACCGCGTCGTCCCCAGTTTCTTGGCGGCGCTGTCCACGGCTTTGACCAGCGATTCGTCCAAAGTCATCTGGACCGTCTTCATGGAGACTTCTCCTCTATAGCTATTACTATAGCTATGATAATCCATATAGTTCTTGAATTCAAGAACGACCGATCTTTGTTTTTTAATTTTTCCGGCGTCTCAGCTTCATCAACTTCTGCAAGTTCTTGTGAGCTCCACCAGGGCTCGTTTCTTTGAAGAAAATTCTTGAATTAAGGCGCGTCATCGGATAGCGTCCAATCTCGGCCGCTTTAAAATGGAACGGAGATTTTTAGATGAAGTTTGACGGAAAACTGCTCATTATCGGCTGCGGGTCGGTGTCGCAGTGCGCGGTGCCGCTGGTTCTGAAGTTCCTCGACATGCCGGCGCAAAACATCACGATCATGGATTTCGCCGACAACCGCCCGCGGGTCCAGGAGGCGCTCGACCGCGGCGTCCGCTACGTTTTCGACCGGGTGACGGAGGAAAACTACCAAGAGCTGCTGCCCAAGTACGTCGGCGCCGGCGACCTGATCGTCGACCTCGCCTGGAACATCGAGTGCAACGCCATGCTCCAGTGGTGCCGCGACCAACAGGTGCTCTACGTCAACACTTCCGTCGAGGTGTGGAACCCCTACCAGGATTCGCAGCGCAACGACCCGACCCAGTACACGCTCTATTACAGGCACATGACCATGCGGAAGATGATCGAGCGGTGGGGCGACAACAAGGGAACGACGGCGGTGGTCGATCACGGCGCCAATCCGGGCCTGGTGTCGCACTTCACCAAGCACGCGCTCCTCGGCATCGCCGAAAAAATCGTCAAAGAAAAGCCGGACGATCCGCGGCGCGCGCGCTTGGAAAAGGCCCTGGCGGACAAAAATTTCCCCACGCTGGCCGAGCTCGCGGGCGTCAAGGTCATCCATATCAGCGAGCGCGACACGCAGATCACCGACCGGCCCAAGCGCGTAAACGAATTCGTCAACACGTGGAGCATCGAAGGCTTTTTCGAGGAGGGCGTGGCGCCCGCCGAGCTGGGCTGGGGGACGCACGAGCGCTACGTTCCCGAGAACGCCTTTTTCCACAAGACCGGGCCGAAGAACCAGATCTGCCTCCGCACCCTCGGCATGAAGACGTGGGTGCGCTCCTGGGTGCCCTGCGGCGAGATCACGGGCATGGTCATCCGCCACGGCGAGGCCTTCAGCATCTCCGACCGCCTGACGGTGTGGCGGGACGGCGAGGCCGTGTACCGCCCCACGGTGCACTACGCCTACTGTCCCACGGACGCGGCGATCAATTCGCTGCACGAGCTGGAAATGCGCCAGTACCTATTGCAGGAAGACCAGCGCATCATGAGCGACGAGATCACCGACGGCGAGGACCAGCTCGGCGTGTTGTTGATGGGGCACGACTTCAAGTCCTGGTGGTGCGGCAGCCTGCTCAGCATCCACGACGCCCGCAAGCACGTCCCGCACCAGCAGGCGACGACGCTGCAGGTCGCGATCTCCGTCGTGGCGGCGGCGAGCTGGATGATCCGGCACCCGAAAAGCGGCGTCTGTCTGCCGGACGACATCGATCACGAGGAGATTTTAAAAATCAGCGTTCCCTACATCAGTCCGTTCATCTCCGAGCCGGTGGATTGGACGCCGCTCAAAAATCTGAACACCCAGTTCACCCGGTTCGACATCCCCCGTCCCCCGGAGGAAGACGTCTGGCAGTTCACCACCTTTCTCGTCGATCATGCGGAGAGAAACCGTGCCTACGCCGGAACCAAAACCCCCCGCTAGCCCGCGGCCGGCGAAAGCCAAGCCGGACGTCAGCGGGGTCGAGAACCTGATTCGCGCGATGCTGAAGAAGCATCGCACGCCGTTCATGCTGATCCGCCGGGGCGTTCTGGAAAGGCAGTTCCAGCGCTTCCGCAAATGCCTGCCCGAAGTGACGCCGTACTACGCGATCAAGGCGAACCCGCACCCCAAAATCATCAAGACGTTCGTCAAGCTGGGGGCCGGCTTCGACGTCGCCAGCGCCTCGGAGATGAAGCAGGTCCTCTCCCTCGGAGCCCCGCGCGACCGGATCATCTTCGCCAACACCGTCAAGTCGGCCGCGGACATCGCGGCGGCCCGCCGCCGGCAGGTGCGCAGGATGACGTTCGACAACGAGCCGGAGCTTTACAAGATCGCGGAGCATTATCCGGGGGCGCACGTTCTGCTGAGGATCAAGGTGGGGAACGAGGGAAGCGTGGTCAACCTGTCGCTCAAGTTCGGCGCCGATCCGGACAACGCCTACCTCATTTTGCGCAAAGCCCGTTCGCTCGGCCTGGTCCCGGCGGGTCTCAGCTTTCACGTCGGCTCGCAGTCGAAGAACGTCGAGAACTATCTCCAGGCGCTGGAGATCTCGGCGAATATCTTCAACGAGGCCAAGGAGCACGACGTGCCGCTCAAGATCATGGACATCGGCGGGGGCTTTCCCATCCAGCATTTCGACAATGAGATCGGCGTCAACTTCGACCGCATGGCGTTCGAGATCCGGAAGCAGATTCGCCTGCTCTTCGACAAAAAAGTCCAGTTCATCGCCGAGCCGGGCCGGTTCCTGGTCGGGCCCGCCGGCATTCTGGTGACGCAGGTGACCGGGCGGGCGTTTCGCAACAATAAAAATTATTACTACCTGAACGACGGGATTTACGGGGATTTCTCGGGGATGGTTTTCGACCACTGCAAGTACGAATTCAAGACGCTGCGCCGCGGGCAGACCTTCCTGAGCGCGCTCGCCGGGCCGACGTGCGACTCGTTCGACACGCTCTCGCTGGACGTGGAGATTCCCGAGCTTTACGTGAACGACGTCGTCTACGTGAAAAATATCGGCGCCTACTCGTCCGCCAGCGCCGTCGCCAACTTCAACGGCTTCCCCCCGGCCAAAACCGTGCTGGTTTAGCCTGTCCGTTAGGCCGCCCGACCCCATTGTCGCCGCTGGTATTTTGCCATAGACTCGCATATAACGTCCGGAACATGTTCGCCCGAGGACTCAAGTAAACCATGGCATCTTTCAACCTGAGGCGCATCGGCTTTTTGACGCCGCTCGCCGTGCTGATACTGGTTCTGGTGCTGGTCAACGTGCTGCTCACCATCGGCAACCAGTCGCTCCGCATCCAGCTCGCCGAGCGCCAGCAGCTCATCAATCAGAGCATCCAGATGGAAGGGCTCTACCGGGAAATCGTGACGACTCTGGCGGCCGTGGCGATCAAGACCAACGACGAACAGCTGAAGGGCGTGCTCGCGTCCCAGGGCATCAACCTCGGCGGCGAGCCCAAGACGCCTGCCCCGGCCCCCGCTCCGGCTCCGGCAAAGTAGCTTTTATGGAAAACCAGTTCGAGACCGCAGAGACCCAGGAAGCCGCGCGGCCGGCGCCCGCCGAAGCGCGCGCTTTGCGCCTGCCCCTGGCCCTGACCATGATCGCCCTGCTGATCTGGTTCGGCTTTCAAACCGTCGCGCTCGTCTTCGAGCGGGGCCAGCTGAGCGCCGTCAACAGCAACTACGCGGCGGGGATGCAAGAGGCGCAAAAGATGCAGGCGCAGCTCCAGGCGGTCATCACCCAAACCGCCGACCTCGCCAACAAAGGCAACCCGAACGCCAAGATCGTGCTCCAGGAGCTCGAAAAACGGGGCATTCCGCTCGCGTCCGCCGCGCCGCCCGCGAAATAGCTCTCTCCGGCGCCGCGCGCGTCCGGCATCAAGCAGCAGCATGGCCTTGACCGCATACAACCGCGTTCCCCTTCCTTCCTTCATGTACGGCACGGCCTGGAAAAAAGAGGCCACCGGCCGGCTCGTGCAGTCGGCCGTGGCGGCGGGCTTTACCGCCGTCGATACCGCCAACCAACTGATCCATTACCGGGAAGCCCTGGTGGGCGAAGCCTTGCAGGCGCTGGAGAAGAAAGGCGTCGAGCGCGACGCCCTGTTCATCCAGACCAAGTTTACGCCGTTGGGAGGCCAGGGCGGTGAGCCGCCCTACGACCCCGCGGCCAATCTCACCACCCAGGTGAGGCAGTCCTTCGACAGCTCGCTCGTCCATCTGGGCGTCGAGCGCGTCGACTCCTACGTGCTCCACTCGCCCTATTCGCGCCGCGGCCTGGGCGAAGCGGACCGCGAGGTGTGGGCGGCCATGGAAGCGCTCTGTCGATCGGGCAAAACCAGGATGATCGGCGTCAGCAACATCACCGCCGCACAGCTCGCCGAGCTTTGCGAACAGGCCGAGGTCAGGCCCATGGTGGTGCAAAACCGCTGTTATGCCGCGCTCGGCTGGGACCATCAGGTCCGGGAGATCTGCCGGGCGAACGGCATCGTCTATCAGGGCTTCTCGCTCCTGACCGCCAACCAGGAAGTCCTCGCCGACCCGGCAATCCACGCGATCGCCCGGCGGCTGGGCGCGGGCATCGCGCAGGTCATCTTCCGTTTCGCCATGCAAATCGGCATGCTGCCGCTCACCGGCACCTCGAGCGAACAGCACATGAAGGAAGACCTCGCGGCCGAGCGGCTCGAACTCACTCCCGAAGAAGTCCGGCGGATCGAAACGATCGCGCTGTAAAAAGAAAAAACCTGCTCTATTCTTCCCTTCAGATTCTCTCGTTACCGCCGATTAGGTTAGAAAGGGAGAGCGATTAAAGGAGGTAATAAGATGGTTGGCCCTATAACCAGCACGACCCAGACTCAACCGGTGGCCCCGTCGACCGCATCGAGTGCAAAGCCGCAATCGAAGCCTCAGACTGCTCCCGGTAACAGTAAGGACACCGTTCAGATAAGCAGTGCCGCTCGCGCAGCGTTGGAGGAGGCTAAAGAGACCCGCGCCGAGACCGCGAAAGAAGCCCGTAATGGAGACCGTCAAGCTCAGAAGCTGCTCGCGAGAGAAGATGCCGCCGCAAAAGCGGCTAAGTAAAGGAAAGGGCGGATATCCGCCCAATCCCGCAGGTCGGTCTCGATCCGTCACAGCTGCGGTTTGATCGGGATCGTGAACACTTCCATGATTTTGTCCCAAAGGGGACGCGAATTCCAGGCTTCGTAAGTCAGCCTTTTGGAATACTTCAGATCATCCTGAAAAGATTTTTCGACCTGCTGAGCGAACGTGGCGCCGTAGACGACGAGATTGAGCTCTTCGTTGATAGCGAGCGAGCGGTAATCGAGGTTCGCGCTCCCCACGGTCGCCCAGACGCCGTCCACGACCATCGCTTTCGTGTGCATGAGGGCCGGCTGATATTCGTAGATTTCAACCCCGCCGAGCAGGAAAGAGCCAAAGCCGCTGTGGCTGGCCGAAGAAGTCGTCGCATGGTCGCTCTTTGCCGGAGTCAGCACCACCACCTTCACGCCCCTTTTAGCGGCGTTGATCAACGCCTGTTCGATCCGGTCGTCCGGGAAAAAATAGGGGTTCGCGATGTGGATGCTTTTTTGCGCCGACGTGATCGAGAGCAGGAACAAGAGGTAGGACCCGAAGCTGCCGCCCAGGGGCGAGCTTTTGACTATTTGCGCATAGGCCGTTCCCTGCGCATGGAGCGCGGGAAAATAGGCGTCGTCGCCCAGCACGTTCCCCGTCGTTCTGCGCCAGCTATCGACGAAGGCGGCCTGCAGCTGCTGGACGATCGGCCCTTCGACTCTCACGTCCGTTTGGCGCCAGTGGTCCCGAGTCCGTCCATCGCCGGTCCAGGCGTCGCTCACCCCGTGCCCGCCGGTGAAGCCGATTTTTCCGTCGACCACGAGAATGCGGCGGTGACTGCGGTGATTATAATCCAAGAGCTCCCACGGCGTGACGAATTGATTCACCTTGACGCGCTGGAACCACTCGAGCTGGCAGCCCGATTGTTTCCACAGGGTCTGCATATCTTGAGACAGGGCGCCGCCTCCGAGCGCGTCGATCAGTATTTTCACCTGGACGCCGGCGCGGCAGCGCTCGGCGAAGGCTTCGGCCATCTCGCGGGCGATGGCGCCGTCGTCGTAGAAGTATTGCGCGTAGGTAACGCTTTTCTCCGCGCCGCGGATCGCTTTCAGCAGCGCGGGAAAGATCTGATCGCCGTTGAACAGGAGCTCGACCCGATTGCCGCTGATGATCGACGCATCCGTGTGCGCCGATATCGTGGGATAAAAGGACGGCTCGCCGAGGACGATACCCGGCATGTCGTTGATCGGGGTAATGCCGGCGCAGCCGGAGGCCAGGAACAAACCCACCAATAAGCTCTTCACGATTTTCATTTGGGCTAGAATATCAAATTCCGAAAACAAATGCTGTTCAACATTAGACACGTTTTGAAAATGAGTCGGTTCTTTCAACGAATCCGATGATTTGCCGGTCTCTTGCAACCGGCGAGCGATTTTATTCCCGCTCGCTGCGCGACGCCGCCAGCCAGATAAAAGCCACTGAAGAAAAAGTCAGCGCCTGGGCGATCGAGAAGGCCCAAAAATAACTGCCGGTCCGATCGTGAATGAAGCCGCCGAGCCAGGGGCCGATGCCGGCGCCGGCGCCGATA
>WNFL01188884.1_pt7 | contig 33712 bp, 31 predicted proteins | sample 5400361 | NCBI WGS metagenome assembly WNFL01 (sample SAMN13153351, study PRJNA577476) | soil metagenome | isolation source: 40 cm soil on Douglas fir-dominated hillslope | place: USA:California | collected 2013-09-17
CCTCTCGGCGCTCGACCTCACGCTCGAGCGCTGGAACTTCAAGCTCCAGAGAACGGCCTCGCTCGACGCCGGCATCGCGGGCCGTCCGGACCCGCTCACCGGCGACCCGGTCACGGAGGCGAGCTCGAGCGGCACGCTGGGCTTCTCCAAGCTGCTCGGCACGGGCGCCGACGTCGCCCTGAGCCTGGGTGCCGGCATCGCGCGCCAGCTGACCTTCGAGGACGGCTGGCACCCGACCACCAACCTGGGGCTCACGATCACGCAGCCGCTCTTGCGCGGCTTCGGCCAGCGCATCGTACTCGAGCCGCTGACGCAGGCCGAGCGCAACCTGGTCTACGCCACGCGCGCCTACGAGCGCTACCGGCGCACCTACGCGGTGGACGCGGCCACGCGCTACTGGCGCCTGCTGGGCACGATGAACGCGGTCGAGAACCAGGAGAAGAACTTCGCCAGCCTGCAGAAGCTGACCGCGCGCAACGAGGAGCTGGCGACCGCCGGCCGGCTCTCCGTGCTCGAGGTCGGACAGGCGCGCCAGGACGAGCTCTCCTCGCACAACGACCTGATCGACGCGCAGGCGCGCCTTGCGGCCCAACTCGACCAGTTCAAGCTCTTCCTCGGCCTGCCGATCGAGTTCGATCTGCAGCTCGAGAAGAGCGCGCTCGGGGAGCTCGCCCGCGAGCAGGTCGAGGACGAGCTGTCCGAGGAGCAGGCCGTGCCTTTCGCGCTCAAGAACCGGCTCGACTACCTGACGGTGCTCGACCAGTTCGACGACCGGCGGCGCAAGGTGATCGTGGCCGAGGACCAGCTGCGCTCGGGCCTGACGCTGGCGGTCAACGCCAACCTGACGGGCTCCGATCCCAAGCCGATCGACTACGACTTCCGCGACACGACCTGGAGCACGACGCTCTCCTGGAAGCTGCCGATCGACCTCCTGCCGGAGCGCAATGCCTACCGCGAGTCGCTGATCACGATGCAGTCGGCCGCGCGCACCTGCGAGCAGGACCACGACTCGATCGAGGCCAGCCTGCGCGACGAGCTGCGCTCGATGCGCACGCAGAAGGAGGGCTACCAGATCCAGCTCAAGGCGGTCGACCTGGCCGAGCGGCGCAGCGAGAGCGCGCGCCTCAACCAGGATGCCGGCCGCGCGGACACGCGCACGCTGCTGGAATCCGAGCGCTCGCTGCTGCAGGCGCGCAACGCGGCGACCACGGCGCTGATCGACTACAATCTGGCGCGCCTCGCGGTGTGGCGTGATCTCGAGATCCTGCGCGTCGACACGGACGGCATCCACGCCGACGAGGAACTGCTCCAGCATCCCCCGGATGGCGGAGCGCAGGCCGGCGAGAAGCCGGCCGGAGGCTGAGCGATGGCGAAGAAGAAGGACGTGAATCTCTGGCTCTGGACCGGCCTCGTCGTGGCCGCGGGCGGCCTCTACTGGGGCGGCCGCGCCGCCGGCCTCTACGGCCAGGCGGCCGTGGTCGAGATGAAGGGCGCGCGGGTCAAGAAGGGCCCGCTGACGATCAGCGTGCTCGTGCGCGGCAACCTCTCGGCCAAGGACGCCGCCAGCGTCAAGTGCGAGATCGAGGGCCAGACCACGATCATCTCGCTGATCAAGGAGGGTGCGCAGGTCAAGCCCGGCGACCTGCTCTGCGAACTCGACTCCTCCTCGCTGATCGAGAAGAAGGTCGCGCAGGAGATCAGCCAGCAGTCGGCCGACGCCGCCTACACCAAGGCGGTGGCGCAGTACGACATCCAGGAGAGCCAGAACCAGAGCGACATCGAGGCCGCCGAGCGCAAGCTCACGTTCGCGAACCTCGACATCAAGAAGTACGACGAGGGCGACCGCAAGCAGCAGCTCAGCGACGCGGAGAACAAGATCCAGATCGCGGACTCGAAGAAGCTGCAGTCGGAGACCACGGCCAAGTGGTCGGAAACGCTCAACGAGAAGGGCTTCCTGACCAAGACCGAGCTGGACAAGGACAAGCTCGACCTGCTCAGCTCGCAGGTCTCGCTGGATTCGGCCAAGCTCGCGAAGGACCTGCTGGTCAAGTACGACGACCCGCGCAAGCGCACCGAGCTCGAGGCCAACCTCAAGGAGGCTGAGCGCGGCCTCGAGCGCGCCAAGCTCAAGGCCGAGGCGATGATCGCGGACTACAAGTCGAGCAAGCTCTCGAGCAAGGCCAAGCTCGACCTCGAGACGGAAAAGCTCCAGAAGTACGTCGACCAGCTCGCGAAGACCAAGATCCGCGCGCCCACGGCCGGCATGGTCGTCTACGCGCGCGTCGAGAGCGGCCGCATGGGCAACGACGCGCCGATCGCCGAGGGCACCACCGTGCGCGAGCGCCAGGAGATCATGCAGATCCCGCGCACCGGCGGGATGGTCTGCGAGGGCAGCATCCACGAGAGCGTGCTCAAGCTCGTCTCGCCCTCCATGAGCTGCCGCGTGACGATCGACGCCATGCCCGGGATGGAGTTCCCCGGCGAGGTGCAGTCGGTCGCCGTGCTGCCCGACAAGGGCAGCTGGTGGTCGAACCCCAACACGCGCCTCTACCCCGCCACGATCGCGATCAAGGCGCTCGAGAGCCCGACGCCCGAGCAGATCAAGGCCTACTCGGACATGCGCCCGGGCATGTCCTGCAAGCTCGAGATCCTCTCGGCCCAGATCGACAGCTGCCTCTACGTGCCCGTGCAGTGCGTCGTGCTCGACAAGGGCGAGACCACGGCCTTCATCCACGAGGGCAGCGGCGCGCGCCAGGTGAAGGTCAAGGTCGGGCGCTCGAACGAGAAGTTCGTCGAGGTGCTCGAGGGCCTGGTCGACGACCAGGAGGTGCTGCTCGCGCCGCCGGCGGGCTTCGTGCCCGCGCAAGCCGAGGACAAGCCGCTGGACATTCCCAAGGCGGCCGCGGACCAGCCGGGCAGCGCTCCGCCGAGGGCGGCCGACGCCGGCAGCGGCGCGCCGATGGGCGACGGCGCCAACCGCCAGCGCCCGAACTTCGACCCGGCCAACTTCGACCCGAGCAAGCTGACCGGGCGCGCGAAAGAGCGCTGGGACGCGATGAGCGAGGAAGAGCGCGCGAAGTGGATCGAGAACATGAAGTCGGGCAACTTCGGCGGGGGCGGCGGCGGCGGCCGGCGCGGCAACGGCGGCGGCGAGAAGAAGCCCGGCGATGCCGCGGGCGGCGGGGGCGGCAAGTAGCCGATGGCCGCTGGCGCCGCTGACCAGGCCCGCGACCGTGCGGGCGAGCCCGTCGTCGAACTGACCGACGTGGAGCGGGTCTACCGCATGGGCCAGAACGAGGTGCGCGCCCTCGACGGCCTGACGTTCACGTTCCGCGCCGGCGAGTACTGGTCGATCATGGGCAGCTCGGGCTCGGGCAAGTCGACGCTGCTCAACCTGCTGGGCTGCATCGACCGGCCCTCGAGCGGTTCGTACCGGATCCGCGGCCAGGAGGTCGCGGACCTCGACGACGACGAGCTGTCGGAGATCCGCGGCCAGCACATCGGCTTCGTCTTCCAGTCCTACAACCTGATCGCGCAGCTCAACGTGCTCGAGAACATCCTCGTGCCGCTCTTCTACTGGGACGAGCCGCCCGAGGACGCCGAGGAGCGCGCGCGCGCGCTGGCCGATCGCGTGGGACTCGGGGGACGACTCGACCACAAGCCCAACGAGCTCTCGGGCGGCCAGCAGCAGCGCGTGGCGATCGCGCGCGCGCTGATCAACGACCCGGCCATCCTGCTCGCCGACGAGGCCACCGGCAACCTCGACAGCAAGACGGCCCAGGAGATCCTGGCGCTCTTCGACGAGCTGCACGCCGAAGGCAAGACCATCCTGCTCGTCACGCACGAGCCGAGCATCGGCCGCCACGCGCAGCACACGCTGCGCCTCTCCGACGGCAAGATCGCCGACGTGACCCACAACCGCCAGGAGGCCCAGGCGTGAAGAGCGGACTGATGCGCACCGTTCGCCTGGGCGTCTCGAGCCTCCTGCTGCACAAGCTGCGCAGCATCCTCACCACGCTGGGCGTGCTCTTCGGCGTCTCGAGCGTGATCGCGATGCTCGCGATCGGCGAGGGCGCCTCCAAGCACGCCCAGGAGCTGATCCGCGAGCTCGGCAGCCAGAACGTGATCCTGCGCAGCAAGAAGCCACCCGAGGACCTGGTCACCGGCGGGCAGCAGACGCGCATCTCCGCCTACGGCCTGACCGAGACCGACTTCGCGCGCGTGGGCGAGTCCTTCCCGGCGGTCGTGCGCGCCGTGCCGGTGCGCATCCTGCAGCAGGAGGTGCGCTACGAGACGCGCGCGCTCAACCCGCGCGTGCTCTCGACCACCTACCAGTACCGCGACGTCACCGGCCGGCCGATCTGCGAGGGCCGCTTCCTCTCGCCCGACGACGAGCGCACGGTCGCCAACGTCTGCGTGCTCGGCTACGAGGTGGCGCGCTACTTGATCCCCTTCGAGTCGGCCGTGGGCAAGGACATCAAGATCGGCTCGGAGTACTTCACCTGCGTGGGCGTGATGCTGCCGCGCGTGCCGCTCTCGGCCGACCCGCCGCAGGCCGGCGCCGACGTCACGGGCGAGGTCTTCGTGCCGATGGAGACCGGCTCCAAGTGGTTCGGCGACATCCAGGTCAAGATCCGCAGCGGCTCGCGCGACATGGAGCAGGTCGAGCTGCACGAGATCTACGCCCAGGTCGACGCGTCCGAGCACGTCGAACTCGTCGCGGATGCCGCCAAGGCGATGCTCGCGCGCAACCACAACCAGCAGGACTACGAGGTCGTCGTGCCGCTCGAGCTGATGATGAAGGAGGAGGAGACGAAGCGCACCTTCAACATCGTGCTGGGCTCGATCGCCGGCATCTCGCTGCTCGTGGGCGGCATCGGCATCATGAACGTCATGCTCGCGACCGTGACCGAGCGCACGCGCGAGATCGGCATCCGCCGTGCGCTGGGCGCCAAGCGCCGCCACATCGTGACGCAGTTCCTGGTCGAGACGGTCGTGCTCTCGGTCGGCGGCGGCCTGCTCGGGATCTGCCTCGGCCTCTTGATCCCGGTGATCGTCGAGCGCACCGCCAACATGCCCACGATCGTGACGCCCAGCGCGCCGGTCCTGGCCTTCGGCATCTCGGCCCTGATCGGCGTCGTGTTCGGGCTCTATCCGGCCTGGCGCGCCGCGCACATGGACCCGGTCGAAGCCCTGCGGCACGAGTAGCGCCGCCGCCAGCTCAGCCCAGCAGCTGGCCGTGGGTGAAGACGACCCCGCGCAGGAAGTCGTCGTTGGCGAGCAGCCGCGCGTCGCGCCCGCGGGCCAGGAGGCGCACGATCCGGGCCACCGCGCGCGGGTTCAGCACCGCCGCCAGGACCAGTCCGGCGTGCTCGATCTCGGCCACGGAGAGCGCGTCGAACGGCGCTCTGCGCGCGAGGGCGCGCAGGGCAGCCTGCAGGGCGGCGGCATGCGAGCTGGTCCTGAGGATCTCGCTATGGTACCCGGCCATGAAGGCCCGCTCGGTGAAGAAGCAGGTGAGCACGAGGTACAGGTACACGCCCGCCGCGAAAGCGAGCACGGTGAGGATGAAGGACAACACGCTGCGACTCCTGAGGCTCGCCACGCTAGCACGGCCTGCGCAGCGCGCCGCGTGACAGTGCGGTGAACCGGGCCAGGACGCGCGTGGCCTACTCCTTCGGCAGAGGGAGCACACGGATCCCGCCGCCCGCGCGGCCGCTGACCGTGACCGTCATGTGCCCCTCGCCCTCGCCCTTGTGCGTGACGATGATCGAGCGCAGGCCTTCGAGCGCGAAGCCCCAGGCGAGGCCTTCCGCGATCTTGACCGTCTGGGGCGGACCCTTCTCGCGCACGAGCTCGAATACGAGCGGCCCCGGCCCGTCGTTGCGCAGCTGCACGGACTCCCCCGAGAGTCCGTCGATGCGCATGCGGTCCCTGACGGCGGTCTGGATGGTCGCGTGCGGCAGCGTGTTGCAGGCGCAGGCCAGGCAGAGGATCACGGCGATCAGCACGCGCATGCCCGAGAGGCTAGAACAGCCGCGTCCGCAGCGCCAGCGCCTGCGCGAGGTGCTCGGGGCGCGCCTCCTCGCTGCCCTCGAGGTCCGCGACGCTGCGCGCGACGCGCCGCAGCGACTGCACGGCGCGCGCGGACAGGCTGCGCGCACGCGCGGCGCGCTCGAGCAACGTCCGCGCCGGCCCGAGGAGCGGCGCGAAGCGGTCGAGCTCGTCGGCGTCGAGCATGGAGTTGAGCACGCCGGCCTGGCGCTCGCGCGCGAGCTCGCGCGCGGCGCGCACGCGCGTGCGCAAGCGCGCCTCGCTCGCCTCGCTCGCCTCGCCCAGCGGCAGCTCGACGCGCGGCGCGCCCGGCAAGGCCGCCAGCTCGTCGACATCCGCCGGCTGCACCTCGAGCACGAGGTCGATCCGGTCGAGCAGGGGCCCGGAGATCCTGCGCCGGTAGCGCTGCACGAGGCCCGGCGGGCACCTGCAGGCGACGCGCCGGTGGCCGAGATAGCCGCACGGGCAGGGATTCATCGCCGCGACGAGCTGGAAGCGCGAGGGCAGCTCGACCTGGCGCGCCGAGCGGCTGACGAGCACGCTGCCTGCCTCGAGCGGCTGGCGCAGCGCCTCGAGCACCTCGCGCCGGAACTCGGGCAGCTCGTCGAGGAACAGGACGCCGCGGTGCGCGAGCGTGATCTCGCCCGGGCTGGCGAGCAGGCCGCCGCCGATCATCGCCGCGTAGCTCGCCGTGTGGTGCGGCGCGCGGAAGGGCCGCGTGTGCGCGAGCCCGCCGGGCCAGCGACCGGCGGCCGAGAGCGCCTGGGTGATCTCCAGGCGCTCCTCGAAATCGGGCCCGGGCAGGAGGCGCGGCAGCCGCCGCGCGAGCATGCTCTTGCCGGCCCCCGGCGGGCCGACGAGCAGGAGGCCGTGCCCGCCCGCGAGCTTGGCCTCCCCCAGGCCGCGGATCTCGTCCAGCGACGGGCCGGCGAGTTCCTCCGGCAGCTCGTCGAGCCGGGCCTGCAGGCGCGGGATGCCCGCCCCGTTGCCGGTGATGTGCGCGAGCACCTGCGCGAGGTGCCGCGCCGGGTAGACCTCGAGCTCGGCGACCGCCGCGGCCTCGCTGGCGGTCGCGTGCGGCGCGAAGAGCTTGCGCACGCCGCGCGCGCGCGCCGCGAGGGCCGCCGCCAGGCCGCCCGGCACGCCGTGCAGCCGGCCGTCGATGCCGAGTTCGCCCAGGAACAGCGCACCGCGCAGGAGCCGCCCCTCGAAATGGCCGACCGCGGCCGCGGCCGAGAGCGCCAGCGCCAGGTCGAGGCTCTCGCCCGACTTGCGCCGCGCCGCGGGCACGAGGTTCAGGTACAGGCGACCCGAACCCAGATCGATGCCGTTCTCGTGCAGCGCGCTCTCCAGCCTGCCCTTGGACTCGCGCAGCACGGGATCTGGAAGCCCCGTGAGCAGGATCTCCGTGTTGCCGCGCAGGCGCTCCTCGTAGCGCGCCTCGACCGTGACCAGCTCGGCCGTCGTCCCGACCAGCGAGGCTCCCAGCACGCGCGCGATCTTCATCCAGGAGGATGACGCTCCGGCGCGCCGCGGGTTGCGTGCCGCGGCGCGAAATCCAGCGCTTGCCAGCTGGGCCCGCGTCGCCGATGCTCTAGGGCCTCATGGAAAGCTACTACCACCGCCACGACCTCGCGAAGTTCCCCGAGATCGGCGCCAACGCGCCCGAGCTGGCGAAGAAGTTCTTCGACTGGTACGGCGCGGTCTTCGCCGACGGCGCGCTGACCGCGCGCGAGAAGGCGCTCGTGGCGCTGGGCGTCGCGCATGCCGTGCAGTGCCCGTACTGCATCGACGCCTACACGCAGGACCTGCTCGGCAAGGGCTGCGACCTCGACCAGCTGACCGAAGTCGTGCACGTCGCGGCCGCGATCCGCGGCGGAGCCTCGCTCGTCCACGGCGTGCAGATGCGCAACACCGCGCAGCAGCTCTCGATGTGAAGACGCTCCCGACCCTGCAGGAGTCGCGTTCGCCGCTCGCCTCGGGATCCGAGCAGCTGCGGCGCCTCGCGGAGCTCGAGCTGCGCGACGAGCGCGGCGGCGAGTTCGACCGGCACCTCGAACGGGCCGGGCTCGCGCCGCTGCGCGCGCGCGGCATCGAGGTCTTCCAGATCAACGTCGGCAAGGTCTGCAACCAGACCTGCGGCCACTGCCACGTCGACGCGGGTCCGACGCGCAAGGAGAGCATGAGCCGCGAGACGGCCGAGCTGGCCCTGCGCGTGCTCGCTTCGAGCGCGATCCCGACCGTCGACATCACCGGCGGCGCGCCCGAGCTGAACGAGAACTTCGAGTACCTGGTGCGCGAGTCGCGGCGCCTCGGCCGGCGCGTGATCGACCGCTGCAACCTGACCGTGCTGCTGGCCGCGCGCTGCGCGCACCTGGCGCAGTTCCTCGCCGAGCACGAGGTCCAGGTCGTGGCCTCGCTGCCGCACTACCGCGCCGAGGCGACCGACCGCCAGCGCGGCGCGGGGGTGTTCGCCGACTCGCTCGTGGCGCTCCGGCGGCTCAACGAGGTCGGCTACGGCCGCGCCGGCACGGGCCTCGAACTGGTGCTCGTGACGAACCCCGTCGGCGCGTTCCTGCCCGGCCAGAGCCAGCGGGCGCTCGAGGCGGAGTGGCGCCGCGAGCTCCTGCGCCTGCACGGGATCGAGTTCACGAGCCTCTACACGATCACCAACATGCCGATCAGCCGCTACCTCGACTGGCTCGAGCGCTCGGGCAATCTGGGGAGCTACCTGCAGCGCCTCGTCGAGGCGTTCAATCCCGCTGCGGCCGCGGGCGTGATGTGTCGCACGACGATCAGCGTCGGCTGGGACGGGCGCCTGTACGACTGCGACTTCAACCAGATGCTCGACCTCGAGCTGGGCCACGGCGCGCCGCGGCACCTCGCCGATTTCGATCCGGCGCGCCTTGCGACGCGCCGGATCGTCACCGGCCGGCATTGTTTCGGCTGCACGGCCGGCGCGGGCTCGTCCTGCGGCGGTTCGCTGGCCTGAGCCGGAGCGGGATGGCGGGGACCCGCGCACCTGCGTACGCTGGGTCCATTCCCGTGGAGGCCCGATGCCGCTTCCCGCTCTCGTGCTCGCTTCGCTCGCGCTCCAGCAGGCCCCCCCGCCGGCCGCGGCCGAGGATCTCAGGACGGTCGAGGTCGTGCTCGACGAGCAGGACCCTGTCCTCGCGGGTCACGGTGTCTGCGAGCGCGTCGAGTACGAGGTGCGCTTCTCCGGCATGCTCCAGGCCTGGACCAGGACCGAGGACTCGTTCGACACCTTCCTGCGCGTGGAGGATGGCGCGGGCAAGCTGCTCCACCAGGACGACGACTTGGGCGGCAAGCCGACGCCGTACCTGGAGTTCGCGGTCGAGCCGGGCCAGAGGCTCGTGATCCTCGTCGCAGCTGCGCAGCCGGGACTGACGGGCAAGGCCGAGCTGCGCCTGCGCGCATTTCCTGACACCGAGCTCACGCGCAAGGCCGCGTCCGACGCGCGCGCGGCGTTCGCCAAGGGCCAGGCGCTCGAGCAGCAGAAGGACTTTCCCTCCGCGCTGGCAGAGATCGCTGCCGCCATCCGGGCACTCCTTTCGACGGAGGGGCTCAACCACAGTGTGCCGTCGATCAAGGCCCTCTACGCGCTGGGCTGGCAGGCATGGAAGCTCGGCGATCTCGAGTCCTCCGTGCTGGCCTGCGGCGCGGTGGTCGAGGACATGGAGCGCGCAATGCCTCCGGATCAGCCTTCGCTCCTGCAGGCGCGCGGGTTCCTCGCCTGGGTGCTGCGCTGCCGCGGGCAACTCGCCCAAGCCCGCATCCTCGGCGAGCAGGTGCTCGCGTCACGGCTGCGCACGCTGCCCGAGGATCACCCGGACGTGCTGACGGCGCAGCATGGTCTGGCGTGGACCCTCAGGCTCTGCGGCGAGTTGCAGCGCGCCAAGGAGCTCGCCGAGCACGTGCTCGAGGTGCGCACGCGCATCCTGAAGGACGACGACTCCGATCTGCAGTGGTCCCGATCCGAGCTGGCGAAGGTGCTCGGGGAACTCGGCGAGCTCGAGCGCGCGCGCGAACTGCAGGAGCAGGCGCTCGCGGTCCGGGAGCGGGCTTCACCCCCGAACCCGCTCGACCTCGCCTGGGCCCGATCGGATCTGGGCTGGACGCTCGGCCGGCTGGGTGAGCTGCAGCGCGCCAAGGAACTGCAGGAGCTCGTGCTGGAAGCCCGCGAGAGCACGCTGCCCGAGGATCACTTCGACCTGCAGTCGGCGCGCGCGAACCTGGCCGCGACGCTGCTCGAGCTCGGCGAGGCGCGCCGGGCGCAGGCGCTCCAGGAGCGCGTGCTCGAGGTGCAGACCCGCGTCCTCGCTCCGGGGGCCCCGGACATCCGCGCGGCGCGCAACAACCTCGCCTTGACCTTGCGCCTCCTGGGCGATCTCACGCGTTCGAAGATGTTGCTCGAGCAGGTCGTGGCGGAGGACGAGCGCAGCCTGCCGAACGACGCCCCCGTGCGACTCCACGAGCACGCCAACCTGGCCGACACCCTGCTCCGCATGGGCGATGCGCAAGGTGCGCGCGCCCTGATCGAGCCCGTGCTCGCCATCCAGGAACGCATCCTGCCCGAGGGTGCGCCGGATCTCGGCCTGTCGATCCACACGCTGGCGAACATCGAGTCTTCCCTCGGTCACCCGGAGCGCGCCGTCGAGTTGTTCCAGCGGCTGATCGCCACGCAATCGCGAACGCTTCCTCCCGGCCACCGCGACCTGCTCAGCTCCAGGGGGGGGCTCGGTTGGGCGCTCTTCCGGGCGGGAGACCGCGAGGGCGCGCGAGCCGAGTTCCAGGCAGTCGCCGAGGTTCGCGCGCGCACGGAGCCCGCGGAGAGCCCGCTGCTTGCCATGGCGCGGCTCAACCTCGGGAGTGCCTTGCTCAGCCTGGGTCGGATGGAGGAGGTGCGAACCCTGACCGAGCAGATCCTCGCTGAGGAGCGGAGCTCGCTCGTGCCCGGCTCCGGTCTGCTCCAGGGGGCTCATCTGAACCAGCTCCTGACCTGCCTGGCCACGGGCGAGCGGTCCCGGGCCGAGGAGGTGGGATTGCAGCTCGCGCGCGACGTGCGCGCTTCGCTGGAACAGACGACTCGAAGCCTCGCGCCGCGCGAGGCCGAGGCCAGTGCCCTGGCCGTGCGCGGGAGGATCGCGGCCGTCGTGCGCCTGGCCCTCGCGCCGGGCGATTCGAAGCGCGGGGAGGAACTCGCACGGGCAGCATTCGAGCTGGTCGAGAGCGTGCGCAGCGTTCCGCTGGCCAGCCGGACTGCGCTGCGCGCGGCCGAAGGCGGCGGTGAACTCGGTGCGAAGGCCGCGCGCCTGCGCAAGCAGATCCAGGATGCCTCGGGAGAGATCGCGGCGGCGGCCACGTCCGGCGCGGGGACAGCCGAGGAGTTCCAGGCCGCGTTGCGCCGCAAGGAGTCCGCGGAGCGCGCGCTGGGCGAGACTCTGGCCGCCCGGGGGAGTCCGGGATCGGCATTCCAGTGCCCCTCGCTCGCGACGATCGCCGCTGCGCTGGCCGAGCACGAGTTCGTCGTCGCCTTCAGTGTGCACGCGTTCATGGACCTGGATCCGGACCTCGCGGTTGCGCGCCCCGCCGATTCGCGGCTCCTGGCCGCGGTCGCCGGTCGCGCTGCGCGCGTGCGCTGGATCGACCTCGGTCCCGAGGCGAAGATCGCGGCGGCCGCCGACCGCTGGCGCAAGGCGCTGAGCGCACCGATCCCGCGCGGGACCGCGGTTTCAGAGGGTCCGCCTCGCGGCGCGGAGGAGGAGGCCGCCGGGGCCGAGCTCGCGCAATTGCTGGTCGCGCCGCTGCTGGCTGCATGTCCGGACGCGACCCGCTGGTACGTCGCCAACGACGATGTCCTGCACCTCGTGCCGCTCGACGCGCTGCCGGATGGAACGCAGGTCCTCGGCGATCGCCTCCAGGTGCTGGTGCGGCCGGATTTCGCGCGCTTCCCGGGCGACGCGCGCCAGGCCGCGGCTGCGCCGCTGCTCGTCGCCATGGGCGCCATCGAGTTCGACGGTCCGTCCGGGCCGGCCGTGGCGATCGCGCCGGCGAGCGCCCAGCGCTCCAGGGCCTGGGACCGCTCGTTCGCGCCGCTGCCGGAGACGCAGCAGGAGGTGCGCACGGTCGAGGCGCTCTTCCACAAGAGCTTCCCGGAGCCGGCGCAGGTCCGGCGGCTCGAACAGCGCGAAGCGACGAAGCAGGCGCTGCGGGACCTCGCGCCGCAGCTCTGCTTCCTGCACTTGGCGACGCACGGCTATTTCGAGCGCGATTCCGTCGCCTCGCTCGAGGACCGGGCCCCCGCTTCGCGCTGGGTCGAGTCCCAGCCCTTCGTGGAGCGCGTGCAGGGATTGAGCCCCTGGGTGCTGTGCGGGCTGGCGCTCGCCGGCGCCAACGAGCCGCCGGATGCGCTCGGGCGACTCCGGGGCGTGATCACGGCCGAGGAGGTCGCGGCGCTGGATCTCTCGCACTGCGAGCTGGCCGTGCTCTCCGCCTGCGACACGAACACGGGCATCCGCCGCGCGGGCCAGGGCGTCGCCTCGCTCCAGGCGGCCCTGCACGCCGCCGGCGCGCGCAGCGCGATCAGCTCGCTCTGGCGGGTGCCCGACGAGGCGACGCGCGAACTGATGGTCGACTTCTACCACCGCATCTGGGTCGAGAAGAAGCCCAAGGCACAGGCGCTCTGGGAAGCGAAGTCGAAGCTGCGCAAGCAGAAGGACGAGAACGGCCGGCCGAAGTACGCCACGCGCGACTGGGCCGGCTGGGTGCTGAGCGGCGATCCGCGCTGAACGGGGAACTGCGCATGAACCTCGAGGACGTCGGCCGCTACACCTGCCCGGAGTGCGGCGAGGAGGTCGTCGTGCCGATCGATGCCAGCGCGGGCGAGGACCAGGAGTACGTCGAGGACTGCCCGGTGTGCTGCTCGCCGGTCGTGCTGCACGTGCACGTCGAGCCCGACGGCGAGGTGTCGATCAGCGCGAGCCCCGAGTGAGCGCGCGCAACACATCGGCGGCGAACGCGTCGACGTCCGCCGCGGGCGTGTTCCAGGAGCACATCCAGCGCACGAGCCCCTGCGCTTCGTCCCAGAAGAGAAAGCGCCAGCGCTGCAGGAGCTCGTCGATCGCGCGGCGGGGCAGGCGCGCGAAGACCGCGTTGGCCTGCACCGGCTGGGCGATCTCGAGACCGGGAGCCTTCGCGATCGCGGCCGCGAGGCGCGAGGCCATCCGGTTCGCGTGGAGCGCGTTCTCGCGCCACAGCTCGCCCTCGAGCAGCGCGATCAGCTGGGCCGAGAGGAAGCGCTGCTTCGAGGCGAGCTGCATGCCCTGCTTGCGCAGGTACAGGAAGTCCGTGCCGAGCCCCTCGCGCAGGAAGACGACCGCCTCGGCGCCGAGGAGGCCGTTCTTCGTGCCCCCGAACGAGAGCACGTCCACGCCGACCCTGGTCGTGATCTCCGCCAGGGGCAGGCCGAGCGAGACGGCGGCGTTGCAGATCCGCGCGCCGTCGACGTGCAGCAGCATCCCCTGCGCGTGGGCAGCCTCGGCGATGCGCCCGAGCTCGTCGGGCGTGTAGACGGGGCCGAGCTCGGTCGCATTCGAGAGCGTGACGGCGCGCGGCTGCACGCGGTGGCAGTCGCCGACACCGCCGAGCTCAGCCTGGATGGCCTCGGGCGCGATCTTGCCCTGCTCCGTCGCCAGCGGGACTAGCTTGAAGCCGCCGAAGCGCTCGGGTGCGCCGCCCTCGTCGACATCCACATGTGCATGACGCGCGCAGAGCACCGCATCCTGCGGCCGCAGCAGCGCAGCGAGGCCGAGCACGTTGGCCCCCGTGCCGTTGAAGACCGGGAAGGCGCGCGCCGCAGGGCCGAAGTGAGTGCGGAAGAGCTCCTGAGCGCGCGCCGTCCGCGGGTCGTCCCCGTACGAGGGCGTGTCGCCGCTGTTGGCCTGGATCAGCGCTTCGAGGATGGCGGGGTGCGCGGGCGCCTGGTTGTCGCTGCCGAAGTTCTTGCGGTGGGGCATGCGCGGCACAGGGTAGCGCGAGCGCGGGTCTCAGAGCACGCCGCAGTCGGCTTCCGAGACCACGCGCACGCGGGGCAGCGTCTCGACCGGGCCCTGCGGCAGGTAGCTGATGTCCTTGCGGGTCCCGTCGACGAGCACGCTCACGTGCACGGGCTGGTCGGCGCGCCGCAGGTCGGCGAACCCGACGAGCTTCTGGCCCTCGGCGAGGCCCGCCCGCGCAGCGGCGGAGCCGGGCACCAGGCCGGTGATCACGTTCGACTTCCGGGTGGCCTCGAAATCGAAGCCGAGCTGGTAGGTGGGCACGCTCTCGGGCTCGATCGAGAGGCAGGGCGCGAACGTGTCCGCGGGCAGCTCGAGCGTCGCGCCGCGGACGATCACGGTACGCAGCTCGGCTGCGAGGCGGGCATCGGTCCAGCGCTCGATGCGCTCGAGCAGCGAGGCGACATCGGCCTCCTGGCGCCGCCGGCCGAGCTCGACGGACTCGCGCAGGAAGTCGTCCAGGCTCTGCCGGCCGGCGCTGCGCCGGCGGATCGCGAAGTCCAGGCGCGCGGCCACGAGATCGCCGCGGCGGTAGGGCATCTCGCCGGTGTCGCGCTCCTTCCAGAAGCCCGCGCGGATCTCCGCGTTGGTGCAGTTGCGCCGCGGGTTGTGCAGGTACTCGCGCAGGCTCTGCTCGAGGCTCGCCGCGTACTCCTCGCGCGTCGAGAGGCCCGCGCGCAGCAGCAGGCGGCGCGTGAAGAAGTCGGTGAAGCCCTCGCTGAACCAGTAGCAGAGCTCCTCGGGTCCGCGCACCGGCGTCCCGTGGCCGCACCAGTTGTGGAACATCTCGTGCGCCAGGACGTGCAGGATCTGCGGGCGGATCGAGGCCTGCGGGCCGAGGTCCGTGCCCTGCTGCAGGAAGAGCGCGAAGGAGTCGACGAGACCCGTGCCGCCCATCGAGTGCGAGTGCGGATCCGCGGGCAGCGTCGGCACGGCGCTGATCAGGTAGAAGGGGTAGGTCCAGTCGTCGAAGAACGCGCGCTGCGTCGCGACGACGCGCGTGCACAGGTCGGCGAAGCCATCGTCGGCGCCGAGGAGCCCGTGCTCGGGCAGCGCGACCACCAGGCGCCGTCCGCGGATCGAGCGCTCGTGCAGCGCGTAGCGGCCCGCGAGGAAGACGGCGCCGCGGAACTCGTCCAGCGGGCGCTCGATGGAGAGGTGCGCCGCCGTCCCGAACGAGGAGACGCACGTCCAGCCGAGCTCGTCGAAGCCCTGCCAGTCGAGCGCGATGCGCACGGGCCTCTCGGTCGCGAGCGCGGCGGGCGCGATCCAGAGGTGGAAGCCGATCGCGTGGAACAGCTCGTCGGTCAGCGCCGCGCGGTAGTGGTCCTGGTGCACCTGGCTCTGGAGGAACCCGTTCTTCGGAACGCTCCAGCGGACGCAGATGGTCTCGCGCGGGTTCGCCTGGACGTCCCACCGGCCGCGTCCTGCGGCTTCGAGGACGAGCTCGCGCCCGTCCGCGCCCTGCGCGCGCACGTCCTTCAGATCGCCCGAGCTGTCCTCGGTACCGGCCCAGTGGCCCTTCTGCTCCAGCGCGCAGCCGCCGTCGGCGCCGACCTGCACGCGCAGGCTCAAGCGCACGCAGGGATCGTCCGCGCGCGGCGCGCGGATCTCGAACGCGAGCTCGCCCGCGACCGGAGCCGGCGCGAACAGGCGGCAGGCGCCGAAGAGGGACAGGACGAGCGCGGCCGCGGATCGGTAGAGTGTGCGCATGCGCGGGTGCTGGTGGGTCGTGGCGGCGCTTCTGGCGGGCTGCAGGGCCGCGCCGGCGCCACGGATCGTAGCGCGCCCGCCGAGCGACGAGATCGTCGTCTGCGGCCAGCGCTTCCACATCGGGACGCCGGTCGTGACCTGGCACCAGGCTCCCGGATACTCGTTCTACGGCAAGGATCCCTGCTTCACGCCCGGGCCGCAGGAGCTCGAGGCGCTGCGCGCGCAGGTCGACCAGTTCGTCCTGCACTACGACGTCTGCGGCGTCTCGAAGACCTGCTACCAGGTGCTGCTCGAGCGCAAGCTCTCCGTGCACTTCATGCTCGACGTCGACGGCACGCTCTACCAGGCGCTCGACCTCGCCGAGCGCGCCTGGCACGCGACCAAGTCGAACCCGCGCTCGATCGGCGTCGAGATCGCGAACCTGGGCGCCTACCCGCCCGGACAGGGCGCGATCCTCGACCAGTGGTACACCGAGGACGTCGACGGGCCGGTCCTCACGCCGCCCGCGCGCATCGGCGACGGCGGCGTGCGCACGCAGGGCTTCGTCGCGCGTCCCGCGCGCTGGCAGAGGGTCGTGGGGGAGATGCAGGGCGAGACGCTCGAGCAGTACGACTTCACGCAGGAGCAGTACGCGGCGCTCGAGAAGCTCGCCGCCGGACTGGCGCGGATCTTCCCGAACCTCGCGCCCGACGCGCCGCGCACGCCGGACGGCAGCGTCGCCAACGCCGTGCTGCCCGACGAGGCCTGGTCGCAGTTCCACGGCATCCTCGGCCACTACCACGTGCAGCAGAACAAGGCCGATCCCGGCCCGGCCTTCGACTGGGAACCCTTCCTCGTGCGCGTGCGCGAGGAGCTCACACGGCCCGCAGCCACAGGAACACCATGACCCCGCTTCTCAGCTTCGACATCGAGATCGCCAACGTCTTCGCGCTCAAGCCGGGAGAGGACCTCGAGCGCTACGCGCCCTTCGACATCTCCGTCGCGGCCGCGGCGACGCACGGCGGCAGCGTGCGCCACTGGCACGCGCGCGACTCGAGCGGGAAGCCGACGGGGATCCTCGACGCGCGCATGGCGCGCGAAGTCCTCGAATACTTGCGCTCCGAGCAGCGCGCGGGCACGCGCGTGTGCGCCTGGAACGGCCTGTCCTTCGATCTGCGCTGGCTCGGTCACGTCGCCCAGGACATGCAGCTCGCGAGCGACGTCGCGCTCGAGCTCTACGACCCGATGTTCCAGTTCGCGGCCATGAAGGGCTTCCCGATCGGCCTCGCTGCGGTCGCCGAAGGCATGGGCATCTCGCAGAAGAAGCTGATGAGCGCCGACCGCGCGCCGGTCGAGTGGCAAGCGGGCAATCACCAGCTTGTGCTCGACTACGTCGCGGGCGATTGCACGCTGACGAATCAGGTCGTCGCGGCGATCGAGAAGGCGGGCGGAGTCAAGTGGCGCACGAAGCGCGGCACGCTTTCGAGCGAGCCGATGGCGAAGTTGCGGCAGGTGCGGGACGTCATGCGCGATCCGCCTCCCGACCAGTCCTGGATGAGCGAGCCGAAGCCCGTCTCGAATTACTGGGCCTGGATGAAGCGCGAGCGCGGGGCTGCGGGCTCACTTTTCTAGCGATCCACGTAGGCTGCCTCGCTCGTGCTCGAGCAGGAGGCGCGCGGCGTGCGCGTCGAGCTTGCGTCGGCCCATCACGACGGCGACCTTGACACTGCCGTCGGCAGCCTTGAGCAGCTGCTCGGCGCGCGCGCGATCGCATTCGACGATGCGCGCGACGAGGCCGATGCCGCGCTGCCAGAGCTTGGCGTTGCCCGCGGTCTGCACGTCGACCATCAGGTTGCCGTAGACCTTGCCGATGCGCGCCATCGAGAGCGTGGTGATCATGTTGAGCACCATCTTCGTGGCGGTGCCGGCCTTGAGGCGCGTGCTGCCCGCGAGCACCTCCGGACCGGTCACGACGCGGATCGAAATGTCTGCCCAATCAGTTGCGAGCTCTCTCGGCACGCAGGCGAAGAAGATGGTCGCCGCGCCGCGCTTCTTCGCCGATTCGAGTGCGCCGTGGACGTAGGGCGTGGTTCCGCCGGCGGCGATGCCGAACACAATGTCCTTCGGACCGACGCCGCGCGCTTCCAGCTCGCGCGTCGCACCAGCTCGATCGTCCTCCGCGCCTTCGATGGAGCTCGTGAGCGCGCTCGGGCCGCCGGCGATGACGCCCTGGACCAGCGCGGGATCGGTGCAGAACGTCGGCGGGCATTCGCTCGCGTCGAGCACGCCGAGGCGGCCGCTCGTGCCTGCGCCGACGTAGAAAAACCGGCCGCCGCGGCCGATGTCCGCCTTGGCAGCCCGCACGGCGCTGACGACGCTCGCGTCCTCCGTGTTCATCACGTCGAAGGCAGCGGAAGCGTCGAGCGTGTCGAGCTCGGCGCTCCTCGGGTTCGCCAGCTCGGTGGGGAAGTGCTCGCGGTTCACCGCACGCTCCCCGGCTCGCGCCACATCGGCATGCCGAGCGACGCGCCGCCGTCGACGACGAGGCACTCGCCCGTCAAGTACGCGCTGGCTGGCGAAAGCAGGTGCAAGCACTGCGCCGCGACCTCCTCGGCCGTGCCGAAGCGTCCCAGCGGGATCTGCTCGCGGATCGCGCGCTCGGCCTCTTCGCTCGGCCAGAGGTTCCGCGCGGCACCCGTCGAATGGAACGGCCCGGGCGCGATCGCGTTGGCGCGGATGCCATGGTGGGCCCACTCGGCGGCGAGCGTCTTCGTGAGCGCCAGCACGCCCGCCTTGGCGCTGGCGGAGTGCGCCACGCCGGCCATGCCGGTCCAGGCGTAGGTCGCGACGACGTTGAGGATCTGACCGCGCTTCTCTCGGATCATCGCGCGGCCGAAGTGCTGGGAACAGTAGAACGTCCCGTCGAGCACGATCGAGAGCACGGCGCGCCAGGCGTTGGCCGAGAGGCGCTCGGTCGGGCAGACGAAGTTGCCTGCGGCGTTGTTGACCAGGATGTCGACCTTGCCGTGCGCGGCGACGATCGCCTCGGCGCAGCCGCGCACGGCCGCTGGCTCGCGAACGTCGAGCACGCGCGCCTCGCAGCTCCAGCCGCGCGTGCGCGCCTCGTCGAGCAGCGGGGCGTGGTGCTCGGCGCTGCGCGAGGCGATCACGACGCGCGCGCCGAGTGCGGCGAGGCCGCGGCTGATCTCGAGTCCGAGCCCCGTCCCGCCGCCGGTGACGACGGCGACCTGGCCCTCGAAGCAGTTCGCGGGCAGCCAGCGCGCGGCGGGGGGCAGCGTCTCCACGCGCGCAAGGTAGCGCGGCGCGCGCCCTAGAACGAGATGCCGACGTGCAGCGTGGCGAACCACTCCTCGGAGAGCTGCGGCCCGTCGAGGTCCTGGGCCAGCGGCAGGCCGAACTCGAGGCCCACGACACTGCCCGAGATCCGTCCGCTGAAGGGCAGCCAGTTGACGCCCAGCGCGCCGTCGACGCGCTGTCCGCCCTGCAGCGCGCGGTCGTTGGTCGGGCTCATCGTCGGATCGAGGGCGGGATCCGCGCCGCGCACGTTGGCCCAGCGCTGCGCGGTCAGGCGCACCGAGCTCGACCAGGTGGAGTTCCACTCCTGCGCACCCCAGGCTGTGGCGCTGAAGCGGTCGCCCAGCGCGTAGTCCTCGCTGTTGTGGCCCGTGCGCGTCGTGCCCGCGAGCCCGACGCCGTAGGTGTAGGGATCGGAACGCGTGCGCCAGTCCGCGCGCCCCGAGATGTCCCAGGTGCCAGAGCCGAGCTGCATCGGGTACTCGAGCCTCGTCGCGGGCGCGCCCGGCATGCCGCCCGTCTCGGTGATCGAGCCGGTGGGGATGCCGACCGAGAGCCCGCACGAGACGCGCTGCTCGCCGAGCTGCCAGGCGACGAGGTCGGCCCCGACGGCCGTGTCGCCGATGCCGGACGAATCCATCGTGAAGCTCTGGCCGAGGTTCGTGCGCATCTTCATCGAGTTCGTGATCCAGGGCAGCGAGGCGCTCAGCGTGAGGCTCTCGTTGGCGGCGAACATCAGCTCGAGCATCGTCATGCTCATGTCCATCGACTCGGGCACCTGCTGGTAGCCGAGCGCGAGCGCCTGGCCGGTGTCGATGCGCTGCGAGTTGACCCGCAGGCCGTCGAAGCGCGTGTAGGTGCTGGTCAGCGAGACCATCCACGACGAGTCCATCGGGCAGCGCAGGTCCAGCACGCCCGCGGGAGCATGGTCGCCGGGATGGCAGACCGGTCGGGGGTCGTCGGAGGCCGGGAGCGCCAGCAGGGCGAGGATCGGGAGGAGCATGGGGCTGCGAGTATGGCGCGCGGCAGCGGCCTCGGGTACGGGCCGCTGGCCGGATCGCAATCCCTGGGGCCGGGGCCGGCTCAGTCGTCCTTCAACTCGGCCTCGACGTGCTGCGGCAGGCGCAGCGTCGGCAGCACCTCGCGCAGGTCGCGGCGCAGGTCGTCGAGGTCGCTCTCGGGCACGTCGACGTCGAAGATCAATGCGGTCACCGGACCGGATGGACTCGGCCGCGTCTCGACGCGCACTCCGATGTCCCCGGAGACGTGCTCGCGCAGCCAGGTCGTGATGTCCTCGGAGAGGTCCGCCCAGCCCTCGTCGGACTTGAGCTCGATCGTCAGCCGCGCGTGGCGCGTCGCCGGCGCTGCGCCGGGTTCGGTGGGTGCCGGGCGAGGCTGCTCCCCGCGCGGCTCGAGGTCGAACTCGAAGCGCTTGAACGGCCCGTGGCGCACGAGCTCCTCCTTGGCGCTGAAGCACAGGACGAGCGTCACGCCGAGCGCCGCGAGCAGCGCGACGAACGCCAGCGCGCAGCCGACCAGACAGCCGGCCGGCGCGCCGAGCTTGGTCGTGCCCTTCTCGCCGCTGCGGAACACGAAGTACAGGGCGACGGCGAGGATCGTGCAGATCAGCACGAAACCCAGGCAGCCGAATCCGAACATGGGCCAATGGGGGGAGTTCATGGCGCGGGGGAACTTCTGGGGCCTCTGGGACCGGGCGGCTCTGCTTCGCGCGGGGGTGCGCGGCATTCGCGCGGGGCGCCGGAATCGCTAGCATACTCCGCCCCGGATCCCGTTCGAAGCCCATGCAGACCCTCCAGAGCTACGTCCTCGGCCGCTGGACCCCCGGCGCCTCCGCCCCCGTCGCGCTCCACGATCCGACCACCGAGGAAGTGCTGGCCGAGCTTCGTTCCGGTGGTTTCGACGCCCGGGCCGTGGTGGAGCACGCGCGCTCCGTGGGCGGGCCGGCGCTGGCGCGCCTCTCGTTCCGCGAGCGCGGCGAACTGTGCAAGGCCCTGGCCGCGGCGCTGCACGAGAAGCGCGAGGAGCTGATCGACGTCGCGGTCGCGAACGGCGGCAGCACGCGCGGCGACGCCAAGTTCGACATCGACGGCGGGATCGGGACGCTGATGGCCTACGCCGAGCTGGCCGCGAAGCTGCCCGAGCGGCCGTTCCTCTCCGACGGCCCGGGCCTGCAGCTCGGGCGCACGGCGCGCTTCTGGGGCCAGCACGTCTGGCTCACGCGCCCGGGCGTCGCGCTGCACGTCAACGCCTTCAACTTCCCGGCCTGGGGCATGCTCGAGAAGATGGCCTGCGCGCTCGTCGCCGGGGTGCCGGTGATCGAGAAGCCGGGCACGCCGACGGCGCTGCTCGCCTGGCGCGTGGCCCAGGTCCTGGTCGCGAGCGGCAAGCTGCCCGCAGGACTGCGTCGCGTTCACCGGTTCGTCCGCGACGGGCGCGAAGCTGCGCGCGCACCCCGCGGTCGTGCGCCACAACCTGCGCCTGAACATCGAGGCCGACTCGCTCAACGCGGCCGTGCTCGCGCCGGAGGTCGAGGCCGGCAGCGACACCTACAACCTGTTCCTCGCGAACGTCGTGCTCGACATGACCCAGAAGACGGGCCAGAAGTGCACTGCCACGCGCCGTGTGCTCGTGCCGGCCCAGCGCCTCGCGGAGGTGCGCAGCGACCTGATCGGCGAACTCGGCCGGATCGTCGTCGGCGATCCGGCCGACAAGGCGACGCGCATGGGCCCGCTGGCCTCGAAGAGCCAGTTCGACGACGTGCGCGCGGGCATCGAGCGCCTGGCGGAGGGCGGCGAGATCGTCTGCGGCGGCGCACAGCCTCTGCGGCCGAAGGGCTGGTTCCTGGCGCCGACGCTGATCAGCGCGCGCGAGGCGGCGGAGGCCGTGTTCCATGCCGAGGAGGTCTTCGGCCCCTGCGCCAGCCTGCTCCCGTACTCGGGCGCGCCCGAGGAGGCGGCCCGGCTCGTCGCGCTCGGCGGCGGTGGCCTCGTCACCAGCGCCTACTCGAACGACACTGCCTGGTGCGAGCGCTACCTCGCCGGCGCCGGCCCCTGGCACGGCCGCGTCTGGTTCGCGAGCGACAAGTCGGCCGAGCAGTCGCTCGCGCCCGGGATGGTGCTCCCCGCGCTGGTCCACGGCGGTCCGGGGCGCGCCGGCGGCGGCGAGGAGCTCGGCGGCGAGCGCGGCCTGCACTTCTACATGCAGCGCGTGGCCGTGCAGGGCTTCAAGGGCCTCGTCGAAGCGAGCTTCGGGCAGGCCCCGGCCGGTACCACGGCCTGATCAGCGCCGCGTGTTCCCGCCCGCGCGCTGCGCGGCCTCGCTGCGCTGCTTCCACCAGGCGAACCAGCGCTCGGGATCCTCGGGCAGCTTCTCGCCCGTGAGGCGCGCGAGCGCGCGGCAGATCGCGCGGCGCTCGGCCGCCGGCGTGACGCTCTCGACCCCGATGCCGACCACACGCACGTCGAACTGCGTGCCCTCGGAGACGACGTCGGGGATCGGGTCGGCGATCGAGGAGCCCTGCGCGATCTGGACGTCGAAGTCGCGCAGATAGCCGACCTGGTTGCCGACGAAGATGTGCGAGCGCGGCGCGCCGCCGCCCGAACCGGACAGCGGCGCCATGCGCGCGAGGTGCGCGAGCAGCGGCTCGAGCGCGGTCAGGTCGCCGATCGCCCCGAGCGCCTCGACGGCGTGCATGCGCGCGGCCGGATCCTCGCCTGCGAGCACGTGCACCAGCGGCACGACGCGCCGTGGGGATTCCACGAGGCGCAGGCCCAGGGCCGCTTCCGCGCGCACGTCCGGGGAGGGATCGAAGGTCGCGCAGGCGAGCAGCTCGCGCACGCCGTGGCCGGGGCACAGGCGCCGCAGCGCGAAGACCGCGAAGTCCCGCCGGGTCAGCACGCCGCAGTGCGAGTCGCGCTCGAGCGCCTCCTGCACCAGCACCGGCTCGAGGAGCGCCGCGAGCCGGAGCGCGACGAGCTCGCGCACGGCCGGCCGCGACTGCGCACCGAAGCGCAGCAGCGCGTCGATCCGCTCGCGCGCAGCGAGCGCGCTGTCCTCGGCGGCGTGCGGGAACGCGACCGGAATCGCGGCGCGCGCGATCAGCGCCCGCGCGGCCGGCTGCTCGGGGTCGGCCTGCAGGATCTGGTCCAGTGCGCCGAGTGCCTCGGCCAGCAATCCCTGCTGCACCATCCACTCGGCCAGCGCGCACTTGCGCGCGAGGTCGCCCGGCGGGACGCGCTCGGCGAGTTCGCGCAGGCGCGCGAGCACGTCGCGCTCGCTCTCGACGCTCTGCACCAGCCCTTCGGGCAGGACCAGCCAGAGGTTCCCGTCGCGCACCTCCCAGGCGTCGGCCCGGTGGCGGGCGACGGCGCGCAGCTTGCGGCCGTCGCTGAGCGAGAGGACCCGGCGCTCCTCGGCGGCGAGCGCGCGCTCCGCTCGCACAGGGTCACCCTCAGGCGCCTGGGCGAGGAGAAGGACGATGGAGAGGAACATGGGTGGACCGCGGGACCCCGTCGTCGGGAGCAGGAAGCGTGCCACCTAGGGACCCCGCGAGTCGAGCACCAGCGGGCCGTCGCGGGCGGTCCAGCGCAAGGGGAGGCCCCGGCGCCGGATCTCGGGCAGGGCGGCGGGGCTCTCGCTGGAGCTGATCCAGACCTCGACAGGCTGGAGGCGGCCCAGGAGCGCGCCCAGGCGGCTGCTCCCCCCCCCGTGGTGCGGCAGGAGCAGGACCCGGACGGGCCCCGGCGGCCCCGGCCAAGCCTCGAGCAGGCCCTGCAACCCCTCCTCGACGGCATCGCCGGAGAGCCACAAAAGCCCGTCCCCACGCTCCAGGACGAGGCTCCGGGAGCCTTCGTTGCCCGGCAGAAGCGATCCGCGGAGCAACCAGACCCTCCCCGAGGCGCTCCCGGTGAGCTCCACGGCCCCCTTCCGCGCGAGGTCGACGCTGGGGAAGTTGTGCGCGGGGCGCTCACCGGGGTGTGCGGGTTCCGCACCTGCCCAGAGCGCCGGCGCATGCCGCTCCAGGAGCCAATCCAGGGCGCTGTCGTGGTCGCGCTCGGAGTGCGAGAGCGCGCAGCGGACCGCGCCGGGATCCCAGCTCGAGAGCAGCGGCCCGAGCGCACCTCGCGCGAGCCCCGAACGGTCGCGCGAGCCGGCGTCGAAGACCCAGGCCGAGCCGTCGGGCGCGCGCAGCGCAGCACAAGTTCCGTGACCGACGTCGAGCAGCGCGAGCTCGAGCCGCAGCGGTGCGGCCGTCCAGGGCAGCAGGCACAGGCCGGCGACGAAGGCCGCCGTGCGCGCGAGCTGCCGCGCGCGCCCGGGATCGGGGCAGCGGATCGCGGCCAGTGCGCAGGCCGCGATCGCCGCCCACAGGAGCAACGGCCGCGGCGGCAGCACGGCCGGCGAGAGCGGCAGCGCGTCGAAGGCGCGCACGATCCCGTCGGTGGCGCGCGCGCAGAGTTCGAGCAACCCTTGGGGCACGGGCAGGCCGAGGAAGGCGTGCAGGGCCCCGAGCACGAGCAGCGCCGCCGTCGGCGGCAAGAGCAGCACCGTCGAGAGCACGCCGCTCGGGCAGAGCTCGCCGAAGCGCGCCAGCACCAGCGGCGCGGTGGCGATCACCGCCAGCACCGAGGCGACCAGAGCGGTTCGCAGCGCGGCGCCGGCACGCGCGCTCGCCACGCGCACGAGCTCCGGGCGCGCGCGCCCGAGCGAGTCGACCGCGGCCAGGCCCGGCGGCCCGAGCCAGGCGTGCACACGCGCGAGCGCGGCGCTGCTCGCGAGGACCAGCGCGAGCGTCGCGGCGTAGGAGAGCTGCACGGAGAGCGAGCTCGCCCCGCGCGGATTCCAGCCGAGCTCGCAGCACAGGGCCGCGGACCAGAGCGTCAGCGCGTCGCAGCGCCGCGGCACGCCGAGCGCGCGCGAGCGCGGGGCGAAGGGCACGAGCGCGAAGACCAGGGCCGCGCGCAGCACGGGCGCATCGGCGCCGGCCAGCGGCACGTACAGCGCGACCGCGGGCAGCGCGAGCAGCTCGGGCCGCAGCCGCAGCCGCGCGAGGCGCTCGAGCAGCGCGGCCAGGGCGCGCGCGAGCGGCGCGAAGACGAGCCAGGAGAGCAGCACCACCTGCGTGCCGCTGACGACCAGCAGGTGGTAGGTGCCGGTGCGCACGTAGCGGTCCTGCTCGCCGGGCTCGAAGAGCGAGCTGTCGCCGAGCAGCAGCGCTGCGCACAGGCTGCGCACCGCCGGATCGTCGAGCTCTTCGATGCGCGCGAGCGCGGCGCTGCGCAGTTCGGCCAGCGGACGGCCGAGGTGCAGGAAACCGCTGCCCGGCTCGAGGCGCACGACCTCGTCCGGCAGGAGCTCGCGCACGAGGCTGCTCGCGGAGCCGCGGCTCGGATCCGGGACGGGACCGCGAGCCGGGAGGCGCAGCAACGGCCGCGGATCGAGCGCCACGCGCGCGCCCTCCTCGACCGCGCCTGCGGCGAGCTCGACCTGCGGCCCGGCGCGGCCCGTGTTCGCCAACTCGGCGCCTGCGTGCAGCTCGCGCACGCTCCAACAACCGCCTGGATCGCTCGCTGCGGCGCGCGCCGCGGCGGCCAGCGCCAGCGCGGCGAGCACGCCGGCTGCGCGCAGGCGCGGGGCGCCCGCCAGGCCGGCTGCCGCGAGCAGCGCGAACGCCAGGCCCAGCGCGAACTCGGGCGCGAGCCAGTCGGCGCAGCCCAGGAGCGAGCCCGCGGCCCAGGCCGCCGCGAGGCGCACGAGCGGGCGGTCGGGTGCACTGGCGGCAAGGGGCAGCGTGGAGCCTCCTCTGCGATGACGCTCGCGCGCGCCCGAAGTTGCGCCTCCGAGCCCGGGATCCGTAGGATGCCGCGCCGCATGAGCGAACGCGCGCGCGGGCACCACGCCCTCTTCCCGGGCAGCTTCGACCCGGTCACGCTCGGTCACCTCGACCTGGTGCGCCGCGCCCAGGCCCTCTTCGGCCGGGTGAGCGTGGCCGTGGCGCACAACCCGGAGAAGCCCGGCCTGTTCAGCCCCGCCGAGCGCGTGCGCCTCTTCCGCGCCGCGGTCGAGGGCATCCCCAACGTGGAGGTGCTCGAGATCGAGGGCTTGGTGGTCGAGGCGGCCCGGCGCCTGGGTTGCGACGTGATCGTGCGCGGCGTGCGCAGCGGCACGGACTTCGACTACGAGATCTCGATGGCCCGCACGAACCGCGCGCTGCTGCCCGACGTGGACACCGTGCTGCTCGCGCCGCCGCCCGAGTACGCCCACATCTCGGCCTCGCTCGTGCGCCAGATCGCGCGCCTCTCCGGCGACGTGACGAGTTTCGTCCCGGCCAACGTGCTGCGCGCGCTCGAGGAGCGCTGCGGCCCCCAGCAGACCCTGATCCCGACCCGCAACAAGAAGAAGCGTTCCCCGTGAAGCACAAGATCGCGACGCCGGACGCCCCGCAGGCCATCGGACCCTACAGTCAGGCGATCGAGGCCGGAGGCCTCGTCTACTGCTCGGGCCAGATCGCGCTCGACCCGGCCAGCGGCCAGATCGTCGGCGCGGACGTCGGCGAGCAGACCGAACGCGTGCTCAAGAACCTCTCGGCGGTGCTCGAGGCGGCCGGCAGCGACACCTCGAAGGTGCTCAAGTGCACCGTCTTCCTGAAGTTCATGAAGGACTTCGCCGCGATGAACGCGGTCTACGGCAAGTTCTTCAGCGGCGATGCGCCGCCCGCGCGCGCGACCGTGGCGGTCTCCGAGCTGCCGCGCGACGTCCTGGTCGAGATCGACTGCATCGCGCTGGCCGGATGAGCGCGGGGTTCCGCGACCACTTCTCGCACGACTCCGCGGGCTACGCCGCGGCCCGGCCGACCTACCCGGGGGAGTTGGCGGACTTCCTGGCGCGCGAGTCGCCCGCGCGCGCGCTGGCCTGGGAAGCCGGTTGCGGCTCGGGCCAGTTGAGCCTGCTGCTCGCCGAACGCTTCGAGCGGGTTCTCGCGACCGACGCGAGCGCGCAACAGATCGCGGCCGCATCGGCGCAGGCGCGAATCGAGTACCGCGTCGCGCCGGCCGAGGCGAGCGGCCTGCCGGCGCGCTGCGCGGACCTCGTCGTCGCGGCACAGGCCGCGCACTGGTTCGAGCTCGAGCGCTTCTACGCCGAGGTACAGCGCGTCGCCAAGCCCAGCGCGCTACTCGCGCTCGTCTCGTACGGGAAGACGCGCATCGCCACGGACCTCGACCCGCTGGTCGACGAGTTCCACGACCGAACGCTGCTCGGCTACTGGCCGCCGGAGCGCGCGCACGTCGTCGGCGGCTACGCGCAGCTCGCGTTCCCGTTCGAGCGCCTCCCCGTGCGCGCGCTCGCGATCGTGCGCGAGTGGGGGATCGACGAGATGCTCGCGTACGTGCGCACCTGGTCGGGCGTCACCGCCCTCGTGAAGGCCGGGAAGGCCATCGAACTCGAGCGCTTCGAGAGCCGGTTGCGAACCACGTGGGGGACGCGCCGCGACGTGCGCTGGCCGCTGACCGTGCTCGCGGCGCGGCTGCCCTAGCTCTCAGGGCTGGCGCGGCCAGGTCGTCTTCTTGCCGGCGACGTCGAAGCTCAGCGCGGACGTCGTGTCCAGAGTCTCGGAGCCGAGCAGGATGAACTCGCGCGCTGCGCCCTCGCCGTGGCTCAGGCCGGCGCTCGGCAGGCCGGAACCGCTGCGCAGCAGAAGCTTGCCGGGCGCGTGCGTGGCCCCGTTCTCGCTGGTCAGCATCAGCGCCGCCTCGGGCGTTCCTTCGAGCTCGTCGATCCAGAGCGTGGCCGACGGCCCCTTCCCGCCCGGGCCGCCCATCCAGAGCGTCACGTGCGACGACGCAGACCCGTCGCCGACCTCGAAGCGACCTCGGACCTCGCCCTTGGCATCCACGATCAGGAGTCGTTGCGCTCGGACCTCCTCTTGCGTGCGCGTTGCCGCGCGTCCGCCGCAGAAGCCTGCGGCCAAGGCACCGACCAAAAGGACGGACGACGATGTCAGGGTACTCAAAGCGAGCCTCCATTCCTGCGGGGCAGGGATACGACTGCGCAAGCGAGCATCCTCGTCCGACCTGGCTGCGTCAAGCGCCGCGCAAGCCCTCGAGCTCTTCCCAGCGTGCCAGCGCCGTCGCGAGCTCCTGCGCGCGCGCGTGGTGCTCGGCCTGCGCGGCTTCGATCTCCGCGCGCGACCTCGTGTAGAGCGCGGGATCCGCGAGGCGCGCCGCGAGCGCTGTCTCCTGCGTCTCGAGCTCCGCGATCTTGCCCAAGAGGCCGTCGTACTCGCGCTGCTGCCAGGGCGCGAGGCCCTTCTTCTTCGCGCGCTCGACGTCCTCGCGCGGGTCGCGCTTGTCCTCGCGCGCGGGTCGCGCCGCCTGGCGCTCGCGCTCGAGCGTCTCGAGCAGGCCGCTGAAGTCGCCGTAGAACTGGCGCGCGCCGCCCTGGCCGTCGAGGTAGACGAGGCGCGTCGCGACGCGGTCGAGGAACCAGCGGTCGTGGCTGATCAAGAGCGCGCTGCCCTCGAATGCCAGCAGCGCCTCCTCGAGCGCGCGCAGCGTCGCGAGGTCGAGGTCGTTGGTCGGCTCGTCGAGCACGAGGACGTTGCCGGCCTGCAGGAGCAGCTTCGCCAGCAGCACCCGGCTCTTCTCGCCGCCCGAGAGCTTGCCGACGAGCTGCTGCTTGCGCGGGCCGGGGAAGAGGAAGCGCTCGAGGAAGGTCTCGACGCGCTGGGCGCGCTCACCGACGCGCACGAGCTCCTGGCCGGAGGCGATCTCCGCGACCACCGTCTTCGCGGGGTCGAGCTCGCTCTTGTCCTGCGCGAGGCTGGCGAAGCGCACCGTCTCGCCGCGTTCGATCGTGCCGGAGTCGGGCTCAGAGAGGCCTAGGCAGAGCTTGACCAGCGTGGTCTTGCCCGCACCGTTGGGTCCGACGATGCCGAGGCGCTCGCCGGGACCGATTTCGAGGTCCAGCGCGGGCACCAGGCTGCGTCCGCCGAATCCCTTCGTCACGCCGCGCAGGGTCAGCACGCGCGCGCCCAGGCGCGGGCCGGGCGGGATCTCGAGCTCGAGCTCGCGCGCCAGCGGCACGGGAGAATCGCCGGCGAGCGCGTGGTAGCGCTGGATGCGCGACTTCGACTTCGAGGTGCGCGCCGGCGCGCCGCGGCGCATCCAGGCCGTCTCGCGCCGGAGGAGGATTTGGCGCGAGGCTTCGTCCTTCTCCTCGACCTCGAGGCGCGCCGCGCGCTGCTCGAGGTAGTCGCCGTAGCCGCCCTCGTAGAGGAAGAGCTGCCCGCGGTCGAGCTCGCCGATGCGCGTCACCAGGCGGTCGAGGAAGTAGCGGTCGTGCGTCACCAGGACGAACGCCGTGCGCGTCTCGAGCAGGTGGTCCTCGAGCCAGTCGGTGACGAAGGCGTCGAGGTGGTTCGTGGGCTCGTCCAGCAGCAGGAGGTCGGGCTTCGAGAGCAGCGCGCGCGCCAGCGCGGCGCGACGCTTCTCGCCGCCCGAGAGCGTGCCGAGCAGCGCGTCGGGATCGCGCACGGCGAGCCGCGTGCAGAGCTCCTCGATCCTGTGCTCGGAGAGCTCGTGCTGCTCGCCGCGCACCAGCGCGCGCACGCTCGCACGGGGGTCGAGGCGCGGCTCCTGCTCGAGGAACTCGAGCTTCAGCCCGCGCTGCACGGCGCGTTCGCCGGCGTCGGGCAGGTGCACGCCGGCCAGGATCGAGAGCAGCGTCGACTTGCCCGAGCCGTTGTGGCCGACCAGCGCCAGGCGCTCGCCCGGCTCGACGGTCAGGTCGACGCCCGCGAGCAGCGGTCGGTCCTGATAGGATTGGCGGACGCCACGCAGCGAGAGGATGGCCATGGTCCCCCGGAGGCGGGGGCCACCAGAATGCCCGCGAGCGCGCGTAACGCAACCGGCAGCCGGTGCGTATCGGGCGCGTCCTGGAAGCAGAGTCTCCGAGGAATCCCAGCCCATGACGCTCCTGAACGCCCTGATCGCCCTCCCGCTCCTCTCCTGCCCCGCCGCGCCCGTCGCCAGCCCCGGCATCGACCGCGCACAGGTCGACGCGTCGGCCAAGTGGGTCGCGCACTTCGACGTCGAGGCCTTCCGTTCGACGCAGCTCTTCCAGGAGATCAAGGCCGCCGACAAGGAGGGCGAGCTCGACAAGGCGCTCTCCGAGGTGGCCGAGCAGCACGGCATCCAGCTGCTCGACGACGTCTTCTCGGTCACGGCCTACGGCACCGCGCTGGGGGAGGAGCACGGCGTCGTGCTCGTGCAAGGCAACGCGCACGTCGAGGCCGCGCTGGCGGCGGCGCAGGAGAAACACGGGGCGAAGTCGCTGCGCATCCGCGAGCGCGACTGCGTTCAGTGGGGTGCGGGAGCGGAGGACGGCTTCTCCTGGCTCAGCCCCGGGACCGGCGACCGGCGCCAGGTCGTGCTCTCGAAGACGCAGGCCGATCTCGAGCAGGCGCTCGACGTGCTCGACAAGAAGCGCCCCGCGCTCGACACGCAGCCGCAGTCCGACCTCTACGCGCCGCCCGCGGCGGGCTCGTTCGCCTTCGTCGCGGCGACGGGCATCCTCGAGGAGCTCGCCGGCCCGCACGGCCACGACATCAAGCAGATGTCGGCCGCGGCGCGCCTGGCGAAGGGCCTGCGCATCGAGCTCGGCGAAACGAGCGGCAACGTGTATCTCGACCTGCGCTTGCGCACCGAGAAGCCCGAGGACGCCCAGCGCATTCAGAAGATCTTCGACGGGCTGCTGGCGCTGCCGGGCCTCATGCACGGCGCCGACACCGAGGCCGGCGAAGTCATCGACCGCCTGACTCAGGCGATCAAGGTCGAGGCGCTCAACGAGATCGCGCACGTGCGCTTCCAGTACGCCGCGAAGGCGCTCTTCGGCGAAATCCAGAAACTGCACGGGCTCGACGACGAAGAGCACGCCGGGGAGAATCCGAAGTAGGACCGTGGACCGTCCGCTGACCACAGACTCCGAGGCGCTCGCCGCCCGCGCCCAAGCGGGCTGCCGGGAGTCGTTCGGTCTGCTGGTCGAGCGGCACCAGAAGGGGCTCTACAACTTCCTGCTCCAGCGCGTGCGCTCGGCCGACGAGGCCGAGGACCTGACGCAGGAGAGCTTCGTGCGCGCCTGGCGCAGGCTCGCGACCTACCGCGACCAGTGGCGCTTCTCGACCTGGCTCTACGCGGTGGCGCGCTCGGCCGCCGCCGACCGCGCGCGCGAGCGGCGCGAGCTCTCGCAGTCCACGCACGCCGATCCGAGCTTCGACCCCGATCCGGCGGCCGCGCTGAGCGCGCACGAAGAGAGCCAGAACCTCTGGGGCCTGGCGCGCGCGGTGCTCAACGAGGACCAGCGCAGCGCGCTCTGGCTCTTCTACGGCGAGGAGCGGCCGGCGGCCGAGCCGTCGCGGTGCGCGTGATGCTCTTCCGCGCGCGCGGGATCCTGGCCCAGCACATCGAGCGCAAGGAACAGCGGACCGGAGCGCCAGCGCTCCCGCCGCGCCGGATGGAGACCCTCTCGCCATGAAACACGACCTGGAAGGACTGTTGCGTTCCGAGGCCCGCCGCGAGCTGCGCGAGGCGCCGGCGGGCATCCGCGCCGCGGTGCGCGCGCGTCTCGCCGACGCTGCGCCGGAGCTCGCGGACCGCTCGCGCGCGCTGCCCTTCGCGCTGGCCGCGAGCCTCGCCGCGGCTGCGTTGGGGGCCTGGTTCCTCTGGCCGCGCCCGCCCGCGCCGAGCGTGCGTCCGAACCAGCCCGCGTTGGCCGTGGTGGACCTGACCCGCAAGGGCATCCAGTACGCCGCGCGCATCGACCGCCCGCTGGCCGACGAGTGGCAGCTCCTGGTGGCGGACTCGCTGCACCTGCGCGACGCGCTGCTCGGACAGCTGCCCAACCTGCCGCGCTGAGAGGGGACACGCGCGCGCCTGCGGGGTAGAATCCCGGCCCCTTTTTCCGGCCGGAACCCCCTCATGAGCGTCGCCTGTGGCATCGTCGGACTGCCGAACGTCGGCAAGTCCACCATCTTCAACGCGATCACCGCCGCGGGCGCGGAGAGCGCCAACTACCCCTTCTGCACGATCGAGCCCAACGTGGGCGTCGTGGACGTGCCGGACGAGAACCTGGAGCTGATCCACAGGTTCATCGAGGCCGACCGGATCGTGCCCGCGAGCGTCAAGATCGTCGACATCGCCGGCCTGGTGAAGGGGGCTGCGACCGGCGAGGGCCTGGGCAACAAGTTCCTGGGCAACATCAAGGAGACCGACGCGCTGCTGCACGTCGTGCGCACGTTCACCAAGGGCGACGTCATCCACGTCTCGGGCTCGGTAGACCCGCTGCGCGACATGGAGATCATCGAGATCGAGCTGGCCCTGGCCGACCTCGACACCGTCGCGCGCAACCTCGAGCGCGTGGCCAAGAAGGCCAAGGCCAACGACAAGGAGGCCGCCTGGCACAGGGAGGTCTTCGAGAAGGCACGCGTCGAGCTCGAGGCCGGCAAGCAGCTGCGAGCGGTGCCCTGGAAGAAGGAGGAACGCGAGGCGCTCAAGCCGCTCTTCCTGATCACGATGAAGCCCGTGATGTTCGTGGCCAACGTCGCCGACGACGACATGGACGGCCAGAGCCCGCTGGCCCAGACGGTCCGCGAGTACGCCCGGAAGAGCGGCAGCGAGTTCGTCGCGCTGTGCGGCGACATCGAGGGCGAGATCATGAAGCTCCCACCCGAGGAGCGCGGGGCCTTCCTGGCCGACGCGGGCCTGAAGGAGCCCGGCCTGAACCGCCTGGTCAAGAAGACCTACGACCTGCTCGGCCTGCAGACCTACTACACGGCCGGCAAGATCGAGATCAAGGCCTGGACGATCCACCGCGGCGACGTCGCGCCGGCCGCGGCGGGCGTGATCCACACCGACTTCGAGAAGCACTTCATCCGGGCCGAGATCTACTCCGTGGAGGACCTTGTGGCCTTCAAGAGCGAGCCCGCGATCCGCGCCGCCGGCAAGCTGCGCGTCGAGGGCCGTGACTACCCCATGCGGCCCAGGGACGTGGCGCATTTCCTGATCGCCAAGTAGGCTCGCGGCGTGGCCGGGCAGCCCCTCTGGTGCAGTGTTCCTCATGTGGCCGAAGTTCGCGAACCACGTCGTCGATTCGCCGGAGCCCTCTCCGCTGAAGCGTGCGCGCCGCTGGCGGCGCGAGAAGGTCGGGAACGAGGAACGATTGCTGATCGTAGTGGACGGCAACGGGATCGAGCTGCTCGTCGAACTCTCCGTTCCGCTCGGTGATTCGCTCGGTGTCTTGTACGAACTGCTCGTTGCTCGGAATGGCGAGCACAAGCAGGGACGCTACCAGTCCCCGCGTCCTCTGACCCGTCTCGAAGTACTCGGCCTGCTGGACCGTCATGCCGACTTCCTGACCGGTGACGGGCGACACAACCTCTGGATCGCTGCGCTCGACGGCGCTCGCCAACTCATCTACGACCAGCACGAGCTGCTCTTCGCCTATGGCGACCTCGCGGGCTACGAGAGGATCCTGATTCGACTCGGCTACGTTGAAGGCGA
>WNFL01432652.1_pt1 | contig 33652 bp, 39 predicted proteins | sample 5400361 | NCBI WGS metagenome assembly WNFL01 (sample SAMN13153351, study PRJNA577476) | soil metagenome | isolation source: 40 cm soil on Douglas fir-dominated hillslope | place: USA:California | collected 2013-09-17
CTAAACCTGGGAGGCAGTGTGATTCTCGTCACGTCGCCGAACGTGACGACACATGGGCTTCTGCTCTTGACGTTTTCGCTTTGAAGAGCGATGCTGCCTTCAGCCGTGAGTATCAGGGTGCTGCTAGCTTGACCCGCAGTGTGTCCGTCGACTACACTGCGAATTTGCGCTGCACCCACATGTCCTCGGCAACATCCTAACCCGTAGCGGCGAAGCCGCAGGGCGTTTTGCGTGCGCGCGGTGACCGTTCCACCACGAGCTCGGAAGGACCCCTGTTGGCAGCCTCGCGCAGCGCCTCAGCTATCGCTCCTGGTCCACATCGCATTTCCTTCGCCCGCATCAAGGAACCACTCGAGGTTCCCAGCCTTCTCGCCCTGCAGACTGACTCGTTTGACTGGCTGCTCGGGAACGAGAAGTGGCGGGAGAGGGTAGACGCCGAACATTCGGTCGGCCGAAGGGACCTGCCAGAGCAGTCCGGCCTCGAAGAAATCTTCGAGGAGATCAGCCCGATTGAGGACTTCACGGGAACGATGTCGCTCTCGTTCCGTGATCACCGGTTTGAGCCTCCGAAGTACTCGGCTGACGAGTGCAAGGAGAAGGATATGACCTTCTCTGCGCCCATGTTCGTCACCGCCGAGTTCATCAACAACTCGACTGGTGAAATCAAGAGCCAGACCGTGTTCATGGGTGACTTTCCACTGATGTCGCCCAAGGGCACCTTCATCATCAACGGCACCGAGCGTGTCGTTGTCAGCCAGTTGGTCCGCTCACCTGGCGTCTACTTCGACCGGCAGGTGGACAAGGCCTCGGACAAGGACATCTACAGCTGCAAGGTCATCCCGTCACGGGGTGCCTGGCTGGAGTTCGAGATCGACAAGCGGGACAGCGTCGGTGTCCGGATCGACCGTAAGCGCAAGCAGAGCGTGACCGTCCTGCTGAAGGCGCTCGGCTGGGACGAGGCGAGGATCCTCGAGCGCTTCGGTGCCTACGAGTCCATGCGCGCCACCCTGGAAAAGGACCACACCCAGGGCCAGGACGACGCGCTGCTCGACATCTACCGCAAGCTCCGTCCTGGCGAGCCGCCCACGCGCGAATCCGCCCAGGCCCTGCTCGAGAACCTCTATTTCAACCCGAAGCGCTACGACCTGGCGAAGGTAGGCCGGTACAAGGTCAACAAGAAGCTTGGCCTGAACCAGCCGATCACGCAGGGCACGCTGACCGAGGAAGACATCGTCGCCACGATCGAGTACCTCGTCAGGCTGCACGTCGGCGAGGACGAGATGAAGTCCGGCGACGCGCTGATCCCGATCGAGACCGACGACATCGACCACTTCGGCAACCGGCGGCTTCGCACCGTCGGCGAGCTGATCCAGAATCAGGTCAGGCTCGGCCTGGCCAGGATGGAGCGGGTCGTCAGGGAGCGGATGACGACGCAGGACGTCGAGGCGATCACGCCGCAGACGCTGATCAACATCCGGCCGGTCGTCGCGTCCATCAAGGAGTTCTTCGGTACCAGCCAGCTCTCCCAGTTCATGGACCAGACCAACCCGCTGGCGGGGCTGACCCACAAGCGGCGGCTGTCCGCGCTCGGCCCTGGCGGCCTGTCCAGGGAGCGGGCCGGCTTTGAGGTCCGCGACGTGCACCCCAGCCACTACGGCCGGATGTGCCCGATCGAGACCCCGGAGGGCCCGAACATCGGCCTGATCGGCTCGCTGTCTTCCTACGGGCGGGTCAACGCGTTCGGGTTCGTCGAGACGCCTTACCGCAAGGTCAAGAACGGCAGGGTCACCGACCAGGTCGACTACTTGACCGCCGACGAGGAGGACAGGCACGTCATCGCGCAGGCCAACGCGCCGGTCGCGGCCGACGGCACCTTCGTGGAGAATCGTGTCCTGGTCCGCCGCAAGGGCGGCGAGATCGACTACCTGAAGCCGGACGAGGTCGACTACATCGACGTGTCGCCGCGCCAGATGGTGTCGGTGGCCACCGCGATGATCCCGTTCCTCGAGCACGACGACGCGAACCGGGCCCTGATGGGCTCGAACATGCAGCGCCAGTCGGTTCCGCTGCTGCGCAGCGATTCGCCGCTGGTCGGCACCGGTATGGAGTACCGGGCCGCGACCGACGCCGGTGACGTTATCGTCGCTTTGAAGGCGGGCGTCGTCGAGGAGGTCAGCGCGGACGAGGTCACGGTCGCCAATGACGACGGCACCAGGACGACCTACCTGATCGCCAAGTTCCAGCGGTCCAACCAGGGCACCTGCTTCAACCAGAAGCCGATCGTGACCGGCGGCCAGCGGATCGAGGCCGGCCAGGTCGTGGCCGACGGGCCGTGCACGGACAAGGGCGAGATGGCACTGGGCAAGAACCTGCTCGTCGCGTTCATGCCGTGGGAGGGCCACAACTACGAGGACGCGATCATCCTGTCTCAGCGCCTCGTGCAGGACGACGTGCTCTCCTCGATCCACATCGAGGAGCACGAGGTCGACGCACGGGACACCAAGCTGGGCCCTGAGGAGATCACCAGGGACATCCCGAATGTCTCCGAGGAAGTGCTCGCCGACCTCGACGACCGGGGAATTATCAGGATCGGTGCCGAGGTTGTAACCGGCGACATCCTGGTCGGCAAGGTCACGCCCAAGGGCGAGACCGAGCTGACTCCGGAGGAGCGGCTGCTCCGCGCAATCTTCGGGGAGAAGGCCCGCGAGGTCCGCGACACCAGCCTGAAGGTGCCCCACGGCGAGTCCGGGCGGGTCATCGGCGTCCGGGTGTTCTCTCGCGAGGAAGGCGACGAGTTGCCGCCTGGCGTAAACGAGCTGGTCCGGGTCTACGTCGCCGCGAAGCGGAAGATCACCGACGGCGACAAGCTGGCCGGACGGCACGGTAACAAGGGCGTCATCGCCAAGATCCTGCCGGTCGAGGATATGCCGTTCCTTGAGGACGGCACCGCGGTCGACATCGTGCTCAACCCGCTCGGCGTGCCAGGCCGGATGAACGTCGGCCAGGTACTCGAGACGCACCTGGGCTGGGTCGCGGCATCTGGCTGGGAGGTCGACGGCAAGGACGGGGACTGGCAGGAGCGGCTGCGGCAGATCGGCGCCGACGCGTCAGCACCGGGCACCAAGGTCGCGACCCCGGTCTTCGACGGCGCCCGCGAGGAGGAGATCACCGGGCTGCTCAGGTCGGCGCTGCCGAACAGGGACGGCGTCCAGCTGGTCGGGACCAGCGGCAAGGCGCGGCTGTTCGATGGCCGTACCGGCGAGCCGTTCAAGGACCCGATCTCCGTCGGCTACATCTACATACTCAAGCTGCTGCACCTGGTGGACGACAAGATCCACGCCAGGTCCACGGGCCCGTACTCGATGATCACCCAGCAGCCGCTCGGCGGTAAGGCGCAGTTCGGCGGCCAGCGGTTCGGTGAGATGGAGGTCTGGGCGCTCGAGGCGTATGGCGCGGCCTACGCGCTGCAGGAGCTGCTGACGATCAAGTCGGACGACATCCTCGGCCGGGTCAAGGTCTACGAGGCCATCGTCAAGGGCGAGAACATCCCTGAGCCAGGCATCCCTGAGTCGTTCAAGGTGCTGATCAAGGAGATGCAGTCGCTCTGCCTGAACGTCGAGGTGCTGTCGAGCGACGGCGCGGCGATCGAGATGCGCGACACCGACGAAGACGTCTTCCGTGCGGCGGAGGAACTAGGAATCGACCTGTCCAGGCGCGAGCCGAGCAGCGTCGAAGAGGTCTGATCCGCAAGTCATCAGGGGATTAGGGGAATTACATCGTGCTAGACGTCAATTTCTTCGACGATCTACGAATTGGCCTGGCCACGGCCGACGACATCAGGCTCTGGTCGCACGGCGAGGTCAAGAAGCCAGAGACGATCAACTACCGCACGCTCAAGCCGGAGAAGGACGGGCTCTTCTGCGAGAAGATCTTCGGTCCGACCAGGGACTGGGAGTGCTACTGCGGCAAGTACAAGCGGGTCAGGTTCAAGGGCATCATCTGTGAGCGCTGCGGCGTCGAGGTCACCAGGGCCAAGGTCAGGCGCGAGCGGATGGGCCACATCGAGCTGGCCGCGCCGGTAACGCACATCTGGTACTTCAAGGGCGTGCCCAGCCGGCTCGGCTACCTGCTCGACCTGGCGCCCAAGGATCTGGAGAAGGTCATCTACTTCGCCGCGTACATGATCACGTACGTGGATATCGAGGCGCGCGACCGTGACCTGCCTTCGCTTGAGGCGAAGATCACGAATGAGAAGAACCAGATCGAGCAGCGCCGCGACGTCGACATCGCGGCCAGGCAGGCCAAGCTGGAGAAGGACCTGGCCGAGCTCGAGGCCGCTGGCGCCAAGGGCGACGCCAGGCGGAAAGTCAGGGAGAGCGCCGAGCGCGAGTGCAAGCAGATCAGGGATCGGGCTCAGCGCGAGATCGACCGGATCGAGGAGGTCTGGAACAGGTTCAGGAACCTGAAGGTCCAGGACCTCGAGGGCGACGAGCTGCTCTACCGCGACATGCGGGACCGGTTCGGCCGGTACTTCCGCGGCGGCATGGGCGCCCAGGCCATCCAGGAGCGGGTCGGCAGCTTCGACCTCGAGGCCGAGGCGGCCAGCCTGCGCGAGACGATCAGGACGGGCAAGGGCCAGCGCAAGGCGCGGGCGCTCAAGCGGCTGAAGGTCGTCTCGGCGTTCCTGAACACCACCAACAGCCCGCTCGGCATGGTGCTCGATTGCATCCCGGTGATCCCGCCGGACCTGCGGCCGATGGTGCAGCTGGACGGCGGCAGGTTCGCCACCTCGGACCTGAACGACCTGTACAGGCGCGTCATCAACCGGAACAACAGGCTCAAGCGGCTGCTTGACCTAGGTGCACCCGAGATCATCGTGAACAACGAGAAGCGGATGCTCCAGGAGGCCGTGGACTCGCTGTTCGACAATGGCCGTCGTGGGCGGCCCGTGACTGGTCCTGGCAACCGCCCGCTCAAGTCGCTGTCCGACATGCTCAAGGGCAAGCAGGGCCGGTTCCGCCAGAACCTGCTCGGCAAGCGCGTCGACTATTCGGGCCGGTCGGTCATTGTGGTCGGCCCGCAGCTCAAGCTGCACCAGTGCGGGCTGCCCAAGGAGATGGCCGTCGAGCTGTTCAAGCCGTTCGTGATGAAGCGGCTCGTCGACCTGAACCACGCGCAGAACATCAAGTCGGCCAAGCGGATGGTCGAGCGCGCCAGGCCGGTGGTCTGGGACGTGCTCGAAGAGGTCATCCGCGAGCACCCGGTGCTGCTGAACCGCGCGCCGACCCTGCACCGGCTTGGCATCCAGGCGTTCGAGCCGCAACTGGTCGAGGGCAAGGCAATCCAGATCCACCCGCTGGTCTGCACCGCTTTCAACGCGGACTTCGACGGCGACCAGATGGCGGTGCACGTGCCGCTGTCCGCCGAGGCGCAGGCCGAGGCCAGGATCTTGATGCTGTCGACGAACAACATCCTCAAGCCTGCCGACGGCAAGCCGGTGACCATGCCCACCCAGGACATGATCATCGGGATTTACTGCCTGACCAGGATGGCTCCTGACACCCCGGGTACCGGGCGGGTGTTCGGCGGGCTCGCCGAGGCGCTCATGGCTTACGACCGCGGCGAGCTTGACCTGCAGGCCGAGATAACGGTGCGGCTCCGCGACGCGGCGCCGCCGGTCGGCTTCACGGCTCAGGACGGCTGGGAGCCAGGTCAGCAGTTCAGGCTGACCACCACGCTCGGCCGGTGCCTGTTCAACGAGACGCTGCCCGACGACTACCCGTTCGTGAACTACGAGGTCGGCAAGAAGCAGCTCTCGGTGATCGTCAACGAACTGGCTGAGAAGTACCCGAAGGTGGAGGTTGCCGCCGCCCTTGACAAGCTCAAGGACGCGGGCTTCCACTGGGCCACCAGGGCCGGGGTCACGATCGCGATCGAGGACGTGGTGGCGCCGCCGAACAAGGCGGCCATCCTTGACACCTACGAGAAGCGGGCCGACAAGGTCCAGCGCGAGTACGAGCGCGGGCTGATCACCGACGACGAGCGGCGGCAAGAGCTGATCGAGATCTGGACGCACGCCACGGCTGACGTGGCGCAGGACATGGAGGCGGCCTTCCCCGAGACCAACCCGGTCTGGATGATGGTCAACTCCGGCGCCCGAGGCAACCAGATGCAGGTCAGGCAGATCGCTGGCATGCGGGGCCTGGTCTCCAACCCGAAGGGCGAGACCATCCCGAGGCCGATCAAGTCGAGCTTCCGCGAGGGCCTGTCCGTGGTCGAGTACTTCATCTCGACCCACGGCGCGCGCAAGGGCCTGGCGGACACGGCGTTGCGCACCGCGGACTCGGGCTACCTGACCAGGCGGCTCGTGGACGTGGCGCAGGACGTGATCGTCCGCGAGGAGGACTGCGGCACCGACCGGTCGCTGGCCATGCGGATCGCCGAGCGGGACTCCTCAGGCTCCCAGTCCCAGCCAGCACTGCGCAAGCTGCCCAACATCGAGAACACGGGCACCGGGCGGACGCTGGCCGAGGACGTAACCGACGCCGATGGCAAGGTTCTGGCCACGGCCGAGACCGACCTGACCGAGTCGATGATCGAGGCCATGGTTAACGCCGCGATCGAGTCGGTCCGCACCTACAGCGTGCTGGTCTGCCAGGCCAAGGTCGGCGTCTGCGCCAAGTGTTACGGGCGGTCGCTGGCCACGGGCAAGCGGGTCGACGTCGGCGAGGCGGTCGGCATCATCGCCGCCCAGTCGATCGGCGAGCCAGGCACCCAGCTGACGATGCGTACCTTCCACACTGGCGGCGTGGCCGGCTTGGACATCACGCACGGCCTGCCGCGCATCCAGGAGCTGTTCGAAGCCAGAATCCCCAAGGGCATGGCGCCGATCAGCGAGGTGGAGGGCACCGTCAGGATCGAGGAACCAGACAAGGCGCGGAAGATCATCATCACGCCGGACGACGGTTCAGAAGAGGTCGTCTACCAGGTGTCGATCAGGTCGCGGCTGCTCGTCAACGACGGCGACCGCGTGAAGGTCGGGCAGCAGCTCATCGCCGGCGCCGTCAACCCGCACGAGGTACTGCGGATTCTTGGCTCCCGGGAGGTGCAGCTGCATCTTGTGCACGAGGTCCAGGAGGTCTACCGGTCGCAGGGCGTCTCGATCCACGACAAGCACATCGAGATCATCATCAGGCAGATGCTCAAGCGGGTGAACGTGCTTGAGTCCGGCGACACTGAGCTGCTGCCCGGCGAGCTGGTCGAGCGGCCCAGGTTCGAGGAGATCAACCGCTCGGTCGTCGAGACGGGCGGCACCTCCGCGGCTGGCCGGCCGGTGCTGATGGGTATCACGAAGGCCTCGCTAGCCACTGAGTCGTGGCTATCGGCTGCCTCGTTCCAGGAGACGACGAGGGTGCTCACCGACGCGGCCATCCATGCCAGGTCGGACTCGCTCGTCGGCCTCAAGGAGAACGTGATCATCGGCAAGCTGATCCCCGCGGGCACCGGCATGCAGCGCTACCGGTCGCTGCGGGTCGAGCCCAGGGAGGATGCCAGGGCGGCGGCGTACCCGGCCGCCACCTACACGACCGAGGTCAACTACCCGTTCGCCAGTTCGTCTGGCGAGTCTGTGCCGCTCGAGGAGTACGACTTCGGCGCGTACCACAGGTAGTTCAGCACGAGCGGCGAGAGCGCGGTCCGGATCCCGAGCCGCGCTCTCGCCGTGTCAGTAAACCCGGTCAGCCCGTTCCGGTCACCACCTTGCCGTCGAAGTCGACGGCCGCGCAGAACCCGACGGACGGGCACGAGACGCCCGTGAACCCGTAGGGGACGGTGACGCCGGGATCCGCGTTGACCGGTGCCGACCACGTCCCGTTGTAGTCGGTGACGAGGTTTCCTTGTTCGTCAACCGCGACGCAGAACTGCGCGGACGCGCAGGAGATCCCGGTCATCCCGCCCGAGTTCTCAACCCCAGCCGGCCCAGACCATGAGGTCCCGTTGTAGGTGAACGCCTGGCCGAAGCCGTCGATGGCGGTGCAGAACGTGGCCGCCGGGCAGGAAATGGCAGCCAGCGGCTGGACGACGCCGGCGTCGATAGTGTGCGGCGATGACCACGATGAGCCATTGAACGTCAGCACGTTGCCGCCGGTGTCGGCGACAGCGCAGAAACTGGGGCTCGCGCACGACACGTAGCCCGAGCCGGGCGGCGGGCTGACGCCCAGCGCCGAGTCGATCAGCACCGGCGCTGACCAGGATGAACCATTCCATCGCAGCGCGTAGACGCTGCCTTGGATGCTGGCAAGGGCGATGCAGAAGGTCGGCGAGGCACACGAGACGGAACTGATGTCGTAGCTGACCGCGCCGAAGAGCCAGGTGGAGCCGTTGTAGCGCATATACCTGCTGCCCTGGCTCCCGCCGAACTCGAAGGCCATGCAGAAGGTCGGGCTCGAGCAGGAGATGGAGTCGAACACGAAGCCCGGGTCGATAGGCTGCGGCTTCGCCCACGCCGTCCCGTTGTAGGTGACAATTGAGCCGGTCCAGTCGGGCGCGGCGCAGAACGTGACGGTCGGGCACGAGATCGCCTGCGGGAACCCGTGTGCTGGGTCGATCGCCCAGTTGGTCCAGGACAAGTCGCTGGCCATCGTGTGAATGTCGCCCGAGCTATCGATGATCGCGCACGACGACGAGCTGCTACAGGAGAGCGCGCCCAGCGGTGTCGCCGAGAGCAGGTGCAGGCTGCTCCATGAGCTGCCGTCATAGGTGTAATAGTGGCCGTCCGCACCGGACGCCATGCAGAATCCGGTACTCGGACAGGAGACTCCGTCGAGGCCGGCGAACGCTGGACTGACCACACGAACCGGCGCAGACCAGCTAGACCCGTCGTAGGAGAGGGCCTTCCCGTTGTCGTTGACCGCCTCGCACGTTGTCGCGCTGGCGCACGAGACGGAGGTGACGTCGCTGTCTGCCGTGTCGAAAGCCGTTCCCGAGCTCCAGGCCGCGCCGTTGTAGGTGAACTCGTCACCACCGGAGCTGACTGCCATGCAGAACGAACTGCTCGGGCAGGAAACGGAGGCGAGCGGAGTATTGGTGTTCAGCAGCCCAGGCGAGCCCCACGCAGAGCCCGTGTAGACCGAGGCGTAGTCGCCGCCGACCGCGACGCAGAAGCTGGAGCTAGCGCAAGATAGCGACGTAACGCCGAGCCCGGTGGAGACGGGCTTGGACCACGTGGAGCCATTGAAGAAGACCGCATCGCCATCTTGTGCGAGCTCGGCGCAGAAAGTGGCCGTCGGACAGGAGATCGCCGTGTTCATTCCGGTCACCAGGCCATCCGGCAACGGCGCGAGCCGCCTGGGTGCAGACCACTTCGCGCCGTTGAACGTGAAGGCATTGCCGTAGCGATCCACTGTCGCGCAGAAGGTTGGCGACACGCACGCGACGTCATCCAGGCTGCCGCCCGCCTGGTCAGCGATCGCAGGTGCGGCGAAGGTCATGGCCGGCCAGACGGTCTGGGTCGTTGTTGCCTTCGCGGTACCGCCCGCGCCGGTCGCGGTGAGCGTGAATGTGTACTGCGCCTCAGTCGAGCCGCTCAGGGCAGGAAGGCTGACGCTGTGGCTGACGGGCCTAGGTGTCGTTCCCGCCTGGCACGCGAAGGTCGCGGGCAGCCCGGTCACTGCCGGCACGGCGGACAGGATGCAGGTCGACGACCGGACGACGGAGGCAGTCAGCGTGGTAGTGCCGCCGGACGAAGTCAGGCCGTGCGGGGCCGCGACGAAGCCGGTCACCGCTGGCTTGGCCCCGTGCACGGTCGCAGTCAGCGACTTCGATGTGACGGTGCCGCCAGGTCCGGCGACGGTGACTTTGAAGCTATACGACTTAGCCGTGGCGGACGTGTTGGCAGGCAAGGAGACCTTTTTCGAGGCCATGCCCGACGAGCAGTTCAGCTTGGCCGGCAGTCCGTGCAGGCCGGGGGTGCTCGAGAAGGTGCACGTCGTCGCGTGCGTCACGGTGACGGTCATCGTCAGGGCACCGCCCGTGCTGGGCAGCAAGGAGCGGCTGAGCTTGAATGAGGTGATAGACGGCCTGGAAACACGAGCCCAAGCCGTCGCGGTGCCCGCGGCAGGCAGGCCGGCCACCAGACTGGCAGCGGCTACCGCCGGGATCAGGGTCCTCGCCATGACTCGCGCCCGGTATCGCACCACGCACCCAGCCCTCCGGCCCGTCGGCGGCACCCGCCGGAGGCCATGTCTGCCAAATGACAGTCCGGCGTCGTCATGCCGAAGCGGACAGAGCACTGCGGAATCGGAGGCCGGGCAGTCCTGTTATATACGGAAGAATTGGTCCGCATATGGCAAATTACCAAATATTCAGGCGGCGCACTGGGGGACAGGTCGGGCGGCGCGCAGAAGAGGGGCCCGCGCGTCCCTGCCTGACCGCAGCTGCCGGTACCGGCCACCTGGTCGGCATACATCGGCTATCATGGAGCGTCGCTGAGGCAGGACGCCAGCCCGTTTTGACCACCGCGGTCAGCGTTAGGTATTCTGGTTCTCTGTGCCCGTGATTGCGGGCACGCGCGTCTGTGAACCGGGATCCGGCCGCTGGATTGGCAGCTGATCGCAGGGCCGGGCGCGCGGCACTTCCTCCCCGTCATCTGGGCCGTTCCTCGGCCCAGATGCGTCGCGAGAGCGGCGACACGCCCGAGCGCGGGGGTCGGGCAAACAGACCACAGTCTGTGCAAGTGACGCCGGTCGCTGCCCTGGCTCGCCGTAGCCGGGTGGCCGGCCGCGGAGCGGAGCAGGCGCGAACGACAGCAAACGGAACGACAGCACGCTGAAGAAAAAAGACAGCGCAGCAACGGACAGAAGACGGAGACGCGGTGCCCACGATCCAGCAGCTGGTCCGCAAGGGCCGGCAGGACAAGGTAGCCAAGAACAAGACCCCGGCGCTGAAGGGGAGCCCCCAGCGTCGCGGCGTATGCACGCGCGTCTACACAACCACGCCCAAGAAGCCGAACTCGGCGCTCCGCAAAGTCGCCAGGGTGAGGCTGACCAGCCACGTCGAGGTCACCGCCTATATCCCGGGCGTTGGCCACAACCTGCAGGAACACTCGATCGTGCTGGTGCGGGGCGGCCGGGTCCGTGACCTGCCCGGTGTGCGCTACAAGATTATCCGCGGTTCGCTCGACACCCAGGGCGTCCGCAACCGCAAGCAGGCCCGCAGCCGCTACGGCGCGAAGAAGGAGAAGAGCTGAAATGCCGCGTAAGGGCCCCGCGACCAAGCGCCCGCTGGTCACCGATCCGGTCTACGGCTCGCCGCTTGTCACCGCGCTCGTGAACAAGGTACTGCGCAGCGGCAAGCGCTCGCTGGCCGAGCGCATCGTCTACGGCGCGCTTGAGGGCTGCCGGGACAAGACAGGCAACGACCCCGTGGTGACGCTCAAGCGCGCGCTCGACAACGTCAAGCCGACGCTTGAGGTCCGCAGCCGCCGGGTCGGCGGCGCGACCTACCAGGTTCCTGTCGAGGTCCGCGCGTCCCGCAGCACCACCCTCGCCTTGCGCTGGCTGGTTTCGTATTCCAAGGGCCGCCGCGAGAAGACGATGACCGAGCGACTGACGAACGAGCTGCTTGACGCCAGCAACGGGCTCGGCGCGAGCGTCAAGCGCCGCGAGGACATGCACAAGATGGCCGAGTCCAACAAGGCATTCGCCCACTACCGCTGGTAGCGGGCAACACACCACGAGCAGGGAACGGGGATCATCCACAGTGGCCGCCACAGCTACCGCCACCGAGCTGGCCAAGGTCCGGAACATCGGGATCATGGCCCATATCGACGCGGGCAAAACGACGACGACTGAGCGGATCCTGTTCTACACCGGCATCAATTACAAGCTCGGTGAGGTCCATGAGGGCGCCGCGACCATGGACTGGATGGAGCAGGAGCAAGAGCGCGGCATCACGATCACCTCGGCAGCGACCACCACCATGTGGCGTGATCACACGATCAACATCCTGGACACTCCAGGTCACGTGGACTTCACGGTCGAGGTGGAGCGCTCGCTGCGGGTGCTCGACGGGGCCGTAGCCGTCTTCGACGGCGTTGCGGGCGTCGAGCCGCAGTCCGAGACGGTCTGGCGGCAGGCCAACAGGTATGGCGTGCCGCGAGTCTGTTTCGTCAACAAGATGGACCGGGTCGGGGCCGAGTTCCACCGTTGCGTGGAGATGATCAGCGACCGGCTCGGCGCCACGCCGCTGGTCATTCAGCTGCCGTGGGGCGTCGAGTCCGATTTCCGCGGCGTCATCGACCTGATCAGGATGCGCGGGCTGCTCTGGCAGAGCGAGGGGAAGGGCGAGGCCTACGAGGTCACCGACATCCCCGCCGACCACGCCGAGGCAGCCAGGCAGTGGCGCGACAACCTGCTCGAAGCCATCGCCGAGAACGACGAGGAGATGATGGAGCTGTACCTTGAGGGCTCTGAGCCCGACGAGGAGCAGCTCGTCGCCGCCATCCGGCGGGCCACGATCGCGAGCGCCGTGACGCCGGTGCTGTGCGGCTCGGCGTTCAAGAACAAGGGCGTCCAGCCGATGCTCGACGCGATCGTCGACTTCCTGCCGAGCCCGGTCGACATCCCGGCGATCCACGGCCACTCCGTCGGCGCCGATCCCGCTGATATCGAGCGACACCCTGACCCGTCCGAGCCGTTCTCCGCGCTCGCCTTCAAGGTCATGTCCGACCAGCACCTAGGCAAGCTGACCTACTTGCGGGTCTACTCGGGCACCATGGAGGCCGGCTCCTCGGTGCTGAACTCGACCAAGAGCCGCAAGGAGCGGATCGGCAAGATCTACCAGATGCACGCCAACAAGCGCGAGGAGCGCCCGTCCGCGGTCGCCGGCCAGATCGTCGCCGTCATGGGCCTGAAGGACACCACGACCGGTGACACGCTCAGCGACCCGGGTCAGCCAGTGATCCTGGAGTCGATGACGTTCCCGGCCCCGGTCATCCACGTGGCGATCGAGCCGAAGACCAAGGGCGACCAGGACAAGCTCGGTACTGCCATTCAGCGGCTGGCCGAGGAGGACCCGACCTTCCAGGTCAGGACCGACGAGGAGACCGGCCAGACGATTATCGCCGGGATGGGCGAGCTGCACCTGGAAGTGCTGGTCGACCGGATGCGCCGCGAGTTCAGGGTCGACGCCAACGTCGGCAGGCCGCAGGTCGCCTACCGCGAAACCGTCCGCAGGAAAGTCGAGAAGGTTGAGTACACCCACAAGAAGCAGACGGGTGGCTCCGGCCAGTTCGGCCGGGTGATCATCAACCTCGAGCCGACCGGCGGCGACGGCGGCGGCTATGAGTTCGAGAACAAGGTCACCGGCGGCCGGATCCCGCGCGAGTACATCCCGTCCGTGGACGCTGGCTGCCAGGAGGCCGCCGAGTTCGGTGTCCTGGCCGGCTACCCCATGGTCGACGTGAAGGTCACGCTGACCGACGGCGCCTACCACGAGGTGGACTCCTCCGAGCTCGCCTTCAAGATCGCCGGATCGATGGCTTTCAAGAAGGCCGCGTCGCGGGCCGACCCCGTCCTGCTCGAGCCGATGATGGCGGTCGAGGTCACGACTCCTGAGGACTACATGGGGGAGGTCATCGGCGACCTGAACAGCCGCCGCGGCCAGATCCAGGCCATGGAGGAGCGGTCTGGGGCACGGGTGGTTACCGCCCTCGTGCCGTTGTCCGAGATGTTCGGCTACGTGGGTGACCTGCGCAGCCGCACGCAGGGCAGGGCGAACTACAACATGCAGTTCAACTCGTACGCCGAGGTCCCGCCCAGCATCGCCAAGGAGATCATCGCCAAGGCACGAGGCGAGTAGCCAGCACAACGAGCAATCAGATAGCAGCCAACAGCAACCGGCGCCCCACGTGAGCGCCAGACCCCACAAGGAGTGGGGACCGATCGCAACGAGGAGACACCAGTGGCGAAGGCCAAGTTCCAGCGGACCAAGCCGCACGTCAACATCGGCACCATCGGGCATATCGACCACGGGAAGACCACTCTGACCGCGGCGATCACCAAGGTGCTCCACGACAAGTTCCCTGACGTGAATCCCTTCACGCCCTTCGACCAGATCGACAACGCGAAGGAAGAGAAGGAGCGCGGGATCACAATCTCGATCTCGCACGTGGAGTACCAGACCGAAAAGCGCCACTACGCGCATGTTGACTGCCCGGGTCACGCTGACTACATCAAGAATATGATCACCGGCGCGGCGCAGATGGACGGCGCGATCCTGGTGGTCGCGGCGACTGACGGCCCGATGCCGCAGACCCGCGAGCACGTGCTGCTGGCCCGCCAGGTCGGGGTGCCGTACATCGTGGTCGCGCTCAACAAGGCCGACATGGTCGACGACGAGGAGATCCTCGAGCTCGTCGAGCTCGAGGTCCGGGAGCTCCTGTCCACCTACGAGTTCCCCGGCGACGACGTCCCGGTAATCCGGGTCTCGGCGCTGAAGGCGCTCGAGGGCGACGCCGAGTGGGGCGAGAAGGTGCTCGAGCTGATGACCGCCTGCGACGACTCGATTCCCGAGCCCGTGCGCGACACAGAGAAGTCCTTCCTGATGCCGGTCGAGGACGTGTTCTCGATCACCGGCCGCGGCACCGTGGTGACCGGCCGGATCGAGCGCGGCGTCATCCACACCGGAGACGAGGTCGAGATCATTGGGATCAAGGAGAAGGCAACCAAGTCGACGGTGACCGGCGTCGAGATGTTCCACAAGATCCTCGACGAGGGGCAGGCCGGCGACAACGCGGGCCTGCTGCTGCGCGGGATCAAGCGCGAGGAGGTGGAGCGCGGCCAGGTCATCATCAAGCCGGGCACCAACACCCCGCACACCCAGTTCGAGGCCCAGGTCTACATCCTGTCCAAGGACGAAGGAGGCCGGCACACGCCGTTCTTCAACAACTACCGTCCGCAGTTCTACTTCCGTACCACCGACGTGACCGGTGTCGTCAGCCTGCCGGAGGGCACCGAGATGGTGCTGCCCGGTGACAACACCGAGATGAACGTGGAGTTGATCCAACCGATCGCTATGGAAGAGGGCCTTCGGTTCGCCATCCGCGAGGGTGGTCGGACTGTGGGTGCGGGGCGGGTCACGAACATCCTGAAGTAGTTGGGCGCCCGGTACGGAGGAGCTCCCGGCACAGCCTGAACAGCTTGTGCCGGGAGCCCTAACCACCGCGCTGACACGGCAAGACCATCCAGCACCACCGGACAGAGGTAAGGACAGAGGCCAACGATGGCGGGAGAGAAGATCCGCATTCGGCTGAAGAGCTATGACCATGAGGTCATCGATACTTCGGCGCGGAAGATTGTCGACACCGTCGTGCGGACGGGTGCGAAAGTGGTTGGTCCTGTGCCGCTGCCGACGGAGAAGAACGTGTACTGCGTGATCCGGTCGCCGCACAAGTACAAGGACTCGCGGGAGCATTTCGAGATGCGCACGCACAAGCGGCTGATCGACATCATCGACCCGACGCCTAAGACCGTCGACGCCCTGATGCGGCTCGACGTGCCAGCGGGCGTTGACATCCAGATCAAGCTTTGAGGGAACGCACGGAGATGACGAAGCAAGGCGGTGTCACCAAGAATGTCCGGGGGGTGCTGGGCACCAAGCTCGGCATGACCCAGGTCTTCGACGGTGACGGGAAAATCGTTCCGGTCACCGTCGTGGCAGCGGGTCCGTGCGTCGTGACTGCGGTCCGGAGCGCGGATTCTGACGGCTACGCGGCCGTCCAACTCGGCTTCGGCGAGGTTGACCCGCGCAAGGTGACCAAGCCAGTCGCGGGAGTCTTCGCGAAGGCCGGAGTTACCCCCCGCCGGTATCTCGTTGAGCTGCGCACCGACGACGCGGCGCAGTACACCCTCGGCCAGGAGGTCACCGCGGAGACTTTCGAGGCGGGCGAGCTGATCGACGTGACGGCGACGAGCAAGGGCAAGGGATTCGCGGGCGTCATGAAGCGGCACGGCTTCCATGGCCTGTCTTCCTCGCACGGCACGCAGCGCAAGCACCGCTCGCCTGGGTCGATCGGCGGCTGCGCGTTCCCCGGTCATGTCTTCAAGGGCATGAAAATGGCCGGCCGGATGGGCGGCGACCGCACCAGCGTGCTGAACCTGACCCTGCACGGCGTCGTCGCCGACAAGGGCCTGCTGCTGATCAAGGGCGCGGTTCCCGGTCCGGCTGGCGGCCTGGTCCTCGTGCGCAGCGCGGTCAAGGCCCCGGCCGGCGCGAGGACACGAGAGGCGGGTGCGGCCCGATGAGCCCGGCATCGCACGAGGAGAACCCGACCCAGCCGGAATCGGCTGCGGAGGAGGTACAGCAGACGGCCGGGGAAACTGTCGCGGCTGATGCCGCGGATGCGGGACCGGAGGCCGAGGATGCGGGACCGGAGGCCGAGGATGCGGGACCGGAAACCACGGACGCGGCACCGGAGGCCGCGGACGCCGCAGGCGAGCAACCGGCCGAGGCCGAGCAAGCTAAGCCGGCCAGGCGGCGCTCGGCCGCCGGATCGGGCGAGGTGGATAGGCCGGCCGCTGCCCGCGGCGGACGCGGTACGCGCTCGGCGGCCAAGGCTACGGCAAAGAAGGACAGGCCGGCCGCGGCCAGCACCGAGGTGCAGGTCGAGCTGCCGGCCGAGGTCTTCGACGCGACCGTGAACGTGCCGCTGATCCACCAGGTCGTCGTGGCACAGCAGGCGGCGGCCAGGCAGGGCACCCACGCCACCAAAACCCGTGGCGAGGTCCGCGGCGGCGGCAGGAAGCCATACCGGCAGAAGGGCACCGGCCGGGCCAGGCAGGGTTCGGTCCGTGCGCCTCAGTTCACCGGTGGCGGCATAGTGCACGGGCCGGTGTCGCGGTCACACGCGCAGAAGACGCCGAAGAAGATGAAGGCCGCCGCGCTGCGCGGCGCTTTGTCGGACCGGGCCAGGCACGGCCTGGTGCAGGTGGTCAGCGGATTCGTCGATGGCGAGCTGCCGAAGACCGCCGACGCGATGTCCGTGCTGAGCGCGGTCACCGGTGCCGCAGCTGGCGCGTCGACGGTGCTCGTCGTGGCCGACAGCTCGGATCAGCTCACCTGGAAGAGCCTGCGCAACGCCAGGGGCGTGCACCTCATCGATCCCGGCCAGCTGAACACCTACGACGTGCTCACCAATGACCGCGTGATCTTCACGAGGGCCGCGTACGAGTCCTTCGTCGCCAGGACCGGCGCTGCGGGCGGGCAGGAGGAGCGATGAGCAAGATCTTCAACCACCGGGACATCCTGCTCAGGCCGGTCATCTCGGAGAAGAGCTACGGGCTCCAGGACGAGTTCAACAAGTACACGTTTATCGTGGCCCCGGACGCCAACAAGACGCAGATCCGCCAGGCTGTCGAGGCGATCTTCAATGTGAAGGTCACCGGCGTGAACACGCTGAACCGGCCGGGCAAGCGACGCCGCACCCGCCAAGGCTGGGGCAAGCGCCCTGACACTAAGCGCGCGATCGTCAGCCTCGCGGCAGGCGACCGGATCGACATCGGCGGCCTGGGCAGCTAGGCACGACGAACATAGGAGCTTAAGCAGATATGGGCATCCGCAGGTACAAGCCGACCACGCCGGGCAGGCGCGGCGCGAGCGGCTCGGACTTCGCCGAGCTGACCCGCGACGAGCCGGAGAAGTCGCTCGTCCGGCCGCTGCACGGCCACGGCGGCAGGAACGTGCACGGCAAGATCACCGCGAGGCACCAAGGCGGCGGGCACAAGCGCGCCTACCGGGAGATTGACTTCAGGCGCGCGGACAAAGACGGCGTTCCCGCCAAGGTCGCGCACATTGAATACGACCCGAACCGGACCGCCAGGATCGCGTTGCTGCACTACGCCGACGGCGAGAAGCGCTACATCCTCGCTCCGGCCGGCGTGCGGCAGGGCGACGTTGTGGAGAACGGGCACGGCGCCGACATCAAGGCGGGCAACTGCCTGCCGCTGCGCTCGATCCCGACTGGCACCGTGGTGCACGCGATTGAGATGCGCCCCGGCGGCGGGGCCAAGATCGCGAGGTCGGCGGGCTCCGGAGTCCAGTTGCTCGCCAAGGAAGGCAGGCATGCGCACCTGCGGATGCCATCCGGTGAGATCCGGCTCGTAGACGCGGCCTGCCGGGCCACCATCGGCGAAGTCAGCAATGCCGAGCAAGGCAACTTCAAGCTCGGCAAGGCAGGCCGGAGCCGCTGGAAGGGCCGTCGGCCAAGCGTCCGCGGGGTCGCGATGAACCCGATCGATCACCCGATGGGCGGCGGCGAGGGCAAGACCTCAGGCGGTCGGCACCCGGTTAGCCCGTGGGGCAAGCCGGAGGGGCGCACCAGGCGGGCGCACAAGCCAAGTGACAAGCTCATCACCCGACGGCGCGGCAAGAAGAAGCGGTAGGAGCAGCAGGTAATGCCACGTAGCCTTAAGAAGGGCCCGTTCGTGGACCTCCACCTCATTAAGAAGGTGGAGGTACAGAACAGCAAGGGCACCAAGAATGTCATCAAGACGTGGTCGCGTCGATCGATGGTCATCCCGGCGATGCTCGGCCACACGATCGCGGTGCACGATGGCCGCAAGCACGTGCCAGTGTTCGTCACCGAGTCGATGGTCGGTCACAAGCTCGGTGAGTTCGCGCCGACCCGCACGTTCCGCAGCCATGTAAGGGACGACAGGCGGAGCCGTCGCTAGCGACGGCTTGGCGGCTGCACGCTGACCGCAGTGCCGCTAACCACCGGGCACATTAACTAGCCACCGGCCACATTAACCACGGGCGAGAGAGCGAAAGGCAGGACCGATGGAAGCGAGGGCAAAGGCGCGGTATGTGCGCGTCACGCCGCGGAAGGCCCGCCGGGTGGTGGACCTGATCCGCGGGCTGCCTGCCGAGCAGGCGCAGGCGGTGCTGGCCTTCGCGCCGCAGTCTGCGAGCGATTCGGTCGGAAAGGTGCTCGCGAGCGCCATCGCCAACGCCGAGCACACCGGGCAGGCCAGTGCGTCCGCTCTCGTCGTGAGCCGCGCGTGGGTCGACGAGGGCCCGACGTTGAAGCGGTTCAGGCCGCGGGCGCAGGGCCGCGGCTACCGGATCAACAAGAAGACGAGCCACATCACGGTGATCGTTACGGACGGCGGCGCGGGCGCTACGGCGCGGGACCGCGGCGCCGGCAGTCGCAGGGAGAGGACCCGCTAGTGGGCCAGAAAGTGAACCCGCACGGGTTCCGGCTTGGCATTACCACCGACTTCAAGAGCCGGTGGTTCGCCGACAAGCTGTACAAGGACTACGTCGCGGAGGATGTCGCCATCCGCAGAATGCTGCAGCGCGGCATGGAGCGGGCCGGCATCTCCAAGGTGGAGATCGAGCGCGAGGACAAGGACAAGGTCAAGGTGTGGATTCACACTGCCAGGCCGGGAATTGTCATCGGCCGGCGCGGTGCTGAGGCCGACCGGATCAGGGGCGACCTGGAGAAGCTGACCGGCCGCCGGATCGAGCTGAACATCCTGGAAGTGAAGAACCCAGAGATCGACGCTCAGCTGGTCGCCCAGGGTGTCGCCGAGCAGCTGTCGAGCCGGGTTTCATTCCGGCGGGCGATGCGCAAGGCGATGCAGACCGCCATCAAGGGCGGCGCGAGGGGCATCAGGGTGCAGTGCGCGGGGCGCCTCGGTGGCGCCGAGATGTCGCGGTCAGAGTTCTACCGCGAGGGCCGGGTGCCGCTGCACACGCTTCGCGCCGACATCGACTACGGCTTCTACGAGGCCAGGACTACATTCGGCCGGATTGGCGTGAAGGTGTGGATCTACCGCGGCGACGCCGCGCCGACGCGCGCCGAGCGCGAGGCGGCAGCGGCGGGCCTGCGGGCTGGCCAGCGCCCTGGCGGCAGGGACCGGCCGCCTGCCGCGCGGCGCGGGCGCCGGCCAGGATCACCAGACGGCACGGACCGCGGGTCGCGGGCGGCGGACCAGGCGCCGGCTGGAGACGCACGCGGCCGGGCCGAGCCGGCCACACCAGGCGCGCAGGCGGCCGCTGCCACGGGCGAGGAGGGCTGAGGCATGCTCATCCCCCGCAGGACCAAGCACCGCAAGCAGCACAGGCCTGACCGGTCGGGTGCTGCTAAGGGCGGCACCAGGGTGACGTTCGGCGAATACGGCATCCAGGCCCTTGAGCACTCGTACGTGTCCAACCGGCAGATCGAGGCCGCTCGTATCGCGATGACCAGGCACATCCGCCGTGGCGGAAAGGTCTGGATCACGATTTACCCGGACCGCCCGCTGACCAAGAAGCCGGCCGAGACCCGGATGGGCTCGGGCAAGGGCGCGCCGGAGTGGTGGATCGCCAACGTCAAGCCAGGGCGGGTCATGTTCGAGCTGTCCGGCGTTCCTGAGCCCATCGCCAGGGAAGCGCTGCGGCGTGCCATGCACAAGCTCCCCATGAAGTGCAGATTCGTTAAGCGTGAGTTGGGTGAGGCGTGATGGCTAAAACACTGGCGGCGGCCGATCTTCGAGCCTCGAGCGAGGAAGAGCTGGACGACAAGCTGGCGGAGGCGAAGATCGAGTTGTTCAATCTGCGCTTCCAGGCCGCGACCGGCCAGCTGGAGAGCCACGGACGGCTCCGAGCCGTACGCAAGGAGATCGCCCGCATCTACACCGTGATGCGGGAACGCGAGCTCGGCATCGTGACGCTGGAGCAGGAGGCTGAAACCGATGAGTGAGGCTACCGAGGCGCCCACGGCGCAGGCTCCCGCCCGTGGCTACCGCAAGGTCAGGGAAGGCCTCGTGGTCAGCGACAAGATGGATAAGACGGTCATCGTCATGGTGGAGGACCGGGTCAAGCATCCGAAGTACGGCAAGGTCATCCGCCGGACCAGGAAGTACGTGGCGCATGACGAGCAGAACGCCTGCGGCGTGGGCGACAGGGTGGTCCTGACCGAGACCAGGCCGCTGTCGGCTACCAAGCGGTGGCGCGTCGCCAGGATCGTGGAGAAGGCGAAGTAATGACATCAGGCCGCGCCTGACAAGACCACAAGGACCCCGTGCGGGGCCGCCCGGAGCCCGGCAGGGCGGCCTGGCCGGGCCCTTACGGCAGAGACAGAGTAAGCAGGAGTTGACGTGATCCAGCAGGAGTCGCGGCTCAAGGTCGCCGACAACACAGGTGCCAAGGAGCTCTTGTGCATCCGTGTGCTCGGCGGGTCGAGCCGGCGATACGCGGGCATCGGCGACGTCATCGTGGCCACCGTCAAGGACGCCCTGCCTGGTGCGGGCGTCAAGAAGGGCGATGTGGTCAAGGCCGTCGTGGTGCGCACCCGCAAGGAGCGGCGCCGCGGCGACGGCTCGTACATCCGCTTCGACGAGAATGCGGCGGTCTTGATCAGGGACGGCGGGGACCCGCGCGGTACCCGCATCTTCGGGCCCGTCGGCAGGGAGCTGCGCGAGAAGCGGTTCATGCGGATCATCTCGCTGGCGCCGGAGGTGCTGTGATGGCAAAGAACGGTGCTGGTCGCACAACAGGCAAGGCGCGGAGCATGAAGATCAAGAAGGGTGACCACGTTGTGGTAATCGCCGGGCGCGATCGCGGCCGCGAGGGCACCGTGATTCATGCCGACCCGGCGAGCCAGCGCGTGCTCGTCCAGGGCGTCAGCATGATCAAGAAGAATACGAAGGTGAACTATCAGGGCCGGCGCGGTGCCAAGGAGGGCGGCATCGTGAACCAGGAGGCGCTCATCCACGTCAGCAACGTCGCCCTGATCGACCCAGAGACGAAGAAGCCAGCCCGGGCCGGCTACCGGTTCGACGGCGAGAACAAGGTGCGGGTAACCCGGCCTGGCGGTAAGGACATCTGATGGCTGCGACCAAGACGAGCAGAGCGCGCGGCCGCGCCGATGCGGCGGCGGCCGCGCCGGACGAGGCAGCGAAGGGCGGCGGCGGAACCGCCGTGGCCGAGAAGGTGCCGCCCAGGCTCAAGGAGCGGTACGTGACTGAGATCGCGCCCGCTCTCCGCGAGGAGTTCGGGTTCGCTAACGTCATGCAGGTACCCACGGTCACTAAGATCGTGGTGAACATGGGTGTCGGCGAGGCAGCCAGGGACGCCAAGCTGATCGAGGGTGCGGTCAGGGACCTGACCCTGATCACGGGCCAGAAGCCCGCGGTCGCCCGGGCGCGCAAGTCGATCGCGCAGTTCAAGCTCAGGGAGGGCATGCCGATCGGTGTCCACGTGACGCTGCGCGGCAACCGGATGTGGGAGTTCTGCGACCGGCTGCTCTCGCTGGCGCTGCCGAGGATCCGCGACTTCCGCGGATTGTCCGACCGGCAGTTCGACGGGCGCGGCAACTATACGTTCGGCTTGACCGAGCAGCTGATGTTCCACGAGATCAACCCCGATCAGGTGGACAGGCAGCGCGGCATGGACGTCACCCTCGTCACCACCGCGACCACCGATGAGCAGGGCCGCTCGCTGCTGCGACGGCTCGGCTTCCCGTTCAAGGAGAGCTAAGTAGTGGCGAAGAAGAGCCTGATCGCCAAGGCAGCGCGCAAGCCCAAGTTCGGGGTGCGCGCCTATACCAGGTGCTCACGGTGCGGGCGGCCACGTGCCGTCTACCGCAAGTTCGGCCTCTGCCGGATCTGCTTCCGCGCCCTGGCGCACCGGGGTGAACTGCCCGGCATCACGAAATCCAGCTGGTAATTCACACGTAAGACCGACCTGGGCGCCGCCGGCGCCCACCGACCACGTCGTAGGTCCGCGAGGAAACCGCGACGAGGAGGGCCACCAGGCCATGACAATGACCGACCCGGTCGCGGACATGCTGACTCGTCTGCGCAACGCCAATTCCGCGTATCACGACGCCGTGACAATGCCGCACTCCAAGATCAAAGTGCACATCGCCGAGATCCTCCAGCAAGAGGGCTACATCGCCGGCTGGCGGGTCGAGGACGCGGAGGTCGGCAAGGCGCTCGTGATCGCATTGAAGTACGGCCCGACGCGGGAGCGCTCGATCGCCGGGATCAAGCGGGTGTCGAAGCCGGGACTGCGGGTCTATGCCCGCAAGGACAACCTGCCGAGGGTGCTCGGGGGCCTGGGCGTCGCGATCATCTCTACGTCGTCCGGCCTGATGACCGACCGGCAGGCCAAGAAGCACGGCGTGGGCGGGGAAGTCCTCGCCTACGTCTGGTAGGGGAGCAGACGATGTCACGAATCGGACGGATGCCTGTCGTCGTGCCCTCCGGGGTGGACGTGACGATCAGCGGTCGCGACGTCACCGTGAAGGGGCCGAAGGGCACCCTGAGCCTCGAGGTCGCCGTGCCGATCGAGGTCAACCAGGACGGCGGCGTGATCACCGTGACCAGGCCATCCGACGAGGGCGAGATCAGGGCGCTGCACGGGCTGTCCCGCTCGCTCATCGCCAACATGGTCACCGGCGTTACCGATGGCTATTCCAAGACCATGGAGATCGTGGGCGTCGGCTACCGCGTCCAGGCCAGGGGCAGGGACCTGGAATTCTCCCTCGGCTTCAGCCACCCGGTGCTGGTCAGCCCGCCGGACGGAATCACCTTGCGGGTGGAGACGCCCACCAGGTTCGTCGTCGAGGGCATTGACAAGCAGCAGGTCGGCGAGGTCGCCGCGAACATACGCAAACTCCGCAAGCCCGATCCCTACAAGGGCAAGGGCGTGCGGTACTCGGGCGAGCAGATCCGCCGCAAGGCCGGGAAGGCTGGTAAGTAAGACATGGCTGGCACCAGGACGACCGCGCACGTGCGCAGCAGGAGCCGCACGTCGGCACGGGCTTCCGCGCGCACCAGGCGCCACCTGCGGGTACGCAAGAAGATCACGGGCAGCGCCGAGCGGCCCAGGCTCGTCGTGACCCGCTCAGCGAGGAACATCTACGCCCAGCTGGTCGATGACGTCGCGGGCCATACACTCGCGTCAGCCTCTACCCTGGAAGCCGAGATCCGCGGCGGCAGCGGCGACAAAAAGGCCAAGGCGCACCAGGTCGGCAAGCTGCTGGCCGAGCGCGCGGCGGGCGCCGGCATTGGCGCCGCCATCTTCGACCGCAGCGGCAACTCCTACCACGGCAGGATCGCAGCGCTCGCCGACGGCGCTCGGGAGAGCGGCCTGAAGCTATGAGCGGCGAAGCTCTGAGTGGCCGAGCCATGAGCACGAGCAACGAGAGAAGGACATTCTGATGGCAGCACCGGCACGGCGCGGTACCGGGCCAGGCAGCGGCGGCGGTGGCGAGCGGCGCGACCGCCGCGATGACCGCCGCGGCGGCGGTGCCGATAAGGGCACCGCCTACCTTGAGCGCGTCGTCACCATCAACCGCGTCGCGAAGGTCGTGCAGGGCGGCCGCAGGTTCAGCTTTACCGCTCTGGTCGTGGTCGGTGACGGCAACGGCATGGTCGGCGTCGGCTACGGCAAGGCCAAGGAGGTACCCGCCGCGATCGCCAAGGGCGTGGAAGCAGCGAAGAAGTCGTTCTTCCGGGTGCCGAGGATCGGCGGCACGATCCCGCACACCGTGACCGGCGAGGACACCGCCGGCGTCGTGCTGCTCAAGCCTGCCAGCCCCGGAACCGGCGTCATCGCTGGCGGCCCGGTGCGCGCCGTGCTCGAATGCGCCGGCGTGCATGACGTGCTGTCGCGCTCGCTCGGGTCCTCCAACCCCATCAACGTGGTGCATGCGACAGTCGCCGCGCTCAAGGGCTTGTCGCGGCCTGAGGAGATCGCCGCCCGGCGCGGCCTGCCGATCGAGCACGTGGCCCCGGCCGCCATGCTCAGGGCGCGGGCCGCCGCGGCCACTGCAGCGGAGTCGGGCAACTGAGCGGCCGCACGGCGGCTCGTCCGACGGGCGCGCTCCGGGAAACACTGAGCGGCCGCACGGCGGCTCGTCCGACGGGCTCGCTCCGGGAAACACTGAGCGGGAGCATGAGATGGCAGAGCTGAAGGTAACCCAGACCAAGTCGAAGATCGGCGGCACGAGGGCGCAGCGTGACTCGCTGCGTTCGCTCGGGCTGCACAGGATCGGCGACAGCGTCGTCAAGGCCGACCGGCCAGAGATCCGCGGCATGATCCAGGTGGTGCGCCACCTCGTGGTCGTGGAGGAGGTGCAGTAGACGTGGCGAAGACCGAGTCGGGCAGCGCCAGGGACACGCAGGCGGCCCAGGGCGGCCTCGCGGGGCTGCGGGTTCATCACCTGCGCCCAGCGCCAGGCGCCCGCACCCCCAAGACGCGGGTGGGCCGGGGCGAGGGGTCCAAGGGCAAGACCGCGGGACGCGGCACCAAGGGCAGCAAGGCGAGGACCAGCATCTCGCCGGCGTTCGAAGGCGGCCAGATGCCGCTGCACCGCAGGCTGCCCAAGCTGAAGGGCTTCTCGAACGCGCGGTTCAAGACCACTTACCAGGTGGTGAACCTGGACCGCCTCGCCACTCTGTACCCGGAGGGGGGCGACGTCACGCCTGACGACCTCGCGGCACGCGGCGCGGTGCGCCGCGGCGAGCTGGTGAAGGTGCTCGGATCAGGCGAGGCGGTGCGCGGGCTGCGGGTCAGCGCGCACGCCTTCTCTGCCTCGGCAGTCGAGAAGATCTCAGCGGCCGGGGGCACCACCACCCAGCTCTGACCTCGCCGCTCCGGCTAGGCTGGACGGCGCCTCTGAGCCGCATAGGATGCACAGGCAGGCTGCCGTAGTCCGATGAGCGCGTTAGACTTCGGCGTGCGTGTCGCACTTGGCTAAGCGGCGCCGGGCTCGCTGGCCAGTCTCACTGGCGAGAACGCCAGCGACCGAGGAGCGGCAGATGACGTTGACCCTTCGACATCAGGACGGCGCATGCTGACCGCGTTCTACCAGGCCTTCCGGACGCCGGACCTGCGTAAGAAACTGCTCTTCACGCTCTTCATCATTGTGATCTTCCGGCTCGGCGCGTCGCTGCCTACCCCAGGCGTCTCCGAGACCGCGGTTCACACCTGCGTCGCCAACGTGACGAAGACAGGCATCCTCGGCCTAGTCAACCTGCTCAGCGGCGGCGCTCTGCTGCATCTTACGGTCTTCGCTCTCGGCATCATGCCGTACATCACGGCTAGCATCATCTTGCAGTTGCTCGCCGTGGTCATACCGCGGCTGGAGACGCTGCGCAAAGAGGGCGCGTCGGGCACAGCGAAGATTACGCAGTACACCAGGTACCTGACCATCGGCCTGGCGATACTCCAGTCGACGGCGATCATCGCCCTCGCCCAGAGCGGCAACCTGTTCCCCAACTGCCCGGCAACACTGATCCCGAACACTTCCGTGTTCACGATCGGCACGATGGTGGTCTGCATGACCGCGGGCACCGCCGTGATCATGTGGCTGGGCGAGCTGATCACCGACCGTGGCGTTGGCAACGGTATGTCCCTGATGATCTTCACCCAGGTCGTCGCCGTGATCCCTGGCCAGCTCTACCAGATCTTCGCGACCGAGGGCACGTTCATCTTCCTGCTCGTGCTGGCGGTCGGGGTGCTGATCGTGGCCGCTGTGGCCTTCATGGAGCAGGCGCAGCGCCGGATCCCTGTGCAGTATGCCAAGCGCATGGTCGGCAGGAAGATGTACGGCGGCACGTCCACCTACATACCTCTTAAGGTGAACCAGGCCGGAGTCATCCCGGTGATCTTCGCGTCGTCCCTGCTCTACATCCCGGCGCTCGCGGCCAACCTGTTCGGCAACAGGACTGCGACGTCGGGCTGGGCGAACTGGGTGCAGAGCCACCTGGTCAAGGGGGATGACGCGTACTACATGATCGGCTTCTTCGTGCTGATCATTCTGTTTACCTACTTCTATGTATCAATCACGTTTAATCCGGACGAAGTTGCTGAGAACATGAGGAAGGCTGGCGGGTTCATCCCCGGCATCAGGCCTGGCGGCCCCACGGCTGGATACCTCCGCTTCGTCCTGAACCGGCTGACCGCGCCTGGCTCGCTCTACCTGGGCATCGTGGCGCTCATCCCGATGCTCGCCATAGCGCTCGTCCACGCGGGGAACCAGTTCCCGCTCGGCGGCACGAGCATCATGATCGCGGTTGGAGTCGGGCTCGATACCGTCAAGCAGATCGAGAGCCAACTGCAGCAGCGTAACTACGAGGGCTTCCTCAGGTAGTGCGAGTCGTCCTGGTAGGGCCACCCGGTGCGGGCAAGGGTACCCAGGCCCAGTTCATAGCCTCGCACCTGGCGATACCGAAGGTATCGACAGGTGACATCTTCCGCTACAACGTAAGCGCGGGAACAGGCCTCGGCCGGCAGGCCAAGGCGTTCATGGACCGCGGTGACCTCGTCCCTGACGAGGTCACTGTCGCGATGGTGGCCAGCAGGCTGCTGGAGGACGACTCCCTGTCCGGCTTCCTGCTCGACGGCTTCCCCAGGAACCTGCCGCAGGCCGAGACGCTGAAGAAGATGCTGGCGGACTGGGGGCTCCGCCTTGATCTCGTGCTCGAACTGGTGGTCGACCATGATGAGGTGATCAGGCGGCTGTCGGGTCGGCGTACCTGCCGGAAGTGCGGCCGGGTCTGGCATGTCGCGTTCGATCCGCCCTCGGTGACCGGCAAGTGCGACGAGTGTGGCGGCGAGCTCTTTCAGCGTGATGATGACCGCGAGGAGACGATAAGGCACCGGCTCGAGGTCTATGAGCAGCAGACGCAGCCGCTGATCTCGTACTACGCGGACGAGGGCATACTGCTCGGCATCGACGCCACCGGACCGGTGGAAGACGTCACAGAGCGGGCCCTGGTGGCGCTCCGCCGGTTCATCCGCTGACGTCCGGCCGCCCGGTCCCGCTCGTGACCGTGCTGGCCGCTAGCTGGTGCCCATGTCTGCGGGTACGGTGTTACAGGGAGGCAGTGGGGCAATGCGGCTCAGCCGGATACCGTCGATCGAGATCAAGACGCCGGGCCAGCTCGCGCTGATGCGCGAGGCCGGCCTGGTAGTCGCTCGTATGCTCAGGGCCACTGCGGCTGCGGCCGAGCCAGGGATCAGCACAGCGGAACTTGATGCGATCGCCGAGCGCGAGATGAAAATGGCAGGGGCCCGGTCGTCGTTCAAGGGCTATCACGGCTACCCGGCCACCATCTGCACCTCGGTCAACGATGAGATCGTGCACGGGATCCCCAGCGAGCGGGTCAGGCTGGCCGCCGGGGACGTGCTGTCAATCGACGCCGGCGCCGTCGTCGGCGGCTGGCACGGCGACGCCGCGATCACCGTCCCGGTCGGCGCGGTTCCCGGGCAGGTGACAGCCTTGCTGCGCGCCTGTGAGCTCGCCACGTGGCACGGTCTGGCGGCCGCCGTGGCTGGACGGCGCCTCACCGATATCTCGCACGCGATCGAGTCAAGCGCGCTGGCCGGCGGTGGGTACGGCGTCGTGCGGGAGTACACCGGGCATTTCATCGGCTCGGCGATGCACATGGATCCCGCGGTGCCGAATTACGGTAGGCCAGGGCGCGGCCCGGTCCTGGCCGACGGGATGGCACTGGCCATTGAGCCGATGCTGGTGCTCGGCGACCCGCACACCCGGCTGCTGGACGACGACTGGACGGTAGTGACGGCCGACGGCAGCCTGGCGGCGCACTTCGAGCACACGGTCGCGATCACGGCGGACGGACCCTGGGTCCTGACAGCCGAGGACGGCGGGGCGAGCGGATTTGCCATCATTGCCGCGGACGCTGTCGCTGACAAGCGCGGTGGGCAGCATCCGGTCGGCGCGAGGGAGGCATGATGGCCGCCGATCCGAACCTGATCCGCGCCTCTGACCAGGACAGGGACCGTACCGCGAACGTGCTGCGCGAGCATCACGCGGTCGGCAGGCTCGATGCCGAGGAGTTCAACGAGCGGCTGGACAAGGCCTTCTCGGCCAAGACCATGGGCGAGCTCGAAGCGCTGACCGCTGACCTGCCCGCCGTCGACCCCTATCCGCTGCCCACCTCCTCGCTGCCGCGCCAGTACGCGGCCGATGGCGGCGGATTGCCCGCCTCTTCGGTGATCGGGGCGATGGCCCGTGGTCATGGCCGTTTCTCGCCGGCCTGGCAGGCGGCCTGGGGGTCATGGCTCGGAACCTCGCTGCTGCTCATCGTCATCTGGCTGCTGACCGGGGCCGGGTACCCGTGGCCACTGTGGGTGATCGGGCCGTGGGGCGCGGTCATGGCGGGCCGGTGGATCGTGGGCTCGCATCCAGAGGGCCATGGCCGGCGCCGGGAGCTTGGCGGCGGGAGCAGCCAGCTAGATCAGGGGCAGCTTGACCGGGGGAAGCCCAGACGCGGCAAAGACGAGTCAGCGGGACCGCGAGGTAGCGGCTGAGCTAGGATTCGGCGCCCCGGTTCGCATTGCGGGCCTGGGTCAAGTAAACTCTGCTCCGGCCCTTAAGGCTGTCATCTGACCTGGTTGCGAGCCGGGTGCGGGGATCAGCGTCAAGCGGGCCGCCATCTCCGGTGCACGTGCGCGAGCATGGTCCGGAATGGGAAGCCACCCGTGACTGTTGTACAAGTGCTGTGGTGCGATCGGCGACGAGAGCGGCAGCGGAGCCAGCGAACACGCGGCGGCCCGTAGGCCAGCACAGCTAACAGCCGGAGCAGCCGGCACCAGCCAGCAGACAACTACAACCCAACAGTGAAGCGCGGAGGATATGCCCAAGAAAGACGGCGCCATCGAGATTGAGGGCACGGTAGTCGAATCGCTGCCCAATGCCTTCTTCCGGGTGGAGCTCGACAACGGGCACAAGGTACTTGCTCACATCAGCGGCAAGATGCGGATGCACTACATCCGGATCCTGCCCGACGACCGGGTGGTCGTCGAGCTGAGCCCGTACGACCTGAGTCGCGGCCGGATCGTCTACCGATACAAGTAGGCGGCCCCGCCGGACAGCGCTGATTTGAGTACCAAGGAGAATACGTCGTGAAGGTCAAGCCGAGTGTGAAGAAGATCTGTAGTAAGTGCCGGATCATCCGCCGGCATGGCCGCGTTATGGTCATCTGCTCTGACCCGCGGCACAAGCAGCGGCAGGGCTAGGCAGCAACGAGCTGGCGAGCAAGCACGTACCGCAATCCTGGCCGCCGAGCAGGCGGCCAGGAGCACCCCCGGGCGGAGGCCGGGGCCACGTCGACGGGCATAGACGCGGAGCGGTGCGCAGGACCTCCGGATGAGAAGGAGAGTTGCCCACGATGGCACGTCTAGTAGGTGTCGACCTACCGCGGGACAAGCGGCTTGAAGTGGCCCTGACGTATGTCTACGGCATTGGCAGGACCCGTGCCGCCGAAACGCTGAACGGCACAGGCATCAGCGGCGACCGGCGCGTCCACCAGATGACCGACGAGGAAGTCGTGCAGCTGAGGGACTGGATCGAGGCGAACTACAAGGTCGAGGGTGACCTGCGCCGCGAGGTCCAGGCCGACATCAGGCGCAAGGTCGAGATCGGCTCGTACCAGGGCCTGCGGCACCGCCGCGGGCTGCCGGTGCACGGCCAGCGCACCCAGACCAACGCCCGCACTCGCAAGGGCAAGAAGAAGACAGTGGCCGGCAAGAAGAAGGTCGGCAAGAAGTAGTCCGTCCGCGGACCGATCACCTCCGGAGTTGACGAGCAGGATGCCTCCAAAGAGCCGAACCGGCGTCAAGAAAGTGCGCCGCAAGGAAAGAAAGAACATTGCCCACGGGCACGCCCACATCAAGAGCACGTTCAACAACACCATCGTGTCCATCACCGATCCGGCGGGCAGCGTGATCTCCTGGGCCTCTTCCGGCCAGGTCGGGTTCAAGGGCTCGAGGAAGTCGACGCCGTTCGCCGCGCAGATGGCCGCTGAGGCGGCCGCCAGGCGCGCTATGGAGCACGGCATGCGCAAGGTCGACGTGTTCGTCAAGGGTCCTGGCTCAGGCCGGGAGACAGCGATCAGGTCGCTCCAGGCAACTGGCCTGGAGGTCGGCTCGATTCAAGACGTCACCCCGGTTCCGCACAATGGCTGCCGGCCGCCGAAGCGGCGCCGGGTCTGAGCCGGAAACGACAGGAGTAAACAACACTCATGGCGCGATACACCGGTCCGGACTGCAAGCTTTGCCGGCGGGAGAAGACCAAGCTTTACCTGAAGGGCGCCAAGTGCGACTCGCCGAAGTGCCCGATCGAGATCAGGCCCTACCCGCCTGGCGAGCATGGCAGGAACCGCCCGAAGGAGAGCGAGTACCTGCTGCAGGTCAGGGAGAAGCAGAAGGCCCGCCGGATTTACGGCGTGCTCGAGAAGCAGTTTGGCAATTACTACACCGAGGCCACCAAGACCAGGGGCAAGACCGGCGAGGCACTGCTCCAGATCCTGGAGAGCCGCCTGGACAACGTCATCTACCGGGCTGGCTTCGCCAAGAGCCGCGACATGGCCCGCCAGGCCGTCAGGCACGGGCACGTCCTAGTGAACGGCCGGAAGGTCGACATCCCCTCGTACCGGGTCAGCGAGAACGACATCGTCGAGATCGCGCCCAAGTTCCACGAGCTCACGCCGTTCATCGTGGCGAGGGCGGAGGCCGGTGAGCGGCCGGCGCCCGCATGGCTCGAGATAATCCCCGACAAGATGCGGATCCTGGTCCACACGCTGCCGTCGCGTGCCCAGATCGACACGCTGGTCCAGGAGCAGCTGATCGTCGAGTACTACTCGAAGTAGACAGTTTTGGCTGACTGGCCACAGGGGCCCGCCAGCCACTGGCGGCGCTGGCCGCCAGCCCTAGTCGCCGGTCAAATAGCGGGCCGGCGGAAAGGAATCCCAGATGCTCATCGCACAACGTCCCACCCTCACCGAGGAGCAGGTCGGAGAGTGCCGCTCGCGGTTCACCATCGAGCCCCTCGAGCCCGGGTTCGGGTACACGATCGGCAACTCGGTCCGACGCACGCTGCTGTCCTCGATCCCTGGTGCTGCCGTCACCAGCATCAGGATCGAGGGGGTCCTGCACGAGTTCTCCACCGTGCCCGGCGTGTCAGAAGACGTCACCGACATCATCTTGAACCTCAAGGAGCTCGTCGTCTCCTCCGAGCACGACGAGCCCGTGCACATGTACTTGCGCAAGCAGGGCCCGGGCGTGGTCACCGCCGCCGACATCGCGCCACCGGCCGGCATGGAGGTGCACAACCCTGATCTGCACATCGCGACCCTGAACGGCAAGGGCAAGCTGGAGATGGAGCTGACCGTCGAGCGCGGCCGCGGCTACATCTCCGCGTCGCAGAACAAGCAGCCTGGCCAGGAGATCGGCAGAATCCCGATCGACTCGATCTACTCGCCCGTGCTGCGCGTCACCTACAAGGTAGAGGCCACGCGCGTCGAGCAGCGCACCGACTTCGACCGGCTCATCCTGGACGTGGAGACCAAGCCCTCCATGCGGCCGAGGGACGCCGTGGCCAGCGCGGGCATGACGCTGGTCGAGCTCTTCGGTCTGGCCAGGGAGCTGAACCTGGAGGCCGAGGGCATCGACATCGGCCCGTCGCCGACGGACGCCGCGCTCGCGGCTGACCTAGCGCTGCCGATCGAGGAGCTGAACCTCACGGTGCGCTCCTACAACTGCCTCAAGCGCGAGGGCATCCACACGGTCGGCGAGCTAGTCGCCCGCAGCGAGCAGGATCTGCTCGACATCCGCAACTTCGGCGCAAAGTCGATCGAGGAAGTCAAGCAGAAGCTCATCGACATGGGCCTAGCGCTCAAGGACTCCCCGCCAGGATTCGACCCGGGGAGTGCCGCCGATAGTTACGGGGCGGACGAGGACGACAGCTATGTCGAGACTGAGGAGTACTGACCGGCCCGATCAGTGACTCGTCAGGCTAGCGGCCGCGCGGCGGTTTGTCCGACGCGCGCTCCGGATAACAGAGCACGAACCGAGGAGAGTCTTTAGATGCCCACGCCCACCAAGGGTCGCCGACTGGGCGGCAGCGCAGCGCACCAGCAGCACATGCTGGCGAACCTTGCCACAGCGCTGTTCGAGCATGGCAAGATCACCACGACCGAGGCGCGGGCCCGCCGCCTGCGCCCGGTTGCGGAACGGCTGATCACCTTCGCCAAGCGCGGCGACCTGCACGCCAGGCGTCATGTGCTGACAATGGTCACCGACAAGACCGTGGTCAAGACCCTCTTCGATGAGATCGGGCCCAGCTATACGAGCCGTCACGGCGGCTACACCAGGATCACTAAGATCGGCCCGCGCAAGGGTGACAACGCGGCCATGGCCGTGATCGAGCTTGTGACTGAGACGGTCGAGGCGAGGCCGCAGCGCCGCCGTGCCAGGCGGGACCGCGCGGTCCAGCCGGCCGGCGCTGGCCGCCAGGGCAGGGCAGCCACGCAGGCCACGCCGGCCGAGACGGCCGAGCCCGTCGAGACAACGGACGCGGAGACCGCGGACGAAGCCGCGGCCCCTGCTGAGACCGAAGCCGCAGCCGAGACGCTGACAGCCAGCGAGGCAGAGGCTCCGGGCGACAGTCAGTCCGAGGCAGGCGCCGAGCAAGACGACGAGCACTAACTCGCCGGTCGGCCTGGTCAGGTTGCGGCTCGAGCTGGCCTACGATGGCTCGCAGTTCCATGGCTGGGCTGGCCAGCCGGGCATCCGTACCGTGCAGGGCGTGCTTGAAGACGCACTGGCCGGGATGCTGCGGCTGGCCGAGCCGCCG
>WNFL01112616.1_pt1 | contig 33628 bp, 18 predicted proteins | sample 5400361 | NCBI WGS metagenome assembly WNFL01 (sample SAMN13153351, study PRJNA577476) | soil metagenome | isolation source: 40 cm soil on Douglas fir-dominated hillslope | place: USA:California | collected 2013-09-17
CCGAGCGAGCCAATCGGTTGCGAATCACGCTTCAATTGCATTCGACTCCTCTTCGCGCACGATCCCGGTCATGATAGTCGGGCTTATTTCAACAGCCTGTTAGGAGCCCGATATGAACCCCAAGACACAAATCGAGCGTTACTCCGACAGTGAAAGAGTCAATCACTGGATCGTCGCCATCGCCTTTATCCTGGCGGGGCTGTCCGGGCTGGCAATGTTTCATCCGGCACTGTTCTGGCTCAGCAATCTGTTCGGCGGCGGCCCGTGGACGCGCATCCTGCACCCGTTCATCGGCGTGGCGATGTTCGCTGCGTTTGTCTCGCTGGTCGTGCGCTTCTGGGGCCACAACAAGATCGAGCCTCGCGACCTCCAATGGTTGAAGCAATGGCGAGACGTCGTCAACAACCGGGAGGACAGGCTGCCCGAAGTCGGGCGCTACAACGCCGGGCAGAAGTTGTTGTTCTGGCTGACGGTGATTTGCATGTTCACACTCCTGGCGACCGGCATGCTGTTCTGGCGCCCGTGGTTCGCCGGCTATTTCCCGGTCACGCTGGTGCGCCTGGCGACGCTGCTGCACTCGGCTGCGGCCACGGCGCTGATCATCGGCATCATCGTCCATATCTATGCGGCGATCTGGATAAAGGGCTCGATTCGCGCCATGATGCGCGGTACCGTGTCCGTCAAGTGGGCGGAGAAGCACCACATGGCGTGGTTGCGGGAGAAGATCAAGTAGGGTCGGCTCATAACGCAAGATCCCCGGGCGGGCACGCTCGCCCGGGTTCCGTTCGTTGTTGCGCGTGCCGCACAAGACCACCATGCAACAGAAGCTGCTGACGCCGGAAGAGATCGCCGCGCAGGGGGGATCGACGATTCCCTACCTGCGCCTGCCCGAGCGCGCGACCGCGTTCGCGGAGCGCGCCGCGCGGCTGCGTGCGCTTGCCAAAGGACACGCGATGGCAGGGTATCTGGAGTTCATCGTGCTGCTTGCCGACGAACAACAGTCATTGCTCGAGCACATGCCGCCGGTGCGGCTGCCGTCGCCCACCGCCATCGCGCAGTGCAACGAGCACGGCATTCCGCCGCTCAATTTTCAAACGCACGCGCGCGATCAGCAGTGGTGCAATGGACTGCGGCACCTGCTGCGCTCGCTCGCCGACCGCACGACGGGCCGCCTCAACCAGGTCATCGTCACGCTGGAGGGTAGCCGCGACGAGCTCTATGAGGCGCAAGCGAGCAAGCTGTTGGCCGGCATCGCGTTCGGTCTCGACATCGCCACTGCGCCGCTGATCGGCGCCGGCTTGCAGGTCTACTTCACGCACCTGGCGATTGCGCTTGGCGAGCACGCGTTTGCGCGGATCGATGTCGCGGCGATCTGCCCGTGCTGCGGCAGCCGACCGACCGCCAGCGTGGCGCGCATCGGCGCCAGGGAGTCGGGCTATCGCTTCCTGCACTGCGCGCTGTGCAACACCGAATGGCACATGGTGCGCATCAAATGCACGAACTGCGAGAGCACCAAAGGCATCAGCTACCAGGCAATCGACGACGGTACTCCCTCCGAGAAGAAAGCCGTGAAGGCGGAGGTCTGCGAAGAGTGCGGGACATATCTTAAAATTTGCTACATGGATCGCGACCCGCAAGTTGAGCCGGTCGCCGACGATCTCGCGTCGCTGCCACTCGATCTGCTCGTTGCCGATACCGGCAAGCGCTCCTCAGGCATCAATTTCATGCTGATTCACGGCGATCCGGGACCAGAATGAGTGCCCCGCCGCTCGATTCCACGGTGCGTGGCTCGAAGATGCAATTGAAGGAGCTGCCTTCGGTCGATCGGGTGCTCAAACTTCCGGCGGTCGCGGTGCTGTTTGACGCGCACGGCCGGACTTTTGTAACCGGCGAGGTCCGTGCGCTGCTGCTCGACTGGCGCGAAGCGCGTCTCCTGGGCAAATCCGTGCACGCGGTCGATGAGGCCGGTATCGCGGCAGCGCTGTCCGCGCGGATCGAGTCGCGGCTTACCCCGGAATTGAAGCCGGTCTTCAACCTGACCGGCACCGTGCTGCACACCAACCTGGGCCGCGCACTGCTACCCGACGAAGCGATCGTTGCCGTGGCGCAGGCGATGCGCGCGCCGACGAATCTGGAATTCGATCTCGACAGCGGCGCGCGCGGCGATCGCGATGCGCTGGTCGAAGAGCTCGTCTGCGAGCTCACCGGCGCGCAAGCCGCGACCGTCGTAAACAACAATGCATCGGCGGTGTTGCTGACCATTGCGGCGCTCGCCGCCAAACGCGAAGTCATCGTGTCGCGCGGGGAATTGGTCGAGATCGGCGGGTCGTTTCGGATGCCCGACGTGATGAAATGCGCCGGCGTCAAGATGATCGAGGTGGGCACGACCAATCGGACGCACGCGCGCGACTTTGTCGACGCGGTCACGGCGAGGACCGCGCTGGTCATGAAGGTCCACCCGAGCAACTACGCCGTAAAAGGTTTTACCGCTGCGGTCGATGAAGCCCAACTCGCGGACATCGCGCACGGGGCGGGTCTCCCGCTCGCCGTCGATCTGGGCAGCGGCAGCCTGGTCGACCTCGCGCAATACGGCCTGCCGCATGAACCGACGCCGCAGGAGGCGCTGGCCAACGGTGCGGACATCGTCACCTTCAGCGGCGACAAGCTTCTCGGGGGACCGCAGGCGGGGCTCATCGTCGGCAAGCGCGAATGGATAGGCAAGATCAAGAAGCACCCGCTCAAGCGCGCATTGCGGGTCTCCAAGCTCACCCTGGCCGCGCTGGAAGCCACGCTCGCTTTGTATCGCCATCCGGAGCAGTTGACGACGCGTCTGCCGACGCTGCGCCTGCTGACACGGCCGCTGGTGGAAATCGATGCGCTCGCCAGGAGCGTCGCGCCCGCACTGGCACGGGCGGTCGGAGCGCAGTTTGAGGTCGTCTGCGGCGCGGTCCAAAGCCAGATCGGGAGCGGATCGCTGCCGGTCGACCTCCTGCCGAGTGCGGGCATATTCATTCGCTGCCGTAAGGAAGGCAAAGGCACGGGACGGCGACTCAACGTACTGGCTGCCGCACTGCGCGCATTGCCGGTGCCGGTCATCGGCCGGGTCGCCGACAACGCGCTGATTCTCGACCTGCGCACGCTCGAAGACGAAGCGGCATTCGTCGCCCAGTTGCCAGGACTCAACGTTCGTCCAACCGCGTCGTGATTGTCGGTACCGCAGGGCACATCGATCACGGCAAGACGACGCTGGTGCGTGCGCTGACCGGCGTGGACACCGATCGCCTGCCCGAGGAGAAGGCGCGCGGTATCTCGATCGAACTGGGTTACGCGTACAAGCCGATGGACAACGGCGAGGTCCTTGGGTTCGTCGATGTCCCTGGCCACGAACGTTTCGTTCACACCATGCTGGCTGGTGCAACGGGGATCGATTTCGCACTGCTGGTCGTGGCCGCCGACGATGGCGTAATGCCGCAGACGCGTGAGCACCTCAATATTCTCTCCCTCCTCGGTATCACCATGGGCGCCATCGCGCTGACCAAGATCGACAAGGTCGACGAAGCACGTGTCGCCGTAGTCGAGCATGAGTTGCGTGCGTTGCTAGCCGGTACTGCGTTTGCGGACGCGCCGATCTTTCCTGTTTCCGGGCAGACCGGCGCGGGGATCGAAGCGCTGCAGCGCTTCCTGCGCGAATTCGCGCAGCAGCGCGACCGGCACGCCGACGATGCGCATTTCCGGCTCGCAGTCGATCGGTCGTTCACGCTGCCTGGCATTGGCACCGTGGTCACAGGAACCGTGCATTCGGGCCAAGTGCAAGTCGGCGCCGGCATGGTTATCGCGCCTTCCGGCCGAGAAGTCCGCGTGCGGAGCATCCACGCCCAAAATCGCCCCGCCGAAGTCGGCGCGACCGGCCAGCGCTGCGCGCTCAATCTGGCTGGTGTCGCGCGCGAAGACGTCGTACGTGGCGACTGGATCGTCGCGGCACCCATTGGGCTGGCAACCGGACGCTTCGACGCGCGGCTTACGCTGCTCGCAGACGAGCCGAAGGCCTTGCGCTCCGGCACGAATGTGCATGTCCATTGTGGAGCAGCGCATGTTCCCGCGCGGCTGGTCGTGCTGGATGACGAACTCCGTGCAGAGTTCCACCGCGACGAACTGGCGCCAGGTGCGAACCGGCTCGTGCAGCTAATTCTGCAACGCCCGATCGCCGCGTGGCACGGCGATCGTTTCATCGTCCGGGATGCGTCGGCGACGCGGACCATCGGCGGCGGGCGGGTGCTCGACCCGTTCGCACCCGCGCGTTACCGTAGATCACTCGAGCGCCTGGCTGTGCTGTCTGCGCTGGAAGCCGCGACGCCGGGCGCGCGGCTTGCCGCGCTGGTCGAACAGGCGCCATTCGGCGTCGACCTGAAACGCTTTGCGCGCGCCGGTAACGTGCGCAACCTCGACGCGCATATCGGCTTCCTGGCCGCGCGCCGCATTACAACCACCGACATCGATTTCATCATCGGAAACGATCACTGGTGCACGCTGCAGGAGCGTGCCGTTGAAGCGCTCGCCGCGTTCCACGGCGCACACCCGGACGAACTCGGTCCCGATCGCTCACGGCTAAGGCGCATCGTTTTTCCACGGCTCGACACGACATTGTACGAGGCGCTGGTCGCGGACCTCATCGCGGCCGGCAAAGTCCGGCGAAGTGGGCCGTGGGTGCATCTTCCGGAACACGACAACGCGCCCACTGCGCAGGAACGCGCGCTGGTGGAGAAGATCCTGCCGCGGCTTCTCGATGCGCCATTCGATCCACCGTGGGTGCGCGATCTGGCGAAGGGTGCCGCGCAACCGGAAGCGCTGGTGCGCGCGGGAATGATTCGCGCCTCCAAGCGCGGAGAGATGTTTCAGATCGTGCGTGACCTCTTCTACCATCCGGTAGCGATTCGCAGGCTGGCGGCAACTGCCAACAGCCTGTACCAGGTTGACGGTGAAGTGCGCGCGGCCGCGTTTCGCGATGCCACCGGCCTCGGACGCAAACGCGCGATCCAGATTCTCGAATTCTTCGATCGCGTCGGTTTCACGCGGCGCGTGCACGACAAGCATCTCGTGCGCGCCGAAAATCTGCTTGCGTTCGATGTCCCGTCGACGACCCCGAGCGGCGTAGCCGGCAAATCTTCGGTCAATGAACAACGCACAGCTTAAGGAAGAGAATCGTCCCTGGTGGGGCGGCCGGGCCTCAAACCCGGTTGGGGGCGCTATGCGTTCCCGGGTGGGTTCGACTCCCATTCTCTTCCGCCACGATTACGCTCGATTTGGCCGCGACAAGTACGCCCGACGTTGCCACGTTACCGTCCGACACGGGTTCATGGGAATAAATGGGGTCCGATCCAGGGTAGGAACCGATTTTCTATTGTCACGCAGGATTGGGCTAGCCGATCTTGGTTCGGAACTGCGTTGCGACAAAATCTCATGGACGACTCTTGATTGTCGCATCTGAATGTTGGGTTCTGGTGCATCTGTGGAGTGTAGTAAGGTGGTGGTCTCCTTGGGAGACACTTTATGACCAAGCCGTTGGAACTTGATGCGATCTTTCTGAAGCGGCGGTTCGACGGTCCGCGCACGGGCGATCAATACCCCGATTAGGTCCGCGGGCACGACTGCCCCGTATTGACCAATTCCTTCATACTTCAATTTCGCCACTCGCAGACGTTCGCAGATGAGCTGCAGTCCGCGATGATCGCCTGGGCACAGGACACTTTTTCGTTAACCCGACCAATCCTGCATCCAGTTGACGAACTCCGCGTACGAAAGGGCGGGGCTGAAGAGATAACCCTGAGCGACGTCACACCCCATCGCCTTCAGAGCCTCGAAGGTGGGGCGATCCTCGACGCCTTCGGCAACGGCTTGCAGCGCGAAGTTGTGCGACAGGTCGATCACGGACTGCACGATCTGCCGGTTTCCACGCGAGGTGAGCATGTTCGCGACGAACGTCTTGTCGATCTTGAGTTCGTGCAACGGCAGACGCTGCAGGTAGGCGAGCGAGGAGTATCCGGTTCCAAAATCGTCCATTGACAGACGCACGCCCATGCTGCGCAGACGTCCGAGTAATTGCAGAGAGCGTTCGACGTCGCTGATCATTACGGTTTCGGTGATCTCGAGGGTCAGGCGGTCGGCCGGCACCTCCCAGGTGTCGATCGCCTGCTGCACCATGTCGGGCATCTCCATGTCCGCGAGCATCCTGGTGGAAATATTGACGCTCAGGTTCACGTCCACGCCCTCCCGGCGGAACTCTGCGGCCTGGCGCAGCACGGTATTGATCACGGCAAAAGTCAGCGGTGCGATAAATCCCGCACGTTCCGCCATGCCAATGAGCGCACCGGGGGGGATATCCATGGCACCGCTCGCTTTCCAGCGCAGCAACGCTTCGGCGCCCACGCAGCGACCGCTGCCGACATCGATCTGCGGCTGATAGTAGACCGGCAGCTCGTTGAGTCGGATGGCATTGAGTAATTCACTTTCGACCTCGCCGTACGCGTTTCCCGTGTCGCGGCGGTCCTCGGGGCGAAACACGTGAAAGCTGTCCTCGCCTGTTGACGCGATGTCAGCCGCAATGTCGGCGCAAGTCACCAAATCGTCGGCATCATGCGCGTGTTCCGGGCAGAGGGCGATGCCAACGCACGCCTTCGCCGGGATGTTTCTCGCGTCATCGTCGAGCGGCTCCTGCAGCGCGGCGAGAATCCGGACCGCGGCCAGTACCGCCTGGGCACCGTTGTTAAGCCCGGACAGAACCACACAGAGCTTTTCATCCGACATGCGCGCGTAACGGTCTGCGTCGCGCAGGTGTTTTCCGATGCGAGCGTCGATCTGCTGAAGCATCGATTCCCATGCCTGAGTTCGGGTGACGGGTTCGAACTGCTTCGGGCGCGAAAGATAAACCATCAAAACGCCTAATGGTCCACCCGAAAGCTTTACTATCCCCTCGCGGATGCAGTCGGCGAGCGCTGACCGCGAGATTCGATGCGAATCCGATACGACCGTTGGCTTTTCGCGTATCGACGCTCGATAGCTCATGACAGATAGTACTCGCGCGCATCCAGCCCATATGCCCCTGTGGCTAGGCCGTGCACGATGTGCACCGGTTCGCTATCTGCGGATTGATAGAGCAAGTCCAGCATCGATGGGCTCGGAGCCGGAACCTTGTCCGGTCCGGAGATGACCAACAGGCGTGGTTTGAGCCGCCGCACTTTACTCTGGCGGACTACGACGGCGACCTCACCCGAGGATAGCTCCACCAGCGAGCCGACGGGAAACACGCCGACTGCCTGGATGAACTGTTCGACCAATGAGGCATGGAATAGCGTGCCGCCCCAAGTGTTGAGCTTGCGCAAGGCCTCGTACGACGAGATAGCATTGACGTGGGGACGCACGTTGGTGAGCGCGACGAAGCTGTCAGCTATCGCGGCCATGCGCCCGAACAGGCTGATATGTCCCGCACCCAGTCCTTCCGGATAGCCGCTGCCGTCTTCGCGCTCGTGGTGCTGGGCAAGGCCATGAAGAATTTCGGGGTGCAAGTCGGGGGTGGGCCGGAGCAGGTCGAGTCCGACACGGACATGCTGCTTGATCAGGTCGAACTCGTCCGGGGTAAGCGTCCCTGGCTTGGCGAGCAATGTGCGCGGCAGCTTTGTCTTGCCCACATCGAGAAGCAGCCCCAGCATCCCGAGTCGGGCCAGGTGTTCCTTCGGCAGACCGAGATGCCGGCCGAGCGCCACCAGGTAAACGGCGACCTGCAGGCTGTGTCCATAGATTGCCGTATCCTGCTGTTTCAGCCGTGCAATCCACATAAGTGCGTCGGCGCTGCGCAGCATGCTGTCGACCACGTCGCGGATGACCTCCTCGATCTGATCGATGGCGACGAGTCTGCCGTTACGGATGTCATCCACCACCTGGCGGGTGATGTCCTCCACGCGGGCGTGAGCCTGCCGTGCCGGCTCGATCTCCTCTTCGATGGTCTTGGTTTCGGGATGAACGGTGATCTGGATCGATACCGGGATGAAATCATGATGCACGGGACGACGCTGCAGGTTTTCGGCGTCGTCGAGACCGTGGCTGGCAATTGGGGCGCCTTCGGTTCCGCGGTGCCCGCCTTGCCCGCGGAACACATTGCCCAGCCGTTCAAGGAACGAGCCGAACCGGCCGGACCGCGATTGGTCGGCGGAATCAATCGCAGACGCCGGTCTCCCAGGCGCCCTGAGTTGCGAGTCATCGCCCATGACTACCTTGAAGCGACCGCTGTCGCTCAAGCGAAATTCGACGTCACGTTCTTCGGTAAACCGAGGGCGGTTATTCCCCGCCGCATCCTTCGACCCTTTGGCTGGGTCGGAGCCGGGCACGGCTTTTGTCAGCGACGCGACGGCACGCGGCGGCGATCTTGGCTCTTCGAGGGCCGGGAACAGGTCCGCGGCGGATCTCCTTGGATCGACCAGGACGAACTTACAGTAGCGCCGTAGCTGGGCCAGCTCTACCTCGTCCTCCACAAGAAAACCCTGGAGCAGGAACGGCGTATCGATCCATGGGCGATCAAGCTCGGCGATGAACATGCCGATCCTGATGTTAGTTGGGTCGACTTTGATGAACACGAGTCAGGGTCACACGGAGAATAAGGAGCGGTTCACACTACACGAACGGTATTTTCCGTCGAAAGGAAGCCGAATGTCGAGACATTGGCCTTCCGGACGCTGCCCGCTGCCGATTTCCCCCCCGAACCGCACCTGCATTTTCATCGACATATGTTCCATACTGATGGAGATTAACGGCTTGGCTGCGCGGTAATATTTCGATCCATTGCGGCGCGCGTTCGAAGGCGCAGTAAAAATGTTTCTCGTGGGAGGTTTGAAAGGCCAATCCATTAAGATTGACGAAAGCCTGCTGCCGGAATTCAGATGCCCAGGCTTTGACTCTCGGACATACCGTGACCTACGACGCAATCAAGCGGCACCTCAATAAGGACTTCATGCATCGCATGAGCGATGATACCGCCTGTGCGATCTGCGGCGCCAACTTGCGACCACTCGCCTTTCACATGCTTCAGAAGTCGTACTTACAGAACGTCAGTACGCCCAAAGGCTTTGTGGCTACCTCGATGTCAATGGGGTCGGTCCGGGGCGCGTTTCCGGTCTGCAATCAGTGCGCCCCGGCGTGCTCACGCTGCGGCCTCCCCATTCCGACCGAAAAAACCCGGGAGTTCGCGAATCATGTTGGCGTCGAAGTCGGAAATGGCGTCTGTCCACACCTTCACGTAGTCGAGTACGCCAAGGCACTCGCAAAGCGCGCATTCCACATTGGCCGCCTAAAAAAAATACCCTGATCTTCCCTAAATGAACTGGCGATGAACATTAACAGGCGAGGAGCAGCAGCCCGCGCCTGAGCGAACATTATTCCGCCCGCCACCGGATGCAATACTGCCCGTACAAGCGGATCCTGTCATAGTACGAATTTGTCACCCACACACTGGACTTAAAGAGGCTGCACGGGCGAAACCCCGAAACCCTGGGCGAAGTCGGTCTTCGATCGACGCAGATGATCCAGAACCCGGCTGTTCTCCACCTGTTCCGCGATAGTCTTGCTACCCAATGCATGGCACCTGCGGTTGATCTCAGACACCTTAGCCGGGTCGGCGAGCGTCGCATCCGACAGATTGACGTTACGCGGTAGGAGCTACAGGAGTAGAAATAGCTTCACTTAGAAATGCTAATCAATTCTTTCGAACGCAGAGCAGTGCGAATAAACGACATTGTCTGTTGCGGGCACTCAATACCATCGGCGCAGCCCTCGCCTTGGGAATAAGCATCAGCGCGTGCGTGAGCTTATCGGCCTTCGGCGGAACAAGCTGGAAAGAGGAGGTGTTGCTGCACGATGGCGGCAAGATCGTCGTTACGCGTTCAGTCGACCGCGGTGGGCGGCATGAGATAGGGCAGAAGCCACCATACAAAGAACAAAGCCTGCGGCTCACTATGCCAAGCACCAGCCAAACTGTGAAATGGGAATGCCGTCAAACCGAAAAATGATCCGCCAGTTTTCGTACTCTAATTCGGGGAAGATTTGTAAGTTATGGATTATTGGTGGGTGGTACTGGGATCGAACCAGTGGCCCCTGCCGTGTGAAGGCAGTGCTCTACCGCTGAGCTAACCACCCCGTAGAGAGGCGGCATTTAACCACAGCGCCCCGGCCAGGGTCAATTTGCGGGTGAATGGAAGTCTCTGATTCCAAGGCCCGAAGCGGGGGAGGGCATCGCGTACAATGACGCCCTTTCCGTCCTGCTGCTTCCAACCTTCAGATGGTTCGCACCCGTTTCGCTCCCAGTCCTACCGGTTATTTGCACATCGGCGGTGCGCGCACCGCGCTCTTTTCTTGGGCTTATGCCCGCAAGACCGGTGGCAAGTTCATCCTTCGAGTCGAAGATACCGACGTCGAGCGGTCCACCGAGGCCTCCACAAAGGCCATCCTGGATGCGATGGACTGGCTGGGGCTCGATTACGACGAAGGGCCGTTCTATCAGATGCAGCGACTGGAACGCTATCGCGAGGTGGCGAAGAGGCTGCTCGATTGCGGCAGTGCCTACCACTGTTACGCCGGCAAAGACGAACTCGATGCGATGCGCGAGGAACAGCGCGCAAAGGGCTTGAAGCCGCGCTACGACGGTCGCTGGCGGCCGGAAAACGCAAAAGGCAGGACGCCTCCGGCCGGCGTAAAACCGGTAGTGCGGTTTCGCAATCCCGATGAGGGCGACGTGGTTTGGGACGACCTTGTCAAAGGGCCGATTTCCATCAGCAACCACGAACTCGATGACCTGGTCATCATGCGCGGCGACGGCGTGCCCACTTACAATTTCGGTGTGGTGGTCGACGACTGGGACATGAACATGACCCATGTCATCCGCGGCGACGATCACGTCAACAATACGCCGCGCCAGATCAACATCTTCAATGCGCTTGGTGCGCCGCTGCCGCGCTTCGGCCACATTCCGATGATCCTCGGCGCCGACGGCGAACGGCTGTCGAAGCGCCACGGCGCAGTCAGCGTCATGCAGTATCCGGAAGAGGGCTACCTGCCGGAGGCGTTGATGAACTATCTTGCGCGTCTCGGCTGGGGCCACGGCGACGCGGAGATGTTCACGCGCGAACAATTCGTCGAATGGTTTTCGCTGGAGGCGGTCAGCCGTTCACCGGCGAAGTTCGATCCGGAAAAACTGAAGTGGCTGAACGCCCAATACATCAAGCAAGCCGATGATTCACGGCTCGCCAAACTGACGGTGCCGTTTCTCAAAGCGGACGGTTGCGACCCCGCAACGGGTCCCGATCTGCGTGCGGTGTGCGCCTTGATGAAGGACCGGGCCAGCACCATCGAGGAACTTGCAGATTCGGCTGTGTATTTCTACCGGCAACTTCATCCTTCCGGCGAACTGCGAGCGCAGAACTACACGGCGGACATCTTGCCCGCGATGAAGGCATTGCGCGACAAGCTGGCTTTGGTCGAGTGGACCAAACCTGCGCTGAGTGCGGCTATCAAGGAAATCATCACGGCGCACTCGATCAAGATGCCGAAGCTGGCGATGCCGCTGCGGGTGATGCTCACGGGGACGGCACATACGCCTTCGATCGATGCTGTCCTCGAGTTGATCGGCCGGGAAGCGGTACTGCGACGCATGGATTCGGAGTTTCAGCACTACCCGGGGTAGACGTTTTCCCATTCTTTACAGAGGGAAATCCCGCCCGTATAATGCGCCCCTTTCGTGGGGGTATAGCTCAGCTGGGAGAGCGCTTGCATGGCATGCAAGAGGTCAAGAGGTCAGCGGTTCGATCCCGCTTACCTCCACCACGAAGCAAAGTTTCTGATAGAAGTCCCTATCGTCTAGAGGCCTAGGACACTGCCCTTTCACGGCGGTAACAGGGGTTCGAATCCCCTTGGGGACGCCAAATAAAAAAAGCCGCCTTGCGCGGCTTTTTTCTTTGTTCTTGCTGGTACTTGGTTCCCGGCGCCACAATCACCTGACAACAATTACCGATCTGCGGCGTAAGTCGCAGCCGGAATAATGCGGAGGAACGGGAATGCCTGCTTCAACTCTCAGCGGTATTGCAGTGGTCACCGGCGGCGCGAGCGGAATCGGCGCGGCCTGCTGTCGGGAACTCGCCGCGCGCGGCGCGAAAATCGTATTGATGGATCGGGATGAACGCGTCAATGCGGTCGCCCGCGAAGTCGGCGGCCGGGCGTGGATTGCCGACGTTGCCGACGAGACGGCGATGGAGAGGTGCGCGCAGGAGATGGAGCAGGAACTCGGTCCTGTGGAAATCCTGGTAAACAGTGCCGGCATCATCCAGGTGCCGCTTCCGCCGGAGAAGCTGTCCATGAAAACCTGGGACGACATCGTGCGGGTGGACCAGCGCGGCACCTATGTAGCTTCCGTGGCCTTCGGCCTGCGCATGGCCGCGCGACGGCGGGGAAGCATCATCAACATCGCTTCCGTTGCGGGCATGCGGTCGATGCCGATGCACGCCTACACGCCGGCAAAGGCGGCGGTGATCGCCATGACCGAATGCCTGGCGGCCGAGTGGGGGCCGTCGCAGGTCAGGGTCAACGCCGTCTCTCCCGGCTATACGAGGACCCCCGCACTACAGGGCGCGATCGACAAGGGCGAACGCGATGTCTCCGCGCTGACAGGCAATTCCGCGCTCGGTCGCATGGTCGAGCCGGTTGAAATTGCAAAGGCCGTAGCATTTCTCGCGGGACCGGATGCTTCGGCCATCACCGGCGCGAATCTCCCGGTCGATTGCGGCTGGCTGGTCACGCCTTCCTGGCATACGTACGGCGGATTGCGACCGGCGGCGGGTCATCGCTGATAGCCAAACGCATCGACTGGCCGGCCTAAATGAAAACGCCCGTTCGTTTCCGAACGGGCGTTCTCGTTTTCACTGCAACCGCCCCGATGTGCCGGGGCGGGAAAGCGCTACATCAGGCGGTCAACTGATCGCCCAGCGGCAGGTTGCGGATGCGCTTGCCGGTCGCTGCGAACACTGCATTGATGAATGCAGGCGCAAACGGCGGTACACCCGGTTCCCCGACCCCGCTGGAGGGATCGTCGATGGTGGCTTCGATGATGTGCGTGTTGACGTTCATCGCGCCCTGGCCGATACGAAGCACCTGGTAGTCATGGAAGTTGCTCTGCTGAACGCGACCATCCTTGAAGGTGATCTGGTTCAACTTCGCAAGGCTCAGGCCCATGACCGCGGCGCCTTCGATCTGCGAACGGACACGCTCGGGGTTGACCACGAAACCGCAGTCGATCGCCGTATCCACGCGCGGAACGGTGACGTTGCCCTTGTCGTCCACTGCAACTTCGACAACCGTTGCCACGTAGCTCAGGAAGCTGCGTTGAACCGCGATGCCGAGGCCATGGCCTTTGGGCAGTTCGCGACCCCAGCCGGCTTCCTTGGCAGCGCGCTCGACGACACGGCGGGTACGAGCCGTATCGACCGGGTACGTATCCCACGGATCGCCGTAGTTCCACAGTTCGCTGCTTACGGTCTTGCGCGGATCGACGATGCGCGCCGGGCCGATCATCTCGAGCAGGAAGTCCTTCGGATCCTTCCCGAGTTCGGCGGCCAGTTCCGCCACCATGGATTGCATGGCGAAGGCGTGCGGAATGTTGTTGACCGAACGGAACCAGCCGATGCGGGTCTGGGCAACGGCTTCGCCGGTTTCCAGCCGCAGGTTGGGTACGTCGAACGGCGTGTCGATCAGCCCCAGGCCCAGTTCCAGAGCACTTTCGCGCTTCGGATCCGGCATGAAGTTGGACATCAGCGACGGCGAAACACTGCGATGGCGCCAGGCAACAACCTTGTTGTTCTTGTCGAGGCCGGCAGTCACGTGTTGGTAGGAAACGCTGTGGTAGAAGGAATGATGGATGTCGTCTTCGCGAGTCCACACCACTTTCACCGGCGCACCACCCATCGACTTGGACAGGATTGCAGCTTCCAGCGCAAAGTCGCACTTCGACTTGCGTCCGAAACCGCCGCCCAGCAGCGTGACGTTGACCTTGACGTCTTCTTCCTTCAAGCCAAGGGTCTTCGCCACATCGCCGCGCGTACCGCCCGGGCTTTGCACGCAGGCCCAGACTTCGGCTTTTCCGTCTTTGATCTGCACGGTGGCCGCCGGCGGTTCCATCGGAACATGGACGCCATGCGGAATGTAGTACTCGTGCTCGACGACTTTGGCGGCGCCTGCCAGGGCCTTGTCGACGTCGCCTTCGTTGCGCTCGACCTTGCCCGGCTTGCGTGCCTGTGCCTGCATCTTGGCCTTGTACGTATCCGAGTTGTAGGTCTTGTTCGGGCCGTCATCCCAGGTGACCTTCAGCGCTTCACGTCCCTTGATTGCCGCCCAGGTGCTGTTCGCGATGACCGCGACGCCGCCCAACGGGGCAAACTTGGCGGGCATCGGTGTCGCGGGAATCTTCACGACCTTGATGACACCCGGTACTTTCATGGCGGCCGCTTCATCGAACGTCTTGACCTGGCCAAGAACGACCGGGGGACGGGCGACGACTGCGTACTTCATGTCGGGAACGTGGATGTCCTGCGCGTACATGGCCTTACCCGTGGTGATATCGCGCAGATCGGTGATCTGCACTTCACCCTTGCCGATGTAGCGGAACTGCGAAGGATCCTTGAGCGTCAAGGTCGACTCGGCAGGCGTCTTCAGCGTGGAGGCGGCTGCGGCGAGTTCACCATAGCCCAACGACTTGCCGGTGGGGGTATGGATGACCTTGTGGTTTTCGGCACGGCATTCCGTGTCGGAAACGCCCCAGGTCAGTGCGGCTGCGTGTTCCAGCATCTGTCTTGCAGCGGCGCCGCATGCGCGCATCGGCTGCGTGAAGTGGCGGATGCTGCGCGAACCGTCCGTGTCCTGGTTGCCGTATTTCTGTTCGTTGCCTTCGGCCTGGATGATCCTGACTTTTGACCAGTCGGCTTCCATTTCGTCGGCGACGACCATGGGCAGGCTGGTGCGCGAGCCCGTTCCCATTTCGGAGCGATGCGTGACGATGGTCACGATGCCGTCCGGAGCGATGGAAACGAAGACATGCGGATCCCAAACCGCGCCACCGGGCATTCCACCTGCACCGGTCTTGTAGGCTGCGGCGGCGATGCCGGGCACGAATTGCGCGGCAAGGACCAGACCGCCCGTGCCGACCATGCCCTTGAGCAGGTTGCGGCGGCTGACGTTTTCGATATAGGCCGTATGTTGAGTGGTTTTCATCTCAGGCCTCCTTCGCGGCGGACTTGATCGCCGAGAAAATGCGTTGATAGCAACCGCAACGGCAGATATTCCCGGACATGGCCGCGAGGATATCTTCGTCGGAGGGGCTCTTGTTCTCTGCGAGCAGGCCGGCCGCGTTCATGATCTGGCCGCACTGGCAGTAGCCGCACTGGGGCACGTTCGCCGCGCGCCAGGCTTTTTGCACCGGGTGGTTGCCATCGGCGGACAGGCCTTCGATGGTGGTCACGGCATGGTCGGAAACATCCTTCATGACGGTGACACAGGAGCGGACTGCTTTGCCGTCCAGGTGCACGGTACAGGCGCCGCAAAGTCCCGCGCCGCAGCCGAACTTGGTTCCAGTTAAGGCGAGCTCATCGCGCAGATACCACATGAGCGGCATCTGCGGATCGCCGTCGTAACTCCTCTCTTGCTGGTTTACTTTGAGTTTCATTTGGTTAACCCTCCATCGAGCCTGAAATTTTTTTGGTTTGTCGTGTCTGCATCGTGTCGCGTAGCAGCGGTACGTCATAGGTTGAAAAGCTGCGCGGAAACTGTACTCCTATGCAGGAGCAAATGTATAGCATGCCGTTCCATTTTTCCGGTTCCCGCGGTCAATAATCGCCCGCATCGGGAACTGCCGCTTTCGCACAATGGAATCGGGCATCATTTCGCGCATGAAATCCACCTTCCGAAGCGCAGCAACCAGCGACCGTGTGTTGCGCGCGCCTGCCTCGACAAGTCTTTCGAATGTCGGCCCCGCTTTACTGTGCACCGCCGCATCTGACATTGCGGAGCCCGCTTTCCCAATGGTGAAGGACGATTCTTCCATAGCCGGATCGAAGCCTCACTATTGCACCGTTGGCGTGCCCATCGATGATGAAACAGGCCTGATTCGCAACGCGGCATTGCTCCCGAGCGGGAAGCGGAAGGACGCCTGGGTCTTGCTGTCGGAAAGCCTGGCGAGTGCGCTGTTGGACGAAGGCCCGCGGCTTGATGCGTTGCAATATTTCCTGATGCACAAAGATCGTGCGGGCGCGCCCGCAAGGGCAATCTCGCTGACGCGGAATTGGAAAGCCATGCTGCCCGAGCCGCCGGAAAATGCCGGAGAGGCAGTCAGACGCTTCCTGCATCCATTGTTTCGCGCATGCATTTCCGCGACCCTTGAATCCTGATACGTTCCGGCATCGAAGCCTTCCCTTGTCACCCCATTTCCAGCCCATCGTTCCCGCAGCGGCTTCTTTCAATGCTGACGGCACGCTTTACTCCACGGCGTTCGACGACATCTATTCGTCGTCCCAGGGCGCCCTCGCGCAGGCCAGGCATGTTTTCCTGAACGGCAACGATTTGCCGGGACGCTGGAGCCAACCCGGCTGTTTCACCATCGTCGAGACCGGGTTCGGAGCAGGGTTTAATTTTCTCGCGACATGGCAAGCATGGCGGGAGACCGCCCGGGCGGACGTCCGGCTGCATTTCGTCTCGGTGGAAAAACATCCGTTTCATCGCCCGGATCTCGAGCGGATCCACGAGCGCCAGCCGGCGTTGCGCGAGGTGTCAGCGCAACTGCGCGAACGCTATCCGCCATTGCTGCCCGGATTTCATCGCCTGCACTTCGACGGCGGACGGGTGACGCTGACGTTGCTGTTCGGGGAAGCGGCCGCCGTGTTGCGGCAGTTGCAGGCCAGGGCCGATGCGTTTTTTCTCGACGGATTCGCGCCGTCCAAGAATCCGCACATGTGGAGCGGGGAGGTTTTTGCGGAATTGGCGCGATTGGCGGGTCCGGATGCAACACTCGCGACTTACACGGTGGCAGCGGCGGTTTGCCACGGATTGACCGAGGCGGGTTTCGTGATCGAAAAACGCCCCGGTTTTGCGAATAAACGGGAAATGCTTTGCGGACGATATCGTGGGGCGGCAGCGGATGCGGCGTCCCGGCAGGACAGGCGCGCAATCGTGATCGGCGCGGGGCTGGCTGGCACGACCTGCGTCCAGCGCCTGGCGGAACGCGGATGGAGCGTGCAGTTGGTCGAACGGCACCGCGCGCCGGCGCAGGAAGCGTCCGGAAATCCCGCAGGTCTGGTGCGTCCGGTGTTCTCGCTCGACTGGAATACGCATAGCCGGTTTACCTCCGCCGCATTTCTCTATGCGAGCCGGCATCAGACTGCGCTCGAGAAATCGGGCAACAAGGCGATTCATGGCGAAGGAGGGGTGCTGCAACTCGCCCGCGACGCCAGCCACTTCGACAAGCAGCAGCGGATCATCGAGCAGTTCGCGCTGCCCGCGGATCTTGTAAGAGTCGTGCAAACCACGGAGGCGGCGGAACTTGCCGGTGCACCGGTCGCCGGTCCGGCGTGCTGGTTTCCGCAGGCGGTGTGGGCCGACCCGGCCAGCATGTGCCGGGCGAACCTCGATGTTTCGGGAGCGGCGGTCAGTTATTTATATGGACGCGAAGTCGCAAGCCTGCGGCGTATCGGCGGCCAGTGGGAAGTTCTCGACGGCACGGGAAAAGTGCTGGCAAGCGCGCCGGTCGTCGTGCTTGCCAATGCTTTCATGGCAATCCGGCTTGCGCAGGCGGCGTGGCTGCCGCTGCGGCCGGTGCGTGGTCAGGTCAGCCTGATGCGTCAACGGGCGGACCGGAAACTCAGGATCGCAGTGTGCAGGGATGGTTATGTAACGCCGGCGATCGACGGCGCGCATTGCATCGGCGCCAGTTTCAATGAAGACATGGCGGAAACATCGCTGCGGATGGAAGACCAGATGGCGAATCTGCAACGGCTGGAAGCAATGCTGCCCGGATTCGGTAACGGTATCGCGCCTGGCATGCTGGACGGCCGCGTTGCGTTCCGGGCGATGAGTTTCGACCGGTTGCCGGTGCTCGGTGCGCTGGAAGATCCTGCATCGGCGGATGCGAACGGGCGGGACGGCTTGTTCGCCTGCCTGGCCCTGGGATCACGTGGCATGACCTGGGGAGCGCTGGCCGCGGAAATCGTGGCGTGCCGGATTACCGGCGAACCGCTGCCGGTCGAGGAAAGTTTGCTCAAAGCGCTGGACCCAGCGAGATTCCTGAAGAAGAAGCGCAAGGCATAGGATGAAATGCAGAATCAAACGGTCGTACCTGGCATCCATCCTGTTCATCTTGTTAATCCTGTCCTCTACCTTTTTCTTGCGTCCTGATTGGACAGGATGAACAGGATTGACAGGATGAAGGTCAAGCCTTGCAGGTGCCTGCTCCCGCTATCCAGGCATTGAGTTCTTCGGCTACCGAGGTCGCAATTTCCGCGAAGGCCGCCGCCTCGCCCGCCGCGTTCGGCGACGGGGCAGGGCGCTCGATGCGGAATTCGCGAACGAGGGCGTGCTCTGCAGAAGCCATATCGGTCAACGTAGCGCGCACGTGCATGACCGCGCGGCTGTCCTGTTCGGTCGCGAATACCTGGCTGAATTCCGAAATGAACAGCGCCAGGCTGCATTTCGCCTGCTTGCCGCGGGCGGATGTTGCATTTCCCACCGATTGGCGCAGCCGTATGGTCAGCATGTGCGCCGGCGGGCCGGCCCAGTGGCTGGCGGCGTAGGGCGCCAGGTTGCGCGGATTCCGATATTCCAGCCGGTACAGCATTTCCGTGGTGCCCAACCACTCCGCGGCCCGGATATCGGCGACGAAAACATCCTGTCCAGGAGGCGGGGCCACCGCAGCGGGGATCCCGAAGTCATAGATTTCGACCGGCAATTTGCTGCCGGTGGCGCAACCGGCCAGTAGCAGAACAACAAGGTACAGGATCGGTTTTTTCATTTTCGCGCACCTTCGAATCCCGGCTCGCCCGGCCCTGGTGGTTGCCGCTGGCGCCCGAATACCAGGCTCTGCGGCTCGCGTTCGATCTGCAGCATGAGCCGGTGGAAATCCTGCGTATCCTGACCCAGCTGCTCCACGAGCTGATTGACCTTCGGCAGGGTGCCGTCGGTGATTTCGACCGAAATTTCGGTGCTCAGCTTGTCGAGTTTCTCCGAAAGCTGGCGCATGTTGGCGAGCACCTTGCGGGAATCCTCTACGACCGGCCCGACGGAACCGGTGGCCTGTTCGATGTTGGCCAGCGATCTGCGCAGGCTCGCCTGATTGTCTTCATCCAGGAATTTTTTCGCCCGCGCGGTGACTTCGGGAATCGCCCGCAGGGCCGGTTCGAGCTGGGCGGAAGCCTTTTCGAAATTGATCAGCGTGTTTTCGATCCGCGACTGATTGGACTCGCTCGCAATCCTGTTCAACCGGTCGAGCAGATCGGATGCCTGCTGCAGCAACGCCTTGCTGGATTGCGCCAGGTCGTCGAACACGTTGCCGCGCACTTCGATGCGGGCGACATCACCGGCCGGGTACTGCATGGGAGCTGGATTCGAGCCGTCATCGTCCAGTACCACAAAGGCGATGCCGGTCAAGCCCTGGTAGCCGATCTGCGCAAACGTGCCGCGCGTAATCGGCACAGTGTCGTCCACCACCACGCGGATGAGGATAATCTTCGAGTCGCGCGGATCAATTGAAATATCCTCGACTCTGCCGATTTCGACGCCCCGGAAGCGGACCGCTGCCTGCCGGTTCAGTCCATTGACCGGAAATTTTGATACAACGAGATAGGTGCTGTAACTCTTGGTGTCACCGCGAAACCAGATGAAACTCGCCGCCAGCGCAATGCCGAGCAGGATGGTGAACAAGCCGGTGAGCAGGGCGTAGGAGCGGCTTTCCATTTCAGGTCGGTTTGGGCAACGGCTGCGTCGTGCCGAAAAAACTGGCGATAAACGGATGCTTGTCTTGCTTGATCTTGTCCAGGGGACCGTCGGCGACGATACGGCCCTCTGCAAGCACGGCTACGCGAGTGGCAAGAATCGACAGCGTGTCCACGTCGTGCGTGACCATGAACACCGTAAGCCCACGTTCGCGCGACAGCGACTGTACCAGTTTGACGAAACTGCGGCTGCGATCAGGGTCCAGTCCGGCCGTGGGCTCATCCAGAACCAGCAGCTCGGGATCGAGCGCGAGTGCGCGCGCAAGGGCAACGCGCTTGACCATCCCGCCGGAGAGTTCGGCCGGCATCTTGCCGGCGTGGCGCGGCTCGATTTCGACCAAGTGCAGCTTCAGCATTACCAGGTCGCGAATAAGGCGCTTGTCCAGGCCGCGCAGTTCGCGCAAAGGCAGCGCCACATTGTCGAACACGCTCAGTGCCGAGAACAGGGCGCCAGCCTGAAACAGCGTACCGAAACGCCGCCGTACGGAGAGCCGTTCCCGGCGTTCGGCGTTCAGCGGGTCGATCCCGAACAATCTCACCGCCCCGCCCGCCGGCGCATCGAGTCCGATTACAACACGGAGCAGGGTGGTCTTGCCGCTGCCGGAACCGCCGACCAGGCCGATGATTTCACCTGCATCGACCCGCATGTCCAGATTGCGGTGAATGGTCTGCCCGCCACGTTCGGTGCGCAGGCCCTTCACATCGATCACCGGCTCGGACATCAGTCGAAGCCCACGTTTCTGAACATGATCGCGAATACCGCGTCGAGCAGAATGACGACGGTGATCGCAGCGACCACCGAGGTCGTGATGGAGTTCGATACGCTCTCCGTATTCGGCTTGGTGCGCAATCCGAAGTGACACGAGATCAGGGCGATCGCCATGCCGAAGCTCAGAGTCTTTACTCCGGCTATCCAGATGTTGTCCAGGGCGACGGCTTTTGGCAGCGAGCCCAGGAAATAGATGACGCTGATGCCAAGCTGGGCCTTTGCGGCCAATGCGCCGCCCAGCAGGGCGGCTGCAATCGCCCAGATCGAAACCAGGGGCATTGCCACCGCCATGCCGATGACCTTGGGCAGCACAAGGCGCGGGATCGGTGAGATCCCCATGGTGATCATTGCATCTATTTCCTCCGTCACCCGCATGACGCCGATCTGTGCCGTCATAGCCGAACCGGAGCGGCCCGCGACGAGGATCGCAACCAGCAGGGGACCCAGTTCGCGGATGATCGAAATGCCAAGCAGATTGACGATATAAATGCCGGCGCCATAGGCCTTGAGCGTGTCGGCCGTGAGATAGGAAATCACGACGCCGATCAGGAAGCCGACCAGTGCGGTGACCGGCAGGGCAAGCGCGCCGGCTTTGTAAATGGTCGCCGAAATTTCACGCCAGGGCACTTGCCGGGGATGCGTGAGCAGATAAATCGCATCCAGAACGAGCATGCCGACGAGCGTGACGATGGCCAGGACGTTTTCGAAAAACCGGGACTCGCTCCGTCCGAGGAAGACGATCGGGGCGAGCAAGTCAGAACGCCAGCGCGCTACTTCCACCGGCGGCACCGCGGCGACCCGTTCCAGAATGGCCGCGTGGTCCGCCTTGAGCAGACTGGAGCCGCGTCTGTCGCCGCCCCAGGCCCGCCAGATCAACAGCGCACCGGTGCTGTCCATCGCATTGATCTGGCGCAAGTCCCACTTGAGCATCGGATCCCCGGCAACGGCTTTGAGGGCCTTGAAGGATTTTCTCAACGACGATCGCAGTGCGGCCAGAGTCCAGTCGCCGGACAGGATGACCACGCGCTCGCCCGCGTCGGTGGTCTTGAGTTGCACCAATCCAGACGCCATTGGGGATGAATTGAAAGCTTATGAACGGTTCGAAGCTTTGGATTGTAGCGGCAAGTCGGCACAAAACAAGGCCTTATGCCATTCAGAATTGACGGCCGTGGTGACCTTCGTGTTTTATGGCCGCCCATCGCACCTGCGATGTTCGGCTGACTTGTTCGAGCAACTCGGCGGTCTTAATCGAAAGCCTGTTAAGGCGTCGATCCATTTTGGAGCGCTAGCATTCCCCAATCTGATAGGGACTTCCGTCAACAAGCCCACTGAAACGACGGAGCTGTCCTAGTTTGCCGGTCGATTTATGTCACGTACCGAGCGCGGACTGCTGGCTGCTTAAAAATTACGTCAAATATGAATTATAACTTTATGAATAATATACAGTTTATTTTTTTAATCATGTGCGCTCTCATTTACCTGAGCAAACTCAGCGGGTTGGCACGAGAAATTAAAGAAACTTGCAGAAATTTCATACATTTATCATTTGAATTCGTGTTTGGCATGCACTAATCTACGCGCACAAACGAAATTGTGTCGCCCAACGACGACATATCTCGGAAACTCGTATGGAAGTAAGTCTGCCCCGGCTGCCCAGCGGCGCCCGAGAGATCAAAAAAAAATGGCAGATCTGGCAAAAAGAACCGGCCGAGCACACGCAGGAGCCCTGACGTGTACTTCGGTTTACTGAACACAGTTTTTTGCATAGGGAGAGGCAGGGCATGCAATGTCCCGCCAGGGGTCGCAGTTTTGCTGACCGCGTCGACAGCCTTGGGCGTCTGCGCGCAGACCCGACGCCGCTGTTCTCCGTAGCATCCCGCCCGAATCAAATTCATCCCGTCCCGCGCCCAGCGCGGGATTTTTATTTCCACTTCCGAGTAATCGAGCCGGCGTCGCGACTTTCGCGCGCTGGCCTCACCTTGCTGTCCAGGAGTTGCCCATGAGCGCCACGACCAACGACACCCAACGCAAATCCCTGTTCCGGATCCCGAGCCTTTTCGAGATCTTCTTCGGACGGCTGGCAAAGTGGATTCGACAGCTTGCCACGTGGCGAAAGCAGGGGCTGCTCAAAAGGGCACTCCAGGAAAGACACCGTCGCACCATGCGGATGGAGGTGCTGGAGCCGCGGCTGCTGCTGTCTGCTGATCTGACCGCCGGCGCCACCTGGGGCACCACCCTTACGGTGACAGCTACCGATGCGACGCACGTGCAGATGACCGACGGCACGGTCCCGAACACAGTTACCGCGGCCCTCACTGGCGATGGCGTCATCAAAATTTCGCGCGATACGACGGGCGACATTACCAGCGACACAGTGCAGCTTGACCTGGCAAGTCTTGACGGATTGAATCTTGGCGGCGCGACGATCCTGGATCTGAAGTTCACCGGTGGCCGTCAGACTTTTTTCCAGGACCAGGTGCAACTGCAAGGCACCGGTGTATTCGGCCATGACGTCAAGGTCGAGTCGGACGCCGCAATCAAAGTAAATGCTGGCGCATCGCTGACCGCTACCGGTCACGACATTACTCTCTCGGTGTCCGAGACCGACACTGGATTTGGACTCTCTGGTCACAACCCCTTCGCCGATGCAACCCATTCCACCGTCACGGTGCTCGGTAATCTCAGCGCCAGCAATATCCTGCTGACGGCAGACTCGACGATCGATATCAAGACCGACAGTCTCTCTTTCTCGGATGTTGCGAAGTTGGCTTTCATCCTCGCGGACTCGACCGCTGATGTGGACATCACGGGTTCGAGCCAGATCACCGCGACCTCCACGCTCGCGTTGCACGCTACTTCAACAATCAAGGCTGTGGCCGACATGACATCGGACAGCGGCCATTCCGGCGATAACACAGACGCCGCCGTTGCCTCCGTCATCATCACGAGCGATACCCATGCGCGTATTTCGGGCGACGCGGTTATCAACACTACCGGCGCTTCGCTGTCGCTTCTTGCAAAGACGACTAACACCGCGATCGCTATTGGGGACGGCACCAGTGGCGGCAAGGGCGCCACCGTGGGAGTCACGGTGATTACCGGCGCGACCGAAGCCTCCGTCAAGGGCAACGCTCAGATCGTCGGGGCGAACTCGATCACGATCAGCGCCGACCGCTCAAACGATGCCATCGCGGTTGCCAAGTCCACCACCGGCGGATCGACTGACAGCGGCGGCGGTCAGGAATCGAACAAGCAACTTTCCGACAACAAAGCTGGGGACAGCAGTGGCGGCAGTATCAGCTTCGCCGGTGCAGTGGCGGTAGGGACAGTAGTCAGCCACACCACAGCGTATGTGGACACTACTGGAAGTGTTACCTCATCGGGCAAGCTCGAAGTTTCGTCCACCTCGGTCACCAGTTCCCAGACCCTGGCAGACGGAAGCCCGACGGCCGCCGATGCCAGTGCCGGAAGTGGCAGTGGCAATGTCGGCATCGCGGTGGGCGTCGGCGTGGGCGACCTGCACAACGACGCTTTTGTGCACGACACGGCTGTGTCTGGGATTACCGCCGGGGCGCTGTCGGTCAAGGCGGTTATGGGTTCACTGGACCGCACGTTGGGCTTTGACCAGACCAATATAGATGCCGCCAAGGCGCATGGCCTGAAGACTGGAGACGCGCTGGTCTATCACCAGGGGACCGCCGCGATCTCAGGTCTGACGGATGGGATCACCTACTATGCCGTGGTGCAGGACGACGGCAAGATCAAGCTCTCGACCGCTGCCGACGGGTCGGCACTCGTCAACCTGGGCGACCCCGGCTCAGGTGCCAAGAACTACAGCTTCACGTTTACCGAAACCGATAGCCGCCTCGGTGTGACGGCCGTCGCAGGCGCGAGCGGTGGCGAAACCAGCGTGGCTGGCGCATTGGTCATCAATGTTGGCATCAGCAAGACCTCGGCGAAGATCGACGACAACACCACGGTCACCATCACCGGTGGCGGGGCGGTCGAAATCAAGGCGGAGAATTTCATCCAGGTTTCGTCCAAGGCGACAGCCAAGCAGGACAACGGGACGAGCACCGGTGTGGGCGCCGTCTTCAGCCTGAACATCGGCGAGACCGACACGGACGCGCTGCTTGGCGACGCCTCAGGAACTGGCGCCGCATTGATCGGCGCGGGAGACGTCACGGTTTCCGCCACGTCGAGGAATGAGATGGACAACGTTACCGAAGGCGGCAGCAAGGGCAAGACGGCCGTCACGCCGGTGATCGCCATTTCGGTGGCCAACAACACGACCAACGCCAACCTCGATGCGGCGAGTTCGGCGCTCGATCTGAAGTCGCTCACCGTCACCGCCTCGCACGAAGGTTCGAACAATGCCTCGGCCGTAGGCAATACAACGTCGGGCGATACCGGTGTGGGCATCTCGTTCGCGCTCGCCGTGACCACTGACACGGCGCTCGCAACCACCGCGCGCGACATCATCGCGAGCGGCGCCGTCGCCTTCAATGCCAAGACGGTGTCGAGTTCCAAGACCAAAGCCAAATCGAGTGTCGCCGGCGGCGACTCGAACGACAGCGACAAAAACGATTCGAAAGGTGGCGTCAACAAGAAGGCTGACGACAACAAGAACTTTGCCAATTCGCGCGCGGGCGCGAAAGGTGGCAAGTCGGCGGGCGATACCAGCGGCTCGTCCGCGGAAGCGACCGGCGAGGGCGGCAGTTCGCAAAAGGTGGAGGTGGCTGGGGCTGTAGGGATCACGGTAGTCAATTCCACCTCGCGCGCGTCGATTCCTGACGGGCTCGAGATAACCGCGGGCAAGGGGGGCACCGGCTCCGTCACGGTGAAATCCGAAAACAACACTGACGCGCAGGCGGTCGCGGACGGCAGCGTAACCAATCCCGGGACGACCTTCGACCCGACGGTTGCGTCCAGTTCGGACAAGGGTTACGTGGACTATGGCAACAATACCATCAAGCTCGGTCCCGACAGCGGTCTTACCGATGGCGAAGAGGTTTATTACCGCACCAACGACGGTACGCCGATCGGTGGCCTGAAAAACGGTGACAAGTATTTCGTCCACGTCAACGGTGATCAGGTCTCCTTCTACGACTCGAAGGACCATGCCACGGCCGGCGGCACCGATCCGAGCGACGGCATCGTGGATCTGAAGCAGGATGCCTCGAATCCAGCGCCCACCGGAACGACGCAAAGTCTCGACCCGGCGGACGTGGACCCGGCTGGCACTGGAGTCGGCATCGCTGTCGCGGTGAACGTCGCGCGAGTCACCAACGAGGCGCTCATCGGAAATTCCAAAATCACGGCCGATGGCCTGACGGTCGAGGCGCTGGTTCCTACGGTCGGCAGCAGCGACAAGGTTGACACCTTCGACGCCGAAGCCACGGCCGGCGTGAGCGGAGCCGACACCGGCATAGCGGGCGCGCTGGCGGTCAACGTGGGCATGAGCCACGCCAAGGCGACAATCGCCGACAACGCGACCATTACCCTGACCGACGGCGGCAGCGTGGCGTTAACCGCCGAGAACTTCGTCGCCAATTCGACCAAGGCCAGCGGCAAACAGGAGCAGGGCGGAAAGACCGGCGTCGGCGCGGCGATCGCCGTGAACATCGGCATGACCGACACGATCGCGCACGTGGGCGACGATGCGTCGATCACCGGTGCCAAGGACATCAAGCTCTCGGCCTCATCGAGCAACGAACTCAGCAACGCGGCGGACGCGGGCAGCAAGGGAAAAACCGCCATTACCCCTTCCATTGCGGTGTCCGTGTCCAATAACGACACCGAGGCCACGCTCGGTGCCTTCTCTTCCCCGACGATCCACAACGATGGCGTGGTGATGCTCACCGCGTCGCACGAAGGCTCGGTCAGTTCCGAGGCCAGCGGCGACACCGAATCGGGTGACACCGGCGTTGGCATTTCGCTCGCACTTACGATCTCCACCGATACTGCGTTGGCAAGCACATACCGCGACATTGATTCCGGGGATAACGTTACCTTCAGTGCGAAGACGGTGTCGGCCAATCGCTCGCGCGCCAAGGCGAGCGTAGCCGGCGGCGAGCAAGAGACGGATGCGGGTTCGGGCGGTTCCCAGGAAAACGGCGTCGACAAGCAGGTCGGCGGTCAGAAAAATGCCGCCGACAGCAAAGCCACCAGCACCGACTCCAAGGCGGCGGGTAAGACGGCGAGTACCAGCGACGCTAAGGCGTCTGCCTCGGATAGCGGCGACGGCGATTCCGGCAAGGGCGTGAGCGTGGCGGGCGCGGTGGCGGTGACTGTGGCGAATAGCAAGTCCAGCGCTACACTGCCCGAAGGACGTCACGTTACTGCCCACAACGGCGGTAACACGGCGAGCCTGAACCTGCTAGCGCAGAACCTGACCGAATCCACTGCATTCGCCAATGGCGGGGCTACTGTCGGTGAAGGCGGCACTGGCGTCGGTGTCGGCGTTTCGGTCAACGTGGCCAATGTCACCAACGAGGCCTACATCGGCGCGGGCGCCGTGGTCAGCGCCGACGGCGTTTCAGTGAAGGCCACCATGGCCGAACGCGATGTCAAGTTCACGGTAGCGCAACTCGACGTCGTCGATACCACGGACAACACCATATTCGTTGGCCTCGACAGTGGCCTGAAAACGGGAGACAAGCGTACTTACGACAAGGGCGTCAGCGGCAACAATGCGATAGGCGGCCTCGAGGACGGACACGCCTACTACGTGCGTGTGCTCGAAGGCGGCAAGATCCAGCTCTATGAGGCTGGCGACGATAGCGAACATCCCGACGCAGCTGCCGTGAGCGGCGACGAGACCAAGCTCGTACACCTTACTGACGCGGGCACCGGCACGGGCCACAAGCTGAAGTGGGCCTTTGATATAAGTAACCCGCTGACATTGCCTGCAGACGACCTGGTTTTCAATCCGGGAGACCATGTCAAGGTGATCGATCTCGCCGAAGGCAGCCAGCTCGACACCGGCGACGCCGTGCACTACGACAATGGCGGCGGTGCGACGATGGGCGGCCTCAACACCACCGACACGTTCTATGTCATCAACCTCGATGACAAACATTCGCAACTGGCCGCCTCGCGCCAGGATGCTTTGGATGGCAAGGCGATCACGCTCACCGACGATGGCAATACGAGCCAGAAGCTGGTAGACAACACCGACACCTTCCGCGCCTCGGCCCAATCCGGCGCGAGTGGCGGCAAGATCGGCGTGGCCGGCTCGGTGGCAATCAATGTCGCGCAGGTGCATACGCGCGCGATCGTCGGATATGACGCCGACCCGGTCGAAGGTGCGCCAAACCTGACGCCGACGCAGCTTGCGCTCACCGGCGGGAACGTCGATCTCCAGGCCGAGAGCCGCACCGACAACTTAGTGAATGCCTCCCCCACTTCATCGTCCTCGGGCGCGGGCGGCAGCAGCGTCGGCGTCGGCGCCTCGTTTGCGCTCAACATCGCGCTGAACGACACCGTCGCGGAAGTCGAAAACGGCGAACACGTCACCGGCAGCACCGGGCATTTCGTCGTCACGGCGAACTCTGACAACACGGCGATCACGACTGCCGAAAACGGTTCCAGCGGCGGCGGCACGCAGGTGGGTGCCGGGGTTGCCATTGCCGTGGTCCAGAACACGACGCGGGCGCAGGCAGGCAGCGATTCCGGGGGCGCCGGCGTGACGGTCACGCTTGGCGGTGTACTCGATGTCGAAGCCAACCATTCTGACACGGTGCTCAGCAAAACCAAGGGCGAAGCAGCCGGCGACGGCACGGCTATCGGTGCTTCGGTGGCGCTCAACATCGTCACGGACGACACTGTGGCCTATGTCGCGCACAGCTTCAGTGGCGCTACCGACATCACGGTCGGCTCGACTTCGGTCATGAACACCAGCGCGGAGGCGCGCGGCAGTGCTTCGGGTGCCTCGAGCAAGAAGGAGGGCGACGCCGGCAAGAGCAGCGGCGAAGATTCGCGTGATTCCGAGCAGGAAACCAACCACCAGAGCACTTTTGCCACCAACCGTTCGGGCACGACCGACAAGCCCGCGAGCAATGCGCAAAGCGGCGGAGTCAGTCAGGGCAACAGTAGTTCCAGCAGCGAATCGGGCAACAGCGCCTCGTCCGGTGGCACCACCGTCGCGGCATCGGTCGCTGTGAATTACATGAACGTGCACAACACGGCCAGCATTGGCGCTGGCGCTTCGCTCGTCGGGACCGGTCATGCAAAAGTTGGTGCATACAGCGATGCCGATGCAGCGGCACAGGGTCTTTCAACGTCCACGAACACCAAGGCCGACACCGGGGTCGCGGCGGCAGTTGCCGTCAATGTCGCGCTCGTGCACAACACGGCCGAAGTCGGAGCCGGTGCGACGCTGCAGGGCAGCGATGTGGCCGTACAGGCCGAAATGGTCAGCGGCGTGAGCGGCGAGGCGAATACCTTCCAGTCGCGCGCGCTCGCCGGTGCGGCTGCCAGCAAAACCGCGGTCGGCGGCTCGATTTCCGTGAACTATCTTGAAGTCCATACCGACGCCAGCATCGACGCGAACGCGCTTGTCACCGCGAACAGCGGCGACATCAATGTCGCTGCCGTAAGCCACAACGAAATTCAGAACATAGCGGGTGGCGCAGCGTTTTCCAAGGATGGCGGCACCGGCATCGGCATCGCCGTGGCCGTGAACATCGTCGGCTATGACGGTACCCACGGGCTGGATACCAACGCCAGTGTAGGTCAGAACGCGACGCTTCACGCCGATGGCCTCGGCGGGTCCGTGCATGTCACGGCAGACGCCTCACTCGTGCCCAAGACGGAGCATCTGCCTGTCATTGGCGACGTCAAGATCACCAGCTTCGCGGCGGGCGTCGCGGCAAGCAAAGGCGGCGCGGCAATCGGCGGCTCCTCGAGCGTCGATGTCTATTTCATTGACACGCATGCGTTTGTCGATGACAACGCCATCTTCACCGCTCACCAGGACGTGGAAGTCTCGGCCACCGACCATCTCGAAATGTTCACCGCCGCCGGCGGCATCGGCGCCTCGTCGGGCAGCGCTGGCGTAGGCATTGGGCTCACCGTCGGCGTCGTGCAGCGGCATACGACCGCGCATGTCGATCAGGGCGCCAGCCTGACAACGACTGCCGGAGATATCGACATCACGGCACATTCGAACGACGACATCAAATCGCTGGCGGCCACGTTTGGGCTCAGCACGTCCAGTGCCGGGGTCGCGGCATCGATCGACGTCATGGTCCTGCTCACGGAGACCAAGGCCTATACGGAAGACAAGACCAGCGGCAATGCGGTGCATCTGAGTGCTGGCGGTGATATTTCCATCACGGCTCAGGGCGACCTCAAGGCGCTGGTGATTGCAGGTGCCGTCGGTGCCAGCGGCGGCAGCGCAGGGGGGGGCGGGGCCAACCCGACGCTCGTGCATACCGACAACGTCAGTGCGCGCGTTGGCACCTATGGCACCGTAGACTCTGCAGGAACCACCGGTGTGACCGTCAAGGCAATGTCCAAGGAAGACATCATTGCGCTGACAGCGGCCGGCGGCATCGGTAGTTCGGCAGGCGTTGCTGTTGCGCCGACGATTCTGGTGCTCAGCGAGACGACCACTGCTTCGATCGGGGCGCATGCCAGCGTCAACGCGCAGACGCCGGGCCATGTGCCGGGCGCGTCCAACCTGTCCGTGATTGCCCAGGACGACACCACCATTGTTTCCGTCGCGGGATCCGTCGGCGTAGGCGGCACGGCGGGCGTTGCGGCTGGCGTGGACGTGCTGTCCCTGATCAAACACACCGATGCCTATATCGACTCTGGCGTCACCTCGGCCGTGGATGGCGACATCGATGTCAATGCCAAATCCACTGAGGGCATTACCTCGGTTGCGGCTGGTATCGCCGTGGGCGGGACAGCGGGTGTGAGCGTGAATGCCGGTGTTCACGTACTCGATATCACGACTCGCGCCTTCATCGGCGACGACCCGAACAATGTCTCCGGAGGCGGCGCAGGGGATGTGCACGCACTGGGCACCGTGCGCGTCGCGGCCGACGACAACACCGAACTGGACAAATTTGTCGCCACCGTCGCCGTCGGCGGCAGTGCCGGTGTCGGTGCAGCGGCCACTGTGACCGTGGCCACCAAGACGACCCAGGCATTCATCGGCAATGGGGCTTCGGTCACCGGTGACGGCCGCACCGTTGCGGGACTGACTGGCAAGACCGGTGGTGTCACGGTGGGTTTCATCGCGGACGCACCCATCAAGCACGTGACCTTTGTACCGACCAGCGTCAGCACGACGAACGACACGGTGGATGTGGGCGCGAATAACCTGGCGACTGGCGACTACGTTACTTATCACAAGGGCACTGTCGACGGGAATCAGGCCGTTGGCGGTCTCGTGGACGGCAGGAATTACTACGTCCATCGCTCGGGCGACAACATCTCCTTCTACGATACCAAGGCACAAGCCCTGGCCGGCACATCGCCGCCCAAGGTATTCGTGGATCCCGCCAGCAAAGTCAGCGCGGCCAATGACACGGTCGACCTTGGCACGGCGACCGGCCTGACCAACGGCGACGCCGTTACTTATCTCGCCGGGCATGTCGACGACGAAAACAGCCCGGATGTTGGCAAGGCCAACACCGCCATCGGTGGCCTGGCAGATGGCGGGACCTACTACGTACGGGACGCGGGAATTGCTGGCAAGTTCAACCTGTACGACAGCCACGATCACGCCGTAGCCGGCGGGCCTGACGGGTTGATCGACATCAAGGATATCGGCAGCGGAATCGGCCATTCGTTTGGCGGCGGCCGCGCCGACATCGCCAGCGCCGGGATTGGTAGTGGAAGCACGCTGGATCAGACCGTCGAAATCATCGACTCGAAGAACGCGTCGGGTGACGACGTCAACACGTTACGGGCATCGGGTCAGGTGAAGTCGCCGGGTGTGGATGCAGTATCCACGCCCGACAATGGTGACGGAGCCAAGACGGCCAACCCGGCGCAGGGCCTGCGAACCCTCAATCCGAACCTGGTCACCGTGCATGGAGTAACCGTGTCAGCGACCAACAGTGACGACATCGCCACGTACTCTGCCGCCGTAGGCGGGGGTACCGTGGGCATAGCGGTGGCGGCGGCGGTGAATGTCGTGAACACCGACACCAAGGCGTATATCGACAACAACGCGCACGTGAACAGCAATCAGTTGACGGCGGACGGCAGCCAGTCCGTGCTGGTCGGCGCCGGCAACGATTTCCACCATGTGGCGCTGGCTGCGGGTGCGGGCTTCGGCACCGTCGGCGTGGCGCCGGGCGTCGATGTCACGGTGCTGCATAACGACACGGGTGCGTCCATCGATGCCGGCGCGGTAGTCAAGGCGAAGGGCGACGTGCGCGTGGACGCGCATGCCAGTGAAGACATTCTGATGGTGGGCCTCGGTATCGGGGGCGGAGTCGTCGGCGTGGGCGGGGGGGTGAGCGTGCTCAGCCTGAGCAACACGACCTACGCTTCGATTGCCGGCACGGTATCCGCCGGCGGCGATGTGGCGGTCTCATCGTCGGACAAGAGCAGCGTGCTGATCATTGCAGGGGGACTCGGCGTCGGTTTCGTCGGTGTCGGCGCATCTGTCGGCGTGATGGTCATCGGCAAGGATACGCAAGCGTTCATCGCGGACGGTGCGACGGTGGATGCGAAAGGCGCGTCGGGCGGCAGCGGCGGAGTGTTCGATGGCGCTCTGATTGGGGGAAACATTCCGACGGGATTCAGTAGCGCCACCCGCCACGGCGTGGTGGTGCAGGCCGAGTCCGCAGAAACGATCACCCAATTTTCGGTGGCCGCAGGCGGGGGCTTTGTCGGTGTTTCCGGTGCCATCGATGTGAGCGTGATCGGTTCCGATACCGCGGCATGGATCGGCAATGCGGACATCAACCAGACCGGCGGCAACGCCGGCGCGGCGCTCACCCAGGGCGTCTATGTCGGCGCGGCCAACAAGGTCAATATCCTGGCCTTTTCAGGCGCAGTTTCCGGAGGATTCGTCGGCGCTGCCGGCGCGGTCAACGTCGGCGTGCTCAAGAACAACGTCAACGCGCAGATCCGCACCGGCGCGAACGTCGCATCGCGTGGCGACACGCAGGTCAATGCACTGGGCATCAAACATATCGACAGTTATACATTCAGCGGTGCCGGCGGCTTTGTCGGCGCGGCCGGTTCGGTATCGGTGTGGTCCGTGGGCGATTCCCTGAGCAGCGGCTACAAGGGTTCGTCGGACGGCACGAGCACCGATCAGTCGGCCAATGCGCTGGAGCGCGACAAGCAAGGTGGGGGCAAGGATACCGCCGACCACGATGCCGCGACACAGGGCGAAAATGCCTCTGGCCAGGTCGGCAGCCAGGTTGGCTCACTTGGCGGTGCGCAGTTCAACGCGACTTCCAGCGCCGTCGTCAGCGCTTCGAACGACAGCATCGACCTTGGCACCGACGCCAAGTACGACACTGGCGACCAGGTCACGTATACGAAAGGCAGCAGTTCAAACACCGCAGTAGGCGGGCTGACTGACGGTACTTCTTACTACGTCCACAAGAACCTGGATGGCACCTTCTCGTTCTACGGTACCAAAGGGGACGCGGAGGCAGGCGGACTGACAGGAAGAGTCAGTCTCACGGGTACCGGTTTGGGAAGCGGGCATTCATTCGTATTTGGCAATCAGAAGAGCGATGTGCGCCTGGCCGGTATCAGTGCCAGCGGTGCGGCTTCGCTGAAAGGCAACGCACCGAAGGCCAGTGATGTGGCAGCCAAGCTG
>WNFL01436435.1_pt3 | contig 33568 bp, 29 predicted proteins | sample 5400361 | NCBI WGS metagenome assembly WNFL01 (sample SAMN13153351, study PRJNA577476) | soil metagenome | isolation source: 40 cm soil on Douglas fir-dominated hillslope | place: USA:California | collected 2013-09-17
CGCCTCACCCGCGAGGTGCCGCTGCTCGCCCGGCGGTACGCCTTCGCGCAGATCCAGCTCGGGCGCCTCGGCGAGGCGGAGAGCGCGCTCGCCGCGGCCGTGTCGCGCGACCCGCAGGACGAGGCGGCGCAGGTGCTCTATGCGCGGGTGCTGAGCAAGCGCGGGGAGCATGCCAGGGCGCGGGCCGCCCTCGAGGCAGGCATCGCCATCGACCCGTTCGACCCGGAGCTGCACGACGTCTACGTCGCGGTGGCCACGGAACTGAAGGACGACGCGCTGCTCGAGCGCGAAAAGCGAGCGCTCGCGCTCGCGCTGGGAGAGCGGCCCGCGCAGAAGGACACCAAGGAAGGAGCTCCATGAGCGAGGCACTGGATCTGAAGACCACCGGCCAGGCGTCCGACGCCGAGCTGATCGCCGAGCTCGGACGGGCGCGCGGCCGGATCCGCGCGGAGATCGCCAAGCGGGTGGTCGGGCAGCACGCGGTGATCGACCAGCTCCTGGTGGCGCTCTTCTCGCGCGGGCACTGCCTGTTCGTGGGCGTGCCGGGGCTGGCGAAGACCCTCCTCATCTCCACCCTGGCCGAGGCGCTGTCGCTGAGCTTCAACCGCATCCAGTTCACCCCCGACCTGATGCCGTCGGACATCACCGGCACCGACGTGCTGGAAGAGGATCACACCACGGGGCGGCGCGCGTTCCGCTTCGTCCCCGGTCCGGTGTTCGCGCACGTGCTGCTCGCCGACGAGATCAACCGCACGCCGCCCAAGACGCAGGCCGCGCTGCTCCAGGCCATGCAGGAGCACCGGGTGACGGCGGGCGGGCGCACCTATCCGCTGGAGGAGCCGTTCCTCGTCTTCGCCACGCAGAACCCCATCGAGCAGGAGGGCACCTACCCCTTGCCCGAGGCGCAGCTCGACCGGTTCATGTTCATGGTGGACGTGGGCTATCCGAGCGCCGAGGAGGAGGTGCAGATCGTCCGGGCCACCACCTCCGGCACCCAGCCCGTGCTCGAGAAGGTGCTCGCGCCCGAGCAGATCCGCAGCCTCCAGGACCTGGTGCTGCGCGTCCCCGCCGCCGACCACGTGATCCGTTACGCGGTGGACCTGGTGCGCCGCACGCGGCCCGCCGCTCCGGCCGACCAGCACGTGCGCGATCACGTCGCCTGGGGCGCCGGCCCGCGCGCCTCGCAGGCGCTGATCGTGGGCGCCAAGGCGCGCGCCGCGCTCGACGCGCGTCCCGCCGCCACCGTCGACGACGTCCGCGCGCTGGCCGAGCCGGTGCTGCGGCACCGCGTGCTCACCAACTTCCACGCCGAGGCCGAGGGAGTGGACTCGCGCGCCGTCATCGCGCAGCTGCTCCGCGACGCGCGCGGATGACGCTCGATCCGGCCCTGCTGGCACGCCTGGGCCCGCTCCAGGTCCGCGCGCGCAAAGTGATGGAAGGAGTGCTCACCGGGCTGCACCAGAGCCCGGTGCACGGGCAGTCGGTGGAGTTCGCCGAGCACAAGGAGTACGCGCCGGGCGACGAGATCAAGCACATCGACTGGCGCGCCTACGCCAAGCTCGACAAGTACTACGTGAAGCGGTTCGAGATGGAGACGAACCTGCGCGCCCTGCTGGTCGTCGACGGCTCGGGATCGATGGCGTACGGCCGCGGCGCGATGACCAAGCTCCAGTATGGCGCGGTGTGCGCCGGAGCACTGGCCTACCTCCTCGCGCGCCAGGGCGACCAGGTCGGGCTGATCGTGGCCGGCGACCCCGATGCGGGCAGCACGGAGCGGCTGCCCCCCGGCGTGCGGAGCTTCCTCCCGTTCGCCGCATCCAACGCGCACGTCCAGGAGGTGCTCCGGCGCCTCGACGCGGCCGTCGGCCGCGGTCCGACCGACCTCTCCACCGCGCTGGACTTCGCGGCGGAGAAGGCGGGCCGCCGGGGCATGGTGGTGGTGCTGAGCGATCTGTTCGATCCCACCGAGCGGAGCCTGCCCGCGCTCAAGATGCTGCGCGGGCGCCGGCACGACGTGCTCTTGTTCCACCTGCTCGACCGCGAGGAGATCGACTTTCCCTTCGACGATCCGACCCGCTTCCTCTCCATGGAGGACGAGCGCCAGATCGAAGCGCAGCCCCGGCAGATCCGCGAGAGCTACCTCCAGGAATTGCGCCGCTTCCTCGAGGACACCCGGCGCGAGCTGACCCGCGCGGACGTGGAGTACGTGCAGATTCCCACCGATCGGGCCCCGGACCGCGTGCTGATCGAGCTGCTCGCGCGCCGCGAAGGGAGCGCGTAGTGGGCCGCCTCGTCTTCGCGCACCCCGCGTACCTGTGGGGGCTTCTCGCGCTCTCCCTGCCGATCCTCGTCCACCTGTTCAACCGCCGGCGGCCGCGGCCGCTCGCCTTCGGCGCGATCGAGTTCGTGCTGCGCTCGCAGCAGCGCCGGGTGCGGCGGCTGCGCCTGCGCCAGATCCTGCTGCTCGCGCTGCGCTGCCTGCTCATCGCCGGGGTGGCGCTGGCGCTTTCGCGGCCGTCGCTCGAGCCGCGCGGCGCGCAGGCGGCCGTCGCGCGGGGTCCGCAGGCCACCGCGCTGGTGATCGACGCGTCGCTCTCGATGCGGTACCGGCGCGGCTCGCAGACCCTCTTCGTGCGCGCCCGGAGCGAGGCGCTCGCCGCGCTCGATCGGCTGGGTCCGGACGAGCCCGCCACGGTCGCCCTCTGCGCCGGCAATCCCACGCCGCTCCCGGCACCCACCTTCGACCGGGTGTCGATCCGGCGCGTCCTCGAGGACGCGAAGCCGACCTACCTCGGCTCCGACCTGACCGGGTGCCTCGCGGCCGCGGCCCGCGCCCTCGGGGAGAGCCCGGTGCCCGGAAAGCGCATCGTGGCCTTCACCGACCTGGCCGCGCATTCGCTGCGCCTCGACGCGCCGCCGCCCCTGGTGCCCCCGCCGCCGGGGGCGCCCGCCGGCACGCAGCCGGTCCGTCCCAACGTGGTGCTGGTCGACGCGGCGCAGGGGAGCGAGCTGCCCAACGCGGCCGTGGTGGCGACGGCCGTGCAGCCGGCCGCATCGCTCGGCGCCCGCGGGTACGAGGTGATCGCGACGGTCGCCAACCACTCGGCGGCGGCGATCAGCGGGCTGCCGGTGGCGCTGCGCATCGGACAGCAGACGCTCGCCAAGGGCTTCGTGGACGTCCCCCCGCAAGGCACGGCCAAGAAGACGCTGGGCGCGGTGCTGCCCCCGGGCACCGTGGCAGGGCGGGTGGAGATCGCCCGGGCGGAAGCGGAAGGGCTCGACGAGGACGACGGGCAGGACTTCACCGTGGAAGTGCCGCGCGATCTGCGCGTCCTGGTGATCGACGGCGCACCCTCGGCGCTCCGCACCCGCGACGAGGCGTTCTTCGTCGAGGCGGCGCTGGCCCCCGCGCGCACCGGAGGCCGCGTGGCCCCCACCGTCCTCGACGCCGAGGCGGCCATCAACGCTCCCCTCGACGGGTACGACGTCATCCTCATGCTCGACGTGATCGCGCCGCCGAAGGCGTTCAGCGAGAAGCTCCGCGCGCTGGTCTCGAACCGCGGCGTGGGCCTCTTCATCTCGCTGGGCGACCACGTCGAGCCCGACGCGTACAACGACTCCCTCGGCGATCTGTTGCCCCGCCCGCTGCACCTGATCAAGACGGCCGCGGATCCTTCGAAGGCCGACGCGCGCGGATCCGACCAGGCCGCCCGTTTCGGCGTGGTGGAGTGGACGCACCCGCTCTTCCACGTCTTCTCCGCCGCCGACCGCGAGGGGCTCCTCGGCGCGCGCACCTTCAAGTACGCGCTCCTGCGGCCGGACCCGTCGGGAGCATCGCGCGCCGTGCTCTCCTACGACGACGGCGCGCCCGCGCTGGTGGAAGGCCAGCATGGCCAGGGGCGCGTGCTTCTCTATACCAGCACGGTGTCGCACGCGTGGACCGACTGGCCGGTGCGCGTGAGCTTCTTGCCCGTCCTGCAGCAGTCGGTGAGCTGGCTTTCGGGCTCCTTGGAGGAGAGGGCCCCGGCGCCTTCGCAGGTCGGGAACGACCGGACGGTGGTCGCGCCGCAGGGCACGCGCATCGCCGCGGTGGTGGGCCCTGCCGGCTCGCCGCTGCCGCTGCGCAGGGAGAAGGCATCGCCGCAGGCGCAGGATTCGGTTTCGGTCCCGGCGCCCCAACCGGGGTTGTACCGGGTGCAGCTGCAGCCGCCCGGGGGCGCGGTCCGCGACGAGCCGGCGCTGGGCTTCGTGGCGCGCCTCGATCCGAAGGAAAGCGATCTGCGCCGCGTGGACGAGGCCGAGCTGAAGGCGCAGCTGGGCGGCGCCGGCAGCGCGCAGGTCGCCTCCAGCGCCCAGGCGGCCGAAGGCGCCCGCGGCACTCCGCTGTGGGGCAGCCTCCTCCTCCTCGGCGTGCTCGCCCTGCTTGGGGAGGGCGCCCTGACGCGCCGCTGAACGGACTAGAAACGTCTCACGCGAAGCGCGGAAGGCACGGAAGCGTAGAAGAATTCTTTCGGGCGCTCGCTCGGAGCACCGGGTCCGTTCGCAAACCCGATTCAACTTCCGCGCTTCCAGATCTTCCGCGCTTCGCGTGAAACGCTTTTGGTCCGCACCGCGAATCAGGCGCGGCGCCATTCGGTGGGGTCGCGGGGCTGGGTGGCGGCGGAGGGGGCGGTCATGAGGCGGGCGACGAAGTCGCGGTGCTCCTTCGTTCCGCAGCGCGCGGCCGCCTGCGAGGGATCGACGGCCGAGGCGGGGCGGGCGAACTGGAGCAGCTTCTCCATCCGCGCGGCGGCCTCGGCGAGGCGCTCCCGCGCCAGCGGACCTGCGTTGGCCGAGCGCGCGATGCTCTCGATGGCATCGTGCTGGAGCGTCGGCGTGTGGCAGACCAGGACCGCGTCCACGCCCGCGGCGATGGCCAGCTCGGCGCCGTCCACGACTCCATAGGTATCGGCGATCGCCTTCATCTCCAGGTCGTCCGAGATGCAGGCGCCCTGGAACTCGACGTCCTTGCGCAGGAGCTTCATCGCCTCGGGAGACAGCGTGGCCGGGAGCCGATCGAAAGCCTCGAACCGGATGTGCGCGGTCATCACCGAGGCGAGCCCCGCGCGCGCGGCGGCCACGAAGGGCGCCAGCTCCACCTGCCAGAGCCGTTCGCGGTCATGGGCGAGCCGCGGGAGCGTCATGTGGGAGTCCTGGGAAGTGTCGCCGTGGCCGGGGAAATGCTTCCCGCAGCTCGCCACCCTGCCCGTCTCCAGGCCCTTTCCCAGCGCCGCGCCGAGCCGCGCGACCCGCACCGGATCGCGGCCGAACGAGCGGTCGCCGATGACCGGGTTGTCGGGGTTCGTGTCCACGTCGAGCACCGGGGCGAAGTCCTGATCGATTCCGCACGCGGACAGCTCCTCGGCCATGAGCAGGCCCAGCTTCTCGGCGATCGCCGTGCCGTTCATGCCGGGGATGCCGCCGGATGCGTCGAGCTCGCCGATCCGGCGCATGCTGGGCAGCTCGGTCCAGTGCGGCGGGCGCAGCCGCTGTACCCGGCCGCCTTCCTGGTCGATGGACAGGAGCAGCGGTCCGGGCGCGGCGGCCTTGAGCGCGCGCGACAGCTCGGCGACCTGGGCGGGATCGACGACGTTCCGCTTGAACAGAATCACCCCGGCGATGCCCCGGCGGACCAGCTCGAGCTCTTCGGGGGTGGGTGTGGGACCCCGGATTCCGGCGATCAGGCAGCGGGCGGCGAGCCTCTCGTAGTCCATGGCGGCTGCCTACCACGGAACATCTCCCGCGGCACTCGAGGAAGGGGACTGCCGGGCCGATTGTTTGGCTGGTCGGATCCCGAGGAAATGGACGCCCGCCGTTTCGTTGCCGGGCGGGCAAGCGGTTGGTAGAGATCGAAAGGCGGGCGAGCCCGCCCAAGAGAGGTCCCCCTGTCCCGGCTGCATCACCGACTCCTGCTCTCCGCGGTGGCCGTGTGCGCGCTGTGCGCCGCCCACACCGCCTCCGCATCTCCCGCGGAGCGGCAGGCCTTGCGCAATGCCGTCGACGCGCTTCTCTCCCAGCCGCCGCTCACGAGTGCGCGCGCGTCGGTGGAGGTGGTCTCGCTCGACGACGGTTCGGTGATCTACTCGCGCAGCGCGGACGACCAGCTCAATCCAGCTTCGAACACCAAGCTGGTGACCGCCGCTGCCGCGCTGCTGCGGCTGGGACCCGAATTCCGCTTCACCACCGATTTCCTCGCCGACCGTCCGCCCGACGCGCACGGGCGGGTGGGTACGCTGTACGTGAAGGGACGCGGCGACCCCACCCTCAACACCGAGCGGCTCTACGGGCTCGCCGCCGACCTGTGGCACCGCGGGGTGCGCCAGGTGGGTGAGATCGTGCTCGACGATAGCTACTTCGATGCCGAGAAGTGGGGCCCCGGCTGGGAACAGGAGACGAGCGACAAGGCGTATGCGGCGCCGGTCGGGGCGCTCTCGCTGAACCACAACGCGGTCGCCATCTACGTCTCGCCGGGCGCCAAGCCCGGGCAGCGCGCGCGGGTGGAGCTGGAGCCCGACGCGGACTGCTTCGTCCTGCAGAACAACGTCGCCACGGTGCGGGAGGACGCGCACCGCAAGCTGCGGCCGCACACCTTCGCGGAGGGCGACCGGACCCGGGTGGCGATCGAGGGCCGGCTGCCCGCCCGGTCCGAACCGGTGGTGTTCTTCCGGCGCGTGACCCATCCGGCCATGTACTTCGGCCACACGCTGCGGCTCGCGCTCAAGCAGCGCGGCATCCGGGTGGGACCGCGGGTCAGGCTCGGCGCCGCTCCCGCGTCGGTGGCGCTCCTCGCCTCCTACGATTCCGACGAGCTGTCCGACGTGGTCCGGGACATGAACAAGGCCTCCTCGAACTTCATCGCCGAGATGCTGGTGAAGACGCTGGGGGCGGAGCTGAAGGGCGCGCCCGGCACCTGGCCGAAAGGCATCGCGGTCACCCAGGACCTGCTCGCCGAGCTGGGGATCGCGCGCGGCTCGTACCAGCTGCGCAACGGGAGCGGGCTGAACGACACCAACCGGTTCTCCGCGCACCAGATGATCACGCTGTTGACCGCCGTCTGGAAGCGGTTCCCGGTGGCGGCGGAGTTCGTCTCCTCGCTGGGAATTGCAGCCCGCGACGGCACGATGCGCCTGCGCATGGAGGGCACCGACGCGGCCGGGCGGCTGCGCGCCAAGACCGGCACGCTCGAAAAGGTCACCGCGCTCTCCGGGTTCGTGCAGAGCGTGGGGGGCGAGAGGTTCGCGTTCTCCGTCCTGGTGAACGACTGGTCCGGGCGGAGCGCGCCGGTGGTGTCCAGCGTGGATCGGCTGGGCGGCATCCTCGCGTCCGCGGGTGCGTCCGAGAAGGAGATTCTGGCCGGGCAGGCGCCGGTCGACCTCTCGCCGGCGGAGCTGCGCGCGCGGATCGTGACCTACGCCTCGATGGCGCAGGCGCGGGACAAGAAGAACCTCTCCTTCCTGCGCAGCGCGCTGCGCAGCGAGCGCGACCCTGTCGTCCGCGTGGCAGCGGCTGACGCGCTGGTGCGCAGCGACCCCGAGCAGGGCGGCGGACCGCTCCTGGAGGCGATGCCGGCGACGCCGGAGCTGTTCGCCAAGCTCCGGGCCGTCGGTCGCGAGCTGTCCCTGCCGGTCCCGGCGGTTTCGCCGCTCTTGGACCTGGCCGTCGACGGAAGCGCCGAGGCCCTGGCGCGCCTCCTGGCGTTGGCGACGCTCGCCCGCGGGCCGCAGCACGACGAGCCCCTCGAGTCGCTGCTTTCGAAAGGTCTGGCGGACGTGGCCGACGCCTCGCCGGACGAGCTGGTCGCGGCGCTGCGGGCGGCCCCCGCGGTGCAGGCCCAGGCCGCCGTGGAGCTGGCCGCCATCGGGCTGATCGCGGCGGAGTCGGACCCCGGCCGATCGGAGCTGGCCAGGGTGCTCAAGGCGGCACGCGGGGCGGACGCTTCCCAAGCGCAGGCGTGGCTCGCGGTGCTCGAGCGGCGCGAAGCGGCTGCCGCTCCCGCGGTGGCCACCACAGGGGCCCAGGGCGCGCCGCCACAGGAAGGACCGCAGAAGCCTGCCGCCGTGCCCCAGGCTGCTCCGCCCGCCGCCGCACCGCCGGCTGCGGGCGCGGGCACGGCGCTGCCGCACCCCGAAACGCCGATCAGCGCGACCACCTTGGCCCCGGTCGGCGCGGCCGCCGCCGCGGCGCTCACGCCGGCGCCGGCTGCCGTCAATGCCAGCTACGGCGCTGCCGACCCGGACTGGCCGGTGACGGTGATCCCCAACCCGGGTTGGGTGCCGCCCCGCGCGAACGGTCCGACGAGCTCTGCGCCCTCCAGCCCCGCCCGCGCGCCTGCGGCCACGCAGCCCCAGCCGCAGCAGGCCTGCACGGCCGACGTCTCCCGCTGCTCGTCGCCGCGCGATCCCCGCCCCGGCGGATAGCCCCGGGGACGCCCCACGGATCTCCGGCGCTCTGAGCCCCGGCCGCGGATCTAGAACGGGATGTCGTCCTCGGCCGCCTTGGGGCTCGCGCCCTCGTCCATCGCGGGGGGAGGAGAGCCGAACTCTTCCGGCGCGGCGGTGCCGCGCGAGGCGCCGCGGCCCTGGCCGCGCTCGCCGCCCGAGAGGAACACCACCTGGTTGGCGACCACCTCGGTGGTGTACTGCTTGGCGCCTTCCTTGTTGGTCCACTCGCGCGTCTGCAGCCGCCCCTCGAGATACACCTGCCGGCCCTTGCTCAGGTACTCACCGCAGAGCTCGGCCTGCTTGCCCCACACCACGATGCGGTGCCACTCGGTGCGCTCCTGCTTCTGCCCCGACTTGTCGGTCCAGTTCTCGTTGGTCGCGATGGTGAAGTTCGCCACCGCCTGACCGCCGGGCGTGTACCGCACCTCCGGATCCTTGCCCAGGTTGCCGACCAGGATGACCTTGTTGACGCCGCTTCCCGCCATGAGTGCCTCTTTGTTTAAACCCGCGGCACGGTAGCACAGGGGTCCGACACGGTGGCAAACGCATTCGGACCATTTCGCGACGCCGGCCGCGCACGGCGTCGCGCCGCCTGAAAAAAGGGGAACGCTACGCTTCCAGCGCGAGGCGGATCTCCGCCAGCGGCGCGGTGAACGGCAGGCGCCTCCGGACGGCGGCCACGTCGCCGTTGGCTCCACGGGCGGCCAGCCGGATCGCCTCGACCCGGCCCTGCCCCAACAGCCGCCCGACGTCCAGGTCGCGACCCGCCCGGCGAAGCTCGCAGAGACGGCGGGCCACGTCGGGCACGGCGATGCGCGTGCGATCGGCGATCTCCGCGAGCGTCGCGCCGCCTGCGCAGAGCTGCCAAACGGTGTCGAGGTCGCTGGCCCCGGCCGGGTCGCGCGCCATGGGCGGCTCGGGGGGCGGCGGGACCTCGACATCGCCGTACGCCGGCGCGGGCGCTTGGTCCGTTTCGGTGCCGGCCGCGCGGCGCGTCTGTTCCTGCGCCGCGTCGGGCGGAGTGGTTCGCGAATGGCGCCCCTTTCGCGTCACCGCGAGCACCCGCTCGCCGTAGCGCTGCCAGCGGCTCGGTCCGGCGCCCTTGACGGCGAGGAACCCGCGCTCATCCTGCGGAAGCGCGCTGGCCAGCTCGCGCAACGTCGAGTCGTGGAACACCACGTAGGGTGGTACCCGCGTCTCCCGGGCGATCTCGGTGCGCAGCGCCCGCAGCGCGGCGAACACCTCCTCGTCCATGTCCGCCGGAATCTCGACGGCGCGCGGAGGGCCGGGCAGCCGTCGCTGGCGGTCCAGCGACACTTCTTCCGCGGCCGGCGCCCGCTGGCCCGCGCAGCAGTCGCAGGCGGAGCACGAGCGCGGCGCATCCGGATCGCCGAAGTAGCGCAGCAGGTTGCGCCGGCGGCACCCCTCGGTGTCGCAGAAGCGCACCATGCGATCGAGCATCTGGCGCTCGTGGGCGACGCGCATCGCCGCGATCTCGAAATCGACCGCGGGCTCCTCGACCTCGGGCGTCACGACGGAGAAGTCCTGGCCGCGCCGCGCGAGGTGCCCGGCGGACTCGAGGAGCTTCACTGCTGCCTGCGCGTCGGCAGGGTGGACTCCGCAGACCGCCGCGAGCTGGGCCGCGCCGCCCGAGCCGAGCCCGCGCGCGGCGTCCCAGATCTTGCGCACCGTCTCTTCCTTGGGCCGCGAGCCCTCGATCATGCGCTTCTGCAGCATCACGTCGGCGTAATTGAACAGGAGCAGGGCGAGGCTCGGCGCGCCATCGCGCCCGGCCCGGCCGATCTCCTGGTAGTACGCCTCGATCGATCGCGGCACGTGGAAGTGGGCGACGAAGCGGATGTCGGCCTTGTCCACGCCCATCCCGAACGCGTTGGTGGCGACGACGACGGATACCTCGCCGCGCAGGAAGCTCTCCTGGGTCGCGCTCCGCTCCGCATCGTCCATGCCGGCGTGGTAGCCGGCCGCGTCGACGCCGTTGGCGCGCAGCGCGAGCACGACCTTCTCCACGTTGCGCCGGGTGGCCGCGTAGACCAGGCCCGGCCCTCCGCGGCGGGCCAGCGCGAGGATGCGGCCGACCTTCTCCTGATCTCCGGAGGCGCGGGCCACCTCGACGAACAGGTTGGGCCGGTCGAAACCGGCCACGAACACCTGCGGATCGTCCAGGCCGAGCGCGCGGACGATGTCCTTGCGCACCTCGGGCGTGGCCGTGGCGGTGAGCGCCAGGACGCGCTCGGCGCGCAAGTGCCCGCACGCCTCCGCCAGCTTGAGGTAGTCGGGTCGGAAATCGTGTCCCCAGGACGAGATGCAGTGCGCCTCGTCGATGGCGAAGAGCGGGACCCGGACCTGCGCGATGGCCTCGCGGAAGGAGCCCGACCGGAACCGCTCGGGCGCGACGTACACCAGGCGATAGGCCCCGGCGCGGATGCGCGCCTGCCGCTCCTTGCGCTCCGCCTCGGACAGCGAGCTGTTGACGAAGGTGGCCGGGATGCCCCGGACGGTGAGCGCGTCGACCTGGTCCTTCATCAAGGCGACCAGCGGCGACGCCACCACCGTGGTGCCTTCGAGCAGCAGGGCGGGAAGCTGGAAGCAGAGGCTTTTTCCCCCTCCGGTGGGCAGGATGGCCAGCGTGGGCCGCCCGGAGAGCACCGACTGGATGATGGCCTCCTGTCCGGGGCGGAACCCGCCGTAGCCGAAGTGAGTGGACAGCGCCTCGCGAAGCTCCTGCATGGTTCCCCCTTATGCCACGGCCCGCTGGCGCGGCGGCTGCCCCGCCCCGGTCCGGGCGCTGTGGAAGCCGTCGGCGGCGATGACGAGATGGTCGACGACGCGGACGCCCAGCGCCCGGCCTGCCTCGTCGAGCATCAGCTGGAGGCGGTGGTCGTCGGAGGAGGGCGTCGGATCCCCCGAAGGGTGGTTGTGCGCGAACGCCACGCAGGGCGCCGCGTGCACCAGCGCCGGCGCGAACGCCTCGCGCGGCAGCACCGAGCACTGCGTGAGCCCGCCCGAGGCGATGCGCACGCAGCGGACCTCCTCCATCCGCGCCGTCATCAGGAACGCCCAGAACTCCTCGTGCGCGAGGTCGGCGAGCAGCGGCCAGAGCCGCGCCGCGATCAGGTCGGGCGAGAGGTAGCGCTCCCGCTTTTGCTGCTCGGCGGACATCGCGCGACGACCCAGCTCGAGGGCGGCGACGAGGCGCGCCGCCTGCGCAGGGCGGGCGCGCGACTCGCGCAGCACCTCGCAAGCGGGCATCCGGCGCAGGCGCAGCAGCCCTCCTTCGAGCAGCCGCGCCGCGATGGCCTCGGGCCGCTCGCGCCGGCCGGTGCCCGCGAGCACCGCCGCCACCAGCTCCACGTCGGACACTCCACCGGGCCCGACCTCGAGAATCCGCGACATGCCCGGACGCAGTTGCAGCGCGCATGCCACGTCCTGCAAGAAGGGATTGGCGCCAGCCGGGGGGTCCGAAAACAGGATATCCCGTCCCAAAAAGCTTCACCGCGGAGACGCGGAGGACGCGGAGAGATCGGGGTTCGAACGGTCGGTTCGCCTGACGCCGAATCGAGGCGAACAGAATCTCCGCGCTCTCCGCGCCTCCGCGGTGATCTTGGAAGCCTGTGTGGCTAGAAGCGCGCGGACAGCGCGAAGAACGCCTTGATCTTGTCGTTCGTCTCGCGCAGCCGGGCGGACAGCGTGCGCACGAAGGTCCAGAGCAGCTCGTACGCCAGGTCCTTGTGCAGGAACATCAGCTGCTCGAGGTCCGCCTTCTGGATCACGTACAGCGTGCAGGCGAGGTGCGCCGTCGCGTCCGCCGAGCGCGGCGTGTCGTCGATGAGCGCCATCTCGCCGAAATAGCTGCCGGGCTCCAGGATGGCGAGCGCCTCCTCTCCCACCCCGGGAACCATCTTGGAGATGCGCACCTTGCCCGACGCGATGATGTACATCTCCGTCCCGACCTCGCCCTCCTGGAAGACGCGCTCGTTCGCCTTGAGCTGCTTCTGCGTGGCGATGGCGCCCACCTTCTGGAGATGGTCGGTCGTCAGGTTGCCGAAGAGCGGGATTTTCTTGAGCTGTGCGGAGTCCAAAATGAATCCTCGCGGCCACTCTAGCAAATGCGCAGCGGCGGAGGCGATTTCTCCGCTATGCTGCCTCGCACCGGAGAAGCCGCCGCGGCATCGAATGGCGTCTAGGAGTGATGCAGAGTGGAGAAGCACTCGATCGTGATCATCGGCAGCGGACCCGCAGGATACACGGCCGCCATCTACGCTGCCCGCGCGAACTTGAAGCCAGTGATCTTCACCGGCCTGCAGCCAGGCGGGCAGCTGACCATCACCACCGACGTGGAGAACTATCCGGGGTTCCCCACCGGAATCCTCGGACCGGAGCTGATGGAGCTGTTCCGCGCCCAGGCCGAACGCTTCGGGACGCAGATCGTCGACGACATGGTCACCCGCGTGCACCTGCGCGAGCGTCCGTTCCTCATCGAGGCCGGCAAACGCCAGATGCACGCGGAGGCGGTCATCGTCGCCACCGGCGCCTCGGCCAAGTGGCTGGACATCCCCAGCGAGAAGGCGCTCAGCGGGCACGGCGTCTCCGCCTGCGCCACCTGCGACGGGTTCTTCTTCCGCAACAAGGACATCGGCGTGGTGGGCGGCGGCGACACCGCGATGGAAGAGGCGCTCTTCCTCACCAAGCTGGCGTCCAAGGTGACGGTGATCCACCGGCGCTCCGACCTGCGCGCCAGCAAGGTGATGCAGCAGCGCGCCTTCGCGAATCCGAAGATCGGCTGGGAGTGGAACCAGGAAGTGGTCGAGGTGGCGGGCGACAAGAAGTCGGGCGTGACGGGCGTCAAGACCAAGAACACGCAGACCGGCGAGCCCAAGACCATCCCCATGAATGGCCTGTTCGTCGCCATCGGACACCAGCCCAACACCGGCCTGTTCAAGGGCCAGCTGGACATGGACGCCGTCGGCTACATCAAGGTGCAGCCCGGGACCACCCGGACCAGCGTCCCCGGCGTATTCGCCTCGGGCGACGCCGCCGATCCGGTCTACCGCCAGGCCGTCACCGCCGCAGGCACCGGCTGCATGGCGGCGATCGACGCCGAACGCTGGCTCGCCTCCCAAGGCGTCCACTGAGGCAAAACGATTTCACCACGGAGAGCACGGAGGAAAACGAATCCTCCGTGTGCTCCGTGGTGCAATTGTCGAAGGCTACTTCGCGGCTTTCTTGCTCGCGCGCGTAGGGGCGCGGTCGGTTTCGTGGAGCTCTTCGCCCTGGCGTAGCCATTCGCCGCTGCGGCCACCCGACTTCTTGACCAGGCGGAGCGAGACCAGCTCCATGCCCCGGTCGTGGCGCTTCATCATGTCGTAGACGGTCAGCGCGGCGGCGCAGGCCGCGGTCATCGCCTCCATCTCCACCCCGGTCCGCTCGACGGCGTGCACGCGCGCTTCGATGCGCACCACGCCGGCCTCCTCGTCCGCCGCGACGTCCACGTCCGCGCCTGCGATCGAGATGGCGTGGCACAGCGGCAAGAAGTGGGGGGTGTGCTTTGCGGCCATGATGCCGGCCAGCCGGGCTGCCGCCAGCGCGTCGCCCTTTTCCAGCCTGCCCTCGTTCAGGAGCTTGAGGGCCGCGCGGCCGCACTTGAGCTCCGCGCGCGCGATCGCTATCCGGCTGGTCACTTCCTTCTCGCCGACGTCGATCATCTTCATCGCGGTTCCTTCATAACCCGCGATCGCGAAGCTGATCGTCGTCCTCGCCGTTGAGGTGGCCCACCTCGTGGATCAAGGTGTCTCGGACCTCGCGGCGCAACTCCTCGTCGTTGTGCGCGGCGCGGGCCAGGTTCTTCCGGTAGAGGAAGATGGCGGGTTTCTCCTGGTCGTTCGAACCGTCGGCGGGCGGGCGGAACAGCCCCAGGATCCCGGGCGAGAGAGGCGGATCGGTGGCGGTCAGGTCCCCGACGTCGGGCAGGTCGACCAGCGCGAAATTGGACCGCTTGAGGCCGGCCTGGATGTCGGCCGGCAGCCGGGAGACCTCCTCCTGCACGACCCGGGCGAAGGCCGACGGGCTGGGGGCCGCGGCGGGCTTGAACGACTCGCCGTCCAGCTTCTGCGCCCGCGCGAAATGGGTGGCCGCGGCGACGTCGTCCTGGGCACGCTCGGCGATGAGCCCGAGGTAGTGCTCGGCCCAGGCGTCGGGTTCCTCGGATCCCAGCTTCTCGAGCTCGGCCCTCGCTTCCTCGAACCGGCACAGCTCGAACAGCGCAACTCCCTTCTCCCGCCGCGCCTCGCGGTCCTTGCCGTCCAGCTCCACCGCCTTGGTGGCGGCCGCCAGCGCCTCGCCCGGACGGCCCAGATCGTCCAAGGCCATCGCCTCGAGCAGGTGCAGGTCCTTGAGGAGCGCGCGGTCCTTCATGCGGTGCGCCCGCTGGGACGCGCGCCGGGTGTAGGCGAGCGCCAACTCCAGGTCGTCGCGGCCACCGAGGCGCCGGACGTGCAGGTCGGCCGCGGAGCGCAGCACCTCGGGATCGTCCGGATCCAGGGCCAGCGCGCGCGCATAGGCGGTGCGCGCCTCGTCGACGTGCCCCAGCTCGGCGAGCGCGGCGCCGCGGAAGTGATGGGCCGCGACGCTCTGCGAGTCGAGGCGCGAAGCCTCGCGGGCGCATTCCAGCGCGTCCTCGAAGCGGCCCTTCTCGAAATCGCGCGAGGCCTGCTCGAGGAGATCCGGGACCGCCGGTTCGCGCCCCTCCGGCGTGGGCAGGCAGGGAGGGGCCGGCGGCGCGGGCGGCGGGCGCTGCGCGCCGCGCACCGCGTCCGAGGCGTCGATCGGCTTGGCCGTCGAGGCGGCAGGCGCGGTGACCAGCGAAGCGCTCGCGGGTGGCTTGGCGGCTAGAGCCACCTCGGTCGCCGGGCGCGCGCGCTTGCACGAAAGCGAAGTTGCCGCGGCGGCGGCGAGGACGAGCGGCAGGAAGCGGCGGAACGAGTGGGTCATCGCTGGCCTGATCAACAGCGGGTGCCGGCGCCCGGCTTCCCGGTCGGGGACCGGAGCGCTGAGCGCACACGGTAGCACGCGCGTGCCCAGCGGACGAGTGGCCCCACGCCTGTCTGCCCTGCTTGCCGGACCCGGGCCAGTTTTCACCTGCCCGGGCGGCGCCGCCGTCGAGCCCGGGGGCCGCGCCGCCGGTTGCGCACCCCGAACCACCGCGCAGGAAGGTCGCCGACAGAGTGGGCAGCTCGCCGACCCCCGCATCGGGGACGCCTCCGCCGTCCGGCTGCACGGCGCCCCCATCCAGATCAGGAGAGCCCGCATCGATCAGTCCCCCGCCGTCGATGAACGTGCCGCCGTCCGCGGCGTCGCCGGCGTCAGACCATCCGGCGTCAGGCCCTCCGGCGCCGGGCGGAGGCGGCGGCGGGAGCGCCGGGTAGATGACCACGCCGTCGACCACGCTGCCCGAGGCGAGCTGCCCGTTGATCCGCAGGACGGTGGTGTCCGGGGCATACGCCCGGAAGTCGGAGATGCCGTCGCCCGAGACGACCAGCGTGGTCCCCTGCACGTCCGCTTCGATCATCCGGGCCGACGCGCTGGAGAGCAGCTCGCGCGTCCCGCCCCGGTCGGAGAGCTTGCCCCGCCCAATCAACAGAGCGCGCGCCGGAGCGCCCGCGTTGCGCGCCGCCATTCCCGCCAGCGCGGAGGTCAAGGCGAGGTCGCCGGCGGCGTATCCGTCGCCGCCCGCGCGGCCGAAGATCCACCGCTCCTCGAGGGTGCTTCCCGGCGCGATCACCGCGCCCGCGCCGGTGTCCGAGGTGGACAGCGGATCGATCCGGACGCGCGACGCCCATGAAGCGGCCGGGACCGGGACGAGCGCGGTGAGGAACTGGACCGCCGCCGCCGCCGTCTGCGGACGGACCCGCACCCAGGAGATGGAAGCGTCGGGCTCGAAGAGGAAGGTCAGGTTCTCGCTCTGCGAGCCGGTGGTGGCCGTCCACGATCCCGGCGAGACGACCCGGACGCCGAGCGACATGCCGTTGCGGTTGATGCCCTGCACCCAGCCGGAGGCGGCGTCGACGTTCGCGCCGTCGAGGAAGTGGCAGATCCAGTCGTAGTCGTGGGCGGCGTCGCGGACCAGCGCGTACCGCCTGCGCGCGAGCACCACCATCCGGTCCCAGCGCGACAGGCCGAGCGACGAAGGGTAGAGCGAGGCGCCCCGTCCCCCTGCCACCGCGTAGTCCGCGGTCCCGGTCGGCAGGAGCAGGGGCTGCGCGTCGCGGCCGAAGAACCACGGGTTGTTCAGCTCGTCGTCGGAGGAGCGCAGATCGCCCAGCTGCCCCGTGCCGTCGACGAGCAGCGCGTTGTGGAAGGCGGTCATGTTCGCGCGCTTGGCAAGGGAGACGCCGGTGTTCACGCCCGCGATGTATCCGGCCGCCTCGGGCGCCAGCCAGGTCCCGTTGCCCCACATCCAGAACGACATGTCGTCGTTATGATCGTGGCCCCAATCGAGGTGCCCGCCCGGCGCGCCTCCAACCTTGAGGCGGTCGAACGTCGTGCGTCCGCCGTACGGCCCCGCCTTGAACGCGACCGCGAGGTCTCCCGCGTCCCACGAGCTGTGCAGCACCGAGGCCTGCAGGTCCGGCAGCCAGGTGTCGAGGGGGAGCGCGTGGACGTCCGCCGGCGCGACGGACGGGTCGTAGGCGAGGAACTCGAACACCTCGGAGAACAGCTCCGGCAGGTAGCCCGAGCGCCTCCCCGCGCCGAGCCACCGCCGCGCGGCCGTCTCGGCGAAGCCGTCGCGGAACCTTGCGGCGGTGAAGCGGAGCATCGAGATCATGCCGCCCGCGGGCCAGCCGGTGAAATCGCCGTGGAGGAGGATCTGCTGGCGCGGCGAGTCGGGGATCATCGCCACCAGGAACATCTTCCCCAGCCCGCGCAGGATGCCCAGGTCGGTGTAGTCGGCGCCGGCGGCGCGCGAGGCCATCCAGAAAGGCAGCGCGATGGAGGTCCCGTACTCCTCGTAGAGGATCCCTTCGTGCCAGGAGCCGTCGGCGATGGGGCCCAGGACGAGGCTCCCCTTGGCGAGATCGTCTTGCGCGCGCGCAAGCCAGTCGCCCGCGCGAGCGTCCTCTCCCTGCAGCGCGAGCCCGGCGAGGCCCATGCCCGCCGCGTTGATCCAGTTGTGGTTCTGCGGGTACTGCTCGACGTACCAGGCACCGGGCCACGAGCGGTACATGCGGTCCGCCTCGGTTCCCAGCCGCGCCGCGACGGCGGCCCGGTCCGCGTCGGCCAGCGCGTTGTAGAGCAGGTCGTAGGCGCACGAGAGGCCGAGCAGGAAATGGCCGATGTTCAAGTCGGGAGCGCCCAGCTCGGCGATCTCGCCGAACCCCCAGTCCGTCCATCCCAGATAGGTCTTCAAGCGAAGCTGCGCCTGCGCCAGGTAACGCGAGTCGCCGGTCAGCTGGTACCCGAACGCCCACGCGCAGACGTCCTGACCGAACAGGCGCGGGTCGTCGTAGTCGCTGGCGGTGGGGGCCGGGTCGGCGAAGTGCTCGGCGAGGGTGGAAGTGAGGTGCGAGGCGATCTCGCTGTGGGTCCCCTTCGCCGCGGCGCGGAGCGCGTCGACGTCTCCCGCCTGGAAGAAGAGGTGCGGGTGGGCGGTGCCCAGGACGAGGGAAAGGGCGATCGACGTGCCGAGCAATGCGCCTCCCCAGGCGGCGGCTTCGTCCGCGCGGCTGAAGGGTCGCTGCCCCAGGGGAGGAGGGGCGGGCGATCCCAGCCGAGCAGGCCCTCCCGCAAGTCGGGAGCGGCGCGCCGGTCGTAGGAAAACCCTACGAGGGGTCGCAGGCTTGGCTCAATGTAAGAAAGAGACCACCGCGTCGCACAGCGCGAGGAGCCTACTGGCGGGGCATGCCGAGGAAGGACAGCGGGCCCTCGTAGAGCGCGCGACGGGCGAACGCGTCGGAGAGGCCGGCCTTGCGCAGCGCCTCGGCCGCGCGCGGGAGCGCGAGCAGGTCGCTCGCCCCTTCGCCGATGTCGCTGGTCAGGACCACTCCCTCGGCCCCGTTCCGGGAGAGCAGCTGCGCCGCGCCGGCCGGCTCGAGCAGGCCTGGCTGCAGGGTGAGCCCCGCGAAATGCCCGCAGGCGCGCACCAGGAGGAAGGTCTCCTCGGTGACGTGGTCGACCAGGATGCGCGCCGGCGGAAGCCGCGACTCGCGCAGGACCGCGAGCAGCCTGCGCGTCACAGGCAGCTTGCCCTGTCCCGGCGTGTGCACGATGACCGGTTTGCGCAGCGCCAGGGACAGCTCGAGCTGGCGCGCGAGCAGCTCCTCCTCGCGCTCGCCGCCTTGGTGGAGGCCCAGCTCGCCCAGGGCGACCACGCGCGGATCGTCGAAGTAGCGGGGCAACCGGTGGAGGAGGTCGTCGACGCCGTGCCAGGGGATTCGCGCCGGGTGCACCGCCAGCGCGACCCAGGGCCGGATCCCGGCCGCCCGCAGCCGATCCGCCTGCACGTTGACCAGCCCATCCCAATGGCGGCGCACTTCCTCCGCGCTGGAGGCGCCCGCGTCGTTGGCGCAGGTCACCGCCGCGCGCAACCCGAACCAGGCCAGCGTGGTGAGGTCCGCGTCGCTCACGCCTTCCGCGTGGAGATGCAAGTCGACGAATGGCGGCGGCCTCTGCGCCATGCGATGACGCTAGCATGGCACGCGTTTCGCACGCGGCATTTCGAGCGCGCCCTGTCGGCGCCGGCGCGTCGGACGGTTGACGCTATCCGGGGCGAGACCTACGAACAGTTGCCAGGCGGCCGCGCGGGCAGGCGGTTGGAAAGCGGACGGAAGGAGCACTGATGGAGGTCATCGCAGCCGTAGTCCTCGCCGCCGGCAAGGGCACCCGGATGAAAAGCGACCGGGCCAAGGTGCTCCACCAGGCCTGCGGTCGCCCGCTCGCCTACTTCCCGATTCGAGCCGCCTTCGCGCTCGACTGCGCGCCGGTGGTCGCGGTGGTCGGGCACCAGGCCGACCTGGTCGAGAAGGATCTCGCGCAGCTCTTTCCCGGGGCGCCGCTCGAGTTCGCCCTGCAGAAAGAGCAGCTCGGCACCGGTCACGCGGTCCTGTCCGCCCAGGCGGCGCTCAAGCGAGCCGGAGTGACCGAACGCGGCACCGTCCTGTTGCTCTGCGGCGACACGCCGCTCGTCACCGCCGAGACGCTGCAGCGGCTGGTCCGCGCCAAGCAGGAATCGCGGGCTCCGCTGGCGTTCATCACCACCCGCCCGGGCGACCCCAAGGGATACGGCCGGGTGGTGCGCAATGAAAAAGGTTCTCCCGAGCGGGTGGTCGAAGAGAAGGACGCTTCCCCGGCCGAGAAGAAGATCGGCGAGGTGAACGCCGGTATCTACCTCGCCGACGCGGCATTCCTCTTCAAGGCGCTCGGCCAGGCGGGCCGGAACAACGCGCAAGGGGAGTACTACCTGACGGACATCGTCTCGGCGGCGGCGGCGGCGGCGCGCGAGGGCCGGGCGCCCTGGCCCGCCACCATCGAGGCCAGCGAGGAGGAGGTCAGCGGCGTGAACGATCGCGCACAGCTCGCCTGGAGCGCGGCGCGGCTGCGAGAGCGGCGTCTCTCCGCGCTGATGCGCGACGGCGTCACGATCGTCGATCCCGGCGTCACCTACGTGGACGAGGGCGTGGAGATCGGCGCCGACACGGTGCTCGAGCCGCTCGTCAGCCTGCGCGGCAAGACCCGGCTGGGCCGTGGCGTCGAGGTGGGACAGGGCTGTGTGCTCGTGGACATGGAAGTGGCCGACGGCGCCCGCATCCTGCCGTACAGCCACCTGACGGCCTCCCAGGTGGGGAAAGGCGCCATCGTGGGCCCGTTTGCACGGTTGCGCCCGGGTGCGCAGCTTGGGGAAGGGTCACACGTCGGCAACTTCGTCGAGCTGAAGAAGACGGTGCTGGGCAAGGGCAGCAAGGCAAATCACCTCTCCTACCTGGGCGACGCGGTGATCGGCGAGGGCGTCAACGTCGGCGCAGGCACCATCACCTGCAACTACGACGGCAAGAAGAAGCACGTGACCACCATCGAGGACGGCGCGTTCATCGGCTCCGACACGCAGCTGATCGCGCCGGTGACGGTGCACAAGGGCGCCTACGTCGGCACAGGCACCACCGTGCGCGAGGACGTGCCGGCCGGGTCTCTGGCGGTGAGCGCGGGAAAGCAGCGCAACATCGAGGGCTGGGTGGAGAAGAAGGGCAAGAAGTGAGCGGTGCGGCGTTCGGGGCGGCGAGCTAGGTTGGAGCGGAGGCGGTAAAGCATGTGCGGGATCGTGGGATACGTGGGGGACGAGGAGTGCGCCACCCTTCTGGTGGACGGGCTGCGCAAGCTCGAGTACCGCGGCTATGACTCGGCGGGCGTGGCGGTGCTGGGCAAGGAAGGCCTCTCGGTCGTCCGCGCCAAGGGGAAGCTCGTGAATCTGGAGAAGCGGCTCCAGGAGCAGATCCCGCGCGGGATGACCGGCATCGGCCACACCCGCTGGGCGACCCACGGCAAGCCTTCCGACGAGAACGCGCACCCGCACAAGTACGGCGGGGTGGCGGTGGTGCACAACGGGATCATCGAGAACCATCTCGAGCTGAAGGAGGCCCTGTCCCATGCCGGCCACAAGTTCTCCTCGGAGACGGACACGGAGATCTTCGCGCACCTGATCGCCGACGAGGAGAACTCGGGCAAGGCGCTGCCGGCCGCGGTCCGCGGCGCGCTGGCCAAGGTCAAGGGGACCTACGCACTGGCGGTGATGAGCGAGCGCTCTCCGGAGATGCTGGTGGTGGCGAAGAACGCCTCGCCGCTGGTGTTGGGCCTGGGAGAGAAGTGCAACTTCGTGGCGAGCGACGTGCCCGCCATCCTGGCGCACACGCGCGACGTGATCTTCCTCGAAGAGGGAGATTTCGCCGTCATCACCAGGAAGGGCGTGGAGCTGACCGACCGCGCGGGCAGCGCGCTCGTACGCCCGGTCCGCCGCATCGACTGGACTCCGACCATGGCCGAGAAGAACGGCCACAAGCACTTCATGCACAAGGAGATCCACGAGCAGGCGCGCGCGCTCACCGACACCATCCGCGGGCGGGCCTCGGTCGAGGAAGGCGACGTCTACCTCGACGGCTGCAAGCTCGACGCGAAGGCGATCGCGGGCTTGAACAAGGTGCACGTGGTGGCGTGCGGGACGAGCTGGCACGCCTCGCTCACTGGCAAGCTGATGATCGAGACCCTGGCGCGGATGCCGGTCGAGGTCGACCTGGCCAGCGAGTTCCGCTACCGCCAGCCGTTGGTCGATTCACACACGCTGTGCGTGGCCGTGTCGCAGAGCGGCGAGACGGCCGATACGCTGGGCAGCTTCCGCGAGGCGAAGTCGCGCGGAGCGCGGGGCCTGGCCATCTGCAACGTGGTCGGGTCGGCCATCGCCCGCGAGGCGGACGACGTGCTCTACACGCACGCCGGGCCGGAGATCGGCGTGGCCTCGACCAAGGCGTTCACCACCCAGCTCGCCGCCTTCTTCCTGCTCGCCGTCCGCCTGGGACGGCTGCGCGGTACGCTCGACGCGCCGGCCGCGCGCAAGCACCTGGAAGCCCTGCGCGAGCTGCCGATGCTGGTCGAGCGAACCCTCAAGCACGAAGCGGAGATCCAGCAGGCCGCGTACAAGTTCTCGGCTGCGCGCGACCTGCTCTTCCTCGGCCGGGGACCGCAGTATCCGGTGGCGCTGGAAGGGGCGCTCAAGCTGAAGGAGATCTCCTACATCCACGCCGAGGGCTACGCGGCCGGGGAGATGAAGCACGGACCGATCGCGCTGATCGACGAGAACATGCCGGTCATGGTGCTGGCGCCGCGCGAGTCGGAGACCGATCCGGGCGTGAACTACGAGAAGATCCTGGGCAACATCCAGGAAGTGAAGGCGCGGGGTGGCCGGGTGATCGCCATCTGCAGCGAGGGCGACACGGTGGTCCCCACCCTGGCGGAGTGCGCCATCGCCATCCCGCAGACGAACGCGCTGCTCCAACCGATCATCTCGGTCATCCCGACCCAGCTGTTCAGCTACCACGTGGCCGATCACCGCGGAACCGACGTGGATCAGCCCCGCAACCTCGCCAAATCCGTCACGGTCGAATAGGGCCTACAAACATTACAGGGAGCGCGGGAGATTGGGGGGCGCGGGAGGACCTCTGCTGGGCCCGAGCGCTGCTCGATTGCGTGCATCCTCGCACTCTCCCCCCCCTCCCAAATCTCCCGCGCTCCCTGTGATTCTCGAGTCTTGTTCGCGGCATGGACCAAGTGGTCGCGAAGTGGATCGGCTAGCAGCCAGTCGCGTAGGCTCGGAAGGTGGGGTTCACGCTCAGGCAGGCGGAGCAGCGGCCGAAGGCGCCGGAGGCGGCGTTGCTCGGCCTGCTTCGGGGCGTGCCGCTCCTGCCCGGCCTGGAGAAGAGCTGGCCGGAGATCCTGGCCCTGGCCGAGGCGCACGGCCTGGGGCCGCTGCTACATGCTGTCGCGCCGAAGCTGCCGGACACGGCGCGGGAGGACCTGCTCAAGCTGCGGGCAACGGCGCAGGCTGAACGCGGGTGGCAGAACGCCGCGCTGCTCCGCCTGGGCGCAGCGCTGGAGGGGGCCGGCGCCCTGGTCGTGCACGCCGCCGCGCATGCGGAGGATCTCTACACGGCCCCCGAGCTCCGGCCGCTGCGGGAGCTGGAGATGCTCATCGCCCCCTCCCGCACCTTCGCGGCGCTCGAGCGGCTCTCGCGGCGCGGGTACCGCATCGAGGAGCGCCCGGAGGTGGGCTGGCTGGTCCTGCGGCTGCGCGATCCGCGGGAAGGGCGCGTCCTGATCCGCTTGCGCCGGGGCTTCCCCGCTCCGAACGGCGTTCCCGAGGCGCGGCGAGACGGCGCGGGTCCCGAGCCCGAGGTGAAGAGCGCGCTTCCGGTGGGGTCGCTCTGCCTTCGGGCGCAGGGGACCCGGCTGCATCCCGACGATGCGATCCTGGTGCACGCGATCTCGCTGGCTGCGCGCGGCTGGCGGGTTCCGCTCATCGAGATCGTCGACCTCGCCCACCTCTTCGGCCGGTGCGATCCACTCATGGCGGTGGCCCGGGCGCGTCACGCGCGCCTGCTGGCCGAGCTCGGCGCCGCGCTCCTCCTGCTCGACCGGTGCGCGGCGGCGGCGCAACGGTTCGGCGGCGCCCAGGTCGACGCCGCGCGCATCCCCCGGCTCGACCTGCCGCCCGGGTTGGAGCGCACGGCGGACGAATTCGAGCTCTCCGCCGAGCCGGAGCGGCCGGGGGCTTTGCTACAGATGGCGCGGGCGCTGGGATTGGTTGCGCAGCAGGGGGGCGTCGAGTAGGGTCGCGCGCCTTTTCCGGGAGGCGAGGCGCATGCGAATCGCAGTCGTGGGAACCGGGTACGTCGGCCTCGTGGCGGGCACCTGCTTCGCCGAGACGGGCCACCTCGTGACCTGCGTCGACGTGGACGAAGCCAAGGTCCAGACGCTCCGCAGGGGCGAGACCCCCATCTACGAGCCGGGCCTCGAGGAGCTGCTGGCGCGCAACATCGCCGCCGAGCGGATCTCCTTCACCACCGACCTGCCCGGGTCGGTGCGCGGCGCGGAAGTGGTCTTCATCGCGGTGGGGACGCCGCAGGGCGACGACGGCAACGCGGACCTGCGCGCCGCGATGAAGGTCGCCCAGCAGATCGCCGACGCCGTCGAGCGCTACACGGTGATCGTCAACAAGAGCACCGTCCCGGTGGGAACCGCCGCGCGCATGCAGGCGGAGGTCGCCGCGCGCACCGAGGTGCCGCTGGACGTGGTCTCCAATCCGGAATTCCTCAAGGAAGGGGCGGCCATCGACGACTTCCAGCGCCCGGATCGCATCGTCATCGGGGCGTTCAGCGAACGCGCCCGGGGCGTCGTCGCCGAGCTCTATGCGCCCTTCGTGCGCACGGAGAGCCCCATCTATTTCATGGACCCTGCCTCGGCCGAGCTGACCAAGTACGCCGCCAACGCCATGCTCGCCACGCGCATCAGCTTCATCAACGAGGTGGCGAACCTGTGCGAGCGGGTCGGCGCGGACGTGGACGCGGTCCGCAAGGCGCTGGGCGCCGACAAGCGCATCGGGCACCCCTTCCTCTTCCCGGGAGTCGGCTATGGCGGGTCGTGCTTCCCCAAGGACGTGAAGGCCTTGGTGGCCACCGCCCGCAACCAAGGGCTGGACTTCGCGCTGCTCGCGGCGGTCGACGCGGTGAACGACCGGCAGAAGCGGCTCCTGGCACAGAAGGCGCGCGCGTACTTCGCCGGGCAGGGCGGGATGCGGGGCCGCAAGCTCGCGGTCTGGGGTCTCGCGTTCAAGCCGAAGACGGACGACATCCGCGCGGCGCCCGCGCTCGCGCTGATCGAGGAACTGCTCGCCGACGGGGCCGTAGTGGCGGTCCACGACCCGGTCGCGCTGGAGCCCTCGCGGCGGCAGCTCGGCGACCGCGTGCAATACGCGGCGAATCCGTACGCGGCCGTCCAAGATGCGGAGGCGCTCTTCCTGATGACCGAGTGGAACGAGTTCCGGCAGCCCGACTTCGCCCGGGTGAAGGAGCTGATGGCGAAGCCGGTCGTGTTCGACGGGCGCAACATCTGGAACCCGCAGCGGCTCGCCGAGCTGGGGTTCACGTACCACGGAGTGGGACGCCGCGCGGCTTCCGAGCCGCGCTAGGGCAAAGCCCCCTCGAATTACCTCGACGTTGACCTGGTCGCACACGTCAACCTCGACGGGTGTCATCGGCATTGGCGTTGGCCAGGTGCCCCTCGATCTCCCGCCACAAGCGCGGCAGGTCGGCGGTCAGCTCGTGGCCGTCGTCGAGCAGGACCAGGCGTGCCTCGCGCCCGCGCTCGCGCATCCGCTGGACGAACTCGGACGCGAGCTCCGGCGCGACGACTTCGTCACGGTTACCCTGGAGGACCAGGGTGGGCGCGTCGGGCAGCGGGAAGGGCTCGTAGCGTTCCGCGTCATCGAGAAACCCGATCGAGAGCGGCTCCTTTCGACCCCAGGCGTGGTGATCGAAGAGCGCTTCGCCCCGGTCGCGCCAGCGTCGCAGCTCATCGCCCCCCGTCCGCTGCTTCCAGCGCGCGGCCAGGTCGAAGGCGGGCGCCAGCAGGACCAGAGCGCGCGCCCGTCCGGGGCGCAAGGCAGACCATAGCGAGGCGGTGTAACCGCCCAGGCTGGATCCGAAGAGCACGGCCTCCTCGCCGTCGAGAATCGCGTCGATCTGTCGCAGCATCCGCGACACGCTCAGCTCGCGGAACGCGGGCTGGTTCAGATCCGGGATCTCCAGGCTGGTGCCGCGCCCGGCCAGCCGATCGCGCACGAACCGTCCCTTGCTGGACGTCGGTCCGCTGGCGAACCCATGCAGCCACAGGTGGCGCATCTGTCCACTGAGCAGCGGATTCGGACGATGCGCAAGCGGGATCCATGGTAGATGCGGGCGCCCATGTCCTGCCGCGTTGTCAAGGTATTGCCACTGCTCGCCTGCGTGCTCACCCTGACGGCAGCCGCCGGCTGTGGCGACCCGTGCAGGGATCTGGCCAGCCAGATCTGCACCTGTTTCCCGGACGACGGCACCAGGGCGGTGTGCAACCAGAGGGCGAAGGACGCGGAATCGAGCTTTCCGATCACCCAGCAGGACAAGGAGTTCTGCCAGCAAAAGCTGGACTCCCATTCCTGCGACTGCCGGAACCTCGCCACTCTTGAGGGAAGAACCGGCTGCGGGTTGACGATTCCGTGACCTCCCGCCCTCCGCGAAGGAGGGAATGGTGAAGGTCTGCGTCCGGGGCGGCGGGTTTCATCGGCGGGTACCTCGCGGAAGAATTGCTCGCGCAGGGCCACGAGGTGGTCGGGCTCGACGACTTCTCCAGCGGGAAGCGCGAGACGGCGGCGCAGCTGGCCAGCCACCCGGGATTCCGGCTCCTCGAGGGGAGCATCGCGGATCCCCAGGCGGTCGCCCAGGCCGTGTCGGAGGCCAGGTGGGTCTTCCACCTGGCGGCGATCCCCTCGGTCCCGGTCTCGATGAAGGAGCCCGAGCGGACCACCGCGGTCAACGTGGGTGGGACCGTGCACGTGCTCCAGGCCGCGCTCCGTGCGAGGGTCGAGCGCGTCGTCCTGGCGTGCTCGTGCGCCGCGTACGGCGACGGACCGGAGCAGCCCAAGCACGAGGGGCTCCTTCCCCGGCCGGCGTCGCCCTACGCCGCGCAGAAGGTCGCCTGCGAGCTGTACGCGCAGACCTACACGCGCGCGTTCGGGCTGCCGTGCGTCGGGCTCCGCTTCTTCAACGTGTACGGGCCGCGGCAGGATCCGAAGAGCGAGTACGCGGCGGCGATCCCCCGGTTCGTGACGCGCCTCCTCTCCGGCGAGCGGCCGATCGTGTTCGGCGACGGGCTGCAGACGCGCGATTTCGTGCACGTCTCGGACGTCGTCCGGGCGAACCTGCTCGCGGCGACCGCCCCTGGCGCGCCGGGGGAGATCGTGAACGTCGCGAGCGGCAGGACGGCGTCGCTGGTCGAGCTGATCGCGCTCATCCGGCAGGCCATCGGGCTGGAGGCCGCGCACCTTTCGCCCGAGCACCAGCCGGCGCGCGCCGGCGACCTGCGCGCATCGTCCGCCGACCTGACCAAGGCGCGCGAAGTGCTCGGCTACGAGCCGCGCGTCTCGCTCGCCCAGGGCCTCGCCGAGGTCGTCAGGTCCTGGCGCACTGCCTGGGGCCGCGCCGCCTGAGGTCCGCCGCCCTTCTAGACCGGCTGCAGAGAGGCGATGAGCTGCTGGAGGTCGTCAGGCAGCGCGGACTGGAAGCGCATGCAGTCGCCCGTGACCGGGTGCGGAAGAGAAAGCTCGCTGGCGTGCAGCGCTTGCCGGTGATGGCGCAGCGCGTGGCGCTCCGCGGGCGTGATCAGATCGTCGAACTGGCCGCGCGGCGCCGGTGCGCCCCCGCTCTCGGCGAGCTTCAGGAAGATGCCGTCGTCCGGGCCGTACAGCTTGTCGCCCACCAGGGGCGAGCCCGCTGCGAGCAGGTGCGCGCGGATCTGGTGCTGGCGCCCCGTCCGCGGCTCGCAGCGCAGGAGCGAAAGCGGGCGGCCGGAGGAATCGCGATACCGCGCGAGGACGCGGAACGCGGTCACCGCCGGCATTCCTTGCGCGTCCGCCTTGACCTTGACCTTGATGCGATCGGTGCCGACGGACAGCGGCACGTCGACCCGGAACTCGTCCGCGCGCGGCTCCCCTTCGCACAGCGCCACGTACGCCTTCTCCACCTGGCGGGCAGCGAACGCGGCCTTGAGGGCGCGCGTGTGCAGGGACCCGCGGCCGCAGGCGACCAGGCCGCTCGTCTCCCGGTCGAGCCGGTGGGCCGGATCGGGCTTCTCGCCGGCGGCGTTGCGGTGGCGCGTCTCCAGCGCCCGCGTCAGCGTGGAGATGTGGTAGCGGGCGGTCGGGTGCAGCGCGAGGCCTGCGGGCTTGTCCACGACCAGGAGCGCGTCGTCCTCGTAGATCACCGGCACGGGCGGAGGCTCACCCTCGTCGCCGGGCGAGCGCTTGCGCAGCGAAAAGCGCAGCCCCGGCCAGATGCGCGTCTCCGGAAGCAGCTCCGGCTCTGCGTGCAGGAGCGCGCGCCCTCGCAGCAGCCGGTCCAGCCGCGCCGGCGCCAGCGGGCGCTTGAGCTTCTCCGCCACGTACGCGGCCAGCGTCCATCCCGCGTAGTTCGGCTCCACCTCGAAATGGACCAGCGCGCGGGCGGCGTCTTCGATCATCCCCGGACAACGTAACCCGGCGGGCACGCGCGGCACAGTCTGTTACCGGACAGACTTTGCAGGCGTGGCCCGGCATGCCCACCTGACCGGGGTGATGAAATTCCTCCACGTCGTCGGGGCGCGCCCCAACTTCATGAAGGTGGCGCCGGTCCTCGCTCAGCTGCGCAAGGACCCGCGGGTCAGCCAGGTGCTGGTACATACGGGACAGCACTACGACCCCAGGATGTCGGACGTCTTCTTCCAGGACCTGGGCATGCCCGCGCCCGATGCCCACCTCGGCGCGGGAAGCGGCTCGCACGCGCAGCAGACCGCGAAGATCATGGTCGAGGTGGAGCCCGTCCTCCTGCGCGAGAAGCCCGACGTGGTGGTGGTGGCGGGCGACGTCAACTCGACGGTGGCGGTGGCGCTGGTGGCGGCGAAGCTCGGCATCGCCGTGGCGCACATCGAGGCGGGCCTGCGGTCGTGGGACTGGCGCATGCCCGAGGAGGTCAACCGCGTCCTCACCGACCGCATCTCGGAGCTGCTCTTCACTCCGTCCCGGGACGCGGACGAGAACCTCGCCAAGGAAGGCATCGACCCGCGCCGGGTCCACCTGGTGGGAAACGTGATGATCGACAGCCTGCGGGCTGCGTTGCCTCGGGCCGGCGAGAGCCGCATCCACGAGCAACTGGGAGTGCGCAAGGGAGAGTACGCGCTCGCCACGCTGCACCGGCCGAGCAACGTGGACGAGCCCGCCGCCCTTTCGAGGTTGCTCGTCGCCCTCGCGGAGGTGTCCGGGCGCATCCCGGTGGTGTTCCCCATCCACCCGCGCACGCGCGCGCGCCTCGAGGCGGAGCCCTCGCTGCAGGCGCGGGCGGAGGGTGCCCGCGGCCTCAAGCTGGCCGACCCGATCGGATATCTGGACTTCCTCGCCCTCACGGCAAATGCTCGCCTGGTGATCACCGACTCGGGTGGGATCCAGGAAGAGACCACGGCGCTGGGCGTCCCGTGCCTGACGGTCCGGCACAACACCGAGCGGCCGGTGACCGTCGAGGTGGGCAGCAACGCGCTGGTGGGGACGGACCCCGCCCAGGTGGTGCCCGCCGCCCTGGCGGTGCTGGAAGGGCGCGGGAAGAAGGGCCGCGTGCCGGACCTCTGGGACGGGCGCGCGGCGGAGCGGATCGCGCCCATCCTGGTGCGCTTCTGCGAGGAGCGGGGGAGATGACAAGGAAGCCGCGGCGCCGCTTGCTGCGCCTGCGCCGCTTGCGCGCGAAATTGTTCTGACGGCGCGGTGGTGGCCGGCGATAGGACGGCCCTGCGCTTTTCACGGCGCGGCATGACGGCCGTGGAACCCGGGGCTACTTCTTCACGCGCAGCGAAATGAGGGCGCCGGGATCGGGCGAGAGCGCGTCCCGGTAGCGCCGGATCGCGTCCTCCAGGCGCGGGCGTCGATCGGGCGGTGCGTCGGGCAGCTCCGCCTCTGCGCGCGCCAGCGCGCGCTGGAGCATCGCCGCCGCCGAGCTCTCGTCGCCGGCCACCGAGGTCAGCGCGGCCGCACGCAGCACGTCGATCGGAGCCGGTCCGCCGGCGGCTGCGTCGCTTTGCGAGTCGAGCTCGATCACGCGCCGGGCCTGGGCTGCTGCGTCTTCCACCTCGCCGGTCTCCTCCAGCGCGTCGCGGCGCAACGCGGCTGCCGCCCGGGCGGGAAGCTGTCCCGCCTCTTCCGCTTCGGCCAGGGCCCGCGCCGCCTCTTCCGGGCGTCCGGAGAGCTGCCGCAGCTGCGTCCAGAGCGAGTGGAACCGGACCCAGTCCTGCTGCGGGTCCTCGTCCTCTTCTCGGAGCGCATCGAAGAGCCGCTCCTGCGCCGCCCACCGGAGCAGGTCTTCGTCGATGCGCTGGTCCGGATCGAGGTGCGCCCGGTCGACCGCGACCTCGAGCATGGTCAGGACGACCTCCTCCGCGCCGGCCGGCAGCGCCTCCCCGGCCGCCTTCCGCTCGCGGAAACCGGCCACGTCGCGCGACAAGCCTTCCAACGCCCGCCCGAGCGCCTGCATCTCACCGCGACGGTCGCCCGTCTCGTGGAGCACGCGCGCAAGCCCCAGCTCGGCCGCGGGGAGCCCCGGCACCGCCTGCAGCACGCTGCGGAACTCGTGCTCGGCGCCGTCCAGGTCCCCGAACTCGTCCAGGTAGATCTCCCCCAGCGCGCCGCGCGCGAGCACTTCCGCGCCACCGCCCGACGCGGCCGCGCGGCGCAGCAGGCGCACCGCCTCGTGAGGATCGGTCTGGCGGAGCTCGAACGCGGCTCGCCGGATGTCGGCGAGCACCTCGGGATCGACCTGGGGGTCGATGTGGGACATCACCCCTTCTATAGGCTCTCGGCAGCCCCTGCCCAGGGTTGCAGATTCGGCCGCCGCGGATTACAACGCGACGTGCGCCTCGCAGCAATCATCCCTGCGCGCTACTCGGCCCAGCGCCTGCCTGGAAAACCCCTCGCCGACCTGTGCGGCGCGCCGATGGTGGTGCGCGTCTGCCAGCGCGCCGCCCGCGCCGAGGGGCTCGACGAGATCGCGGTGGCCACCGACGACGCGCGCATCGCACATGCGGTGACCGCAGCGGGGTTCCGCGCGGTGATGACCGGAGAGGCGCGCAACGGCACCGAGCGGATCGCTCAGGCCGCGCAGGTCGTCGTGGCGGAGGGGTACGTGAACGTGCAAGGCGACGAGCCGCTGATCGATCCGCGCGCGATCACCGCCGTCGCCAACCTGGTCCGCCAGGGCGCGGAGATGGCCACCGCCGCGCGTCCAATGCAGGCTCCCGAAGGGGATCAGCCGAGCGTCGTCAAGGTGGTGCTCGACCACCGCGGCCGCGCCCTGTACTTCTCTCGCAGCCGGATCCCCTTCCCTCGCAACGCGGGCGAGGTCGCGCCGCTCGCGCACCTCGGCATCTACGGCTATTCCGCCCCGTTCCTGTATCGGTTCGCCAAGCTTCCGGAGACCGAGCTGGAGCGGGCCGAGGGGCTCGAACAGCTCCGCGCGCTCTACCACGGCCATGCCGTCGAGGTGGCGGTGGGCCCCTGGAGCTCGGCCGCGGTCGACACGCCGGAAGATCTGGAGCGCGTCAGGCAGTTGTACTCGGACGATCAAAGGAGGCACGGATGAGCGCACTGCGAGGCGGCCGCATGGATGCACCGCGGGGCAAGCGCACCAAGTTCATCTTCGTGACCGGGGGCGTGGTGTCGTCCCTGGGCAAGGGTCTCTCCAGCGCCTCGCTCGGCGCGCTCCTGGAGAACCGGGGCCTCAAGATCACCCACCTCAAGCTCGACCCGTACATCAACGTCGACCCGGGGACGATGAGCCCCTTCCAGCACGGCGAGGTGTACGTCACCGACGACGGCGGCGAGACCGACCTCGACCTGGGCCACTACGAGCGCTTCAGCTCGGCGAAGATGTCGCGGCACAACAACGCGACCACCGGGCGCATCTACCAGAACGTCATCAACAAGGAGCGCCACGGCGAGTACCTGGGGAAGACGGTGCAGGTGATTCCCCACATCACCGACGAGATCAAGCGCTTCATCCAGAACGCCGCCGACGGGAACGACATCGTCATCGTCGAGGTGGGCGGCACCGTCGGCGACATCGAGAGCCTGCCGTTCCTCGAGGCCATCCGGCAGATGAAGTACGACGTGGGCAGCGACAACGCGATCTACATTCACCTGACGCTGGTCCCGTACATCCAGACCGCGCACGAGGTGAAGACCAAGCCCACCCAGCACAGCGTGATGAAGCTGCGCGAGATCGGCATCCAGCCCGACATCCTGCTCTGCCGCACCGACCGGGCCCTGTCCAAGGAGATCAAGGACAAGATCGCTCTCTTCTGCTCGGTCGAGCCGGGAAGCGTCTTCACCGCCGCCGACGTGTCCACCATCTACGAGCTGCCGCTCGCGCTGCACGAAGAGGGGCTCGACGACAGGGTCGCCGAGCTCTTGAACATCTGGAGCCGCGCGCCGCGCCTCGACAAGTGGGAGAAGATCGTCAAGGCGGTCAAGGAGCCCTCGCGCGAGGTGCGCATCGCCATCGTCGGCAAGTACGTGGACCAGATCGAGAGCTACAAGTCGCTCAACGAGGCGCTGGTGCACGGCGGGATCGCGAACGACTGCCGGGTGACCCTGGAGTACGTCGACTCCTCCGACGTGGAGAAGCTGGGGGCCGAGACGCTCCTCGGGCACGCCGATGCCATCCTGGTGCCGGGCGGATTCGGCATGCGCGGCACCGAAGGCAAGATCGCGGCGGTGCGCTACGCGCGCGAGAAGAGGGTGCCCTTCTTCGGCATCTGCCTGGGCCTGCAGATGGCGGCCATCGAGTTCGCGCGCAACGTGCTCGGGCTCTCGGGCGCCAACTCGCTCGAGTTCGACGAAGCGACGCCGCACCCGGTGGTCAGCTTGATGGCCGACCAGAAGTCGGTAGTGGCCAAGGGCGGCACGATGCGCCTGGGCGCGTACGACTGCACGCTCAAGGCGGGCAGCCTGGCGCACAAGCTCTACGGCCGCTCGGTGATCTCGGAACGGCACCGCCACCGCTACGAGGTGAACAACGCCTACCGGCCCCGGTACGAGGAGCGCGGATTCATCGCCTCCGGCGTCAACGAGCAGCTCGGCCTGGTCGAGGTGATCGAGCTGGAAGGGCATCCCTATTTCGTAGGCTGCCAGTACCATCCCGAGTTCCAGTCCAAGCCCTTCCAGCCGCATCCCCTGTTCTCCGGGCTCGTGCGCGCGGCGCTCGAGCAGCGCGCGCGGCAGGGGCGCGGCGAGAAGCCGCCCGACGGTCCGCGGCCCACGCCGGAGATCCAGTTCCCGGCGGGCGGCCCCAAGGCGCAGGCGTGAAGGTCGGCCGCGCCGAGGTCGGGCCCGGCCATCCGCTGCTCCTCATCGCCGGGCCCTGCGTCATCGAGGGCGAGCCGCAGACGCTGGCCGCCGCGCGGAAGGTGGCCGACGTCGCCCAGCGGCACGGGCTGCCGGCGGTCTTCAAGTGCTCCTTCGACAAGGCGAACCGCACCAGCGGCAAGAGCTTCCGCGGGCCCGGTCTGACGCAGGGGTTGCGCGTGCTGGCGAAGGTGAAGCAGGAGACCGGGCTGCCCGTGCTCACCGACGTGCACGAGGTGGCGCAATGCGTTCCCGTGGCCGAGGTCGCCGACGTGCTGCAGATCCCCGCTTTCCTCTCCCGCCAGACCGACCTGCTCCTCGCGGCGGGCGCCACCGGCCGCGCGGTCAACGTGAAGAAGGGCCA